>Ga0209198_1001972_pt1 | contig 14779 bp, 15 predicted proteins | sample COGITO_mtgs_1105_2_FD_184804 | JGI IMG/M metagenome (GOLD analysis project Ga0209198, IMG submission 184804) | Pelagic marine microbial communities from North Sea - COGITO_mtgs_110519 (SPAdes) (version 2) | ecosystem: Environmental > Aquatic > Marine > Epipelagic ...
TCTATTTCAACATCAGTATAAGCATCGTGACCTGCCCCCCGAGGCTCCCTCATTCATAACGAGAGTTTGCGGGTTTGGGTTTCATATTCTCCGTCGTCTGTTTGGGCAAGCGCGTCGTGCGCAGAGCCCTCAAATTGCTTAAGCGCTCGACTCGCTTCAGCGGGCGTTTGGTTCTCTAATGACGAGTGCGGTCTGACATTGTTGTAATCGTATCGCCAGAGGGCCAGCTTTTGACGGGCATCATCTAACGTGTCGAAGATCTCCTCATTCAGCAGCTCATCTCGCAGGCTGCCGTTGAAGCTTTCGATGAAGCCATTCTGCTGAGGCTTGCCTGGATCAATGTAATGCCAATCAACGTCGTTATCGCCGGCCCATATTAGGATCGCACGGCTGGTGAACTCCGTCCCATTATCGCTGACAATACAAGCTGGCTTTCCGTAGACACGCACAAGCGCGTCCAATTCGCGGGCTACACGTGCGCCAGATATACTCGTGTCGGCCATCAAACACAGGTTCTCGCGGCAGCAATCGTCATTCACGGCCAACATGCGGAACTTGCGTGATGCGCCAAAGGTGTCGGACACAAAATCCAATGACCAACGCTCGCCTGGGCGCAAAGCCACGGGCATAGGTGTCCGTGATCCACGCGCACGTTTGCGGCCCCTGCGCCGCCTAACGCCCAGCTTTTCCTCGGTGTAGAGACGATACAGCTTCTTGTGGTTCATAATCATGCCTTTGCGTTCCAACAGCACGCCAATCCGGCGATAGCCGAACCGACGCCGTACAGCGGCAATCGCCTTCATCTCTTCGCGAACTTCAGGATTGTCCGGCGGTTTGTCACGCCGGACGGTCTTGGGATCGACACCCCCTCTCGGGATCATGCTAAGCATAACCCTGTCGGGCAGTGAACAAGCCTGCACGCACGGCGTTGCGAGATATCATGATCTCGCATCGCTTTGCGTGCAGCAGCCCGTCGCACATTCGGTGTCGTCAGTTCTTTCCCAGCAAATCCTTCAGCACAACGTTGTCGAGCATTGTATCGGCCAGCAGGCGCTTCAGCTTGGCGTTCTCGTCCTCCAGCGATTTAAGGCGATGGGTGTCAGAAACGTTCATGCCACCGTATTTGGCTTTGAACTTGTAAAATGACGCAGGGCTGAGGCCATGCCTCCGACACACCTCAGCCGTTGGCATTCCAGCTTCTTGCTCTTTGATCATCCCAATAATCTGGGCCTCAGTAAAACGACTCTGTCGCATTTGTTTGCTCCTTCGAAGGTTGAGCAAACTCTACATTAAAACGAGGGAAGTTTCGGGGAGCAGGTCAAAATGTCTGATGAACTTGAACGCTGGAAAGCCGCCCGTCACAAGGCCGCGCAATTGGTCCTTATGGACCGGGTGTATGCGCCGCAGTTTGCCCGCATTGAACGCGAAATTGCCGCCATTGAAGCCGAGCGCGCCCTGATAGAGCGCGCCCGTGCTATTTTGCAGGATCACAAGGCCGCAAGTTGAACCACGTCTTGTAGATGCTCAAGCGATGCCCCTGCCCCATACCGTTCCCGTTTCAAGGCATGCCCAAACAAGTCCCGCCTGATCCTTTCATCTACACCCGCCGCCAACAAACGATCCTCGAAAGAGTGCCGCAGGCCATAAAGGGAATGTTGATCAGTTTGCATAAGGCCATTTTCGCGCAGGTAGGCGTTGATCGTGCCGGACAGGGTAGCTGACGAACCACGATAGCGCTGGAACCCCTCTGGGAAGGCCCGCATAGCCTCTAGGCTGACACCTACCAACGGGATCAACCGCCGCGCATTGGCGCTCTTAAGCTGGCGTCCTACAGCCTCAATAGAAATATGCGGCACGTTCACGCTCAACCGGATGCACTCCGGTGTAAGCGCCGCCAATTCCGAAGGCCGCGCACCGGTGTTGATCATTGTCAGCAAGATCGCCCGAGCCTGATCATTCAGCCCGTCCAGCGCGCCCTTCGCCAGTAGCTTGTCTTTGATCCAAACTATTGAAAAGGGTGGCCGTGGCCGCGCCTCACCAGCCTTAAAGTTGAGGCCGCTCAAAGGTAAATCCAGATTCAGCCGCTTCATGCGGTTGACCGTTTTCAGCACATCACCAAGGTGGATCAAATCCTTGTTCGCGGCATTAGTAGACAGACCGCCTTCGATACGCTCGAACCACCATTGGCGGAAATCAAGCATATCGTCAGGCGTGATATCAGAGATCAGCTTATCGCCCGCAACCGCGACGAAATTGTTGATCGCTTTCTTACGTGGATTTTCCCAACGTCGCACCTGATCGTCTGACTTGCCGAGCGTCTTGTCAGCGGCAAGTGTCCAGTATTGCTCAAGCGCCTTTGTAACAGTAAAGCCAACCCCCTGCACACCACCCAACACCGCCGCAGCCTCAATCTTGTTAGGCGCACCATCGCACAGCGGCACAGCTTCATATCGCTCTAGGAAGTCCTTACTAGGTAGGTCTGCAACCTTCCCAGCGTCCAGATACCGAAAGCCCCGAACTGCCGCCAATTCCTTAGCAGCATCCAGCCGCCTGTCTGCGTCTGTATTGTCACCGGCTAAGCGCGCCTCCCACGCTTCAACCATCTGCGCCCATGCACCATCTGCCTTAGAATTGGCAACAGAACGCGAATCCGTATGTAAGGACAACCAAACGAAAGTGCGTGGCTCTACCGCCGCATAGCGTTTAGGCACCCGCTTATAGAGTTGATACGACTTCCCGCGCAGTTTGATCATTGCTGGCACCCGATGACGATGATGCATCTGGTATAGCGCTATGTAATGCGCTTTGTATAGTAAAACTTGCCAACACTAAGGTGGGTTTAGGCGATAAATCGCATATTTATCAGCAGAATCAGTGGTTTATGAATTTTCAGCGAAAGGCTTTATGGCGGATCGACAGGGATTCGAACCCTGGAGACGGTCTCCCGCCTACACACTTTCCAGGCGTGCGCCTTCGACCACTCGGCCACCGATCCATTGCGCGGGGTTTAGCGTGGGCGCGGGCAGAGTTGCAAGAGGGAAAAAGCGGCAAAGCCGGCGACGGCTTGAATTAACTTTCCAGATGGACATAGATGCGTCGGTTCATGCGGCCTTTCTTTTCCATTTGGCCGAGGCGAAGCGCGCCAATCTCGCCGGTGCGCGCGACATGGGTCCCACCGCAGGGCTGCAGGTCGATGAAATCGCTCTTTTCACCAATGCAAATCAACCGGATGCGCCCTGCGCCTTTGGGTGGTTGAACGGCCATCGTTTTGACCAGCTTCGGGCTCGTGGCCAGTTCTTCTTCGGTGATCCAGTCGGCCGCAACGCGGGCATCCAGCGACACCAGATCATTCAACGCCTCTTCGATCCCGTCACGGTCTTGGGGGGCGTCCGGCATATCGAAATCAAGCCGCCCGTGTGTGGCCGAGATTTGCCCGCCCGTCACACCAAACGGCACGACGACGGACAGCAGATGAAGCGCAGTGTGCACCCGCATGTGTCGGTAGCGGCGGTCCCAATCCAGCACCTGGGTGACATGGGCGCCCAGAGGCGGCATCTGGCTGGCTTCGGATGGCACAAGGATAATGTCGTCGCCCTGACCTTTAATCGCGGTTGCCAAAGGCAGACGTTTACCATCCCATTCAAGCCAGCCACTGTCGCCAGGCTGACCACCGCCGGTCGGATAGAATACCGATTGGTTCAACACAATACCGCCCTCATCGGTGATCGCGCTCACAATGGCAGGTGCATCGCGCAAATACGCGTCATCGCGAAACAGCATGTCGGTCATGCGGGCTCTCCGTCTTTGTGCTTGGCCTGCCCAAGGGCCTCGGGATTACGCAGCCAAATATCCCGCTGCGCAAAGGGAATTTCGATGCCTTCTTCGGCAAAGCGTTTTGCGATGGCATGGTTGATGTCGCTTTTCACGACCATCATCCAGTTCACATCCCGCAAGACGCATCTGACTTCAAACTCGAGCGAGTCCGCACCAAAATTCACGAACAGCACCGATGGGGGCGGCGTATTGAGAACCATCGGTTGTTCTTGCGCGATCTCGCTCAAAATCGCCTCGATCCGCTTGGTGTCTGTGCCGTAGGCCACCCCGACAGAGATGATCACGCGCCCGACGGTGTTGCCGCGGGTGTAGTTCGTGACTGTTCCGCTAACCAGATCGGCGTTGGGGACGATGACATCGGTGCGATCAAATGTCTCGATCCGGGTGGAACGGACAGATATGTCGCGCACATACCCCATGTTGCCGCCCACCTCGATCCAGTCACCCTCCGAGATCGGGCGCTCAATCAGCAAAATGATGCCAGAGACAAAGTTGCTGACGATGTTCTGCAGGCCAAAACCGATACCCACAGACAAGGCACCAGCAACAATTGCCAGCGACGACAGGTCAATCCCGGCCCCGTTGATCGCCAGCAATGCGGCCAGAAAAATACCGACATAGCCAAGACCGGAAACAATCGCGTTCTGGCCGCCGATGTCGATTTTGGTCTTGGGCAACACATTCGTCTTGAGCGCCGATTGCATTAACCGCGTGAGCGCCAAACCGATGACGAAAATGATTGTGAATGCCAGAAAGTCGGAGGGCGATATCCGGCTGTCTCCAATAGCGAAACCGCGCCCAAAGGCCGACCACAACTCCGCAAGATCCGTCAGCCGCGCGCCCCAGATCAACGCCAGCAAGGGGGCTGCACAGACAATCAATAGCAGACCAAAGATGACCGGCATCAACGCCTCGCGTCCGGCATCGCCTTGTCCGGTCACAGCGCCGTAAATGTCTGCCAGAAACCGCTGCACGGCCATCACCAGACCCAACAGGGCAAGCGTCATGATATAGGGGGGCAGTAAGGCGTCTGCGGCTTTGAAATAGCCCGCCGCAAGCAGCAATGGCGATATACAGGCCACAACCACAGCACCCGTCCCGAGGCTGCGCACAATTCTGCTTAGCGTCGAGACCCGCAGTTCTGCAGCCGCATCATCATGAGGTTTTGTTTCGGTATAGCTGCGCAGGATTGTCCCGATCCGGTAAAGCGCGATACTGGCAATCAGCAAGGGTACAAACAGCAAAATGGCTTCGGACGGTGCGGCGGCATCGCCTGCGTCCAGCACCAATGAAATCAACGCACCAAGCACCATCGCGCAGGTAATGACCCACACATTGAACCGCGCCTTGGCCCGCATCGTGGGTTCGATAAGGATCAGCGCTTCATCATCATCGCGCGCAAACACACGCTCCGAAATCCACCGGATGCCCAACATTACGCCACCCAGCACGGCGATGCTCTGGATGATCTCTTCGGCGTCGTTGCTTAGCATCTGTGTCGAGGCCGCAGCGATCGACAGCACGACTAGGCCCGCGAAGGGCAAAAATATCCGTAACAATGAGACAAGAAAGCGCCAGATGCCAAAGCCCCGTGCGCCAAAACGCTGCAAGCTTTGGACAATCATCCGCGACCAACGCCGCCCGCGAAAGATCAGAACAAAGCCCAACAGGGTTAGTGCCGCCGTCAATGGCAAGGTTTCCCATGGCTTTTGCGACGTTGCAGTCGGCCTGAGCTGCAACAGCGCGTAGGCGTTGCGGTTCAGATCATCAATCGCCGGCTGCCAGTTGGCCGGGTTCATCGGCGATGGCGACACGGTCAGCAGTTGCTCTGTCTGGCGTTCGCGCAAGACCCGGTCAATTTGTGTGACCAACGCATCGGCCCGCAAAAACGAGGCTTCGGCGCGTTGAACCGGTTCCAAGAGCGCATTGAGTTGCGCTTGGACTTCCTCGCGTTTTGCGGTGACTTCCGGCGGAACGGGGGCTGCACTATCAGTCTCTGCGGGCGTGCTGAGGGCTGCCAATTGTTCGCGCAAGGCAAGGATACGTGCTTTGTTCTGGTCGCGCGCCGCATCAAATTCTGATCGGAATTTAACGATTTCGCTGCGCAGCGCGTTCAGCCGTTCGTCGGATGTACCCCCCGCATCAAGCGCTTCTTCACTGCTGGTAGCGGTCCGCTCCCAGCGTTCAAAATCCGCTGTCAGCGTATCCTGAGCGACCAGCGGACCGGCAAGGAACAAAGCGACCAGCAGCGCCGCCCAGATGCGCAGACAAATACGCATCAAATGTCTTCAAACATGCTTGGAAGATCTGCAGGCGCTTTGTCGAGCCAACCCGGAACCGGCAGGTTTTTCTCGCGCAGGAACGTCGGGTTATAAAGCTTGGTCTGATACCGCGTACCAAAATCGCACAGGATCGTCACAATGGTGTGGCCCGGCCCCATCTCGCGCGCAAGACGCATCGCACCGGCGATATTAACACCTGAAGACGCGCCCAGACACAGACCCTCATGTGCCAGCATATCAAACACAATCGGCAGCGCTTCAGTGTCGGGGATATTGTAAGAGAAATCCGGCTTCAGCCCCTCAAGGTTCTTGGTGATGCGAACCTGACCAATGCCTTCGGCGATTGAGCCGCCCTCAGTCGCCAGTTCCCCTGTGGTGTAATAGCTGTGCAGCGCCGCCCCGTCCGGATCGGCCAGCGCTATTTTGACGCCCTTGGGTTGCAGTGCCATGGCGATACCGGCCAATGTGCCACCTGAGCCAACTGCACAGCAGAACCCGTTGACCTTGCCGTCTGTCTGTTCCCAAATCTCGGGGCCTGTGGTTTCGATATGCGCCTGCCGGTTGGCGACATTGTCAAACTGGTTGGCCCAGATCACCCCTTCATTGGAAGTGCGCGCCAGTTCATTCGCCAAACGTTCAGAGTAACGGATAAAGTTGTTGGGATTGCGGTAGGGTGCTGCTGGCACCTGCACCAGTTCGGCCCCCGCAAGGCGCAGCATGTCTTTTTTCTCTTCGCTTTGCGTCTCGGGGATCACGATGACGGTCTTGAACCCCATAGAGGCACCAACCAGCGCAAGGCCGATGCCGGTATTGCCCGCAGTGCCCTCGACAATTGTGCCACCTGGTCTCAGCGAGCCTTTGGCAATCGCGTCTTTGATGATGAACAGCGCCGCGCGGTCCTTTACGGACTGGCCGGGATTCATGAACTCGGCCTTGCCGTAAATGTCACAGCCCGTCGCCTCTGACGCCGCGCGCAATTTGATGAGTGGTGTGTTCCCGACGGCCGTGGCCAGATCTGATGCGACGTGCATGAATGCCCCTTTGCTTAACTTGCCTCAGGTGTAGCGCCGGGGGGTGCAGACCTCAAGCGGTCGCGGTGACGGGCCAGCCAATTGGCGGCCATGACGAGGGGAGCGTTGGTCGCGTCAAAGCTGTCGACCATGTTGATAAAGTCGGCGAACGGTATGATGTGGCTGCGAATGTCCTCATGCTCGGACGCCAGCCCGCCGATGCCTGTTGCGGTATCCGGTAGGTCGGCCAGGCCCAAAAAGACATAAAAGAACTCAGTCGCATTCCCCGGCGAGGCATAGACTTCTGCGATTTTTTCTAGCGCATTCAGCGTCAGCCCTGCTTCTTCTTGTGCCTCGCGGCGGGCTGCATCCTCGGGGGTCTCGCCCGGATCAATGCCTCCAGCGATGGGTTCCAACTGCCAGACTGTCGCATCGCCGCGTACCAAAGGCCCCATGCGGATCTGTTCAACCAACATCACGCAATCACGCACCGGATCGTAGGGCAGCAGGATCGCAGCATCGTTGCCAACAAACACCGCACGCTCCATCGTGGCGGACATCTCAGCGCTGAATTTCTCGTGGCGCAGGTGCAGTTCTTCAAGTGCATAGTAATGGGAATAGGCGATGCGGCGCTGCGTAACCTCGACTTTACCGCGAAACACCCCTGCCCCGTGCAATGAGGATTGCGCATTAACGCGGGCTGCGGCGCGCACACGGATACGCGGGAATATTTTTGCAACATCCGCGCGGCTGCGTGTGCCGTAATATCCCATGACTTCGACGGCGGCAAAGCGGCTGAGTTCGCCCGACGTCGCCTGCCAGTCGGCAAACGACCACGGCCCATTCGGCGTCCAAAGCCCCGGTTGCGGTACATAGACCTCGGCGGTCTGACCGTCTGCCAAAGACACTACGTGCAAGTCGTAATTGAAACCACCTTCGTAAAAATCAAGCCGCGCAATGTCCTGCGCGTCAAGCCCCTTGATCACGACCCCTTCCGCGCTTGCACCTGTGCGGACCTCGATCATAGGAAAAGGGCCTTCGGTTACTGCTGAAACTGCGTAATTCTCCAGCATTGCAGGCGTTGCGCTGAGGTCCTCACCGGACTTACCCAACACGATCTCGAGCAATGCGGCGTCGCGCATCGTGCCGTAAAAGAACAGGTTTCTCATGGGTTATTTCCAGCGGCGTCCGGCGAATTCGGTCAGCAGACCCGAAACAACCGCGCAAACCAGTACGGTGATACCCACTGTCGGTGTCAGCATCAAAGCACCGAACTCAGCACCAAGCTGAAAAATCGCGGTCAGCGCCTCAAGCGGTCCATCATACCGGTTCCCCATGGCACGGCGGAACATTTCATAGCTGGCCCCCAGAAGATCAGGACCACAACGCCCGTCAGCCCGTTATTGATCGCCGAGGTCGTACCACGCCCCGCGCGGCGACCCATCACAACCCAACCAACAGCAAGGCCAAGTGCGACATTGGTGTGCATGAAATAGCCAAAGTTCGTGCGGTCCGGCATCAACGCGATAACTTCCTGCGTCAGGATATACCCCACAACTGCCAAACAAATGGCCGCCATCAATCGCGCAGCTGTGGGCATGGGGTGGCTCCTGTTAGGTCAACGCTTATCCCGGTTTGCGTATGGTAATCTGGGTGACGTCACAATTTCCACTGTCAAATGTCGCCGCACAAGAAGTGAGGTAAAAATTCCACATCCGGCGAAAGCGGTCGTCAAAGCCCAAAGCGGTGATCTGATCCCATTTGTCGTTGAAGGTCTCGTGCCAGCGGCGCAGCGTGATGTCGTAGCTTTTGCCAAATTCGATGGATTTATCGACGATCAGGCCTGCCTTTTCGATCTGTTCACGCAGCACGGTGGGGCTGGGCAACATGCCACCGGGAAAGATGTATTTCTGGATGAAATCCACACCGCGTTTGTACACAGCCCAGCGCGCGTGATCGACCGTGATGATCTGCAAAGTCGCGGTCTTGCCCGGCTTGAGCCGTTCACGCACAGTGTCGAAATAGACGGGCCAGTATTTTTCGCCAACCGCCTCGAACATCTCGATGCTGGCGATGCCGTCATAATGGCCGGTCTCATCGCGGTAGTCCTGCAATTTGAACGTCACCAGATCAGACAGACCAGCCTTATCAATGCGGTCTTGAGCATATTTAAATTGCTCTTCGCTGATGGTAAGACACGTCACCTTGAGCCCGCGTTCTTTGGCCGCGTATTCGGCAAAGCCGCCCCAGCCGCAGCCGATCTCAAGCACATGATCACCGGGCTGCACGCCCATCTGGTCTACCATGCTTTTGTATTTGGCGGTTTGTGCCGCCTCAAGCGACTGCTGCGCACCGTCTTCGTACAATGCAGAGGAATACGTCATCGTATCGTCAAGCCAGAGACCATAAAAGTCATTGCCCAGATCATAATGGTAGCTGATGTTCTTTCGTGCCTGCGCCTTGGAGTTACGCTGGAGCCAGAACCGTAACTGTTCAAACCGGCGCACCACACCCATACCCGGAAAACCATCGTACATGTTTTCATTGCCCGCATGGACCAGATCCATGAACGCCTGCAAATCCGGCGTGGACCAATCGCCATCCAGATAGGCATCACAAAAGCCCAAATCTCCCTCGCGTATCAGCCGCGCAAACAGGTCATTGCTGTGAATGTCCAGTTCGGCCACGTGGCCGGGGTTCTTGCCCTCGGCGCGAAACCGGCGGCCATCAGGTAAAACGAAATCAACGCGGCCTGTGCGCATCTGCTGGGCCATGCCAAAGACACGCGCGAAATAGCGTGGCAGACCGGTTTGGCCCTCGGTACTGGTTAAGATCATGCCGTTCCCCGTGGTGTAACACTTGCTGGACAGGTACTTAGCCCAGTCCCAAAGATTAACAAATCCTAAAAGCCACGTTTTTCATAGGCTTGTAGGGCGCGCTCGCGGCCTTGGGCCGGGGTCACGATTGGTGACGGGTAGTCATCTGCCGCCGACAGCCCCCAACTGCGCGGTGCCGCGTCGAAAAACGCCAAAGCGTCCTTGTGCGGATTGGCTTTGCGCTCCGCGATCCAGCGGCTGGTGTAGTCGCGCTGTTTGTCGAATTTATCAAGCTGGGTTTCGGGATTGAACACGCGAAAGTACGGCGTTGCATCAGGGCCAGAGCCAGCCGACCATTGCCAGCCCATCGCATTGCTGGCCGGGTCCCAATCAATCAAACACTCCTCAAACCATGCGAGGCCAATGCGCCAATCGGTCATCAAATGCTTGGTCAGATAGCTGGCCACAATCATGCGACCCCGGTTGTGCATCCGGCCCGTCACATAAAGCTCGCGCATCGCGGCATCAATAAACGGCAACCCGGTACGGCCCTGTTTCCACGCCATGACCTCGGACGAATGCGCATCTGTGCGCCACGGAAACGCATCCCAATCCGGTTTCCAGTTGCCCGTCAGGATGCGCGGGGTGTGGTGCATCAAATGATAGGCAAATTCACGCCAGACCAGCTCTTTCAGGAAAACTTCCGCGCCTTGTTTGCCTTCTTCCAACGCGCGTTTGCCCGCGTGCCAGCATTGGTGCGGACTGATTTCGCCCAAGGCGAGGTTTTCTGACAGGTTTGATGTGCCGTCCACACCCGGCAAGTCGCGGGTTGTATTATAACCGGCAACAATATGCGCAATAAATGCCCCAAGCCGCGATTGCGCAGCCTGCTCGCCCCGCCTCACGAACGGGCGCACGACATCCGCACCCCGATTCATCGCTGCGCCCATGTCCCAACTGTCCAGCGCATCACTTTGCGGCCAGTTTTGAGGCGCCTGTATGTCCCTTGGTGTCGGCAAGGGCGCATCGACATCACGTCCCTTCACCATGTTCCAGAAAGGCGTGTAGACCTTGTAGAAACCACCTGTCTTGGTCTCGACGGTCCAAGGCTCAAACATCAGATGGCCCCCAAAGGACCGCGCGTCGATACCGTCCTTTTTCAGTGCCTCTTTTACCGCCGTATCACGCGCAATGCTGTCGGGATCGTAAAGGCGCGACCAATAGACCGCCCCTGCCCCTGTTTGCGCAATCAACTGTTGCAGCACCTCAAGCGCATCGCCTTTGCGCAGGATCAACCGGCTGTCTTTGCCTTCAAGGCTGTCACCCAGCGCCCCAAGCCCGAGGCCCATCCGCCATTTCGGGGCTGCGCTCAGACTGGCGACCTGATCGTCGTGGATGAACACGGGGATCACAGGCCGTCCAGTGTCGCAGGCCGCAGATAAAGCGGGATGATCGCTGAGCCGCAGGTCGCGGCGATACCAGATCAGGATGGGCGAAGTGTCAGTCATGGGTGGGCCTTTTCCAGCGGTGCTGTGCCAAAGTTAGAACCCTAGTGGCGCAATCAAGGTCTGGTGGTCAAATCACAAGACCGCGTCAAGCGCACCCAGCAATTGATCCACCTCGGCCTTGCTGGTGTAATGGGTAAAGCTGAGGCGCAGCACGCCGCGTGCCGCATCCACACCCATCGCCGTCAACGCGCGGCCTGCATAAAAATCACCACCCCCCGCCATGATACCGTGCTTGGCCAGTTCAGCCGCCACTTCGGCGCCCGAACGGTTCAGCGCCAGCGCCACCGTTGGCGCGCGCCCCTCGGCCTCGGGCGGGCCGATCAGACGCACGGAATTGCGCGCCTTGACCGCGTCCAGCAGGGGTTGCAACAGCATGGTTTCCTGCGCGCGCATCATGTCATGCACTGCCGCCGCACGGGCCGCAGGGCCTGCGTCACCCCCCACGTGATGTGCATAGAACGCGTCGATGTAATCAGCCATCCCCGCGCAGGCCGCGACCTGCGCATGATCCGGACCCGCAGGCGTGAACCGCTTGTAAAGGCTATCCCCGTTGAACACATGCCCCTGGTTGGGCAACAACATGCCCAGCGCGCGGCGGATCACCATCAGGCCCTGATGCGGACCGAACGTCTTGTAGGCTGAAAACAGATAGATATCTGGCCCAAGCGCGCCGATATCGGCAAACCCGTGCGGGGCATAAGATACCCCATCCACGCAGACAAACGCACCCGCCGCATGTGCCAGTGCGGTGATCTCGACCACCGGATTGACCTGCCCCACCACGTTCGAGCAATGCGGGAAACACACTAGCCGCACGTTTTCGTCCAGCAGGTTTTCCAGATCATCAGGATTCAATGCGCCGGTTTCAGTATCAATGCGCCATTCGCGTATCTCGATCCCGCGCTCTGCCAGCCTGCGCCACGGACCTGTATTGGCCTCATGGTCCTGATTGGTGACGATGATCGCCTCGCCGGGTTTTAACATCTGACCAAAGGCCTGCGCGAGCACGTAAGTGTTCTGCGTCGTCGAAGGACCAAAACTCAGCTCGTCCCCCTCCACCCCGAGGATCGCGGCCATGCGGGTACGGGCCTCGTCCATTTCAGTACCACCCAACTTGCTGGCGGCATAGGGGCCATACGGCTGCACCTTGCGTTGGGTGTAAAACCGAAAGAGCCGGTCAATCACGGGTTTGCAAGTATACGAACCACCAGCGTTCTCAAAGAACGCCTGTCCCTGAAGGGATGGCTCGTCAAAGGCGGGGAATTGGGCACGCACCCATGCGGTATCTAATGTCATGTGGCTAACTTACGACAAAGGCCCCGATGCGCAAGCACCGGAGCCTTTGATTTCATCCCAAATGTCAGTTCTTATTCGGCAGGCACAGCACCCTGTGCATCAACCGTCACCGATGTAATCCCCGCCGCTTCGCGACGACCATCGTTAAAGATCGCTTTGATCAAAGAGATCGCCATCAGGGCCATCACGATCGAGAACGGCAACGCTCCGATCACCATCGCGGTCTGGATCGCGCCAGTGCCACCAGAGATCAGCAATCCGCCAACCACCAGCGCAAGTGCAGCACCCCAGAACAGGATATGCGGACGCGCTTTTGGACCCTCATCACCCGCCGCGTTGATCGTATTCACGATCAGCACCGCAGAGTCAGCCGAAGTCACAAGGAACGTCATCAGCAAAACCACGATCAACACGGCCATACCCCATGCCAGCCATTCGCTGACAGGTGCCAGCATGAATTCGGTCATAGCAAAGATCTTGTCGCTGTTGGCCACACCAAAGATCGCACCATCGGCACCGCCGTTCAACTCCAGATCAATCGCAGTGCCACCGGCCCAAGAGAACCACACAAAGCACATCAATGCAGGGACGAACATCGCACCCAACACAAATTCACGGATTGTGCGCCCGCGCGAGATACGCGCGAGGAACAGGCCCACGAAAGGTGCAAAAGCAATCCACCAAGCCCAGTAAAACAGGGGCACCAGCCCTGCCACTGCGTCAGCAAGAAGGCCTCGGAGCCTTCGACACCGTCAGATTTGAAGACGTTAAAGCTCATGGATGGCAAAGCGATTACGTAATCCCAGATGCCGATGAACATCGCCTGCGCGCCGAACCATGTCGCCCCGAAGATGATGAAAAAGCCCAACAGGACAATCGACAACACCATGTTGATGTTGGACAGCCACTTGATGCCTTTGCCCACACCTGACAGCGCCGACAAGGTTGACGCACCCATGATCACAATCAGCGCTATGATAATGCCCATCGTGGTTGAACTGCCTGCGATGCTTTCGCCTGCTGCGTTCACCGCATCTGCACCATTCACCAAGCCGCCAAAACCGATGCGCGTAAGACCCGCAAGGAACTGCTCAACCCCGAAGCCAAGCGTTTGGGCCACACCCAGAATGGTCGCCACAACCGCAACGATGTCGATCAGGTGTCCCAATGGACCCGAAAGCGCCTTGCCAAACAAGGGCGTCAGACCCGAACGAATTGTCAGGGGCAAACCACGACGATAACTAAAGAATGCCAGCGACAGACCTGCGATGGCGTAACACGCCCAAGCGCCAAGACCCCAATGCAAGAACGACCATTTGTAGGCCATCCGCACATTGTCCGCTGTGCCGCCCGTGGTAAGGCCTTGAATGGTTTCTGGGTTGGACCCAAAGTGCGCGACCGGCTCGGCCACGGCAAAGGTCAACATGCCGACGCCGATACCGGCACCGAACATCATGGAGAACCAAGAGAAGTTGGAGAACTCAGGCTTGTCGCCCTCTCCGCCAAGGTTCAGACGCCCCGCAGCAGGCCAGATGGCCAGGCCGACGCAGACAATCACAAACGCCGCCACGACCCAGATGTACCAAGCTGCGAAGTTGGCAAGAATAGCGCCATTCCAGCTGCTCAAAACACCGCCCGCTTGGGTCGGCCAAAAGATGCACCAGACCACAAGTGCGCTGATGATAATCTTACTGATCACTGTGACGTTTACGCTAAAGCCCCGGTAGAAACCGACTTCAGACGTCTTGATCGGTAGATCCGATAAAGGTGGTTTAAGTGCCATTTTTTTGTCCCTTTTGTTTTCGTTGGTCAACAGCCTAAGGCGTCAAACTGTCGCAGCGAAACAAAAGAACGCATCCGAGCCTGCGCCTCAAAGGACAAATCACCTAAGCTCTTGTTCACAAATGATAAGATTATCTGCGTTTTGTAACTATACTGCGAGTCCTGAAGAAGCCGAATTTGTTGGCTTGACTGCGGTTGTCGGAACGATTCAGCTATATCGATGATCCGCCCCGGTTTTCTTTCCTCAGCAG
>Ga0209198_1001978_pt1 | contig 14769 bp, 7 predicted proteins | sample COGITO_mtgs_1105_2_FD_184804 | JGI IMG/M metagenome (GOLD analysis project Ga0209198, IMG submission 184804) | Pelagic marine microbial communities from North Sea - COGITO_mtgs_110519 (SPAdes) (version 2) | ecosystem: Environmental > Aquatic > Marine > Epipelagic ...
ACGCACTAACTTACAAAGCCTCTCATAGGGTTTTATTAACCTGAGCGCGTACCAACTTCAGGAGAAAAAAGCCTACGACTCTCTCGCCCCTAAGTCAAGACAGGTACGCAGCAGCGTCTCGTCTTCGGGCTTCGTTCAAGGCGACTCGTCGCTGGGATACCGTCTTTTCGTCCCCAAGGCTTCGATTAGCTGTGTTTGCTTGGGCCTCTCGCCGCCGCTACCGTCGGTCCCTTAAGAAGGCAATACGATTAACGGCTTACAAGCGTTTAAGGCGGAGTCCCCTCTCGCGTCGACAACGCATGAGTCCTCGCCGATTACACTACACCAGGTCGGTCAAAAAGAGGTTGCATAAATACTTATCGATAAGGCGTTTCCCTCCTGCGAACAGGTCAGGTTCGCCACGCGACTGTCTTCGCAGAACCTTTATCTTCCGCCGATTCCGGCTTTATCGTAAACTCTCTTGGAGAAATAGAGTCGTACGCTCGCGGATCAGAAGATCCTTCCGCGCTGCCAAGAACGCTGCTTTTCGGCGTAGGCGATTGTTTGGTCGTCTTTCGCGCCTCCCTCGCGCCCGCCGAGATTACCTCTCTGGCGTATACATAGACCCCCTCGAACCCTTACTTGCCCGCCACGCCAACCGCCTCGCAACACCTCTACAGCAGAATCTAATAGTCCCCTCGTTTCAGCCCCAAACCAACGCTTCAGATAGTTACACAGGAAGATACCTGTTTACTATGAAGTCTCGTCTAGGGTTCAACTCGAGGGTCTTAGGCTCTGCTATGTCGTCTCCTACGGTCGCAAAAATACTTTCTCTCTCTCTTCAATCCCCAGGCACCTCGACTCTTATACAGTCCCGCAACAGTACCCATCACGCTTCCTCGGCAAGACAGCTTCGTGTTTTAGAGGATTTGCGCGCTGGCTACTCCTCTCGCACAAGCCTCACCCGAACTAACCTTGTACCATCTGACTGCTTTCGCTACTCAGTGAACAAGCGTCTAGTAAGTTCTTACGCGCTCCAGAAACTAAAGTCCGACTTAATACCGTGATACCATCATACTATGGTTCGCTTCATAGAGCACGTAACCGGCCGCCGCGCACTAGTGCAGTTCTATCCCTTCGTGGCTCAAGGCGTAGACCAGGGCGCAGCCGCACGCTACCGCCTCTGGATGCCTCGTATGAGTTTTTACGAGCGTAGGCTTGGTCACAGGTTCTTCTTAGAAGAGGCCATTCATATTATGCACTTAGCTTTTTCGTTACACGACGCAAGTCTCTTCGGGCACTGGCTCAAGGCTATGATCAAACGTATTAGCTTCTGGAAAACCAGGTCAATATTCCGATTCCTCCGGTACCTTTTCCAGAATTATTTCATACACGTCTTCGACGACCTCAAGATTAAGGGTTTGAAGATAAAACTCAAAGGTAAGATCAGTGCTGCCGGTAATTCCCGTAAACGTACGATACTCTACAGGGTTGGAAAAACGTCTCATTCTACCGTCTCCCTCCGTGTTTCTCACGAATCTATGCTTGTACATACCTTCACCGGAGTGATGGGTTTCCAAGTTTGGTTATTCTACTAACTCTCGTTAGTGAAAAGTATCTCATGAAGTCTGTAAACTCTTATCTCGACATGCAATGAGTCTCAACGTACCGGTCATCCGATCAAATGTGATTAGCTGACTCCCTTAACTGGGAAAAGACATCAACACTCGCTACTATGGACTGAAGCCTAATCTCTTTCGCGTTTCAATCCTCCTTCGTAAATCAGCACATGGTCATTGACCATATTTCAAAGTCCGCTCACCTAGAGTCAGTCCTTATCCACGCAAGCTCAAGGTCTCTATCAATCTTCAGTTTCTATAACTCTTTTATGCATGACATGATCTTAAGCACCTCTACCTGTTACTTACCCCTCTCCCCTATGTTTCAATCGGAATACCAAGAAGTTTTTAGTACCGCTCTATTAGTCACCCCCGAGCTCTCTCTCGCCCTAACTGATTACGCTACTAGCTATCTCTCGTCGGCCGCCTTCAGCGTCTCTCCCGCCGCAGTATTCGACTCTTATACCAATAACCTCAACTTCTACCCTAGCGAAGGTACAATTCATTTTATGCTTTTCGCTATGTACGTCTGGTTTCTTGTGTACTTCGTTACGACTGTAATCTCCCTCAAGTGAACCGTACCTGTAGGAGCATACTTTACTCGCGTTTACTACTACTTCTTCTCTGTTTCGAAGGAGCTTCGTATGCAACTCGAGTCTGTTTTCCAAACAATGCTCTTTATTTTACTGTACTGGGCAATGGTTGTTATGGCTTTTGATGACGATCAAGAGGAGTTTATTGAGTTTATCGACTCCGGTTTCTTTATGTTCTTCTCTTTAGTGGTGAGCTACTTAATTTACAAGTACTCGATACATTATTTCGCCTTCCTCGAAGCCTCCATCGCCAAGGACCGTAGCGTAGGATTTGTAGCCAAGCAGTTTTCAAAGGATTTCCTTAACACGTTCTCTTTGTTACTCCGTTTCTATATTCTCCTTTTCCGTATAAACGTTTATGATACGCTCGACGATTTCTTCGACTCTTATTATATCTTTGTCGGTGACTTTGATGACGATGAATACCTAAATGAACTATTCTTATCCATCCATGGTACCATACTTTTCACTCTAGACAACAACGACGACCGCTCGTTTCTCTTTGAAGACGAGAACGACTTCGCCCACGACCTGTTTTATACCTACTTCGTAGTTTGAGGTAAGTTATTTTACTTTATCTTCTTCACCGCTGAGGAAGGAGCTCGTATGGGTCTTGCTTTTTATATTTGTTACCTCATCATTTTCGAGGTCCACGCAGTTAACTGTTCTTACCGTGAGGATACTTTTATCAACGCAAAGAAGGTAAACACCCTTAACTAATAAATATTTACCTCCTTGAGTTTGAAGAAACGCGAAGATTTTAATAAACTTGATAAGCGTGTCCAACGCCGTCGCCTCTCCCGATATTTATCATTCGTTCGTGCTTACAAAAATTATATGCGCCGCAAGATGGTCTTTGGAAAAATCGTATTCGAGTTTGAAAACGTGTATTACGAAGACGTACTTCTGTACTCAAAATTCACCCCTATATTAATTAATCAACCCCACACGCGTGCCGTTCAGCAAAAATTCAAGGAAAAACTTAAGGAGTATGCCTTTAAGTGAGACGCTCCTCACATCGCTGTCCTACTTTTTACAGCCCTCGTACTCTTTAACTATCTTAACCCCGTTGACACTCTGCACCGACTTCTCGGTATGGCGTTTAAGTCGAACCCGGATCTAAACGAAGTTCTATTACTGGATATTTTTACTCGCTGCGAGGACTTATCCTGCGTCGGCACGCCCGTCGACTGGAGTCAATCCCACTCGCCTGTGATGGCCGAAGCTGCTACGAGATTGGGGCTCTTTCAACTTCTCTAGTTACTTACATCAAACACTAAATCATGCTATTCGGAGATCTAAACTTTGTGTTCCTACTTTTTTTCATAATTTTCATGAGTATCGCCTTAAACGTTAATACTGCGCTTCATCTTTTACTTACTGCCGAGTTTTTATGAATAACTCTTTACATCGCGACCTTACTAATGGGCCTCGTCTACGACAACCTCAACCTTATCTCACTCACTTTCTTCTTCCTCATTCTCTCCGCGGTCGAATTCGGCCTGGGGCTTGTTATTATGCTCGTCCAAAACATTCTTTTAAGGTCTATTAACTTGACCGACTCGAGCGCCAATCCCTCAAAATTCGCTTCTCGGTTTCAGACAAAGCTCTCAACCGCGAGCTCAAAAATGTACTAGTTTCGGCTCCTCGCAATTAATTGAATAACTTATGTTCTTTGTAAAGGAGCTTTTTATGAAACTCACAACTACAAGTAATACTAGCGAAAAATCTTCTTCAGAACAATTTAAATTTACCAACTTGAATGTACTTCAGTCCTCCGCAAACCTTTTTAGATCAATCTCCATCCCCTCTTTCACTGTTAGCCTTAATACCTTCTTCGGTTGAGTAATCACCTTAATTGTTTGAGTAAAAACTCGTACAAGCTACGCCATGAACAGTTGAATTTATACAACAAACCATAAGCGTATTGCAGTCAACTACTTTAGCTTCGTGCTCGTATCGGGTACCGCAGGTATGGGACTGGCCACCGTTATCCGCCTAGAGTTCGCCTACCCTGGAGTAGGAGTCTTAGCGGGTGATAGCCTCCAATACCTCAGTACCGCTACCGCGCACGGAGTTATTATGGTTTTTTTCATGATAATGCCTCTATTGTTTGGTGCTTTCGGTAACTTTCTTCTCCCAACACAGTTAGGAGTTCATGATGTCGCCTTTCCCAGACTCAATAGCGCAGCCTTCTGATTTTTACCTGGAGGACTAATCATGCTTTGTCAACTCGTTTGTATCGATAGACGATACCAGCGTATGAACTGCTTCAACATCCGAGAATTACAAGGTATCTTAAAAAGGCGGTTCTTTACCGACCTCGTTAATACCAATGATTTCCGTGATTTAATGGACACGTCAATGGTCGGTTTACGATTTAAGACGAACAATAATATCGCAGGAACCCCCAACTCTTTTGCGTTCTATAATTTCGGAATCACCACCTCGTCAAAAGCAAAATCCTCCTCTTTCCTGAGCAACGTCTCGGTCGGAGGCGGTCGGTCGCTTCTAAGTAAGGGCTCGGTACATTATATACTAACTAGTTATTTCAATTCCCCCGAAGTAATCTCGGTAGTATCGTCCTTCTCCGCCCTAGTCGCGTTACCTGGACATCTTTACGGAGTCCTTATGACTTCTTCGTTCAGTGCGACTACCCTTCCTTCCGCAGTACTAGCTCTTGCAACAACTTGGTACCTGTCCGTACAGGTTATTGTATTCGAGGTTATTACTTTAGCATCCCACGTTTACGCCGCGTCCTTTGCCTCCCTTTATTTCGTCGCTAAGGAAGCCAAGTCCGTACTCGTCTCCAATGTAAACTTCCCTTTTCATTTAAGCCCATCAGCTGCAATAAACACACTCACTTCCGCCACTTCGTCAACAGCCCTAGAGTCCGTCTCGCCTGTCTCCTCAGACAACGTATTAAGCTCTGCCCCTTCCGCTAACCAAGGAGCAATCGAAACCTCAGACACCTTTAGGTTTACTAGGTTTAACAACCCCCTTATCCACTACGATTATAAGTGCGGTAACTACTTAGGTATGTGGGACAAGCTCTACCCTTCTCTAATGCTCTCGTTTATCGAAGTTGCTCGAGGTATTCGTAAAGCCTCTTGGTTTTACGCCGACCCCTTAACCGAACTCATGCGCTCCAGCTACGAAAACTTCACCTTTAAGTTTACTAACCACGGCAAGCTCAACCTTGCTGACGTCGACAACTGGTACAGTTCCCACGTTACCCCTACCGAAAATTTCTTTAACACCTTCTACGCTTTTAATAACGGGGAAGGTTACAGAACCCTTCGTTGAGTATCGATGAACGCTCTCGACCAGAAATTTTACACAATGTTCTTTTCAACTAGTACTCAGCAAAGAGTCCTCTCAAACTGGCGACAACTAAAATTTAGTCGAGAAGCTTGGAGATGTAAGCTTCTTGCCGCAAGGCACCAAAACACTCTCTACCGTCGATTCCTCGGCGAAGAAGGGGTAGTATGGTCCATTGACCGTAATGCGAAGGATCTTTTACCTGGATGAGCGATGGTCACTCCCTTTTCCGCAAGAACACGGTTCACTGCTATCGGAAAGACCGATATTGGTTTAATGGGTGTACTAATCGTCCTTAACTCCTCTATTGTTAGTTCTGCCAACTTCCTAGTAACGTACCGTTACTTATCTACCCTTAATAACCGTAAGATGCGAGATGCACGTTCCTTCTTTACCGAAGGATTAATCGTAGCTTCTTGGATGATGATCGCCGCAAACCCTATGTTGATTATTGGTATCATTATGCTACTCTCCGACCGTCATTGACAAACCTCTTTCTTCGATTATTCCGGTGGCGGTGACACAGTACTTTTCCAGCACATGTTTTGATTTTTCGGACATCCTGAAGTCTATGTTATTATGTTACCTGTCTTCGGTTTCACCAACACAATGATGTCCTTCTATTTACGTAAGCGTGTCTCAGCTCGAGCAAGTCTCCTCTACTCAATGTATACCATTGCTTTCCTAGGATTCTTCGTCTGGGGACACCATATGTATATGGTAGGTTTGTCTCATACCACCCGTATGTTGTTCAGTACTTTAACGGTTATGATTTCCGTACCAGCCGCTACCAAGCTGATGCATTGGTGTGTCACTCTTGTAAATAGCACTTTTGTCATGGAACTTCCGTTTCTTTTCGCACTAACCTTTGTCTTCTTCTTCGTTTCTGGAGGAGTTTCAGGAATGTGCGTCGCACACACCGGTATGGATGTCCTGTTCCACGACACGTTTTACGTAATCGGACATTTCCACGTCATGTTCGCAGGCGCGGCAATGCTTGGTTCGTTCGGCGCCTTTTACTTTTACTTCCCCGCAGTTTTCGGAGTCAAGTACAGTCGAGTTTACGCCTATATTCACTACGTTTACTACCTCTTCGGACAACTACTAACCGTTATCCCCATGCTATGGCTTGGTTACTGCGGTATGCCTCGTCGAGTACTAGACTATCCCTCCTCTCTAGGAGGTTGGCATAGTATCGCTTCGGCCGGACACCTACTTAGTGTTGCTGCAATGCTATCGTTCTTCATCATGATTTTCGACAGTATTAGGCAGGCTAAGCCCTCAATTCGTAATAATTTCGGAGTAGGACGGTTCAACACACGACTCAACTTCTACTTGTTTGAAATTAGTCGCCTCTCATTTACCCAACGTAAGAGCTTCCACAATCATCGGTTCGTTCGTGTTCTATCGTCAGATAAACGAGATCTTAACCCTCTACAGTTAGTTTCGTTTGATACGACTCTCTTCTCGTACCGTTTTTTTAACTAGTTCTTTTGTATTTATGTCAGCAGACAACGTTAGCACTAAAATTCAGTCTACGTTATCGACCCAAAGTTTGTATGATTACTCTTCGAGTTTTTTTACAATCAAAAATGTAGTTTCGACCTTCGCTACTGATGACAAGGCAAAACTCTCTCTTCCTAATAAGGACAATTTAGTCAACGCCACTACGCTGCGTGACAACCTATCTACCCTAACACAATCCGCTGAATCCACCGACATGTTTGCTTTTGAATTTTTTAACTCCCTCTCCCTTATCACCGTTAACGACTTAGTTGTCGCCAATCTCGCCACCCTTACCGAACAACTTACCGCTTCTATGTTTGAAATCACCAGCACTAAACTCGATGACGAACTTAGCGACATATTAATGGAATTTTCCGAAGGAATCTCCATCTTTGACATGCTCACCGGAGAGGATGACTCGTCAATATACCAAGTGCTGTCAACGCCTGATTATAAGCTCTACTACCCTGAGCCCTTTATCGCCTCCCCCTCCTTTGTCCACGAGGAGCTATGATTTATCCACATCCTTCATTACCAACATTGACTCTGGTTTATGTTCATCTCCCTCATCATGTTTTACTTCATAACTTTTATCAACGTCGTCCGGTGGTGTAATATGCGGACACGTCCTCGCCGTGAAACTCGGGGAGTCAGCCGATCCAAATGTGCAGACCTAATCACTGCGACAGTTCCTGTCTCGTGAGCGGCGTCAATCATTATTAGTGAATCGGTGGATGCGACAGATTACTACGATGGTTTCGGTAGTGGCGAAATTATAGTAGGTATCCGTGCGTACCAGTGGGGTTGAGAATACTTCTACCCCAAGGGAATCGACCTAAACTACGGCGTATCTCCCTCCTACTCAGCGGTAGTAGGTAACTCACTGAAGTACACTAACGCGAGTTCGTCTACTCTTAAGAGTAACACGCTTTGAAAACACTATAAGAGTCGTAAGATCTCTCAAACTACCTCCACCCCCGCTCACCTACTTCTTTCCCCCTCAGACAACTCCAAAGTACTAAATTTCATGAATTTCTCCGACTTAGGCGTGAACTCGTCGAAAGACGCTGACTCTTTCAAGAAAATTCAGTACTTTTCGAAGACAAACCCTCAAGCCCTTTTCGGAAGCGTGTCCGACTTTTCATCTAGGTACTCTAAACTCTCTGACCTTTATCTAAATGACAGTTCTCTCAGCTCTTCTGCTGCTTACGGTACTTTCCGTCAACATAATTACGTTACTAAATTGGCTACAACGAATAACTACAACTCCATTATGGACGAGTCGTCGTTCAACAAGCACGCCGATTATAACTTGAATATGTCGTATGGAAAATCTGAGCAAGACTTCTCTAGTGGACTAACAACAGTTGCTAACTCTAATAAGATCTCAGCGGCCGGTTCTTCTCTAAGGATAGCTAACCTCCTATCAGGCCAAGGCCTCTCAGAGCATGATTCGTCATTTGCTTCTTTCCTCCAACATCCTACAAAGTCCTCTTTGTCCGATTCGGAGACTGATCAAAAAGCGCATAAGAATCCCCTTAAGTACGCTTTAGGTGATAAGTGAATCAAGTCAGAGATGGGAGACAAGTCTACCATCAGTGACGTTTTCGCCTCCAGCGATTTTGAAACTCCCTCGCCTCTTACCTCGGTCACTTCTTCCGTTACTGACTCCGATGTGAATTACAGGTTCAAAAACCTAAAGTCCTCTAACCTATCAGTACTTTCTCCTGACAGGAATGCCCGTCTCATCGGCGATCTCGTAGTTGGTAAGACTAACAGGCAGTTCGATGGCGTGTCAAACAGTTTCAACAGCCTAGTCGACTCTCAGGTAAACTCAGAGTCTGCGCTCCCGGCTATGAAGCTTTTTAACTCCTCTCTTTCTCAGTGAGCAAACACCTCATCAGCCAGTCGACTAGTAGGTAACAACCTTACTGTAGCCTCCTCTCATATCCCCGTTACGTCTAATAACCCTGCCGTACACCCTTTGTCTTTTGACAAGTTTACTAAAGGTAACGACGATACCGCCCCTACCATGCTCAGGAGTAAGGAAGAAGTTTCACCCTTATACCTGTTCAACACATACTGACTTACCCATTGGGCTCACACCAACCCTGAGCATCGTTACGAGAAAGCCAAATCAGTTTCAGATCTCTTCGAGAGCATGTACTTCCCTACTTTCGTAGACTACGCTGAGTACGACTTCCGTAATTGACAAGCTCTCGAACTCCTTGAAGACGCCTTCTGAGAATCGACTTACTCAGCCTACGCTCACGACGAGTATCTAAACTCTTTCCAAGACGCTCAGGAAGCTCGATACCTTACGAAACAAGAAACCCTATTCAATCTAGAAAACCGAAGCAAGGAATCTAAGACTGGTCTTGTTTGCAAGTCCTTCCTTTCTAACCCTACCGCCTTTAACAGCTCGTACCCTCTCCCTCTTTTCTCTGAAGACTCGAGCTCTGACCTCTCCCTTACGGCTCTAAAAAACTTCGAATCCTTCTCTGCTGAAACCTCGGTTGACGCTATGGACGATACCTACGAGAACCTTAAACACTTTAACTATATTCACCACGCTAGTTACAAGAATCTTTTTATGGGATCTTCGCTATCGATTGCTCCCGTATCTTATAGTCAAATCCTTGACACCTTTACTTCCTCCTACGATGAGAGAGCTACTCACTCCGATAACGTATCGTTCGACTCAGTTGAAGTGAGCAGCCTTGAAGACATAGACTTCCAATCAAACGTAGGTCATAGGGCAACTAACCCCCTTAAACTTAGATCCTCAGCCAAGAACTCTCTTATTACGTATAACGCCTTACAGAAAGTTTTCAAGTCCCGATTCGATGAGGGCCGATCTAACGCCCGTCTTCAAGACTTTTCCAACTCGGCAGTAGCTCACCCCTTTGTAACTGCGAAGAGGACTCCCTATGAATCCCTCTTAGCGAAAAACACAGAGAGTTTTTACGCTACTAACAATTACGTTAACGCGCTTAACACGAACTTCTCCGAACTTTTCTCTGTCTGAGGATCACTAAATGTTTACTTCGCCGATTTACCCTTCCTAGTTTCTATGAAGAGTGACCCCTCGAGATATTTATGGTTCGACTGACAGTCGCGCTGGTCTTCTATGGAGCTCCAGCCCTCATCCGTGGCCAGGTACTCTCTACTTGGAGTACCTTATTCCACAAAGAGTTTCGAGTACGACACCGCCTCAGGTGACGAGATTAACGACAGCGAAAACTATCTAGTACGTCTCGCACGGGCTCGAAAGAACTACATGCCTAGTTGAGCCTACACTCCCTACTTCTACGCTAAGATGTCAAATTGGTACAAGGCTCACGACTCAGCCAATACCTTCTTTACCAACAAACACTCGTTAGATAACACAAGAAAGGCTTTCCAACTCTCTAAAGCCTTCTGAACCAAAGCAATCCTATTTAATAACACCACGAATCTGTCTACCCCCTCGTTTTCTGGAGTTAATACGTTCGCTAGATCTTCGTCTCGACCTACTTCTGGAATTCAGTCATACTACTATACCTCTAGTATTCTCGTCGATATCCTGTCGAAACGTGAGTATCTATATCGCCAGTATTTACTCAAGCAAGGAGCTTCGGTAAACCTTCCCAAGTACTTCGTGGCCGCCCCCAATAACCCCCTCCTAGAAGAAGTTAAATCATCCTACCCTTTGATTGACCCCGCTTCTTTTAGCTCTGAGCTTTCCCGCGAGCTTTTTTATCAAAACGTGAACTTCCTTCGATTTAATATAATCAAAGATTTCTTACATGTTGCTAACTCAAGTATCGCCAACTCGTCAGTAAACCTTTCTGGAATCACTAATTACCTATTTTTTTACCTCTTCGGGTTCGACCAAGGAAACAACGTAGGAAGAAACATGGATTTATTTAAGAGTCAATATCGTCCCATGCGTAAGGGAGTTACTAACATGATTAGGCTCCACGCCACTGGTGCTATTGCGATGCCTATCGAAATCCGTATGCACATCCTAGCCTCATCCAAGGACGTAATTCATTCTTGGGCCGTACCTTCCGCAGGAATCAAAATCGACTGTGTCCCTGGTTACTCCTCTCACCGAATCACGATATTCCTAGTTTCTGGAATCTTCTGGGGACAGTGCATGGAAATTTGTGGACGGTTCCATCACTGAATGCCTATCATAGTTTACTTCATGAAGAGAGACCTTTTCTTCCTATGATGTACTCATTTTATGCATTATTCTAGCATCGACAAGACTTTCGACATGACTGACCGTCAGTTAGCTGACCACGTACGTCTCGTCTCGTTCGACAAAACCACTTGGGTACACGAACTAAATAATATTCTTTAGTACCTATCAAAGTTTTTTGATTTTGCACGAAGCCGCACTTCTTTCCTCCCTACTTGTCGTCTTACTAACACTATTCGTGGTACTTACCGAACGAAAACTACTCGCTTTTGCACAGAGACGTATGGGTCCTACCTTGATGGGACGAAACGGTGCTTTTCAGATCCTCGCTGATCTTTTCAAGATGCTTACTAAAGAAATCTTCCTGATCCCCCGCCCTTCTACAGTTATGGCTCCCGTCTTCCTTTCCCTACTCTTCGCAACTCAATTACTCTTCTCACTAAACTTCGTGTGGGGCCCTAGCATGTTCATGGTAGACTCGGTAGACTCGATGATCCTTTACCACCTAGTTCTAGTACTCCTTTCAAATATATTCTTCTCGGTTGTAGGGTTCCTTAGTCAATCTAGGTACGCTATAATAGGTACGGTCCGTGGCCTGGTCCACGTACTCTCATTAGACATTTTTATAACCGTACTTTACTCACTGCTAGTACTGAGTTCTCAGTCAGCGAACTTCCACGACTTTGTACTAGCTCAATCCGGCTACTGATACTTACTTTTATATGCTCCGGCAGCGTCAGGCTTCATAGTAGTCCTCTTCCTTGAGTCCAAACGTGCTCCTTTCGATCACGCGGAAACCGAGTCGGAGGTCGTCGCCGGGTATGCTACAGAGTATAACGGTCCTATGCTCCTAATGTTCTTCCTCGCGGAGTACCTGCATTTGATCATCTCAGCGATCCATTTCATCCTGTTTTTTGCTGGAGGGTGGTGTGGTTTTGAGTACTTGTCATTCCTACCGCCTATCTTTGCCGCGTATCACGATTCGTTGTTCTACTCAACTACGCTACTCGCGTAGCCTATAAATAACTACCTCATGAGTTTCTTAGAGAAGATTACATCATATTTCGCATCCTCATACATGAATGATTTCAAGTTTAAACACAGTGTACTAGCTCTTCTCAAAATTTTCTTCGAAAGAGGAAACAAGCTCAAATCCTCAATTGCTTCTATGGGTAACGTGTTCCGTAACTCTAAGTGAGCCGACCTTAGTGTCCAAAATATTAAAGTATCATTTATTAAATCAACAGCCTCTCTCTACCTTTTACTAGCCTCCGCCCTCGTCTTCTTCATCTGCTTTTATGATATTCGAGTGACTTTGATGGTAACAGACTTCATAACAAATTTTCTCCCGTTCGGTGCCGAAATAACCCTTCTTATTTTTGATTTCAAATCACTGTTCTCGGGCCTGACCGACAGGGCATTACTACTGGTTTACACTATGGCGGTCGCCGTACTCTCCCTACTCGACAACTTATTGACGTATGTCCTTGATCGTCTGTGGCCGTCAGAATCCCACACAGTGTCCAACAACTCTGCGAGTAAGGGTAGTGCTTTAGGGTGGCTTAAGGGTCAAAAATTAAAGCGCAACGACCCTCAGTACAAGTACTTGACAAAGTTAGCGAAGGCGTCAAGATCCCGTACGAGTTCGTATGCTCAGAACACCAAGTGGTCCGGGCAGTCAGAGACGCTTCGATTACTTTATAAGTCGCAGCAGTCACTTAACGGGTTAGTTAAACCCTTCCCAACCTTAAATAACTCCCCTAGCCAACCTAAAACATTAACCTTTAAGTATTTAGTAAGCTCGTCCTTATCTTCTTCCTCGGACCTTGATTCGCCGGTCACCCATGGCCGCCTTTCGTCTCTAAACTTACCTTACGTAGCAGCCAACAGCGCCGCCGATTGGTCTTCGTTACCTTCAGCCATGCGCTACAACTGGTCTTCAGTCGAAAAGGCTTATACTGTCGACACTAGCGTAAGTTACCTTAATGAGTTCGCCGGAATCGCTCCCGATACCTCGGCAACTAACTTAGGAATCCTTTCTTCCCTTAACTTAGCAAAGCAGGATAGGTGACTAATGAAAAATTCTTTGTTAGCTAATAAGCTTGATCGACATAACAACGCCTTCTCGCAGACTAAGTCCCTCCTCGGAAACAACCTCAACTCATCTAACTTCGCCGCAACAAACATATGAGTTTCGTCTAAACTCTCTACGGTTGACCCTGTTTCATCCGAGAAGTTCGTTTCAGGTGTCTCAAAGTTACTCTACCCTGGTATGTCAAACTCGGAAACAGGTTCTACAAAGCAGCTGTTCCTCTCAGACCCGAGCATTGCCAACCTCAATTTCTTCGAAACTAGTAGAGTCTGGTTAGTTAAGAAGTACTATCATACTTCTGCACTTAGGTCTAATAACTATTTTCAGACCTTTACACCGCTCTCCACTACGGGCGACACCCGCGCCGCTGCAGAGGCCGGACAACTCGGTACTTTAGTCTCCGCTCACTCATTAGGTATCCACACCCAACTTTCCGAGGTTAGTCCCACCCTTTTCTTAACATCCTCACTAAGTCCCTCAAACTTACTTAGTTCCTCCGTCGCTCCCGCTGACAGCGACCTTGATTTGTTAAAAACTAGTAACCTTCTTTTCATAAATCAACTCACCTCGACCGTGTACGCCTCCGACGAACTGTTTTATTACTCCCCCTTCTCTTTCACGCCTGTTAGTACCGCGCCCGTCGCGTTTACTCTTAGGAAGTAGTAAGTTAACTGTATTTATGGTATTTAACGATATGTTAGTTCTAGAGCTCATTATCCTCGCTTCCGTACTCTTTTATGTTTGTAGTACGAATATTATGATGTTACTTTACACTGGAGGTATTTACCTCATGCTCATCGGTATGTTCTGTCTTCTCAACGACGCTGACATTTACATCGGTTTCCTCTGAGTTATCGATCTTGGAGTAGGCTTAATATTCTTCATATTTATAATTCATTTTACGTCTTTCCTACACCAAAAAACACTCTTTAACATCTCGGCACGCCACTTCTACTTTTCATACATTTTCCTCGTTTTCGTCACCGTATTTTACTACTTCTGGGCATCACCGGCTGATTCGTCTTTCTACGGAGACCTTGATAAAACCTGGTTCTTCCGCTTATCGCACATGGATTATTTTATGATTGCTTTTTCCAACGAGGTGACTGACCTTAATACTCTCCGCGACACGTACTTCCTCCTCAACGGTTTTGAGTTCTTCGTTGTCAACTTCAGTCTATTCTTTGGACTTATCGCTTCGATCTTAATGTGTTTCATGATACACCGTATTTTCAACTTCTTAAATTACTCTCAAATCGTCAACGCTAAGATTTTGAACGCCTCCGATTCCGGCTTTTTCATTCGAAATCAAAACTTCGTAACGCAGCAGAACACCTCCGCTGTCGTTCGTGTCTGGGCTAAAGCAAAGGCGAAATCCCGCTCATAGCCCTTAGCACTAACCTTGATCACTAACGAGACTGTTAGTAATCCCGTTAGTGTAGCTCAATTGGTAGAGCGTTAGATTCATAC
>Ga0209198_1001992_pt1 | contig 14728 bp, 13 predicted proteins | sample COGITO_mtgs_1105_2_FD_184804 | JGI IMG/M metagenome (GOLD analysis project Ga0209198, IMG submission 184804) | Pelagic marine microbial communities from North Sea - COGITO_mtgs_110519 (SPAdes) (version 2) | ecosystem: Environmental > Aquatic > Marine > Epipelagic ...
ATCCAGACAGACCAGCATAGCGTCAGCTCCGATGGCCGCAGCATCACCGTAAAAGACCGCGGGTTCGGCAATGTCCTGAACGGATTAGAGTTCAACAGTCGCGCCTATGCGATCCTCGGCGACACGACCGTCGGCATCGATCTAACAGGTATCGGGCCTGCAATCACAGCATTTCGCGATTGCCCCGCAGCGAACCTTGCATGATGACCAAACGCGACCCCATTAACCCCACGGATGATGACGCGCGGGCACTCGCGCGGAGCCTGCTACAAGACGCCCGGTTCGGTGCATTGGCAGTCACCCACCCCGACACCCAATCACCTTATGTGGCGCGCGTCGCGATGATCTGGGATGAAGGTGCGCTTTTTACTTTGGTTTCAACGCTCTCGACCCACACCAAAGCATTGCAGCAAGCCCCACGATGCGCGGCCCTCATCGGTGAGCCGGGCGCAAAAGGTGATCCCCTCACACATCCGCGCATGACATTGATGTGCACGGCACGCGAGGTTGATAAACCTGCTCACAAAGTGACGTGGTTGAAGGCCATCCCCAAAGCACAATTGTACTATGATTTCAGCGACTTCAGGATGTACGTGCTATCGGTGTCCGAGGCGCATCTTAACTGCGGTTTCGGCAAGGCGTTCACCCTAGGCGCGGGCGACCTGAGCGTTTAATCTTCCCCGCCAGACAACCGTGCCGTCCCGCCATGTACCGTCAAGCAGAACACCTTTCCTCGCGGCATGCGGAAACTTGACCCGCCAGTCGCGGTATTTGTCATTGCTGACAACACGCAAGCCGTAATCCGTGGCCATAGACAGGATCGACACATCAGCGACCACACCTTTGCTGACAACGCAAATATGCTGTTGCGAGATACCCAGTAGCGGGGCCAGTTTCGCCTCATCATAATAATGATCGTCAAGGACATAGCCCACGCTGGCATCGAAAAACACAATCGGCGTATAGCCTGCGCGTTCCAGGCTGCGCAGCACTTGGGCAAGGATTTTCGCAGACGGATCCGGCCCCCAATGCATTACGTTGGACCCATCCACGAGAATCGCATTCTGAGGGACTGGAATTTCTGCCGGTGGAGGCGTGACCGGCGCTTTGCGCGGTCGCGCACGTGCAGGCCTTCTGCGTTTGCGTTTGGGGAAAAGAAACCGCCGAAAGAGCAGCAAAAACACGGCCGCTATACTGACAAGTGCTATCAGGTCTAGATCTTGCATGCTCGGCCTTTGCGCAAAGAAAAAGGCGAAGGTTCCGCATCCTTCGCCTTTCTCTATCACCTAAAGGTTGTGGGCAATCAACCCTTACCCTTCCAAGGCACCAGCCATTTTTCGGCCTGCCGCATCAGCATATCGATGCTGAAGCCGATGATCCCGATCAGGATAATACCCATCAGAACGATATCTGTGCTCTGGAATTTCGAGGCCACCATGATCATCATGCCAGCACCCTTTTCAGCGGCAACAAGTTCCGCCGCCACAACCGTACCCCAACAGACACCCATGGCCACACGCGCGCCAGTAAATATCTCGGGCAGAGAGTTAGGGATAATAACATGGCGCATGATCTGCCATTTCGAGGCACCCAAACTATAGGCCGCATGCACCTTGGATATCCGCACCCCTGACACACCGGACCGGGCCGCAATCGCCATGATCCAAAGAGCCGCAAGGAAGAGCAGGATAATCTTACCGACTTCACCAATACCCGCCCAGATGATCACAAGCGGGATCAAAGCAAGCGGTGGCACAGGACGCATGAATTCAACAATCGGGTCAAACCAACCACGGAACCAGTTCGACAGACCCATGGCATAGCCAAGCGGAATACCCACAAGCGCACCCAAGACGAAGCCCACAATCACGCGGAACAATGAATACCCAAGGTGTTCCGCCAATGTTGAATTCCGGTAACCAACAGTTGCGATTTCTCCCAACCGGCTCCAAACCGCCTCAGGTGAGGGCAGCCAAATTGGCTCCATCTGAACGCCTGTTGCAGGCACAATGTTCAATGTTCCTTTGTCGGACATTGCAACGCGGCCAAAGGCCACGTCGACAGATCTACCCGGCGCGATCGCCTGACCGTCGACGGCTGTGATGAATGTCTCTTCGTCGCGGCCCATTTCATCGTTGCGGTCCACACGCAAAAGCTCGTTGCGGTACACAGGAATTGCGATGGCATCATTTTTGGCAATGCCGTCACCCAATTCTACCTCTGGCGCATCAACCTCTTCGCCAGTTGGGTGCACAATAACCGAAACTGTCGCATCGTCGGTTTCACCTGCAGGCGTCGTGATTGTGTAGCTGAACGATCCTTCGCCCGAAAACGGCCCTGGAGCGTGTAAGAAACCTGGCAACAATTTCGAACCAGTAAATGCGGCCCAGAAAACGAAGATAAGCACAATCGAGACAACCGATGCCGCAGTGTTAGACGTCACAGCACTCTCGTCACCAAAGGTAACTGTTTTCAGCGAACCATAGTCGCTCTTCGGCGTCAGCAATCGCTTCACGCCACCCCAGATGACCATCATCAAAAGAATGATCAAAACATATCCGACAACATAAGGTGCCGCAGCGAACAGCGTTGTTAGGACGGCCCATAGCTCGCCCCAGAGATTTCCGAGAAGTTCCATTATGCGTCCTCCGTCCGGCCCATGATTTCTTCTTCCATGTCCCAGATCATGCCGAGGATTTCCTCGCGTGTTTCATTAAATTTAGGATGCTTTTTGACTTCGCGCAGGTCTTGCCCCACGCCCATTTCAGCAAACGGCAAACGGTACTCTGTATGGATGCGCCCCGGACGTGGCGCCATGACAAGCAGGCGTTCACCCAAAAGCAATGCTTCTTCGACCGAGTGCGTGATCAGGATGATCGTCTTACCGGTCTCTTTCCAAAGCTTCAGAACCAGTCCCTGCATCTTTTCACGGGTCAGCGCGTCAAGCGCGCCAAGTGGTTCGTCCATCAAGATCACGTCAGGTTCGTTGGCCAAGCAACGGGCCAACGCCACGCGCTGCTGCATGCCGCCAGACAACTCATAGACGGCTTTCTCTTTGAAGTCCTGCAAGCCAACAACATCAAGAAGGTGGTCGACAATTTCGGATTTCTCAGCTTTCGGCATTCCCTTCATCGAAGGACCAAAGCCCACGTTTTCACGAACACTCATCCACTCGAACAAAGCGCCTTGCTGAAACACCATGCCACGTTCGGCGGCGGGCCCAGTAACGGTGTGACCGTTGAGGATAATTCTGCCCTCAGTCGGTGCCAGAAAGCCCGCTACGATGTTCAGCAGTGTTGTTTTACCGCAGCCCGACGGCCCTAAAACCGATAACAATTCACCGGCCTTGAGATCAAGTGAGACATCTTTCAATGCCTGCACCGATGATCCATTGGGCAAGTCGAACCGCATCGACAGCTTATCTATTTGTAACCCTGACATGGCTTATCCCATTATTTTCCCTGAAAATCCCTATCGTTACTCAGGAATTGTCACGAAAAAGAACGGAAAACTGGCGCGCAGTTTCCTGCGCGCCAGCAAAGACAATTACATGTCGTTTACAGCAGTCAATGGACCAGTGTTCACGGCACCCTCATAGCTGCTAAGCGCAGATGGAATGGAACCGGATTCAACGAAGACATCCGCAACACCCTTCATGAAGGAAGGAGCCGCACCACCAAGCCATGCTTCGGACAGCTGGGTTGCCACGTCTGGGAACACGAATGTTGCCATGGTTTCGGCAGTCGCTTGCTCATCCATACCAGCATCATTTGCGATCACTGGAAGCATTTCAGCAACGCCAGATCCATCGTTCCACGCCGCGTTAGCATCAGCTGTGACATCAAGGAACTTGGCAACCAGATCGCCGTTCTCGGCCACAAAACCTGCAGGTGCAGATGTTACGTCAAAGACGAGAATGCCCAGCGCTTCTTTTTCAGCACCAGTCAACAGCACGTTGCCGTGCTCTTTCATGCGACGCAGCGCGCCACCCCAACCGCAGGACATATCAACTTGACCCTGTGCCAAGGCGGCAGCGCCTTCAGCAGGTGCCATATCGACAACATCGAGCGACGCAAGGTCGACACCGAAGTGGTCCATCTGGCGCAAGAAGCCATAGTGTGCAGCCGTACCAAGTGGAACAGCAACTTTTTTGCCTGCAAGCTCGCCAGCGCTGTCTGCGTCGATTTCGAGACCGGAAGAAACAACACAGTTGTCGTTCTCAGCGTAAGATACGGCAACGTCGAGGATCTGCAGGTCCTGACCAGCGGAGGCTGCAACCACGAAAGGTGGTACACCTTGGCTGACAGAAATCTGGACGTCGCCAGATGCCATTGCGGCGGACATTGCTGTACCTGAATCGAAGCTGACCCAGTTTACCTTGACGCCCATTTCTTCGTCGTATGTGCCGTTTACCTTAGCGTACTGGAATGGCATCGGCCACTCGAGGAAGTACCCAACAGTGATTTCGCCGTGACCACCAGCGACAGCAGATGTCGCGCCAGTCATAAGTGCAACGCCAGCGGCGGCACCCATAAGTGCAGTTTTGATATTCATTAGTTTCGTCTCCATGTTGCAGACCCAGTCTTTACAGGCCCGTATAGCTGCGCAGGTTTTCCCTGCATTAGTGGTAGCTGAGCACGAAAGCAGGTCAGAGCCAAGCACCTTCACGTTCAGTTTTACTTTCGACGCCGATTGGGCATCCGTTCGCCCATGTTGCTTTCAGCTTGCTGAAAAAACTAACAGGTCGGTACCGAGCGAAAGAAATTCAGCGCCTTACGTCAATGATTGAAATTCTGTTCTCTTACGTCAGAAGAGGTCTGATCATAACTCGGATTGAAATTATTATCATCTATTTTCATGACGTTAAAGGCTCCCTCCATTCAGATACATGAATCCATTCGATATTTTTGGCCCTATTCAAGTACTCAAACTGGCCCTACTGGACTGCCTCTTTCCATAGCCAAACTGTCACTTAAGATATCGCCCGAAGTTACAGATTCGGGCGACTAATCCCCTTTGACAGTTGGAGCACGGACATGGACACGCTTAATTTCGCAAATGACCCCGAACATGTGGTTGAAGCCGACCGCGCCCATGTTTGGCATCACCTTAGCCAGCATAAACCCTATGAAACGATTGACCCCCGCATCATCGTCGAGGGCAAAGGAATACGTGTCTGGGACATTAAGGGCAAAGAACATATTGATGCTGTGTCTGGTGGCGTCTGGACAGTGAACGTGGGCTATGGCCGCGAACGGATCGGCAAAGCTATCTCTGACGCTGTGACAAAGATGTGTTTCTTCGGCGGCACCGCAGGAACGATCCCTGGCGCGCAATTCGCTGAAATGCTGATCGACAAGATGCCCGGCTTGGACCGCGTATATTATACGAACTCAGGATCAGAGGCGAATGAGAAGGCCTTTAAGATGGTCCGCCAGATCAGCCACAAGCATTATGGCGGCAAAAAGCAAAAGATCCTCTACCGCGAGCGCGATTACCACGGCTCGACCATTGCTACGATGTCGGCGGGCGGACAGGACGAGCGCAACGCGCAGTACGGTCCGTTCACACCCGGATTTGTTCGTGTCCCACACTGCATGGAATATCGTTCACAGGATGGATCGCTGGGCGAAGAATACGGCGCCAAGGCCGCGCAAGCGATCGAAGACGTCATTCTTGCAGAGGGCGCGGATACCATCGGCGCACTTTGCCTTGAGCCAATCACCGCTGGCGGCGGCATCATTGTGCCACCAAAGGGCTATTGGGAACGTGTGCAAGAGATCTGCAAAAAATATGAGATCCTGCTGCACATCGACGAAGTTGTGTGCGGCGTTGGTCGCACTGGCACATGGTTTGGCTATCAGCAGTTCGGTGTTCAGCCCGACATCGTCACGATGGCGAAAGGCGTGGCCTCTGGATATGCCGCTATTTCTTGCTGTGTCACGACGAACCAAGTGTTTGACATGTTCAAGGATGACACTGATCACCTTGGCTATTTCCGTGATATCTCTACTTTTGGCGGATGCACTGCTGGTCCGGCTGCTGCGATTGAAAACATGAAAATCATCGAAGAAGAGGACCTGCGCGGTAACTCTGCCGCGATGGGTGAGCACCTTAAAGGGAACCTTCATGAATTGATGGAAAAGCATAAGTGGATTGGCGACGTGCGCGGCATGGGCCTTTTCGCTGGTGCCGAACTGGTGACAGATCGCCAGACAAAAGAACCTGTCGACGAAAAGAGTGTCGCAGCGATTGTCGCGGATTGCATGGCCCAAGGCATCATCATTGGCGCAACCAACCGGTCATTGCCGGGCTATAACAATACGCTCTTGTTTGCGCCGGCACTTATCGCCACCAAAGACGACCTCGATCAAGTAACCGCCGCCGTCGATGAAGCGATCACCCGCGTTTTGGGTTAACTATTTGTCGGAGCAGGGGTAATTTCCTGCTCCGATATGACGCCTGCCGTGTGAAGCGTCTGTGACGTCGTATAGGTTGCCACGCAGATGACACCGAGAATAGCAATGAACGCTATTTGCAGAAATTTCATAATCCGTCTCCGTCCGCTTGTTATGTATCAAACGCAGCAGGCGGATATTTCCGTCGAAGACTTCGGCGATTTTCCTGAACATCTTGCGCATCGCCAGAAATAAGTCCAGTCTGAAGCCAACCTAAGGCCAGACGATGTCGATATCCGTAGAGACTTTCTTTCTTGACCCTTCAGCAGAGGGAACCTTGCAGGCGCGCATTCAGCAGATGGTTGCGCAAGGTATACTGGCGGGCCGGTTTCGCCCCGGTGAGCGCCTGCCTTCGTCACGGAAAATGGCGATGCATCTGGGCGTAAGCCGGATCACCGTGACGCTGGCCTATACCGAGCTGGTCGCAGATGACTATCTGTCGTCAAAAGGACGCTCTGGCTATTTCGTGTCCGACAATGCCCCGGAACCCCCAGCTTTCCCAGCGCAACGTTTCAATACAGGTACGGTGGATTGGTCGCGCACAATTGCGCAGCGGTTCACACCGGGGCTAAGCCTTAACAAACCGGCTGATTGGGCAAGCTACCGGTATCAATTCATCTACGGTCAGGCCGACAAAACCCTGTTCGATAGTGCCAACTGGCGTCTATGCGCGTTACGCGCTTTGGGCATGAGGGATTTTAACGCGCTCACATCCGACTATTTCGACGGCGATGATCCGCAGTTGGTCGACTTTATTGCACGTCAGACCCTGCCCCGGCGCGGTATTCTCGCGAACACAGACGAAATCCTTGTCACGATGGGCGCGCAGAATGCGCTTTGGTTGTCCGCCCAAGTCTTGCTGAACAGCCGCCGCCGAGCAGCGATTGAAGATCCCTGCTACCCTGCCTTACGGACGATCCTGACGCAGTCACGCTGCCAGCTCAGTGTTGTGCCTGTCGACGGTGAAGGGCTCAACCCGCAGGATTTGCCCAACGACACCGATGTGGTTTTCACGACGCCAAGCCACCAGTGTCCGACAGCCGCTACAATGCCGCTAGATAGGCGCAAAGCGCTTCTGGCCAAGGCTGAAGCCGAGGACTTTGTAATTGTCGAAGACGACTATGAATTCGAGATGTCCTTTCTAAAATCCCCATCCCCATCGCTCAAATCTCTCGATCAAGACGGACGGGTCATCTATGTCGGGTCGTTTTCGAAATCCCTGTTTCCGGGCCTGCGGCTTGGCTACCTCGTCGGCCCGGCCCCTTTTATCCGCGAGGCACGTGCCTTGCGTGCCACCGTTTTGCGCCACCCGCCCGGCCACATTCAGCGCACTGTCAGCTATTATCTTTCACTTGGGCACTATGACGCGCTTATCCGCCGCATGAGCAAGACCTACCATGAGCGGCGAAAAGTGATCGATACAGAATTGAACGCCCACGGGCTCACAATTGCAGGACAAGGCACTTACGGCGGTTCATCGGTCTGGTTGCGTGCGCCCGATGGCGTCGACACGACAGCATTAGCGCAACGTCTTCAAGCGGATAGCGTTTTGGTGGAACCCGGCGCGCCCTTCTTTGCCAGCGAAACACCCCCAACCAGATACCTTCGCCTCGCCTACTCATCGATACCTTCTTCGCGTATTCCAGAGGGAATAAGCTTGATTGCGAACGCAATCCAAAGTAGCTGATTATTGAGACCTGTGGTCTCAAAATGATTTACTTTGGCCTTAGGGACGGATTTCAACTGGACCTAACGGTGAGGCCGGACAAACCATAATGTCGCCACAGCAAAATAGGGGGGATTCTGCGCCCCCATTTTCTACGGAATTCTAGGGAAGGACCCACCGCCATGAAGATGACTACTGAAGAAGCCTTCGTCAAAACGCTCCAAGCGCACGGCATTCGCAACGCGTTCGGGATCATTGGCTCTGCCATGATGCCGATTTCTGATATTTTCCCAAAAGCCGGTATCACGTTCTGGGACTGCGCCCACGAGATGACCGCTGGCATGATGGCGGACGGCTACACGCGCGCCACTGGCGAGATGTCGATGATGATCGCGCAAAACGGTCCCGGCATCACAAACTTTGTGACGTCGGTGAAGACAGCCTACTGGAACCACACACCATGCTTGCTGGTCACGCCTCAGGCAGCCAACAAGACTATCGGCCAAGGTGGTTTTCAGGAAATGGAACAGATGAACCTGTTCGCTGACTGCGTGGCGTACCAAGAAGAAGTCCGCGACCCCACACGTATCTGCGAAGTACTGGCCCGCGTGATTTCCAAAGCACATCGTTTGTCTGGCCCAGCCCAGATCAACATCCCACGCGATTTCTGGACACAAGTTGTGGACATTGAAATCCCTGCGCCAATTAACTTCGAAGTCTCCCCCGGTGGCACAGAGTCCATCTCTGCGGCAGCCGAAATGCTGTCTTCTGCGAAGTTTCCTGTCATCCTGAACGGTGCTGGTGTCGTGCTGGCTGAAGGCGGCATCGAAGCATCCCGCGTTCTGGCAGAAAAGCTCGACGCTCCGGTTTGCGTTGGCTACCAGCACAACGACGCATTCCCAGGCAACCACCCGCTGTTCGCTGGTCCTTTGGGTTATAACGGTTCCAAGGCCGGCATGGAGCTGATCAGCAAAGCTGACGTCGTTTTGGCATTGGGCACACGTTTGAACCCATTCTCCACCCTGCCCGGCTATGGTATTGATTACTGGCCCACAAACGCCAAAATCATTCAAGTCGACATCAACCCTGACCGCATCGGCCTGACCAAAAAGGTCACCGTCGGAATCGTTGGTGATGCAGCCAAGGTTGCCACAGGTATCACTGCGCAATTGAGTGACGATGCTGGCGACGCTGGCCGCTCGGACCGCAAGAACCTGATCGCGCAGACCAAATCTGCTTGGGCACAGGAATTGACCTCGCTTGATCACGAGCAGGACGACCCGGGCACCGATTGGAACGTGCGCGCACGTGCAGCACGCCCTGACTGGATGTCCCCGCGCCAGGCATGGCGCGCTATTCAGTCTGCAATGCCAGAAGATGCGATCATCAGCTCTGACATCGGCAACAACTGCGCGATTGGTAACGCCTACCCAAGCTTCCCAACAGGTCGCAAGTACCTTGCACCTGGCCTGTTTGGCCCATGCGGCTACGGTCTGCCTTCGATCATCGGTGCAAAAATCGGCCAGCGCGATGTGCCGGTCATCGGTTTCGCTGGTGACGGTGCATTCGGTATCTCGGTCAACGAGCTGACAGCGATTGGTCGCGATGAGTGGCCAGCAATCACACAGATTGTGTTCCGCAACTACCAGTGGGGTGCTGAAAAGCGGAACTCTACGCTTTGGTTCAATGACAACTTTGTTGGCACTGAGCTGGACATGAAAGTGTCTTACGCTGGTATCGCAAACGCATGTGGCCTCAAGGGCGTACAAGCCAAAACTATGGACGAGCTGACCGCTGCACTGAAGCAAGCGATCGTTGATCAAATGGAGAACAACACAACCACACTGATCGAAGTCATCCTCAACCAAGAATTGGGTGACCCGTTCCGTCGTGACGCCATGAAGAAGCCTGTCGAAGTTGCAGGTATCTCCGCATCCGACATGGCAGCTGAATAAGCTTGCCATTCGATCTTGGCCCCGGCACTGCGGCGGCCCTTGCAATTGCATTGCTTGGGGCCGCTTACGTCCGGGGCTATTCGGGTTTTGGTTTCTCGGCGATCTTTATCGCCTTTGCCGCCCTCGTGACAAACCCTCTTCCTCTCATCCCGGTAGTCTTTGCATGCGAAGTGTTGATGACAGTCTTTCAGGCCCGACAGATACGCGGCCATGTCGACTGGCGTCGGGTTTTGTGGATGCTCGCAGGGGCAGCGGTCGCGCTGCCGTTTTCAGTAACGGTCATTTTGTCAGTGGGCGAGGAAACGGCACGCGTGACAATCTCAGCAGTGATCTTGATCATGTCTTTGGTCCTGCTGACCGGATGGACGCTCAGAACCCGCATTGGGCCGGTGGGTCACGGCGGTGTGGGCGTTCTATCAGGCATGTGCAACAGCGCAGGGATTGGCGGATTACCAGTTGCTGCATTCATGTCGGCACAGCCGATCGAGGCCGCAGTCTTTCGCGCCACGATGATCATCTACTTAACAGGACTGGACATGATCACCCTGCCCTTGCTGTGGGCGGGTGGGCTCGTGACATGGGACACTGCTATCGCCGTCGGCCTGGCACTCCCGATTCTGGGATTGGGCATATGGCTTGGCAGTCGCCAGTTTTTGTCCGCTTCCCCTTCGACATTCCGCCGCTTTGCAGTGATGCTGCTCTTAATTCTCGCCGTTCTGGGCCTCCTGCGTGTTTTTCTAAGGATGTAATATGACGTCTCCTTTCCTATCCACCCGCGAGGCTCAGGCGCCCGCAGATCTGATCGCCCGTGCGCAAACCTTTGGCGCACCCCGCGTCGCCATTGCCCGCGCGGGATCACCCCTGCCAATGGAAGCGGCCGAAGACGCCACCAAAGCGGGCATCATGGTGCCTGTCTTTGTGGGTGAGGCCGATATGATCCGGGGCGAAGCTGCCAAACTGGATTGGGACATTTCCGGTTACGCCCTACACGACACCACAGGCGAAGAAGAAGCGGGCAAGACTGCTGCCGCGCTTTGCGGTGCTGGTGAGGCTGATGTCTTGATGAAAGGCCAGCTGCACACTGACGTCTTTATGAAGTCCGCTGTCAGCCGCGATGCAGGTCTGCGCACTGGCCAGCGTTTCGTGCATATCTTTCACATCTCGCACCCAGATGGTGGCAAACCGATCCTGATATCGGACGCTGCGGTCAATGTCGCCCCTGATCTGAAAACGCGACAGTCTTCCATCATTGAAGTGAAGAACCTTCTGATCAAGCTTGGCAATGACCGGCCCAAAATCGCGATTCTTTCAGCAACCGAAAGCGCCATTCCCTCGGTGCCATCGTCGATGGATGCCAAAGAACTGGCCGATTGGGCGCGCGCTGAAGTGGATGGTATCGATGTTTCCGGCCCTCTCGCCCTTGATCTGATTTTGTCGCCCAAAGCTGTTGCAACCAAGAAGTTGACAGGTGATCCTGTGGCGGGACAAGCCGATGCAATCATCGTGCCAGACATTGTATCCGGCAACGCACTGTTCAAAGCCTTCGTTTACCTAACGGGCGGTTGCGCTGCTGGCGTCGTCACCGGCGCCAAAGTGCCAATTCTGCTGACATCCCGCGCCGATCCACCTGCCGCACGCATCGCATCCGCCGCACTAGCGGCCATCAGCTGCGGGTTGCCCAAGTGATACTGGTTCTGAACGCAGGCTCCTCCTCTTTGAAGATTGAGGTATTCGATGAAGAGCTAGGCTCTGTCATCTCGGGCCGCGTGACGAACCTTGGCACAACAGGTGAACTTAAGCTGGGCACGGCCAAAACAAAGGTCGATACACGCGATCACGCGCACGCGCTTGAACTGATGCTGGCCGCATTGAAGGAGGCGGGCTATCCTCTGACAGACTTCGCAGCGGCAGCCCACCGTATCGTGCATGGTGGTGCCGTAATGACCGCACCCGCGCGGCTGCGGCCCCCAGTAATAGCCACGATCGAAAGCGTCATCCCGCTCGCGCCGCTGCACAATCCAAACAACCTTGCTGGTGTCTATGCCTTGCAAAAAATGGCCCCCGACCTGCCGCAGTATTGCAGTTTTGGAACCGCCTTTCATGCGACCAACCCAGAAGTCGCAACGCGCTATGCCATCCCGCAAACGCACCATGATGCTGGCATCCGACGGTATGGATTTCACGGATTGTCCTACGCCAACATGGTCGCAGACTTTGGTGACGGGCTGCCTGAACACCTACTGGCATTCCATCTGGGAAATGGTGCCAGCCTCTGCGCTATCCACAACGGCAAATCCATCGCAACTTCCATGGGCTATTCACCGCTCTCGGGCCTCACTATGGGCACCCGCTCAGGCGATATCGACGGTGCTGCCGTACTGCGTATGTCCAAAGCGCTGGGCGAGGATGAGACCGACCGGATGTTGAACAAAAACTCCGGCCTGCAAGCACTCGCTGGCGACAACAACATGAAGACCCTGCTTGAACGCAAAGACGACGACGCAGAATTTGCGGTCGAGCACTTCTGCTATTGGGCGGCGCGCCATGCAGGGTCGGCTGTGGTCGCGATGGGTGGCCTGGACGCCATAGCGTTTACCGGCGGCATTGGCGAAAACGCGGCTCCGATCCGCAACCGGATCATGGAACTTCTCAGTTGCTTTGGAAATGTTCCCGTGCATGTCGTTGTTGCAGATGAAGAAAAACAAATTGCCCGCGACGCGCTGGCCCTGATTGCGGAGGGGCGCTGAATGCTGGAAAGCCTTCTCACCGCCGTTGACCTGACAGGGCAAGAGTTTCTGATCTTGATGGTGATCGTCACCGTGGCAGGTATCGTGCGCGGCTTCTCCGGCTTCGCGCTTTCCGCCATCGTGATGGCAAGTGGCGTGATTATTTTGCCGCCAGTCCAACTAATCCCTATTTGCTGGTGTCTTGAAATGACAGCATCTGTCTTAATGGCCAAGGGCGGCTGGCAAGAAGCGGACCGTCGCGTTGTGCTAGGCTTGGTCATAGGGTCAACGGTGGGTGTTCCGTTTGGCATTCTTTTGACGACATCAATCTCCGTTGAAGCAAGCCAATTGATTGTCCTGACGCTGATTATCGCGCTGGCAATTACGCAATTGGCCAAGATCCGCCTTGCCTTTCTGGCAACCAAAACAGGGCTTTACGGCTCTGGATTTGCGGCAGGAGTTGCTACCGGCCTCGCCAGCGTCGGGGGAATGGTGATCGCCATTTATGTGCTGTCCCAAGATGCCCCAGCCGCCAAAATGCGTGCGGCTCTGGTCTTGTTCCTTTTTGTGAGCTCTCTCACGACGGTGATCACACTCCTTTGGTTTGGCGTTATGAACAGCACCGCATTCGCGCGCGGCCTCAGCCTCGCGGTCCCAACCATGATCGGTGTCGTTGTCGGTCAATGGCTATTCATACCGCGATTCGCCGCCTACTATCGTCCACTCTGCTTGTCATTGCTTTGCGCATTGGCGGCCACCGCCCTCGTCCGTACGCAATTCGCCTGAAAGGTCCCTTAGATGTCACTTGATCAGCCCCAACTTGATACATCGCCTCATGTCTCCGACGAAGTGCGCAAGACTACCTGTTATATGTGCGCCTGCCGGTGCGGCATTAACGTACATATGAAGGACGGCAAAGTCGCGTATATCGAAGGCAACAAAGACCATCCGGTGAACCAAGGCGTACTTTGCGCCAAAGGGTCTGCGGGGATCATGCAGCACAATGCGCCGTCGCGCCTGCGGGCACCGCTGAAACGCGTTGGCGAGCGTGGATCAGGCGAGTTCGAAGAGATTTCGTGGGAAGAAGCGCTGACAATGGCCACGGACTTGCTGGGGCCAATCCGTGAGAAGAACCCTGAAAAGCTGGCTTTTTTCACCGGCCGTGACCAATCACAATCCTTCACCGGCTTTTGGGCGCAAGGGTTTGGTACACCAAACTTTGCAGCACATGGTGGCTTCTGCTCGGTCAACATGGCGGCCGCTGGCATCTACACCATGGGCGGCGCATTCTGGGAATTTGGCCAGCCGGACTGGGACCGGACCAAAATGTTTATGCTTTTCGGGGTCGCCGAAGACCACGACAGCAACCCCATCAAGATGGGCATCGGTAAACTGAAAGCTCGTGGCGCGCGCATGATCGGCGTGAACCCGATCCGCACGGGCTACAACGCGGTTGCTGACGATTGGGTTGGGATCACCCCCGGTACAGACGGACTGTTCATTCTTGCGATGGTGCACTGCCTGATGAAAGCAGGCAAAGTCGATCTCGACTATCTGGCACGGTTCACGAATGCCTCGGTTCTGGTGAATGAAGACCCAAATTCAGACCAGCTTGGCCTCTTCTTGCGCGATGATGACGGGCAGCCCCAAGTCATCGATAGACGCACCGGGCAACTGGCCCCATGGAACGGCCAAGGCGTCGAACCTGACCTCTCTGCAACTTACCGTGCAAAAGGCGTCACGCACCGCCCGGTCTTTCACCAAATGGCCGACCGCTATTTGTCCGACGAATACGCGCCAGAGGCCGTGGCAGAGCGCTGTGGCATCTCTGCCCAGCGCATCCGCGCTCTTGCTGCAGACCTTGCCCGCGTTGCATTTGACGAAGCGTTCGAGCTAGACCGCCAGTGGACTGACTTCCGTGGT
>Ga0209198_1002000_pt1 | contig 14698 bp, 8 predicted proteins | sample COGITO_mtgs_1105_2_FD_184804 | JGI IMG/M metagenome (GOLD analysis project Ga0209198, IMG submission 184804) | Pelagic marine microbial communities from North Sea - COGITO_mtgs_110519 (SPAdes) (version 2) | ecosystem: Environmental > Aquatic > Marine > Epipelagic ...
GAGCTTGTTCCTCTACCTGAATACGAATGCCAAGTTCCAGCGGTTTGAATTGGTGTCCATGTAGTCGTAAGAGTCTCATCTGTATAAAATTGAGTTACATATTTATAAGACCATTCTTTAGCAAAAACAACAGTTGTAGGATTATTAAAAGATGCTATACCGGAATTGCTGTATCCATTAGACACGGAATAAGAATAGCTTGCGCTTCCACTAGAAACGTTGTTATAATAAAAATCTCCAAAAGAAATATCTACTTTAACATTATTATTTAAATTCATATTACCCATAAAGGTAAATGCATTATTAGGATATGTCCATTGTTGATTGTTAGCAAAACGCGGTATAGCCCTAATGTCCGATGTTGAAGTTGATAAAATATCTTGTGGATATCTAGTTAACAGTCTGTAATCTCCAAATTTATCAGGTTGAACTCCATAGCCTTGATCTTTACCGAAAGCAAAAACAAAAGAAGCTGTAGAGCTAGTAGCGGATTCACCTTGCTGTGGAAAAACAGTTGTAGCTTGAACGGCATTTTCATCAGCTTGATTACTGGTGCTTGGTCTACCTATAGACTCTTCATTATCAGTTACAACACCTAAATTAAAATTAGGGTTATTACTACCTCCTTGAAGTTGAACATTTTGTTGGGTTTTACCGAAACTTATTTCGTTTCCTTCTACATCTGTAGCTGTAACCCAGTTCGTAGTTCCAGCAGCTCTAAACTGCAAATAGCAAGGCCAAATAGCTCCATACTTGTTATTAGGACCTGGCCAGTAGTTTTCGTCTGGCGTTCCCCAAGTTTTAAAACTAAAATCTAACTTAATATAAGCAGTACCAGATTGAAGATCATTACCACTAGTAGGTAAACTAGGTTGAAATGATTTAGGTACATAATTGGTATTTTTCCAAGTATAACCAGCGCCAGTCGAATCTACATAGCCTCCAGGATCACCAGTATTAATTCCTGTATTCACGGATTCTTGTCTTTTACCGTCTACGTTTATTGGAGTGCTACCAAAAGTTAAATCGTTGTCAGAATTTGATGGATCTACATAAACAGCCCTAGCAGAAAGATCAACTGCGGACGGCATATTACCAACAACGTCACTGTAGTCATTAGCCCAGAACAAACCTGAAGATTCAAGACCTGACGAAAAGGTTCGGTTTTTAGCTGTTCCAAAAGTAGAGTTTATTTGCTCTTCACCAAAAACAACTGTTAACGTTTTCTCTGCAGTATCTTGACCTGAATCTGTTACTTTTAATACCACAGTGAATAAACCACTAGCATCTCCATTTCTTTGAAATAGTTCAGCTGTACCAGCACTTGCATTAGGTTCTAATGTTATATTTAAACCTGGACCTAAATCAGGGGTTTGAGAAACTATTTCGTAGCTTAAGTCTTTACTTTGAGGTGTACCTGTTATATTTGGCACAGCAACGCCGTTTGTAGCTGTAGCTGTGTATATAGAAGCGTTTAGGTCTCTATCGCCTGAAAAACTAATTGAATCTCCTGAGGTAAACTCAGGGTCAACGTTTATTAGCTTTTGTACTATAGGTACTATCACGTTAGTTGAACCTCCTGCAGAGTTATCTGTTACTGAAATATTAAAAGTAATCCAGTTGTTTACATCATCTAGCTGATGATACAAAGTATTTAAACAGGTCAAATCCCATCTTATAGGGGTATTTCCTGTTCCTCCAAAAGGCTTAGCAGTTAAACTCCAGTTGTCTTTCCAGGGATTTCCATCAGGGCCAATAGTTTCTCCAGCAACAGAAACCGAAGAAAGTTCTAAGGTACTATCTATTATTGCAACAGGGATTAAACCTGGCGTTACTGGGTAAAATCCAGTAATACCACTAACAACGTCTCCATTTATAGAACCTTCACTTTGTTCCCAAGTAAAGTCGTTATAACCACTAGCGTCTATAGTATTTGATGCATCATTATATTCAGATATAAGACCACTAGTAGAAGTTTCGTAAAATATATCAATTAAAGATTCCACAGGTGCTGTTTCAAAAATACCTAGAAGTATATCATAAGAACCTGTTATAGAGTTTATTTGAGAAGACCCTATAGCAGGTGAAAGTGGAGTTAAGCCTACTTTATTTTGAGATATTCTAGCTATATACGGATCAGAATCAGTTTGATAAACAGTGCTATACGGAGGTTGTCTAGATGCCGCTGTATACATATTATCTTGCTCAGAAATAGCAGCAACAGTCATAAAGTTATTGCCTGGATAATAAGGCTCGTTAAACGTAGGCGCTGTGTTTAGAATAAAATTAGGTGTTACTCTACCGAATAACTTTACATCACTTCTGTATTGCCGTTGTTCTGGTCCTACTTCTGTTAAATCTCTAGGCACCTTATTTACATTATCACTAATTAAAGTTATATGAGCTATCGTGTTCTGCGGATCGGGCATATCGGCTCGTTCGGTACTTTTATAGTCTGGGTAGTCGTTTAATATACCTGGCAAATAAACGTTATAATAATCTTGCTCAGTTTGTTTTACAACAACCTTGTAAGAGTACCAACCTAAAGGGTTATAGTCAGCGCTATCCGCGTCGCTATTATAAAGGCCAGGATATCCAGCACCTTCTATGTTGGCTGGTATTTGACCATCTATTATTATTTTCAAAGAATCGCCAGGCCAAGAATCTATATTGTTATTACCGGTACCTGGATCAGCTTTATAAGGGTTGTAAAAAGTTGAACCAGAGTAAGTTATACCACCTTCAACAAACACTTCGTTCTTCTTGTTGCCTACTGGAGATAAAACTACAGTAGACTGTCTACCGTATCTATCTGATAGTACGAATCCAACTTGATAACTTCTATTTTGCTTTAAAGTATGCATAGGATATTCTACTTCGCTAGTATACCTTAAAGTGTTATTGGTGTTATTGTTGAATGTGTATTTTTGATTAGCAGCAACATTATAATTAATGGAAGCTGGCGGCGTGTGTTTGTCTTGAAAATTACTATAAACAATTCTATTGCCTATAACCTCCTGACCTAGAGCTTTCACAGGAACTCTATCAAACACTCTAATTATCTCCGCTTCGGGTAAAGTTTTGTAAGGTTTTCTAGATTGGTATTGATACGTATACACAGAAGAAGTGTTAACAGAATCATCTGAGTTTTTTGAAAAAACATTTGAATTTATAGATTCTAGAATTTTAACACTTAAAGCATCAGATTCTTTGTAAAGTATATCTATTTCAACAACATCGAGATTAGCATACAGGCTGTTAGCTGCAAAAGGAAGTGGAATATATAAAGCTACATTATTAACTTTATTCTGCATAAATCTAACTATAGAGCTTCTGAAAGCTTCATCCTCGTCCGATGCTAGAAAATAACCATCTTGCTTAGGAACAAAAGCTGGCTGAGTAAAAGGAGCCATTATAGAATACTCTCCGTCATTAAATTTAAATCTATAACTAAATCTAACAAACTTGTCTTCTAAATAATCAGGATCTCCAGGCCAAGCAGCTGCTACGCCGTTTTGATCTAATATTTGATTACCTTGAGGTGCATTTAAAAAAGGATTAGCTGTTCCATCTGGAAGTGTAGGAGAAACAACATCTTGCATTGAAGTGTAAGAACCAGACCCACTAGTATAGTACATGTATATAGGCTGGTACGGGTTGTACTTAGCTACAGACATTTTATCTTCTGTACTATAATAAATGCCGTCAGCTATTTGCCAGTTTATTTTACGTGGTTGATTTCTATTGTCTGTCCAAAAAAGTAAAGTTTCTAACAGATTAATACCGTGTATTGGCGATGATTGAGAAAAATTTAAGAACGAACCGTAAACCAAAAGAGTTGGATTTTGTTTCGTTGTGGTGTTGTATGCGTATATAAAGTTGTTAGCTGAAGGACTATATGTTGATATGCCAGTCGAAGCGTAGTCTTGATCATTATAATCAGTTAAAAACACAAATACAGTGCTAGTTGCAGTATCTGTATGCATGCCAATAGATTTTAAATCTAAACTAGTTATGCTTTGGTCGTTTAAAAAAGTTACAGCAAGTTGATTAAAATCAACAGCTAAAGTGTTACCTAACGCGTTCTCTAAAGCACCTACGTCTTCGCCTTCTGATTTACTAACTTGTATATTTTGTCCGTCTCGATATTCGCCAGATGGTAATAATCTACTATCTAGGTCTTTATTCATTTTAGACTTTATAAAAGCATTTTTAACTTCAGCCATTCAATTTAGTATTTAATCCATTTAGATTTACCTCTAGCAATCTGAACAAACTCATTTAATTTTATATTTGACAATCTAATCTTAGCGTTTCTAAGCTTAGCGCTTCTTTCTCGTTTTAATCTCTGCACAACATACTCAGGCTGATTAATTCTAGATGCTATAATTGCATGACTTATATGAGCATACAAAGCTTCTTCTGCTAATTTAGGTATCTTCATATCAGCATCATAACCTAAACCATCTGATATGTATTCTAATACTATAAGCTTATCAGCAAGATCACTAGAAAAAGACATCTTACCGTTTTTTTCGTTTATAGTAAACCACCCGTTGACTTGAGATGTTTCAGGTTGTAAGCCATATCTTTGGCCAATATAATTATCTCCATACATTCCTGGGTAACCTAAGCCATCCGACAATAACATACCTGTAAGGTTGCTTTGAGCTGCGTTAACCTGCTCTAAGTTGTTAGTAGCCCATCGATCTTCTGTTATAGAGGTAGTGTTTATGTTCTCACTTAGATTGTCTTGTATTGCTATACCTTGAGTATCTTGACTAGGTGTTTCATAGGGATTAGTAGTTAAAGTAGTTGGATATATGACATGTTTAACTCCCAGACTATCAATCCAAGATACGTTTACGTAGTTAACATAATCTTGAGGAAGCGGTATGCTAAGATTAGCAGGAATATTTAATTCTTGAGATCTTATGCTTTTTAACGTATCATAGCTAAACTCTTGAAGTCCTCTTTTAGCAAAAAACATTACATCTGTTGTTTTAGCGCTAGGTATCAATTTTCCAGCTCCAACGTAACCTATCATGAAGTTAGTTATAACATCTTCTAAAGTAGTGTAAGCGTAGCCTCCATAATTATTCTCTACAGCGTCACCATACGCGTCTCTATCTCCATATTCTCCACCATACTGACTAAGCAGCTGAATTACAAACCACTCGTTAGACTGTGGAGCAATGTCTAAAGTTATTACGTTATTTGAAACCGTATAAGACGAAGTGTACTCTACGAAACTGCCAGGAATTCCTAGTTGACTCACGTATAATTTAAAATTGTTTAAATTATATCCAGCGGTTGTTGGATCATAACTACCAAAAATTAAATCAGTATCAAAAGTAGCTTTTATAGTAGAGTTTACTATAGGTGCTTCAAAAGTTTGAGAACCAGAATAATATTGCGAGTTAGTTTCGGTTATTAAACCGTTATTAGGTATAGCCATTGTTTAACTTTTTTTATTAGCTTCATCAGCTTGTACTAAAGCAGCAGCTGTTTGCACTACTTCAGGATCTCTTATTATGATACCAGAATATAACAATATTTTTAATATAACTTCAGTTTGTTCTGATTCGTGTATCTCAAAATTAGTAGATCCCGTTGGGTTACTTAAAGAGTAAGGCGTATTATTCCACACGTATTGACCCACAGAGCCTGGAGTAAATCCCCATACTATATCATTAGGTTTTCTTATATAGTCTACTTTTATTTTATCTGTTATAGTTGTTGGTTTTATAAAAAGCTTTTGGTTTTCATAAAGATAAGCTGGATTTATAGTGCTTGGTTTTGTAAGTCTAGACTGATTAGCATAATAGAACTCATGTCTATCTAGTCTTTGAACAACCTTTTCGTCGTTATAAAGCACGTTACCTAGTCTGTAAAAAGAAACAACATCACCGTAAGTGTCTGATGTGGGTAGTACAAAATACGAAAGGCCACCAATTGTAGTGTATATTGCGTCGCCGAATGTTTTAAAAATAGCTAATTTTTCATCGATGTTTTCTTGTCTATCGGCATAATCTGTATCCGCTTGAGGAACACGTAGTTGCTGATTAAGATCATCAAAGTATTTTTCAAATATTTCTAACTGTACTTGTGTTGCTACTGTATTAAACTCAGTCGGGGTCATATAACCACGCTGCTCTTTATTCAGTATCATTAAAACAGTTTGATATACTGTATTTACGTTTATAGCCATTTGTTATTATTATTAAAATAAAGGAGGCGTTAGCCTCCCTTATAGTATTACATGTTAAGAGAACTTTTTCTCTATAGACTGAAAGACTTGAATGCCTTCGTCTGTCTTGAAGAACGATGCCATAGCTGAGTATGGATTTTCATCAAAAGGCACTGTCATTAATTTTCTACCATTAGAAGCCCAAGTAAATGTTCTTTGGTCATCAGCTAGTTTAATTATCTTAGCTTCAGTTGCTCTAATTGCAAAATTTCTTAATTGTACGTTATCATCATTAGCTAGCGTAATAAAGAGTTTAGGGTTATGCTTAGCGAATAACAATAAATCTCTTTTAAGCTCCTTAGAACTCATGTCAGATACTTTAGATCCAATCTCAACTCTCATTATAGCTTCAGCTTGATCTACATCAATGTTCTGAGCTAAGTTTAGCGCTTCGATTTCTAATTCTAAATCTAAAAGTTCGTCTTTAGCTTCTTCCACTACGTCTAATTCAGAGTATATAACTCCTTTTAGTGGGTGATATAACGATAATATTTTTTGAAGGACTTGGTTCTTTTTTGGAACAAACAAGCTTCCTTCTTTAAAAACAATATGCCCTAACGTTGCTTCTCCACCTTGTTCATCTTTAAAGGGTGAGTTTTGATTAGTTGCATATCTTATTTCACGTTGCGTGTTATTACTTTCATCATAGTGCAGTAGAGCGTGTCTAGTGTTATGTCTTGATGGAATTTTTAATGTCAACGGTTTATTACTCCCGGTTAGTAAATAAGTTCTGTCTTTTACTTCCCATGATATATCTTTAATTACTTCTTTTTTAGCCATAATATAATAAAATTTAATAGTTTAATAAAGGTAAGAATTACCCCCGTAGATTCAACGAGGGCAAGTCTACCAATTGTTTATGCTCCTTTGAACAATACAAAGTTGTTAGCAGCTTGTACCACTAAACATCTTTCAGATAAGAAGTTAACATCCATTGCATCTAAACTAGAAGTGAAAGCACCACCAGCAGATCCAGTTAACCAAGACTTCATACGACGATCTTCTGTTTGAGAAGCTCTGTATCGTACGTGTAAGAATGGTCGACGGATATTAGTTCCTAAAATTTGATCGTAAACTGTAGAAGTTCCAGCTGGTACTAACACTCCTTCAATAGAAGAGATTCCGGTTGTTGCTCCACGAGTTGACGCGTCATTTAGGTATTTCCAGTCTGTTTTGTAGAAATCGTAAGATCCTCTACGGAAACCGCTAAACCCTAGGTTTAATGCCATTTCTTCAGAGTTTTCAAATAATCCATAAGCAGTACCACCAGCAGTTCCAGCAGAAAGACCAGCTAACATATCATCAATTTCTAATGAAGTTGTCCGGTCTAAGAAAAGCATGTTCTCTTCAATCGCTCCTTGAGTATCTAAGTTTTTCAAGATATTATCAAAGTCAGTTAAGTTGGCTCCACTAAATGCAGTTTCAACGTTACCTCTAGCTTCTACAGCAGCAAACAAACCTTGCGTACCTTTAAATCCTCCAGCTAAAGCTCCAGATCCTGCAGCAGCAAGTTCTCCTTCAACTACACTCATTTCTAAGTAGTCTTCAAAACGTAAGCGAGTTTCAGATTCAGCTTTTAAATACCATAAGTATCCAGAAGTTCCGTCTTCAGTAGCCACTTCAACCCAACCGATTTGAGCCATGTCAGATCCATTGATAGTGTAATTGCTACGAATAATAATTGGTGAGTTGCTAAATTGAGTAAACGTAGGGTCAATACTAACGTTAGTAGTTCCCGTGATTGCTCCAGCAGCTCCATCCCAGTTAGTTGTTTGAGATCCTTTGTTGAATTCAGAACCGTATACAAATATCTTAATTCCAGTCGCAGCAAGTGCAGCTGTATTAGCAGCAGTATAAGGAGCTACAACTAAAGCGCCAGTTCCTGGGTTAGAAGATGTAACTACGGCTTTCAACTCAACACCAGCAGCGTCCATAAGAACGATAGTTTGGCCGGGAGAAATAACGTTTACAATACCAGCCGCTACTGGAATTCCAATACCGTTTGCATCATCATTGGTACATCCGTCGTAAGCAACGTGTAATCTATTTTGTTCTGACCAAATAACTTGATCTGACGTCATTGGCATTTCAGCTCCAACCATACGTAAGAATCCAGATAATGTTCTGTTTCCATAACGCTCTACTTCTTGTTCGTAGATTTCAGGTAGATACTGCTGAGCAAAGTCAGACGTACTGTTGTTGAACTGTAAGTAGTTCGATTGTAATAATTGTTGTGACTGCGATGGTACTATCGAGCCAAAATTAGGTGCAATTGCCATAATTTTTAATTTTAATTGTTAAATTTTCTTGTTTTAATTTTAAGTTTTGAAGAGTCTTGCCCGGTAATCGCTTTTACTTTAAATCCATTTACAAATACATTACCATCTTGTGTTTTTCTAGGTTCTGTAGTTATGTTCTTGTCTTTAGCAATCTGTCCTTTTATAGCGTCTGTTTTTCCTTGCTCATAAAAGTGCTGTGCAATAGTGTCTGCGTTTCTCGCTGCATACAAAGCTTTATGATAACCTTTTGTATCAACAACTTCTCCTTTGTCATTCAAGAACGTCTTGATGAACGTGGAAATGTCTTTTTGATTATCTGCAACCTTAACTGGATCTTTAACGCCATATCTAAACTTTTTCTCTCCAACTTTAAAATCAAAACCTTTGAAATCGTTGTTAAGAAGCTCGTCCGTTTGGCTAATAAATCTGTCTTGGTTAACTTTGGTAGCTGCCTGCTCTTCGTTGTATCGGTTAAAAAAGTCTGTAGCTTTTTGTTGCTCAGGATTAACCCCAGGTCTCAACTTGATCTCTGCGTAATATTTATCCTTAAGCGATTCCAAATAGCTTTTGGCTTTTGCAACTTCTTCTTTATATGCAAGTTTCTTCTTTCGAATATCTCTTGCTTCGTCTAAATCTTCATCAAAACTAAAAGAGTCTTCAATTACGAAGTCAATTTCTTCTGAATTTAAATGTGGTTTAGCTTGTTTGTAATATTCTTTTAATAATGCTTCTCCGTCAACGTCGCTATAATCAGCATTAAGCCTAGCGTAGTCGTCAATAGTTCCACCAGTTTCTTTCATAAACTCAATAAGTTTATCTACATTTTCTGGGTAGTCTTGTGTTTGAGCTTGCGGTAATACTTCTTTTTGTTCCTGTGGGGTGTCGGGACCTTCAGTGCCTCCAACCATTGTGACCTCTTCAGGGTTATCGTTTTCATCTTCTACTAATTCTAAAGGTGATTCTACTTTTTCTTTGAGATCAATTTTAGTAACTTCACTGGAGTCGCTCCGTACTTCTTTTTCCACTTCTGGTAGATCTCTGGCTTGTTTATCATCAACCACATTTTCTGTTTCTCCGACTTGAATGGCATCTTCTTCTGTTTTTTTACTTAAATCTATCTTAGTAACTTCAGGAACAATGTTTCCTTGGCCTTTAATTTTTGGAGTTTTCTTTTTTAATTTAAATTCTCCTTCTTGTTTTACTTCTTTTGTTTCTGACATAATATAATATAATAAAAATTAATAATTCCCTATCTTGGGGTAAACTGTTCTAAATCAAAACCGCCTAAGCCGTCATTAGTTGATTCGAAGTTTTTAGGTAGCAAATCATTTTGCCTTTGATCTATAAGTTCACTCTGTTGAGTGCCTTGCATTTTTATTCTTTGATCTTTTCTATTCTCTATTTGATCTTCTTTATCTCTTTGAGCCTTCATATTCAATTCAGCAAGTCTTAATTGATACTGAAACTCTTCAGCCATTAATTCTTTTTTGATAAAAGCTTCTTGCTCCATTCTCTGAATTTCCATTTGAGATTTAGCTTGTTCGATTTGAACTGTTGTTTCTGCTAACGCTTGTTGTTTTTGAACCTCTGATAAAGCTGCTTTTTCTGCAGATTCAGCATTTGCCTGTGCTTGAGCTTGTATGTTAGCCATTTGAGCGGCTTGCTCTTGTTCTGCTTTTTTCTTCTGTCTAGATTTTATAACTTCGTTAGCTAGCTTTATGTTTTGAATTTGACGAACATCTATAGCGTCTGCTAAACTAATGCTTTGCGTTTGTAGTGCAATTTGTATGCTTTTTTCTAATTGAGCTTTTTCTTCTTCTTCTGGTTCTAATTCTAAAAATATACCAAAGTCATGTAAGTGCAGCTCGTCTATCTCGCTTAATGTAGCTACATTAAAACTATTGATGCTACCTATTAAAGCTTGTCTAGTTAACGGAAACTGCAACATATCACCCACTCTAAGACTTATATTTTCACAAGATCTTATGGTTATATACATTAAAGACTGTAGTATATGTCTTGTAGCTGTATTAGAATTGGCTGCTGCTAATTTTTGTAAACCAACTAATGCGTTTTTATCAGGCGTACTTCCGTCTCTGGCTTCGTTAAGTCCGGTTACATCGCGTATCATCTGTAAATAATACTGATATGTAGATATCATGGCTTGTATTTTAGATATACCAGATGAGCTTTGAAGCTCTTGAATAGGTACTTTGCCTCTATTCATCTCACCGTCTTGAGTAAGCGATCTTCCAACTATAGTACCAGTCTGAAAATACATGTTTAATGCTTCTGCCGGGTTGTAGTTTGTTCCGTTGCCTAAGTCAACTTCAGCTAAGCCATCAACATCAACATAAACACCGTCAGGAACCATACGAGCTAGAACTTGCTGTAATTTTAAATGAGTCAATTGAATCATGTCAGCGAAACCTGTTGTTCTACTAACTAAAGATTCTATTCTACCTTGATACATTCTAGGCGCTGATATACAATAGTTCATATTAACCTTGGTAGTATCGGCAGATGGTCTTGTCATATTTTCAGACAGTTTCCATTCTAGCATAGTATCGCCCATGCCTAATATCTTTGCTCCAGTGTATAAAACCTCAATAGATCTTGAAGCTCTTTCAAAGTTGTCACTTGGAGGAGGATTAAATGTATCTTGCTTTTCTAGAGTTTTTTCTAATCCTTGTTCTGTTTGCTTTATTTTAAATACTTGATCTTGATATGTCTTGTACTCAAAGAACAACACTTGGTATTGATTAACATCGCTATTAACTTGCCAGTCGCTTTGAGAGTAGTTTTGACGACCCGGATATTTTTGTATTGTTTCTAACTCTTCATTAGTTAAATTCGGATACATTTTTTTAATCTCAGGAAGTGCTAAGCTTTTAACCTCACCTACGTAATATATATCATCAAAATTAGGATCATCTGTAGCTGAATAAACTAAACTAGATGGGTCAACGTAATCAACTTTAATACCTTCAGCTAAGTTAAAGCTAGTTTTACTAGCCGCTATACCTAATACTGTTAGATCATAAGCTAATCTTTTTTTAGTTTCATCAAACTTATTGAAGTCTAGCACGCTGTTTATTAGCTCTTCTTCGGCTATTTCAACGCTCTGCTTGTAATTAAGTTGCATATAAAGATCAAGTTCTCCTGGATCATTAGGGAGACTTTCTGGCTCTGCGGATGCATAAAAGTTTTTACCCGTTAATTTAGCTAATTCTTCTATGTTTTCTTTTTGCTGTATATCTCTTAAAGCATTAAAAGCAAAATCAGTTCTTTGTTGTGTAGCAAAGGGATCTGATGCGAAAGATTTAATCTCATATCCTTTATCTGTCATACCGTTAACAACTATGTCAACGAATTTAGATAAAACTGGAATTGGTTTCCAGTCTAAATTCAAGTAAGATAAATCACCATTATTAGATAATTCATCTTTATATTTCTGTACAGGTTGTTCACCTCTAGCGTATAATCTCAGTCTATTAAAGTTCTGGAAATTATAGGAATACCTATCCTGACCACTGTTATTTCTAAACCATTCTTGTTCAATAGCGTTTCCAACAGCTAAACCATATTCAAATGATTTCTTTTCTTCTTCAGGTACTACCTGATCTGGAAAGATGCTATTATTAGTATTGTAGACCATTTATTATATTATTTTTGAATTTTGACCTGAATTGTTATATTTTCTAAAACCTAAAGATACTTTAGACGTTACTCTTTGCGCAACAGGCGTGTATCTGTGTTTATTACAAGCCATCATAGCTAAACCAGAGCTTATAGATGCATCGTGTTTAGTTCTATTGTTTATATTAAATTTCGCCCAATCCTCTAAAGTTCTCTGAAAGTACATGTTACCATAACCTTCGTTTAGTAAACCAACGTGGTTTTCTATATAATCCTCTATAGCTGCTGCGTGAGCTTGCTTTATGTCTTCACTTGAGTTAGGTATTCCGCCTATTTCTCTTTCCGTTACAGATAACTTATGCATAACCTTATCAGGCCTATTCATAGAGTAACCTCTGTAACCTCTTCTTTTCATATAATATAAGAGTCTTGGTTTGTTATTCTCTGCTAGTATGGGCATGCCGTAAAAAACCAACGCCATTAAAACATCTTCAAAAAATATATCAGCCGTCTGTGGTCTAGCTATATATTCTAAGAAAAATAAATTAGGCGGCACGTCTTCCATTGAAAACTTAGTTAATCCATGTAAAGATCCTTTAGAACCTTTACCATCAACGGTACCAGATATATCGTAACTATCGCATCCAAAAGCTCCACAGTGCTCATTACCAGGATACTTAACGTTATTTTTTATATTGTATCTATTTTGTAGTGTAACCGGAGGAACCCAGCTAACAAAAAATCTTCCACTTTTACTAGGAACAAACAGCACTCTAGTATCTTTAATCCCACCTTCCCACTGAAAATTACCCTGTGTAACGACATTAGTGTTACGTAAGTCTTCATTATAGTCTATTTGCTCGTATATTTTACCTAAATTAAACAAAGATTCTTTAGCTTCGTCTCTAAAAGCGTGTTTCTCTGTTCTTGGAAACTGTCTATAGTATTCGTTTAAACCATCTTGGTCGTCGTGTAGTCCATCTACTTCGTTTTCCCAATGTGATATAACACCTATATCTATATCTTCACCATCTATACCTTTAATTGGTTTTTTTGGAGTGTCGAATACAGGTATTCCATAAGAATCAATGTATCCTTCGTAATTCCACTCCATAGGTACGAACAAACTATATAATCCTGAGCTAGTCTGTCCGTTGCGGTTTCTTTTTGTGACGTCCGAAGACTCGTATAGTTTTTTAAAATTTGATCCACCTTTATCTAATGCGTTTGAAGTAGATCCCATCATGCACTTACCTACTATTTTTCTACCTAATCTTAACGTTGTTTTCGTAACCCTCCAGTTGTTGAGGATGTTGTCTGGTCTCTCCCATTTACCCGATTCATCGTGGACGAGGAGCTTGAGTTTCTCTCCATCATAGGAGTTGTCTCCTGTGTTCTTCCAGTCGATTGTGGTGTCAAGACCCGCCTGTAAATCTTCCGTTGTTTCTTTAATGGAATTACGCGTGAGCCTTTTCGAAGGTACTTTGTATGATAATTCCGTCTTTGGACGTTCCATTCCGTCCTGTATTGGTTTAAAAAAGAAGGGGTAATTGATCGATATGGGTACAACTTTATCAGTGAACATTTTCTTAGCATCAGCTCCAGACTTGGAGAGTATTCCAAACCTAGCATCTCTTGAAATTGTTGCCTGGTTAACTGTGTCGGATGATGCCATGAAACTAAATCCAGACCGTCTGTTCTTAAGATAGCACATTCCGTAACACCTACTGTCCGATTTACAAGCCTCCCAGAATATGTAGAATAACCTGTTTGACTCGCGAAAATCTGCTGACCCCACGTCAATTTTAGTCCACTGCAGGTACATGTACTGAGAACCAGTAATATAAGTAGGAATGCCGTTACTATAGAACCAATAGCCTTCTTCGCGACGAACAAACTCCTTGTTAATATATTCGTACCATTTTTCTTTAAACTCGACTGGTCTTTCGTTCCAATCATAAACTGTTTTTATTTTATTTAATTCAGATGGATATTCTAAAACTTTCCAACGTTGTTCTTCTTTCTTCTTAGAACACTTGTACACGTCTTCAGCTAACGGAAGAGCTATTAATAGGTTTTGTATATTATATATTTCTCCTATTTGCCCTGTTTTGCTTATGACAACTATGTCGTGCTCTTTATTGTATCCGTATTCCCATTTCTTAAGCCTATTCATTCTACTTAGAACGTTTGGCTTTATATGGTCTTCTACTATATAGTATAGATCCTGCTTGTACATTATCTAGATCTTCCTTCTGCAAAACCTTTAAACTCTTCGGCTTTAATGGCACTAGTTTTTGGTTTGTCGTTTAAAAGATCTTCTTCTGATTCTATTCTAGCTAATATTTCAAAAGCATCAAATATAGCAAGTTTCTTTGTAGCGGCAGCGTTTTTAAGTCTGTCAGCAGAGATATCATCTTCTGAGTCAACGATCTTTTCTTTTGCTACCTTTATAAGTTCTTCAACTGCTATTTGCCCAGCTTGGATTATATTCAGTTTCGTTTCCTTTATTTTCATATTTAATTAAAAT
>Ga0209198_1002047_pt1 | contig 14445 bp, 14 predicted proteins | sample COGITO_mtgs_1105_2_FD_184804 | JGI IMG/M metagenome (GOLD analysis project Ga0209198, IMG submission 184804) | Pelagic marine microbial communities from North Sea - COGITO_mtgs_110519 (SPAdes) (version 2) | ecosystem: Environmental > Aquatic > Marine > Epipelagic ...
TTGCTGTGCAAACGCCGAGAGGCCAGCAAAATCATCGATAGCGATATTGATATTTTCTATATTAGGTTCTAGTGCTGTTCCCGCATTACCAGGTGCAACATAAACAGTACTGACGTCAGGGCTTTGAGATAATTTCCAAGCTAATGCGTGTTCGCGTCCGCCGCTTCCTATAACCAGTACTTGCATGTTTATTTCTTCCTAATAATGTCTTGTTCAGTCAATCTATTCTATCGGGTTAAGCAATAAGGTGCTGATTGGCTTAATGGCGGAAGTGGCGCATACCCGTAAATACCATCGCCATATTGTGCTCATCGGCAGCGGCAATCACTTCTTCATCACGCATTGAGCCACCTGGCTGAATAACACAGCTAATACCGACTTTTGCAGCATTATCGATTCCATCTCTAAATGGGAAAAAGGCATCGGATGCCATGCATGAGCCTGCAACTTGAAGCCCGGCATGTTCAGCTTTTATTGCGGCGATACGTGCAGAGTTAACGCGACTCATTTGTCCTGCGCCAACACCAATCGTTTGGCCGTCTTTGCCGTAAATAATCGCATTCGATTTTACCATTTTAGCGACTTTCCAGCTAAATAATAAATCAGCAATTTCTGTGCTGCTTGGCTGGCGTTTTGAAACGATGCTTAAGTCAGCTTCTGTGATAACACCAAGATCGCGGTCTTGTACTAATAGTCCACCGTTAACTCGTTTGTAATCAAGTGCTGTGCTAGAAGGTGACCATGCATCACACACCAATAAGCGCAGATTCTTTTTCTGGGCAATGGCTTTTTGTGCGGCATCAGTAGCGCCGGGTGCAATAATAACTTCAACAAATTGTTTTTCGCAAATAGCTGCTGCAGTCGCTTCATCCAGCTCACGGTTAAATGCAATTATGCCGCCAAAAGCCGATTCGGGATCGGTAGCAAAGGCACGCTGATAAGCGGCTTCAATAGTATCGGCGCTGGCAACACCGCAAGGATTAGCATGTTTAACGATAACGCAGCTAGGCTCATCAAATAATTTAACGGTTTCTAACGCTGCGTCAGTGTCGGCAATATTGTTATACGATAATTCCTTACCCTGTAACTGTGTGGCCGTTGCAATACTGACATCTTGTGGGTTGGCTTCGACGTAAAATGCTGATTTTTGATGAGGGTTTTCACCATAACGCAGAGATTGTGTTTTGATAAACTGGCTATTAAAGGTGCGTGGAAATCCTTCACTACCGCCTTCTACTTTTTGGCCAAAGTAATTGGCAATGGCGCCATCATAAGCAGCCGTATGTTCGTAAGCTTTAATCGCAAAATCAAAACGCATTTCAAAGGTCGTTGCGCCGTCATTGTCGGCTAATGCGTTTAAGACCTTACTGTAATCATCTGTGTTGACCACAATAGTAACGTCATTATGATTCTTTGCTGCGGCGCGCACCATTGTTGGCCCGCCAATATCAATATTTTCTATGGCATCAGCAATATGGCAATTAGGATTGGCAACGGTTTTTTCGAACGGGTATAAATTAACCACGACTAAATCGATGGCGTTTATGCCATTAGCTTTCATGACTTTTTCATCGATACCACGGCGAGCTAATATGCCGCCATGCACTTTTGGGTGCAGTGTTTTAACGCGGCCATCCATCATTTCAGGAAAGTCTGTGTATTCGGAGACTTCAATCACGTTGACATCGTTTTCCTTTAATAATTTGTAAGTGCCACCGGTAGAGAGTATTTCAATACCGCGCTTGCTGAGTGCTTGTGCAAATTCAACAATGCCGGTTTTATCTGAAACGCTGATTAATGCTCGACGAATAGTAGATAGAGAACGATTTTCCATAGTATTTGAATGCAGTCTTTTAGGTGAGTGTGGAGGTGATTTATGTAACCAATTTGTGATGACAAGAATTTGAAATGTTTAGCCGCAGAATTGAATAGCGCCACCTGATGAAATGGTGCGCATATGATTAGCAGCTTTAGTCTTTGCCTTTCAGTAGCGCTTTAATAAGAGGCGCTTTAACAAAAAGCACTTTACTGAAAAGTAAAAAGCACCTGCCAACTATTGGCAAGTGCTTATTGGTTAACTAGGTTTAAATGGAATTGCTATTTAAACCATACTGTTACTTTAAAGTGTTAACTCACCCTTTAAAACAACAGCAAGATATCAAAAATGCGGCGCTATCAGTACTACAGCGCTGCGATATCTGCTTTTAACCGTTATAGTAAACCGTATTGCTTAAGCTTCTTTCTGAGCGTTCCGCGGTTCAGGCCCAGTAAGTGTGCGGCTTTAGTCTGATTGTTACGCACATACTTCATTACTTGCTCTAGAAGTGGTGCTTCAATTTCAGACATTACCATTTGATAAACATCCGAAACCGGTTGTCCATCTAGGTGTTTAAAGTAGTTAGCCATTGCTGATTCAACATTCTCTCGCAAGCTGGCCGTTGAATTGGCGGCGGCTTGTGATTGATCAAGCTGTGGTTCGGCTTGATTTGAAATTGGCTCATGCAAAAAAGAGTCGCTATTGCTCATGCTGCGATGTCCCCTGTAGTGTGAAGTTCCCCAAAAAAATGTTCGACGTGCTCCAGTTGCGCGTTACGGCTGCTTAACTGGTTGAACTGCTTTTTAGCAGTTTCAATATTGGTGATAAGTCGTTTTACTTCTTGTTTTAATCCCTGACTTGTCACCGAATCTAAATCCTTTTTATTGTTTAAATCGACAAGCATATGGATCATTTGTTCAAAATACCAACAAATATGCTTTCGACTAATTCTTACCGCGAGTTCTGTATGTTTTTCTGTGTTGCGTTTTTTCTGACAGTCTTCGCTTTTAGGTGATGTTTCTAACCGTTTAGTAAGGTTTACATTATTATCACTACTGCAAATTTCATGATAATAATCATGAATATGCAACAGATGGTCCATTATAAAGCGTTCTTGGTTTCTTGTGTGATTTAAGTTCAACGAATTAGCTGTGAAAAGTTCGCTTGTCGCTTTTTTATTATTGAGTAAATCGTTTATTTCAGAAAAAATCCAAGGTCTTCCTTGTGCGCCCCGGCCAATCATGACGCCGTCGGCACCCGTGTAATCCAACACGGTTTTTGCTTTTATTGCTGAGTTGATATCACCATTAGCAAATACGGGGATATTAACTGCTTCAACAACTCTAGCTATAGTATCGTATTCTGCTAAGCCGCGAAACCTGCAAGCGCGGGTTCGGCCATGAACAGCAAGCGATTGAACACCTAAATCTTCTGCAATTTTGGCTATTTCAACGGCATTTCGGCTTTCTAAGTCCCATCCGGTACGAATTTTAAGTGTTACAGGGACATCAACGCTAGTAACCACGGCGGTTAAAATAGCTCTGACAAGGTGCGTATCTTTCATTAATGCAGAGCCGGCGAGCTTTTTACAGACCTTTTTAGCTGGGCAACCCATGTTGATATCAACAATTTGCGCGCCGGATTCAACTTGATATCGGGCTGCAGCCGCCATATGAAGCGGTTCTGTACCTACAATCTGGATAGTTCTGGGTTCGGCATCATCAGGATTAGCCAACCTTAACTGCGATTTTCGCGTGTCTCGTAATGCGGGATTACTGGCGCTCATCTCGGCCGTTACCATACTGGCACCCAAGCGCCTGCAGATTTGCCGAAATGGAAAATCTGTTACACCTGCCATGGGAGCTAAAACGGCCCTTCCGGCCAATTGATATGGACCAATAGTAATCATTTTTTTCTATTAAGCGTCAGCTTTATATCTCGTATTTATCTATGACGTACACATTTTGTGCATAGTAAAGTGAATGCTTACCACTTGCCAACCCTATTTGCAGGGCATGCTGCCTAGATGATAGAGCCTTTAGCCTAGATGATAGAGCCTTCAGCCTAGATGATAGAGCCTTTAGTCTAAATGACAGAGCCTTCAGCTTGGATGATGCAGAGATTATAACGATTTATCTTAGTTCGATTGTGTAATTGACCGCCGTGGGGCCTGGGTCGCTTATTTTAAGGGCAATATGGACTGGCGTTGCCGGAGCGATTTGTTGGGCGTTTTCGAGTTCGCCGTGTAAATAGTCGGCGGCAGTAAAATTGAATTCATCTAATAGCTGTTCTTTTATATTGCTGAATTGCACATTAATAATAGGAAAGGGTAGAGGCCGCTCAGCTGTATTGAGAATAACGGTTTCAAGTAATAAAGTGTTTTCCTGTTCGGGGTGGCTAATTACTCTATTGCTAACAACCTTGAGTAATTGTGCCTGATGAGCATTTTTGCTGTCACTATTTTTGCTGTCATTAGGGTCGCAACTGATAAAGGAATGAGTGAGCTGGCAAGCCAATTGATAGCTTGTTCCCCAGCGAGGATGGTCTTTAAATTGGTTGGGGTGAGCCAGCAACCATTGCAGGCCTAGCGCAAAAACCAAAACTAGGCAGAAAATGACGCCGACAATACCGAGTAATCGATTTTTGAGGAGTGGCGTTTCATATATATCCATTTCAATAGGCGGCGCTTCTATTATTGGCGGGGTCTCAAAGCCTGCCATAGAGTCTATTGAGGGTTCTATGCGCTCATCATTTTGGAGAATGTCGTCTGATGTGGGTAATAAATCATTTAACTGCTCATCGGTAATATCCTTATTGCTGATTGTCGTTGGCGTTTCTTCTTTAAGCGCATCTATAGGCACATTTCGATGGTCAGTTATTTGATGATCGGTTGCAGAGAATACCTGCATACATGCCCCACAGCGCACGCTGCCACCGGCGATATTCAGTTTCGCTTCGCCGACAACAAAGCGAGTTTTACAGTTAGGGCATTGACTGATCATGAGTAAAGGCGCTTCCAGTGCTTTATGGCTGACGAGCAGAAACTCTTAAATAGATGATAAATGGATTCTATTAATAAACGCTATTGAATAGGTAAGGCTTAAGAAAGGGTGATGCTATTCAAATAGAGTCTGTTAAAAACCATAACTATATAAACATCGGTCGAACTTAACTGAGAGCTGTATCTAGTTTAGCTAGTTAGCGATAACTTTTTTCCACTCAGACGCATCCATTCATCGCGATTGGCGAATGGCTCGAAGTCGATATGGGGGTTGTAAGCCTCTGCGACTGAAGTCGCTTGATGGTCTAAGATGCCAGATAAAATAATTTCGCCTTCGCTGTTGAGTAGGCCTGTTAAGTTATCGACAAGGGAAATAAGTGGTCCTGCTAAAATATTAGCAATCACTAAATCGAATCCGTTAGCGGCAATTCCTTGCTCGGCGAGTATTGCCGATAGCTTTTCAGGTTTGCAAACCACTAAACTGGCATCGCTAATATTATTTTGTGCGGCATTTGAAAGTGTGGCAGCTAATGCCTGAGGATCATTGTCGACGCAAATGGCTTGCTTGGCACCAAGCAGCAGCGCAGCAATGGCGAGAATGCCGGAGCCACAACCATAGTCAATAATGGTTTTATCTTTTAATGAGGCTTGCTCTAACCATTCAAGGCAAAGCGCCGTCGTTTGGTGCGTGCCCGTGCCAAACGCTAAACCAGGATCCAACGCAATATTAATGGCATCGGGCTCTGGTGGTTCATACCAGCTAGGGCAAATCCATAATTTTTCGCCAAAGCGAAGAGGTTCAAAGTCGTTTAACCAGCTGCGTTCCCAATCTTGATCATCGAGTTTTTCAAAACGGTAATTGGGAGCGGTGCCGCCCAGTAACTTCAATAGGCGGTCAATAATTTTTTCTGAATCGCTATCACCGTCGAACAAGGCGGTTAATTGAATCGCATCCCATAAGGGCGTTTCGCCTACACCGGGTTCAAGTAACGGTTGGTCGGCATTATCTTGCAAGGTAACCGAAACGGCACCGAGTTGTAAAAGTGCCGACTCAATATCGCTAGCGCTGGCCGCGCTGGTATCAATATGCAGTTGCAACCAGCTCACGGAGGCTACTTAGCTTCGCTTTCTAGTTTGTGTTCTAAATAATGAATGTTTACGCCACCGCAGCGAAACTCTGTATCTTTAACGAGTCGTTGATGCAGTGCAGTATTCGTTTTAATACCGTCAATAACTAGCTCATCTAAAGCGTTAGACATGCGGGTTAACGCAGTTTCACGATCTGCAGCATAGGTAATGATTTTTGCAATAAGTGAATCGTAATGGGGCGGCACTTTATAGCCACTGTAGATATGTGAATCAACACGCACGCCATTTCCGCCGGGAGCATGATAATGCTTAATTAAGCCTGGGCTTGGCATAAAGGTGTCAGGATCTTCAGCGTTAATTCGACATTCAATAGCATGGCCGGTGAATGTAATATCGTCTTGCGTCATTGAAAGTTTTTCGCCAGAGGCAATTAAAAGCTGTTCTTTAACAATATCAACGCCCGTAATCATTTCAGATACAGGATGCTCTACTTGTACGCGGGTATTCATTTCAATAAAGTAAAAGCCGCCATCTTCGTATAAAAACTCAAAGGTTCCCGCACCGCGATAGCCAATTTGAACGCAGGCCTTAGTGCATGATTCTGCCACAGCTTTTCTTAAGTCATCTGGAATTAAAGGTGCCGGTGCTTCTTCAATTACTTTTTGGTGGCGACGCTGCAATGAGCAATCGCGATCACCTAAATGAATGGCTTGGCCTTGGCCGTCGGCAAGCACTTGGATTTCAACATGGCGTGGATTGCCAAGAAATTTTTCTAAATAGACAGTGTCATCACCAAATGCGGCTTTTGATTCTGCTTTAGTTAAAGCAATCGAGCTAATTAAGCTCTCTTCTTCATGAACAACACGCATGCCTCGACCGCCGCCACCAGCAGCTGCTTTAATAATAACGGGATAACCAATTTCTTTAGCGATACGAATTGAGCGAGCAGCATCATCAGTGAGCGGGCCGTTTGAACCGGGAACCGTTGGCACGCCAGCTTTTTGCATCTCTTGAATAGCGGCAACTTTGTCACCCATAATGCGAATAACATCGGCTGTTGGGCCAATAAACTTAAAGCCGCTTTTTTCGACTTGTTCGGCAAAATCAGCGTTCTCGGCTAAAAAGCCATAGCCTGGGTGAATGCCATCGGCGTTAGTCACTTCAGCAGCGCTAATAATGGCGTGGCTACTTAAATAACTTTGTGCGGATGAGGCTGGTCCAATACAGACGGCTTCATCGGCGAGACGAACGTGCATTAAATCGGCATCGGCGGTGCTGTGAACGGCAACGGTTTTAATTCCGAGCTCACGACAAGCGCGAAGTATTCTTAATGCGATTTCACCGCGATTGGCGATAACGACTTTGTTTAGCATGGTGATGAATCCTGTGGGTCACTGACAATAGAGTGCATAATCATTTTAGGCGTTGCTTGATAATAGATGGCGTGCAAACACGACATTGAATTAAGCAATAATGACTAGCTGCTGATCAAACTCGACAGGCTCGCCATCTTTAACCAATATAGCTTGTACAACACCTGATTGATCGGCTTCGATTTGGTTCATCATTTTCATTGCTTCAACGATGCATACAACATCGCCTTTATTAATGCTTTGGCCAACCGTGATAAATGGTGGTGCATCAGGTGATGCTGATTGATAAAAAGTCCCTACCATTGGAGAGCAGACCGCATGTCCTGCTGGTTCGGCGCTTTCGATAGCTGCTGGCGCAGCCGCTGCGGGTGCTGCAGCTGGTGCAGCGGCAACTGGCGCTGGCGCGGCTGCGGGTGCAGCGACCATTTGAACCGTGTTTCCACCGCGGCTAATGCGAACAGACTCTTCGCCTTCTTTAATTTCAATTTCTTGAACGTTAGATTCTTCTAATAGCTCAATCAATTTTTTAACTTTTCTAATATCCATAAATAGGCTCTCACTTAATTAGGGTTGTCATGCTGCTCTTCGTGCAACATAGTAAAGGGTGTTAGTTATAAGGTAGTGTTATCGATTAAGTATTAAGTCGCTCGATAGCGGCGCTTAAGGCTAGTTCATAGCTTTTTGCGCCAAGCCCCGAAATAACGCCAACAGCCACATCGGATAAGTACGACTTATGTCTGAAGCTTTCGCGGGAATAAATATTGGATAAATGCACTTCAATAAAGGGAATTTCAACGCCTAAAAGTGCATCACGCAGTGCAACACTGGTATGCGTTAGCGCTGCTGGATTAATAATAATAAAGTCCGTATTACCCAGTGCCTGATGGATACGTTCAACGAGCTCGACTTCGGAGTTACTTTGTAATGTCTCTACTTGGCAGTCTTGTTGCTGACCAATAGCGATTAATCGCTCATTAATGTCAGCCAATGTATCGCTGCCATATTGCTCAGGCTCTCGGGTGCCGAGCAAATTTAAATTAGGGCCGTTCAGTACCAGAATTGTAGGCATCGTCTTAAAACAACCTCGATCTATGAGTAATAGAGAACAGGGACTTGAATATATCAAAGAAACGCTATGCTAGGGTCTTAAGTAGATGATTGCAAGCGTGTTTTAGATGGATGGGCGAATTTAGCGACAATTAACGGGATATCATGCATTTTTTGAAGATAATTATTTGGCATTAAAGGCTATGGCCAGTTAATTTTCCGTTTTTGCACGGGGTAGCATAGGCCTGCTTCAGCACAGCCCTGATATTGGATACTTAATTGCGGCTGGCTATTCGGTGCGTCGTTGAGTAAAGCTAAATTTGAAATGTGTTCTATAGGCAGCTGGGCTGTGGCTTGATAGTAATAAATCTCAACAGGACCAAAATAATCATCGGTTGTTTTAATACCTTGGCTAAAGGTTGTTTCAGTGGTTAATGATTGCTGTTCAATACTGCCATCCGCTTTGTAAATATCCATACTGACCGCAAAAGCATGACGGTAAAGGTAGTGTTCAGCAGCGATAATCCATACTAATGTAGCCGTATCGTCGTCTTTATTCAGTGAAAATGAAAATGCATCGTCCACGGCGAGAAAGGTTGTAGCATTATCAAGCGCGTTATTCGTTACATCATTACCACGCAATTGTGAGTTGGCATCACTTTTTAAACCCCCAGCGACTGCATTCATGGCTATTGAGGCGAGTATTAATAACAAAGAAGCGGTCAGATTATTAGTTATCATTGATGATCTCAGTATTGAAAAATGGCGTATTTAAGGTGCTAATTAGGCAATAAAGAACGGGATTATTATAATCATTATTATCTATTTAAGCAGTTAGTTTAACTGGGTTTAGCTTTAGCCGCTTGTATTGTTAATGTTTCGACTGGGGTCTACGGCAATAATTCCGTCTGCTCCCTGAATCGGCATGAACTTAAGACCAGCAATGTTATAGTGTGAACAATGCTATTTTGTTAAGAAAATATTTTTTGGAGAATTAAATGTTGTTACGTACCAACTCAATGGTTAAGGCATTAGCTTTGTGCACAGCCGTCTTATTTTTAACTTTGCCAATTCAGGCCGCCGAAAAAGTAGTATCGGCACTAACAATTAGCGATGCGATTTTTAAATTAATGCCGCCAGGCCGTTCGATGACTGCTGGCTATATGATGATGACGAACAACAGTGGCGCGACTCAAGTGCTGACTTCATTGCGCTCCGACAGCGCCGACAGGGTTGAGCTACATCAACATACGCACGTTAATGGCATGATGAAAATGCGTAAAGTAGATCAATTGAGTATTGCTAATGGCGAGTCGGTTGAACTTACACCGGGTGGCTACCATCTAATGTTATTTGGCGTGAAAGATGGCCTAGGCATAGACGATACAATGGATATAGAGCTGCAACTTGAGTCGGGTAAATCTGTTATTGTTAAGGCTAAAGCGAGTTCGTTTTAGTCAATCTCGTAGAGGCAGAACTCGCCTAGTAAAGTGTAATGCCATGCGATTTTTTTAAGACTTTAAATAAAGGCCTTAAGTCGCTATCGTATTGTTACGACGTGGCATTAATACGAGCGATAGAAAGACGAGCGATAGAAAGATAAGCAATAGAAAGACAGGTAATAGAAAGATAAGCAATAGAAAGACAGGTAATAGAAAGACAAACAGCATAAAGAGTGAGAAAAGAACGACTGATGGATATGTTTGATCGAATTAAAATGACCAAAGATGATATTGCTGACTGGTGGGATAGCGGTTTTATCCCGCGTGCTATTGGCGGCTTTTTGGTGGTTTATATTCTTCTTTCTACGGTATTGGCCTTTATGTGGTCCAGTGAGCCAGAGCTATTTGATGTCGCTGAGCGTGCTGCGCAAATCACCGAAGAAGAGCAGCGCGCAACGGTAACCGGATCTGTCACCGCTATTGCCTTAATTGAAGTAGCCAGTACCTTATTAGATAAGCGCGGTGGTTTTTTATCTAACGATATTTTGCCGCCGGGAGTGTTGCTAGATAATATCCCTAGTTGGGAATTTGGTGTACTGGTGCAAGTGCGCGATCTTGCCCGCGTTATGCGAGAAAATTTTAGTCGTTCTCAGTCGCAATCTACCGAAGATATTGATTTAGCCATTGCCGAACCCAGATTCAATTTTGATAATCATAGCTGGATACTGCCGCGTTCTGAGGATGAATATCGCGAGGGTATTGAATATACACGCGGCTATTTATTACGTTTATCCGATTCTGATCAAAGTACCTCACAGTTTTATGCGCGGGCAGATAATTTAAATGCTTGGCTAGCAACGGTTGAAACTCGACTAGGGAGTTTATCGCAGCGGTTAAGTGCCAGTGTTGGGCAAAAACGTTTAAATGTTGACTTAGCTGGTGATACAGCGGCAGGGCAATCTACTGATTCACCACAAGAAGTTGAAATTAAAACACCTTGGAATAAAATTGATGATGTGCTTTTTGAAGCCAGAGGCACCACTTGGGCTTTAATCCATTTTTTAAAAGCCATCGAAATCGACTTTGCTGATGTGTTAGAAAAAAAGAATGCACGCGTAAGTGTGCAGCAAATTATTCGTGAGTTAGAATCGACGCAGCAGGCTATTTGGAGCCCCGTGGTATTAAACGGAAGTGGCTTTGGCTTGTTTGCTAATCACTCACTTGTTATGGCGTCCTATGTATCGAGAGCCAATGCCGGCATCATCGATTTAAGGGAATTGCTGTCGAAAGGCTAAAATTTGTACTGAATTATAAATATAATGCCCTTAAAGGCCTGTTTTACCACCCAATACTGGAACCGTTAGAATGTTCGGCTAGTATTAAACAATCATAATAAGCTAAATTATTTACCCAAAAACAAGAGTACTTAAAACGTGAATCATCAGACTGACGACACTCGCATTGACCAAATTATGGAATTGCTGCCACCGGTAGCCTTAATGGAGCGCTATCCACTTTCAGCAACGGCAGAAGCCACGGTAGTTGACTCGCGCCAAGCGATTCATAATATTTTAACAGACAAAGATGATCGTTTATTAGTGATTGTTGGCCCCTGTTCGATTCATGATACCAAGGCTGCCTTAGAGTATGCCGCGAAGCTTAAAACGTTGCGTGCGCAATATGCGGGTGAGTTAGAAGTAGTTATGCGCGTTTATTTTGAAAAGCCGCGTACAACAGTGGGTTGGAAAGGTTTGATTAATGACCCGCATATGGATGGCAGTTTTAAAATTAATGAAGGGCTACGAGTTGCTCGTGAATTGCTGTGTAATATAAATGATATGGGTTTGCCAACAGCGGGTGAATTTTTAGATGTTATATCACCGCAGTATGTTGCGGACTTAACCAGTTGGGGAGCCATTGGCGCGCGAACGACTGAGTCACAAGTGCATAGAGAATTATCATCGGGTCTGTCTTGTCCTGTTGGATTTAAAAATGGTACCAATGGCAGTATTCGAATTGCTATTGATGGTATTGGCGCAGCTAATAATCCCCACCATTTTTTATCGGTAACCAAATTCGGTCACTCCGCGATTATTGCGACTAAAGGCAACAAAGATTGTCATGTTATTTTACGCGGTGGTACCGAGCCTAATTATAGCGCTGAGCATGTTAATGGTGCTTCTGAGCAGTTGGCGGCGGCGGGCGTTAACAATAAAGTGATGGTTGATTTTAGTCATGCTAATAGTAGTAAGCAGTTTAAGCGTCAGATGGATGTGAGCACGGATGTTGCTGGTCAGATTTCTGGTGGTAATGCATCTTTGTTTGGTGTGATGATTGAGAGTCATTTGGTTGAGGGTCAGCAGAAGGTTGTTGAGGGTCAGGCTTTGACTTATGGGCAGAGTATTACTGATGCTTGTATTGGTTGGGATGATACTGAGGTGACGTTGGCGCAGTTGGCTGAGGCGGTTGTTGCTCGACGTTCTGCTGGTTAATGTTATATTTTATTTGATGGGTTGCTTTTGAGTTTGTACTTGAGAGTGACTGTTTGAAAAGAGCCGCTATTATTTAGCGGCTTTTTTTTGGGTGATTTTTAGATTGAGGTGGGTGTTTTAGTTTTTTAAAGTTTAAGGTCGTCGGGGGTGGCCCGACAGCCAGTAACTTTTTTTCAACAGCAAAAAAAAGTCACCAAAAAATGCCGTAAGCTTAACGGCGAAGCTTAACCACGACGGGTGCATCTCATAGGGTTTTCTGTCCAGCAGTTCCAGAGAGATTATCGCCAAGCGGTATAGGGGGTACTTTTTGTGCTGCACTTGAATCAGGCTTTACTAGCAAGTTTAGCTTTTAACGAAATAGTAGTTCGCTTATTCATAACCCTTTGTTTAGCTCTCACTCTTTCACCTTCTAACCCACACCACGCTCAATGATTCTTTAGGGTAAAAGATTACTCTTTTGAGCTGAGGCTTTTCATTCTTTTTTTTCTCTGTCTCTTTTGAGCGGCATGCGGAGCTCAACAGTAAAAAACGGCCGTTAGGCACGATTTTTACATGTTATTAAAATAAAAAGAAGTCTACTGAACTTGTTCGTTGTAGCCTCATTGTGTTTTGAAAAGTCTGAGGAATCAGAATGATATTGGCTGGAGGCGAGCTCAGAAATTGACGACCAACTAAGTCGAGTGAAAAACGTTTTCGTATGCGCTGCTAAGGTGTACTGAATAAAACCACCCCAAAGCGAATAGGTTATCTCGGGGTCAATCTTCGTCAGATTGTGTGCTTTCTTTTGGTTACTTTTCTTTACACAAACAAAGAAAAGTGACTGGCATGTCGGGCCACCCCCGACGACCTTGAACTTAAAACTTAAACCAAAGAAATAAAAATCCAAAATATAAGAATGCTATCAGATAGAGTTTAAAGATCTAGATTCTGGCTATCGGGCCACCCCCGACAATTTCTTAAATTAGAACTTAAATTAAAGCCCACATAAAACCCCATATAAAACCCCATATAAAACTCCCTCCCCCGCAATTCTCAGCAGATTATGTTGTCAATAATTAAGTGCTTACCATTGGTCTGGCGATATTTAAAAGAAATAAAACCCATAAATTCGCAGCAATACACCAAATACAGCCTTAATCCAAAAAGCACCCCAAAAAAACATCACAGCACAGGTAGGAATTTTTGTACCTCCAAACGTCATATTTAAAGGTCTCGTATTAAAAAGGTTTGTATTGAAGAGACCGCCCAAAGCCATATTCATAAAACTCAATTAAATTGTATTAAAAACAACGGCATGCCATGAAACGATTCAGCCAAAAGCTTTTCACAGCCCGCCGGTTTTTTACACGGGTCACTAATCATGAGTGAGCGACAAGATAATAAGAGTCAAAGCGCGCGTGATGATTCGCGTTTGTTAATGGCTTTTGAAAAACATCACAGCGCTTTAAAACGTTTTATTGCGCGCTACCTCAACAATCATCACGACATAGAAGATGTCGCCCAAGAATCTTTTCTGCGCGCCTTTCGTGCGGGCATGGACTACAAAGTCGAACAACCTAAGTCTTTTCTTTTTCGTATCGCTAAAAACGTTGCTATCTCAGAGTTGCGGCTTAAGTCTCGACAAATCACCGATTATATTGAAGACCAAGTGGGTGAAGATGCGCTCAATAATCAATGGTCATTAGAAGATGATGCCATCGCACGAGAACGTTTAGCCACACAGTGCGATGCTGTTGCATTACTCGCGCCGCAATGTCGGCGTGTTTATATTTTACGTAAGGTTCATGGTATGACCCACAAAGAAATTGCTGAACGTTTAAGTATCAGCACTAAAACCGTAGAGAAACATTTGTATAAAGGTATTGCCGCATGCGATAGCCATATGCGTGATGCACTAGAGCAAACCGGCGAGAGCGGCAGGGATCAGTCAAACTCTATTACTGTTGATTCCATCTCTAAGGAGGGGCATAGCAATGGATAATATTCATCAATTTGAAGACCGCGCAACGCTGGCACATGAAGCTCGTGAATGGCTAGTGCGATTGGATAGTAACGAAGTGCCTAGCGTAGCCGAAAGGCAGGCATTACAAATGTGGTTGTCGCGCAGTCCAGCGCATCGTCAAGAGCTAAAACGCATTGCCGAATTTTGGGATAGCTCTAACGTACTTACCGAGTTGCTTATTCC
>Ga0209198_1002051_pt1 | contig 14426 bp, 8 predicted proteins | sample COGITO_mtgs_1105_2_FD_184804 | JGI IMG/M metagenome (GOLD analysis project Ga0209198, IMG submission 184804) | Pelagic marine microbial communities from North Sea - COGITO_mtgs_110519 (SPAdes) (version 2) | ecosystem: Environmental > Aquatic > Marine > Epipelagic ...
CGATTTTCCGTCAATTTTAACTTTTTTTGAACCCAATTTGTCCTACGAATCTCGCGTTAAAAAATTACGACTCTCAATACATCGCATCGATAAAGTGCTCTCTATTTACACAAAATCTAAAGGGGCTGTTTTAAAGTTTAGACAAAACAAAAACGATCGCCGTATCAAAGAAGTTTATTTAAACTAAGTCCCGTAATCAGTTCAGAAACTTCAAAAAATAAATATATTAAGACAGTTCTAAATACGTTTCATATAATTTTAAAAAAGAATTCATTTATGAGTTATTTAATTCTTCATAGATTGTAATATTAACTTTTGATATACTCAAATATACTATCAAAATAGGATTTTAATTATTTTCTTCAGATCAGAATAGATATCTCAATTTACAGCCTTTATTTTTTCTTCATTTTTTCTGGTACTAGTGGATTCATGATTTTAAACCAAAGTGGTGGGATAAAACTTAATAGAATAGAAGCGGGGTAGCCCAGCGGTAAAGTTGGACTTTGTTCATAGCTGTTTAGGAGTTGGTATTTTTTGGAGGACTTAAAGTGGTGGTCGCTGTGCCGAGTCAATTCATACAACACAATCCTTCCAATATTAAAATTAGAATTCCATGAATGCTGAGGTTGCACGCGTTCGTACCGTCCAGAAGGCGTTTTAAAGCGTCTCAATCCGTAATGCTCAATATAGTTGATGCTCTCTAAAAACAGAAAAGATACCACTCCAATAGCGATGGCAAATAGCATCGCATCAAATGAAAAGATATAGAACACTCCAAATATATAGGTGGGTTGAATCAAATGATACCAAAGCATGTCATTTTTCACAGATAAGAATGGGCGATTTTGAGTTTTTAAAAGTTTCATTTGACAGTTCCAAGCATCTATGTATTGCTTTGTCACAGAGGTGACCCAAAACGAAAATACAGTCTGATTGTATTTTGCGGTTGCGCCGTCGTTTGGAGTCGCCACATTCAGATGATGACCAAAGTTGTGCTCTATATAAAAATGCATATACAAGCAGGGCATGTACAGACATTTGCTCATGAACCGCTCAAAGTAAGGCGTTCTATGTCCTAGTTCGTGCGCTACATTAATGGCGTTGGTTGCCAATAAAATTCCTGCGGAGAGGCCCAATCCAATGAGTTCATAAGCAGCGTATTCTTGTGTTTGAATTTTTGAAAACACAAGCCATAAAAGCCCAAAAATGATGGGTAGATTTAAATACAACATCACATCAAAAACCCAATCTGTTTTTTTGTTATTCGCTTCCTCTTTGGATATGTTTTTAGGTCCCTCGCCAGTTATGAGGTCTAAAAAAGGGAGTATTATAAAAGCGTAAATAACGGAAGTGTAGGTTCCTAGCCCCATGGATTCAAAAGAGATCAATGCCGAAAGCGGTACGGTATAAGCAAAAAGATATTTTAAATTTCTCATTACTTAAAGATATACAAAAATAAATTAAGAGCTGTTCTCTGATATATCTTCAAAATGGCTAATTCTTGCGATTAGTTTGTACAGGTAAAACCTTCAACCTTTTTTAGTTGGAGGTTTTTTGTTTTCGATAAAACGTTTTTGTTGCTATCTACAACCCTAATTAAAAAATCTTCATTTTATTTTCTGATTTCATGTAATACGCTATGCCGAGGCGTGGTTGGTTAGTTGGGTTTATAAACTATGGATGCTTTTGAAGTTGAAAATAAAACATAGGTTCTATACCATTATTATGTATTTAAATTCATTACTTGTACAGTCAATAAATTTTGAATCATTTTAGAGTGTAGTTTCATGATTATATATAGGACATCTCCAAATATAATGAGTCAATATGTTAAAAGTTTCTGTATTCACTATTTTTTATATCTATAATCTAGGTGAGCTGGTTATGCCGTTTGTTACATCAATCAGCCGTTTGTTACATCAATCAGCCGTTTGTTACATGATGTTAGTATATTATTCCTATCCTTCCTTTATTTGTGCACAAATATAAATTTACTTTTAAACAAGCAATAGACTACTTAACCCTAATGTAACATGAAAAAACTTACACTACTTTTATTTTTTATAGGAGGCCTTGTGTCATCACAAGCCCAAGAATCAATGTCAAATGACTCCATGAATGAGACCCATAGAACACTCATTCTAAAACTAGGAGTGAACCTAGTGGATAACTCAGGGTATAATAATCCTTTTGAAGCCTTGAGTGGTTTCGATCAAATGGCCTTTTCTAACAACTATAATGTTGAGTTAGAATATCGGTTTAGCAAATGGTTTAGTTTAGCGGCCGCTTTAAGTAACAATAAATGGAAAGCTAATAAAGGAATGATCGATGATATAATTATAACCTCTGATGTTAAATACTTAGCATTAGACCTCGATTTGAAATACTACTATGATGAAACCTTTGGAGGTTGGTTCGATCGAAATGATTGGATAGAGCTTTACCTTCATGGTGGAGTTGGCACTGCTCTTCAGGGAAACCACGCAGGTGTAACCCTTAATTTTGGACCCGGTGCTAATTTTTGGATTTCAGAACAATTTGGCATCAATCTTAACGGAACAGGCAAATGGTCGTTAAATAACGGAGATCATTTATATAACACAAGTCACTTTCAATACTCCGCTTCTTTAATGTATCGATTTATTGATAATGATGATGACAATGATGGTGTGAAAAATAAAGTGGATGATTGCCCGAACGTTCCTGGAGTTGCTGAAAACAATGGCTGCCCAGAAGAATCGAATGATCGTGATGGTGATGGTGTGGTTAACGCTCTTGATAAGTGTCCAGACGTATATGCAGCTAATAATGGTTGTCCACAAGCACAAGTAGAAGCAGAAGCTGACACGGATGGTGATGGTGTCTTTGATTCAGCAGATAACTGCCCAAAAACAAAAGGCTTGCCAACAAATAATGGCTGTCCACTTCCAGATAGTGATAATGATGGTATCGTTGATTCAGCGGATAAATGTCCAACAGTTCCTGGGATAGAGTCCAATAACGGCTGCCCATACAAAGAAGTAATGGTTGGCGCTAAAGACACAGAATTAAATAAGTTGACTCCAGATATTTTGTTTAACACCTCTAGCTATAAGATAAAGGATGAATCTCTTTCAGTTTTACAAACAATGGCTAAAATAATGAAACAACACCCAGAGGCTGTTTTTAAATTCTCAGGTTACACTGATAGTTCTGGTCCTAGTGAATTTAACAAGCGTTTATCTAAGAACAGAGTAACAGCGGTTCGAGATTATTTTGTTAACAATTTAGGGATTTCGCCAAACAACATTATGACTGAGCATTTTGGAGAAGCGAATCCAATCGCTTCTAATTCAACTAGAGATGGAAGACGCAAAAATAGACGTGTAGAAGTTGTTAGAATAAAATAATAAAAAAATTCCTCATGTAGTCAATAAAACGCTACAGAAATATATCTGCCATTAAAAGTAGAGTTTTTCTGTAGAGTTTTTAACTTCTCGTAAAATTATTAACTATCAACAGTTGCGCCTATGCCTGGATTCTTTACTTTTTTTATACTTTCTGGAATTAGTACAAGGGCTTGGATAAATGACTTGTTATATCTATCATTTTTAGATCCGTTATTATCAAAGTCAACAGGATTAATACCTAATTTTTATTTGTATTCTTTTGTGTTTGTATTAGCCTTTTTTACGGCACAGTGGCTTATTCCTCAAGCGATTCGATTTGCACATCGGTTTCAGTTGGTGGACCATCCTAATTTAAGAAAAAAACATTTAAAATCCACTCCTATTTTAGGTGGCGTAAGTATATTTGTTAGTGTTGTTTTTACATTGGCACTAGCAAGTTTTCTTTTGTATAACTCCTCTAGTATAGATTTAGATTTTAAAATAGCTTTTGGTTTGTGTAGTGCTGTTTCTCTAATGGTGTTTTTTGGACTTAAAGATGATATTTTCGAAGTGAGCCCTTTAGAAAAAGTGATTTTTCAAGTCATTACAGCTCTTTTTGTGATTATTTCCTGTGAAGTACGGATTGATAGTTTTGATGGCCTTTTTGGAATTTATGAGCTGCCTGTTATTTTTAGTTATGTATTTTCTGTGTTTGTATTTGTGATTGTAGTAAATGCGTTTAATTTAATTGATGGCATTGATGGCTTATCTGCTTCAGTAGGTTTAATTTGTACCTTATGTTTTGGTTCATTTTTCTTTTTAAATGATTTAGTGATTCAGGCAATAATTATGTTTTGTTATTCAGGAGCATTAACTTCTTTTTTAATATTTAATTTTAAAAAACGTTTATTTTTAGGAGATAATGGCTCAATGAGTTTAGGGGTCATTATAGCTTTTGGCGTATTTTCTGTGATAACAATTACTAACGGAGCCAACCTCCTTAGTGAAACTGGTTATTTCTTGAACAATGCAAGTGTAATCGTTTTAGCATTAATTAGTTTCCCGTTATTGGATACCCTTCGCGTGTTTTGTGTTCGATTGATAAATGGCAAAAGCCCTTTTTCTCCAGACAGAAATCATTTGCATCACCATCTTACAAACCTAAAACTCTCTCATTTTGAGAGTACACTCTTAATAGTGATTTACACTATTAGTTTTACAGGAATTGCTTTAGCATTTAGCTCATTGAACATTACAAACCATTTTTTTGTAATGTTATTCTTATCATTTTTTGTTTATCTCATATCATGGATATCAAAGCGAAAATCCAATATATGATTTTACCGTTTATTACATTAATATGCCGTTTATTACGCCAAAACGCCGTTTGTTACATAGTTATAGGTTAATTGGTATGAGTGACATATTTTTGACCGTATTTATTAATTTTTCAAAACTATTCTTTCAAATCATTATTATGAAAAAGCCTATCCTACAATTATCTATTATAACATTTCTCTTTAGTTTATCCATTTTTGCTCAAGATTTAAATATTGCTGCAAGTGGTCATATGTATATCTCCCCTACAGCTTTTGTCCATGCGTCAAGTAATGTAAATATTGATTCCAGTGGAGATTTTATAATGGATTCCGTGTCCAATGATTTTTCAGACCTTTTTGTTGCTGGAACTTCTACAGGCAATGCAGAGTACCGTCGTTTTACTGCATCCTCTGACACTAGAGATTTAGTGTCTCCACCCGTAAGCGGTCAAACTTTTAATTTGTTTGCGACAGCTAACTCCGGAAAAATTGCTACTGGAACTATTACCCCTACAAACCTAATGTATGGTCCATTCAATAAATCGACAGGACTGTATGAAGAATATGCCTCTACAGACGCTACACCCTTAGTCGCTGGGACAGGGTATCGTGCAGGATCTGTTAACGGAGAAACATTGACTTATAGTGGAGATGTTCAAACTGCGGACACTCCATTATCACTTTCGTTAGGTTCTGCTGGGTTTAAAGAAACTAGCCTTGTTGGGAATCCTTTTACAACACATATTCACGCTGGAGCGATAGTAACAGCTTTAGGCGCTAGTAATGCTATTGACCAAAGTTATGCTGCCATTTATGGGTATGATGGTGAAGCCACAACAGAAGTTTCCTCTTGGAAAGTAATCAACAGTTTTTCATCTAGTGAATTGATCACTCCTGGACAAGGATTTATAATTATATCTTCTGCTGCTGGTGGCTCTTTTACGATTCCAAAATCAGCGAGAAGAGTCAGTGCTATTGCTCAAGATGATTTCATTACTGGACGTCAGGCTTTACCTTCCTCCTTCAAGTTAAAATTATATAAAGGGTCTAATATATTTGAGACTTCAATTTATTTTATTGATGCAAATGGCTCACGCGGATTGGACGTGACTTATGATGCAGGGTCTTTAGGGTCTGATATAGGAACTCATCTAGTAGAAAATTCTCAAGGAGGAGTTAATCTTGCTATTCAAGCTTTATCCACAGCGGATTTAACAGCAACGGATTATGTCATACCGGTTGAAGTAAGTGTTGCAGCTGGATTGGAAGCAACTATTAGTGTCGATGATTTAAATGTACCTTCAGGAACAGAGTTTTTTTTACATGATTACGAATTAAATACTCAAACACGGATTACCTCTGACGACTATACGTTTACCCCTACTTCGGATTTAAGTGGGGTTGGACGTTTTTACTTAAGTACAACTTCAGAGACTTTCTCTAATGAGGGATTATCAGCACTACTATACTCTGTTGAAGTTTCATTCATAAGATCTACCAAAAAGTTACTGGTTCAAGGTCAATTAAGGAGTGACTATGTGTTAAAATTAATTGATATGAAAGGAAGCGTGGTTAGAGAGTATCATTTGAAAGCCTCTCAAACAAAACATGAAATTGATGTATCTGACATAGAATCAGCGGTTTATGTTGCAATATTAGGCAATAATGACCAATCTAAAGCGACGAAGCTAATTATTAATTAAATAATCGTTTTAGACACTAGAGTTTATACTAATAATCCAAACCATAAAATTATGAATAAAAAAAATAGAAACATCAAAAATGAAATCACACGTAAAGAAGCTCTTTCTAAAATGGGTAAGTACGCAGCACTGACCGCTATAGGAACGTTCATAGCTTTAAATCCAATGAAGTCTCAGGCGGTTTCTTTGCCACCACCATCAACAAATGACGGGATTTTTGATGACTAAATTATGTGGTTAAATACATAGCCATTCTTATCATATCATAAAAAAAGCATTACTCTAAATTTAGAGTAATGCTTTTTTTATGATTTCAATAAAGGAATAGTAAGAGTTACAACGGTGCCACCGTCTGATTTTATTTGGAATTTAATAGGTGTCTTATATAGCTTTGAAGTTGCTTTTATAACGTCTTTAGTAATTCTCATTCCATGTAAGTTTTCAGAATATATTTTTTCGGTATCAATTCCTACTCCATTGTCTTTCACGCAAATCACTAAGCAGTTTTTCTCTATTTGATGTGTTAGAGAAATTAACCCCTTACTTTTCACCCCCTTAAATGCATGATTTACAGAGTTTTCTAAAAAAGGTTCTATAATTCCTGGAGGAACTTTCCATGCTTTAATAATTGGGTCGTTAAGATCCTTGAAGTTACACTCAAATCTATCTGAAAATCGCAGTAGCTCTAAATACATATAATCCTTACAGATATTGTATTCGGACTGGTAGGAAACTAAATCTTTACTCATATTATCAAGTGTAGAGCGTAATAGCGTCGCCATTTTTGTAAGTGCATTAGAAGCGTTTTCAACATCTTTTTTGGCAATAAAATAATTGATAACAGAGAGTGCGTTAAATGTGAAATGAGGTTTAAACTTTGATCTTAATAGATCAACTTTCATTTTTTCATTTTTATATTCCAAAGACTCTCTTTCTTTTACGCTTTGAAAATAAAAAAATATAAAAATCGAAAACACTAAGAAGAATGCAAGCCCAACAGAAGTTATTGTTTTTTGATACTTGAGTTCATTTTTAGCTTGTTCTTTTTCTAGTTTTTCAGCTTTCTTTTTTGTTTTCGCCTCTAAGAAAGTTATGTCTTTTACAAAACTTAAATACTTTTCAATTACGAGTAATTGCTCATCGTGTTGCTGCTGTTTAAGAGCGTTTAATTTGGTGTTGTAAAATTTGAATGCATTTAGATCTCCAATTTGGGTTTTAACATCAAGGATAGCTTCCAAACATTCATTTAGTTGATACGATTTTTTGTTGTCTTCAAAATAGTTCAAAGCTTTAAGGTACATTTTGTCAGCATTGTCAAAGCGACGTTCTAAAGCATAGCGATGCCCCATGTTGAGGTATAGAAGATGTTCGTTGAAACTGTTTTTTCCTTTAAATTTTTCTAGTAGAATTGGAAATAAGCTATCCACTTTAGAGAGTTGTAAGTTGTTTCTATAAGCAACTAAAAGCTCAAGTGAATGTCCACTTTGTTTGGCATGTATCAGTTCTTTTTTATGATTATCTTTAGATCTGTACCATCTGGTTAATATTAAATTTTTTGTTTGTTTTGGCAGCTCGTATGAGTTCAGGTAATATAACAGACTATCATTTTGTGTTTTTTGCAAATAGCGTAGTCTGTGTTTTTGATGCAATCGAATATCGCTAGTGCTTAAAGGAGTCGTTTTTAGAATTTCTAAATAGCCATCAAAATAATATTTACTAAGACCCATAGAGGCTTTTGACGTATTGTATCGTGATAGATAGAATTTACTCAAATTCAGATAACAAACAAGGAGAAGTTTAGGATGGGTTTTTAAGAATTCATATTCTTTTATCATGAGATCCTCCAGAATAGTTGTGACTAGAAAAATATCCACCGAGTCTTTGTTTTTTTCTATTTGCTGAAATGTAAGATCTACATAAAGGGAATCTTCTTTCAAAGACCAGGCCTCTTGTTTAAGCACATTGAAGATACTATCAGATTTTTGAGTGTCTTGACGGTTGAATGCGGTGTTTATTCTTTCAATAAACGCATCTCTTGCATTGGTTTGCTGAGCATATATGTAGTTTACAGACAGACTTAACAAGCTCATACTTGCTAGCACCCAACTTGACTTTAAATTTTTTATTAAATCATTCATTTTATTAAACAAAAAATAAAGTTACACAATTACTTTTTAAGAACAAATCAATTCGTCATATTATAGTAGTTTATAGGGTTTTATAATAATTTTTGTGTTATTTTCCTTATATTTGTATGATAACCTACTATAATATATTTTAAATCAATTGTCTTTTGAGTAGTTGTTCACTATATATTATTTGAGTCTTTAAATCGCGTTCTTATTTTAGTTTATTATGTCAAAAATCAGTGCTATACTCGTCGATGACGAAATTAAAAACAATGAATTATTAAATATTTATTTGGGCAAATATTGTCCTATAATTGAAGTAATAGCGATAGCTACCACTGTTGAGGATGCAATTAAAACAATCAACGACTTACAGCCAAAACTCATTTTTTTAGATATTGTGATGCAAGACGGAACCGGCTTCGATGTGCTTGACGGTATAGAATATGACGATTATTCAGCAGTATTTATAACAGCTTTTCAAGAATATGCAGTAACTGCCTTTAAATTTAACGCCATTGATTTCCTTCTAAAACCAATTGACCCAAAGGATTTGATGACCACAGTGAAAATACTTGAAGATAATCTTAAGAACAAACTGTTTACGACCAACCCCCAATTAGAATCGGCTAAAACTTCTATTGAAGCCAAAACTTCTGATTATAATTTTATTGCAATTCCTTCCACAAAAAAAATCGACTTCATTAAGATAGATGATATTTTGTATTTTGAATCAGACGGAAGATATACTATAATTCATCTTATTGATAAGACAACCTTTTTTGTTTCTAAAAACATTGGAGAGTATGATAAGATTTTAGCTCCAAGGTATTTTTTCAGAATCCATAAAAAATACTTAATAAACCTTAAGTATATCGTAAACATTAATAATGCTGACGGTAGTAACTGCGAACTTATTGGAAATCTTATATTACCCGTTGCCAAACGGAGAAAAGAAGATTTAGTGTCCTTTTTAAACATTAAGTAATCTTAATTCTTAGAGCTGCTTTATTTATGTCTCCGATGGTTTTATAGCGTTATCCTTCGTTGCAATTAGTTCAAATTTCAAATTTTCATTACCTTGTGCCTTTCAATTCATATGAGAACTATTAAGTATGTTTTAGTTTTATTGACCTCTTTTGTGGTCTCTGCCCAAGAGCACCCTCCTGTAATGGCATACAATCCAGATGCTTATGCTGCTCAAAATCAAAACTGGAGCATTTCTCAGACCTCCGATCAAACCATGTATTTTGCCAACAACTCCGGATTATTGGAGTATGATGGTATGAATTGGAAACTGTATCCAGTCCCAGATAATTCTATTGTGAGATCTGTAAAGGCAATTAATGACCTAATTTATACTGGGAGTTATATGGATTTTGGTGTTTGGAAACGAAATAATAAAAGCATCTTAGAATACACCTCTTTAGTACAAGAATTCGACATTCAATTAGACGAAGATGAACAGTTTTGGGATATTATTAAATTAGATGATTGGTTGATCTTCCAATCCCTTTCTAGGATTTATTTAGTAAATGAACTTACAAAAGAAACAACTTTTATAGAATCCGATCATGTCATCTCAAACATCTTTGAGGTAGAAGGCGTTTTGTTTTTTAACCAGTTAAACAAAGGGCTTTATAAAATACTTGATGGAAATGTAGAGCTTGTTAGTGACGATCCAAGGCTGAAATCTGATAATATTGCGGGCTTAATTGAACACAACGATCAACTTCTAGTAATGACAGCATCTAATGGCTTTTATTTCTTAAACAACAAGAAACTAACACCATGGAAAATAGATCCTAAAGTGAATCTCAATTCACTTACAATTTACAGTGCCACCAAGTTAAGTGACGCCAGTATTGTTATAGGGACTGTTTCCAACGGACTGTACCACCTAAGTCCAAACGGGATGCTTAAATATGATCTTAATTTTGAGAAAGGACTCAGCAACAATACCGTATTATCTGTTTTTGAAGACTACCAGAATAATTTATGGTTAGGGCTTGATATTGGAATCAGTCATATAAACTTATCCTCTCAGTTTATTGTTTGTAACGACACAAAAGGAGCCATTGGAACTGTTTATACTTCCGTGTTATTTGAAGATTATTTGTACTTAGGAACAAATCAAGGACTATTTTATAAACGGAGAGGCATGAACTCTGACTTTACTTTTATTGAAGGTACAAATGGTCAAGTGTGGAACCTTAAGGTTATTGACAACCAAATTTTCTGCGGACACGACCGCGGAACTTTACTCATCAAAAATCAAAAACTACAATACAGTATAGGTCAATCCCTTGGAACGTGGGACTTTAAACTCCTTAAAGAGAATCCAAACATTATATTACAAGGGAATTATAATGGCTTAAGTCTTTTAGAAAAGTCTCAAGGGCGGTGGCGTTATAGAAATAAAATTAAAGGGTTTGATATATCAAGTCGTTTTTATCAACACATAGGAGATCAGATATATGTGAACCATGAATTAAGAGGTTTATATGAACTCACTTTAAACAAAGATTTAACTGAGGCCTCTAAAGTTTCAAACATTACTCCAATCACCAAGGGTAATGGCTCCAACTTTCTAAAATTCTCTAAAAACTATTATTACACCTCATCTGAAGATGTCTACAAATTCAATCCTACAGATCAAACATTCACTGAATCAGAGCCTTTCAAAGAAGTCTTAAAAGAGTACTCAACACGTACCACCATTATGGATGTCAAGGATTCTGAGGGTCTTAAATGGTGCTTTGCAGATGATAATATTTTAATAATTAGTGCAGGAAGTGTCACACAAACACCAAAGGTTGAAATCATCCCAGTTGCGATATCAAACTTTAAAAAGGTTGTTTCTGGTTTCGAGAACCTAACAAAAATTGGGACGGATGAGTATCTTCTAGGCTCTGCTTATGGCTATTTTATTTTTAATTCAGACACTCCAAAACCAAATCACATTTATAATTTAAAAATCAACTCTGTTGAGGCCAGTAAAATTAATGAAGATAAATTTCGACTCGATTCTACTGCACCTAGGAGACTCGATTCTGAAAGCAACAATATTTATATAAACTACAGCATTCCACACTACGATAATGTGGTTAGTGAAAAATATTCCTACATGTTAATAGGGTGGTCTGATTCTTGGTCTGATTGGCAAGCAGAATCTCATCAAGTATTCGAAAACCTGCCTTTTGGTAGTTATGAATTTAAAGTCAAAGGAAAAATAGGGAACTCCGAGACCCTCAATACTGTCTCCTATTCTTTTGTAATCAACCGTCCCTGGCACCTTTCAAATGCTGCAATAACCCTCTATGTAATCCTTTTTATTATTTTATGGATCCTAATCCATAACCTATACAAACGGTATTACAGAAAACAACAACAACAACTCCTTCAGAAATCTCATGAACAACTCGCACTTAAAGAGCTTGAAGCCTCTCAAAAATTTATGCAGTTAACAAACGAGAAACTGAAACTTGACATCGAAAGTAAGAATCGAGAGTTGGCAGTTTCTACAATGAGTTTGATTAAGAAGAATGAATTCCTGAATAGCATCAAAAGCGAATTAAAGGAAAAAGACAATCAACAGGACATAAAGAAAGTGATCAGAATTATTGATAAAAACTTAAACAATACAGACGACTGGAAATTATTTGAAGAAGCTTTTAATAATGCGGATAAAGATTTTCTCAAACTCATTAAAGAGAAGCATCCAGTACTCACGCCTAACGACCTTCGCTTGTGCGCGTACTTACGCCTGAATTTATCTTCCAAAGAGATCGCACCATTGCTGAATATATCCCCGCGAAGTGTAGAGGTCAAACGATATCGTTTGCGCAAAAAAATGGATTTACCCCACGAATCCAGCTTAACAAATTATATTTTAGAAATATAATAACCCTACAACTCGCTTTTTTACCCATACAAATCCACTACATTTAGTCAAATCTTTCTTGTCTAACATTTAATTCATTTTGTTAATCAATATTTTTTACTCTATAAAATTGACGTTTTACTAAATTTTATGCATTATTTTTATTTTGTATAACATTTGTTGAGGTTATTTAAACAAATTATGCAATAAGTTGTTTTAGATTTACTGTAAACCAAAACAAACCAATATTTATGAAAAAAATATTTTATTCTGCACTGATGACTTTGGCATTTGCTTTTACAGCATCCGCTCAAAATTCGACAGTAAGCGGTACAGTGAAATCTAGCGCTGATGGGCTTCCTCTTATAGGAGTTAATGTCATTGTTAAAGACACAAGCACTGGAGCTGTGTCGGATTTCGATGGAAATTTTACCATCACAAACGTACAACCGAATGCGACTTTAGTCTTTACTTACATAGGGTTTGAGACTAAAGAATTACCAGCATCGGCAAACATGAATGTTTCTTTAGAGGAAGACAACGAATCTCTTGATGAGATTGTTGTGATTGGATATGGATCTAAAAGCAGAAAAGATGTGACGGGATCAGTGTCATTTGTAGGGGCTGAAACAATTGAAAAATTAAAACCTGTAGATGTCTCTCAAGCATTACAAGGAACCACAACGGGAGTTTCTGTCTCTTCGGCGTCAGGATCGCCAGGAAGTGGATTTAAATTCTTAATTAGAGGAGTTAGTAGTAACTCTAGTAACGACCCTTTATTAGTTGTAGATGGATATATAGTATCAAGTCTTAACAGCCTGAATCCAAATGACATTGAAAGTCTTACAGTACTAAAAGATGCTCAAGCGGCTATTTATGGAATTCAAGGAGCTAACGGAGTTATATTAGTGACAACTAAAAACGGAAAGAAAAATACGGCACCTAAAGTGTCATACAATGCCTTTGCAGCGGTACAACAAACAACCAAAAAACTTTCCTTACTTAACGGTACGGAATATGCTGCCTTGGTCAATGAAAGTTACGCAGCCAATGGACAAAGCTTACCTTACACCAACCTAAGTGGTTTAGGCGAAGGGTTAGATTGGCAAGATCAAATTTTTGATGAAGCACTATTGATTAACCATAATCTAAGTTTATCTGGAGGTACAGAAAAAATCACTTATTATTTAAGTGCAACCCATTTAGATCAAGATGGAATCATTGCTCCAGACAAGTCAAACTATGTAAGAGATAACATAAAGTTAAACTTAGGCGTGGACGTGAACGACCGCTTAAAGACAACTTTAAATTTAAATTACTTTTCTAACAGTAGAAAATCAATCAACGAATCAGGTTTAGGTTCGGTATTATTTAATGCGATTAGTTATTCGCCATTATTTACTATAGATCAAGAAGATTTAAATGGCTTATTTGGAAATGAAATTATCAATCCATTATCTCAAATTAGAGACACCTACAATTCCTATTCTGGAAGCAGTATTGAAGGAAACTTCCAATTAGAATACAAACTTACAGATGCTTTAAAAGTAACCTCTAGAATCGGGTTTAAAACCTACAGCGATAAAAGCAAGTCTTTTTCACCGATTGTAAATTACGGAGCAGGAAAAGTATTTAATACAACTCGAAGTACAGTCAATCAAGGTCGAAATCAATACGACTCTTATACATGGGATTCTTTTGCAACGTACAAAAAATCAATTGCAGATAAACATAACATTGAAACAACTGTTGGTATGACCGTTGTCAAAAATTGGGGTGATGGTTTATCTGGAACAGGTTATGACGTTCCTTACAACTCATGGGATTTTGCAGATATTTCACAGACAACAGGTTTAGGAACAGGTAATGATACTAGTTCTTATACTTATGACAACCGTTTGTTGTCTTATTTTGGACGTCTTCAATACGACTTTAAAGGGAAGTACTTATTGTCTGCGATGGTTCGTCGCGATGGTTCCTCAGCCTTTGATAATGATTACAGAATCGATTACTTTAAATCG
>Ga0209198_1002082_pt1 | contig 14240 bp, 7 predicted proteins | sample COGITO_mtgs_1105_2_FD_184804 | JGI IMG/M metagenome (GOLD analysis project Ga0209198, IMG submission 184804) | Pelagic marine microbial communities from North Sea - COGITO_mtgs_110519 (SPAdes) (version 2) | ecosystem: Environmental > Aquatic > Marine > Epipelagic ...
CGGCGCGCGGTGGTGCTGTTGTGGCCGCTAGCTTCTTAATGGTGAGTGTTGTATTTCGTGGTTATATTTTTACGCAGCCTTTAGATGCCACCAATGGCATTTATGCGGCAGCCATTGGCGAGATGCGTGAACAGGTTTTAGTGGACGGTTCCGTATTGCAAATCAATACCGATAGTCAGGTAAATGTTGAGTATAGCGAGGGTGTACGAAAAATTCGCTTGCTGCGTGGTGAGGCGCATTTTGATGTGGCGCATAACAGTGAGTGGCCCTTTGAAGTATATGCCGGTAAAGGCATTGTTAAAGCGGTAGGAACCGCGTTTTCAATTCGGTTAGAAGAAGAACTTATTAGCGTGATTGTTACAGATGGCAAGGTGGATTTGGCATCTACGCCCACGGCAGCAATGCCTATGCAAAAAACCATTGGACGTTTAAGTGAGGGGCAGGGTGCATCATTCAGCCATCAGCCCGATGCTAAGCCGCGTTATATGTTGGCGCAAAAAGAGATAGATAGGCAGTTGTCATGGCGCAAGGGTTATTTGGTTTTTGAGGGTGAGCCGTTAAGTGAGGTTGTTGCCGAGCTTAATCGTTATCTACCGCTTAGAGTAGAGATTATTGATAGTGCATTGAGTAACTTACCCATTGGTGGTCGTTTTAAGGTTGGCGAATTAGAGGCGTTATTTGATGTATTAGAAAGCAGTTTTAACGTACAAGTCAGTCGTTTAGACGACCAACACGTACAACTATTTCAGAAAAACAAAAAAGAATAACAAGGAATGAAAAAACTTTTCTATCACAGGGGGGAATTTTCTCCGTTGAGGCGACATAACTTTCGTAAGGCCGTCGTGAATGCCAAACAAAGCAAAATATATTGCTGGCAGCACGAAGGGGAAAGCACGATTAAAGTGTTAATGCAGCAGCTGTTTTTTATACGTCCTTTAGCAGTAAGTGTACTTTTATTAAGTTTACTGTTGCTGAGCGTAAACAGCTTTGCAGGCGATCATACGCATTTGTATGAGATAGACATTGCTCAGCAAGATGTTGCTAAGGCGTTAACACGGTTGTCTGAACAAGTAGATGTGCAAGTATTTTTTCCCTACAACCTGACGAAAGGCAAAACAGCAAACGCCATAAAAGGCAATTTCACGGTGCTACAAGCACTTGATCTTATGTTGAAAGGTTCTGGACTCCACGGCGGTATTTCAAAAAACGGCGTACTGACAATTTCTTTAGGGGAATTGAAAGGCGATGAAATACTTAGGGGAGATAAAAGCATGTTGAAAAGTAAAAAGAATTTATTAGCAGCTACGGTTGCGTTTTTTGTTGGGGTTGGTGGTGTTAATGCGAGTTTTGCGCAGGGAGATGAAGGCGCTAAACAGCGATCGGGAATGGATGAGATTATTGTTACAGCGACTAAGCGTGCGCAAAATATTCAGGATGTTCCGATTAGCATTCTTGCACTTCAAGGAGACGACCTGGTCAACCAAGGCATTAGTGATCTTCAGTCTCTTTCTCTAGCGGTGCCGGGTCTTTTAGTTGTGGAGTCTGGCATTCAAAGAAGAATATCCATACGTGGAATTGGTAATTCATTTGGCAGCTCATCCTTAATAGGCATGTATCTGGATGACGCCTCTGTTGCTAGCCTTCCTGCCTATCAGATTGATCTTCGGATTCATGATCTAGAGCGTGTCGAAGTACTTAAAGGGCCACAGGGCACTTTATATGGTGAGGGCTCAGTGGGGGGGACTATTCGTTACATTACCAATGATCCACAACTAGATGCTTTTGGCGCCGAAGCCAGCTTTGATGTATCAAGTACCAAAGACGGTGACCCGTCACAGGAAACTAAAGCGATTATTAATATTCCGCTTATCGACGACAGTTTGGGTTTACGCGTGGTCAGTCAATATATTAACTCTGGTGGCTGGATTGATCAGCCTGCCTTGGATAAATCCGATATCAATGATTATGAATTGTATAATGTTCGCGCAAAATTACTCTGGCTGCCCTCAGATAATCTGGAAGTCAAAGCCACAGCCATTGTGCACCGTAATGATACTGGCGCACTAACTACTGGCGAGGATGATAGTGGTAACTATTCTCAGGCATTTGGAGCGCCAACTACTCCCTCTGGAGAAGCTAATTACGATGTTTATAGTTTATTGGTGAACTATGATTTAGGTGATATGGCGCTCGTCAGTTCCACAAGCTATTTAGATGCAGACCATCAAATAAATAATACTGGCTCCGAGTGTTGTTTCCCAACAGGCACGCCTGGAGAGTTTTGGCATACGCTGGTTACAGAATCTAACTATGCTGCTGAGATCTTTACGCAAGAACTGCGCCTGAGTTCTAATGAGTCCGATCCTTGGTTTTGGTCAACAGGTCTATTTTATAAAGACGCTACTCTGTTTCCTGGGTCTTTCGAGGGAGGGTTATTTGGAGTTCCAGGTGGAACCCTAGGTACAGATATCTTTGCTTTTGGAGGCCCTAGTGGCTTCCAAGAAGAGCAGTCCCAGTCATGGGCTCTGTTTGGTGAAACAAGCTATGCCGTAACCGATCAACTAGAGTTGGGTGTCGGTTTGCGCTATTTTGAAGATGACCGACGGTTTCGAAGAGGCGTAACAGGCACTTTTCAAGAAGACACCTTTGATAGTCTAAACCCCAAAGTTTTTGCCAAATACGATATCAATGATGATCTAAATGTCTACTTTAATGTCGCGCAAGGCTTCCGAAGTGGTGGCTTTAATGGTGCGGGTCAACCACCTTATGATCCAGAAACAGTATTGTCTTACGAGCTAGGTTCCAAAATGTCGTCGAGTGACGGGCGATTAAAGGCCGATGTGGCCTTGTTCCATAGTACTTACGAAGATTATCAGATTGTCGGGGTCATTCCGTCTCTGGGTTTAAATGTCACATCAAATGGCGGTGAGGCGGAGATTCTTGGTATCGACTTGTCTTTGGTTTGGTATGCCAGTGAGCAGCTAGAGCTAGGTTTTAATGGTAACTATATGGACACGGAGTTTACCGAAATTAATGTGACAAGCACCAGTCATGCCGTAGGTGACGCTGTCGATCTAGTGCCGCAATACGGCTATAGCCTCTGGGGGAATTATGCCTTTAACTGGTCTGATCAGGCCGCCGGATTTATTCGTCTTGACTACAGTGAACAAGGTAAATCCAATTATAGAAATCGGTCATTTGGGCCCGATTACAGTGATCAATCGGACGTGATTGAAATGCTTAATATGCGCCTTGGCTGGAGCTATGATGATTGGTCTGTTGACTTATATGCGCTTAACTTACTGGATGAAGATGGTTTTGTTGGCCCGTATGAGATTGAAAAAGGCGCTGCGCGTCCCCGCCCACGCACGGTGGGTCTCAAGTTAGGGATTAAATTCTAAAAGTAGACCTAGTAACGAATCAAACGCAAATAGCTTTGGAGTTTGATTCGTTCCCCATTTTTTAGTGAAGGCTATTTCTTGCTTTACTGACATCTCAAAAAAAACAGCTCTCCCAATTGGTATTCTGCACTTTGCTACCAGCGATCCCATGTGACTACGACTATGATTAAAAATCACAGTAATACCGACACACTTATTCATAACGAGAGCACGCTGACTCAAGGGCAAGCATTGGCTTATAGCTTGCCGCTTCTATCGATATCTTTTTTATTTGGCCCGATTAATATTCTACAGGGCATGTATGCCAAACACTTTGGTTTAGCACTGACTACTATCGCCACAGTACTTTTGATAGCACGCTTATTTGATGCGATCTCCGACCCAATAATTGGTTACTGCTCCGACCGTTATTATGCTCGTCGAGGTCATCGTAAACCTTTTATAGTTGTGGGAGGCTTGCTATTTGTTGTGGCTAGTTGGTTTTTGTATGTGCCCCCTTTGGATGTGAGTGGAGGCTATTTCTTAGGATGGTTTTTAGCGTTTTACCTTGCTTTCACATTGTTCGAAATACCCCATTTGGCCTGGGGTAGTGAGTTGGCTAGTGATTCTCAAGAGAAAAATAGAGTGTATGGCCTTCGCTCATTGTTTGTTTTTATTGGCGTATTACTGTTTTATATAATGCCTCTGCTGCCTTGGTTTGAAACCAACGAGTTTACACCCGAAACATTAAAGTGGTCAGTGGTTGTCGCCGGATCGCTTATGTTGCCTCTGCTGTATTTTTCTATCAAAACAGTGCCTGACACGCAAAAATTACTGCCCTTAAAAACTCAAAAAGAAAGCCTGCGAGCGGTATTGCAGGCCACTTTCACAAACAAACCTTTATTGGTGCTTACTGCGGCCTATATTTGCACGGGTTTTGGAGCCGGAATGTGGTTCACTCTACTGTTTATTGTTGTTGATGCCTATCTCGGACTAGGGGCTCAATTTGCAATGGTTTATGCCATTAGTTTTGCCATTAGCATACTCTCATTGAGGCTCTGGTATCTGCTCGCTAACCGCTGCGGTAAACAGGTGACGTGGGTAGTGGCCATGGTGCTCGTAATGTTAGGTTTAATCGGTTGCGGGTTTTTATCGCCTGAAAATACAGGTTGGCTGGCACTCTTATTTTGTATGACGCTGATAACGAGCGGCTTTGCTTGCTTCGTTACTATGGTGCCCTCACTACTGTCCGATATCGTTGACTACGGTACCTGGAAATTCGGCACAGATCGCGCGGCCACTTATTTTTCCCTCTACACATTTATAAACAAAGCGGCGGGAGCCCTCGGTGGTGCGCTAGGGTTAGCTATTTCTGCTTGGGTTGGGTTTGATCCCACGGCAACCACACATAATGATATGGCTATCTCTGGTGTGCGCTTTACCATTGCTTGGATTCCAGCATTATTTATTTTCGTATCAATATTTTTTATCGCTCGCGTTCCCATTACGACTCACCATCATGCTGTGATTCGTCGTCGGTTGGATAGTCGATCTGTTCGAGCAGCCACAACAATGAAGAGCCCGTAGTATCAGTCGATAAAACCATTGTTGAGGGAGTTTAGCGTAATCGAACTCACCCAAAATATTGATTTTATAGCCCTGAATTTTCAACATGTAAAAAGGTAATCGTAATGACACTCAATCCTGACAACAACCAGACTGTAGCTACCCAAACTATGCTGTCCCGATATCGTCGTGCTGAAGCGGTGGAGCAGCTTGCCAACCCAATGGCATTAAATGCCCAGGTACGGCCCCATTGGATAGGTGACAGCAATCACTTTTGGTATACACGCACCCGTGACAGCAGTACAGAATACAGACGGGTTAGCGCAAGTGCAGCTACGAATACAGAAGCCTTTGATCACAAAAATCTTGCAGCGGCTCTAGGTAAAGCAACGGGTGAATCAATATCAGAGTCCGCCTTACCTATTAGTAATCTTAAGTTTGGCAAGGCTGCTGTTGTTAGCTTTGATGCTTTTGATAAACGGTGGCAGTTCGATGGCGAACTTAAAAATATTGAACGCAGCACTTTTCCCCGTCATTGGCTACTATCACCCGATGGCAAACAAGCGGTCTTTTTACAGGACCATAACCTCTGGTTACATGACCTAGAAAGTGGCACTGAAAAAGCGCTAACCACAGACGGTGTGGAATATCATAGCTACGCTATACAACCTGAAGGTCGCAACCTAGTCGATGGCTTGGGTGTACCAAAGGACGCTATCACAAGCCCAGAAGCGATGTGGTCACCGGATAGTCGTCAACTACTCACAGTGCAGTTAGATGAACGCAAGGTCGGAACCATGCCTTCAATTCTTTATGTCCCTCAAGACGGTACAATGCGACCTAAAATAGTTGAGAATAAATATTCGTTATCCGGTGATAAGAATATTGCTGAATATCGTTTCCTGATCATCGATATAGAGTCTGGGCATGAAATAAAAGCTGACTATGCGCCTGTTGAAGATTCTTTTATTTGGCACGGGGTATTCAGTGGCAATCGCGCTTGGTGGTCAGGCGATAGCAAAACAGCGTATTTTTTGGATATGGCACGCGGTCAAAAATCTGTGCGCGTTGTTGAAATGATGGCTGACACTGGCCAGACCCGCGCGCTGTTTGAGGAGCATGCCAAAACCTATCTTGAAATCGGCCATGGTTTTGAAGCTCCCACGGTACTAATTCCTATCCTTGCTACGGATGAGCTGATTTGGTTTTCACAGCGCAGCGGTTCTGCTCATCTTTACCTCTATGACCTTAAAACCGGTGAACTTAAAAACCCCATTACATCGGGTGACTGGAGTATACGGGATGCCCTCTATTTTGATGCAGACAATCGTGAAGTCATTGTTCAAATCATGGGCCGTGTGGAAGGTCGCGATTATTACTACCGGGAGATCGCCCGAGTTCATGTGGACAGCGGAGAAATGAAACTCATTGCCTCAAGCGATCATGATTACGAGATGTACAACGACTATGGCGGGCCAGGCAGTCTGTCACCTGATGGGCAGTATGTTGTTGTCACTTATTCCCGTGTTGATACTGCGCCAGTAACAGAGTTGCGTAACAAAGATGGCGACGTCATTCTGACACTAGAAACAATGGACGAAAGCTACCTGCCTGAGAATTGGCAATGGCCTGAGCCCGTCAAGACCATTGCAGCAGACGGTAAAACACCGATCTACGGAGCGATATTCCGCCCAACAGACTTTGATCCAGAAAAATCCTATCCTGTGCTAGATTTTTGCCACAGTAATTCTTTCTTTGCAGCTGTTCCGAAACATGCTTTCTCGCTTTTTTATTATGAAATAGCAGCGGCCCTTGCCGAGTTAGGGATGATCGTAGTCATGATGGATGGGCGGGGCACATGTTTCCGCGATAAGGCATTTCGTGATTATGGATACGACAACTTCCAGGAGAATGGCGGTATCGTTGACCGTGTGGCTGGAATCAAACAACTTGCAGAACGGTATCCCTACATGAACTTAAATCGTGTCGGTATTTTTGACTTTGATGGCAGCAATGCAGGTGTTACTGGTTTGCTGGCGTTTCCTGATTTTTATCAAGTGGGTGTAGCGGGCTCTATCTACGACCCCCGGTTGGTCAAGCAGGGGGAAGTTTATTCGGGTTTGACCACAGAAGAGAAACGCAACCAAGTCGTAATTTGGGATGATGTTATCCATAATCTCAGGGGAAAATTATTCATTATCACAGGTTTGCGCGACAAATACTTTCACCCCAGCGCTACCTTCCAGCTGACTGATGCTTTGATTAAAGCCAACAAAGATTTTGAGCATTTAGTGCATCCCAATGGAAGCCATGCTTGGCGTCAAATTAACAGCCGCCGCCGTATATGGGATTATTTAGTTAGGCATTTGCTTGGGGATAGCCCCCCGTCAGGTTTCAAATTAATAACGGGATTTGAGATGGTTGCACCTGGAGAAATAACGGAGATAGTCTCGGATGATATAGAGAAAAAAGGGTCAGGCACTTTTAAAAGGGATTCAATATCGTAATTGATGAAGTTTAGCTTTTTGATTTGTTTTATCGAAAAAAAGTGATTTTTTAGATTTAAGGTCGGAAAAATCTGGTTATGTAGGGCTAAAGTTTGGAATTATTTTTTTGGAACCATAGCGCTTCACTGAGTAACGTATATTGCCCAGGTTTTACCTATAGGTAAAAAAAAAGGGTCAGGCACTTTTAAAAGGGATTCAATATCGTAATTGATGAAGTTTAGCTTTTTGATTTGTTTTATCGAAAAAAGTGATTTTTTAGTTTTAAGGGCTGAAAAAGCTGGTTATGTAGGGCTAAAGTTTGGAATTATTTTTTTGCATTCATAGCGCTTCATTGAAATCAGGGTCAGATAAAGGTTTTCGAAGCCGCAGAAAACATGCGGGGCAGTAAATATGGATCAGTTGGCGCGATCAACTGAGACAGGCGCTTTCAATATTCGCAATGCCCTACGCTTGCTGCGGTAATAAAAAAATTGAATTAACTAAAAAGGAATAAACCATTTTCAGGGAGAAAAAAATGAAAGATAAATTCGTACTAAAAACCTGTCCACACTGTGGTGGCGAAGCCACTTTAGCGAGTCCAGATCAATGGCCTTATCTCACCAGTATTGTATTTTGTCCTAGCTGTTTAGCTAAAGGCCCGCAGGGTTATGATTATGCAAAAGCTATTGGGGGTTGGATGTACCGGTTAGGAACTCAATATCCAGCTGCGGTTGATGCTGTTGCTAAAGCCTGTCCTTATTGTGCGTCAGAAGAAGTTGTTGAAGGCGATAACGGTTTGGGTAATGAACCTGGACATGAGGGTACTTTGTTCTTTACGGCATGCTCAAATTGTTTAGCACGTGGTCCTCATGTGCGCGAAAAAGATAAGACAGTTGAGGCTTGGAATAAGCGGGTGGATGAAATATAAGCTTGGTGGGTAGGTAAGCGCAGCAAAAGATCCACAAGTACAATACATTAATGACGCTGTATATCTTTGGAACTTACGACTTGAGTGTCACCAAGAAATTAATGATGGCATTAAGCCATCCTTTAAAATAAATCCAAGACCTTGTCCTTATTGCGACTGCAGTATAACTGTTACCGGCGGTATCGGCATGATCAATGACGGTGGCAGAGTTGGGTAGCCGTGTTTTTTTTGCTACTTGGCTGAATTTAAATCGTATGGATTACATAGCGATGATAAAAAAAATTATGGATTTTTGGGGGCTGTGCGTTTGACGAGTGAGTGTGATCCCTTTTTTACTTTAGGATCAGGTTTTGAACTTTAGAAAATATGGCCTCAAGATAACCTTTGAACTAATCCAGTCTGTACCAAATTACCATTCATATAAAAAAGTGTCATTCTAATTTTTAATCCCTTCATTTGAAAAGGAACTTTAGTAAAAAAAAACAATCTGCTTTGATGATGTTTTCTAAAAGCGATCAAGAAGCTACATGGACTCGTATGAATAGCAACTTTCACCAAGCAGCGTTTGACGACGCAACACTCCTTAAGCTCGAAATTTACCGTCAGTGAAAAAAAAGGGTCAGGCACTTTTAAAAGGGATTCAATATCGTAATTGATGAAGTTTAGCTTTTTGATTTGTTTTATCGAAAAAAAGTGATTTTTTAGATTTAAGGGCTGGAAGACCTAGTTATGTAGGGCTAAAGTTTGAAATTATTTTTTTGCATTCATAGCGCTTCACTGAGTAACATATATTGCCCAAGTTTTTGTCTATTGTGTTTGAATTAAGTGTTTAGCTAACTCGTATCAGCTAATAAGTGAGCTCGATTTTTACCAAAACGTTTGTGTTGCAATGCCTCAAACTGTGTTGCACCACTTAGCCAACGTTTACCATTGATATTAAGCCGCTCAAGAATGGGCGGTAAGTCAGCGGGGATGGCACCGCGTTTAGTTGCTAAAACGGCTCGCCCAGTCCAATCAACTAATTCAAGATAAGCAGAGTAGGGCATAGGTATGCCTTCTTCTTCATCCTCGTTGATACTGTCTAAAAAAGGCATTAATGGTTTTAGCTCGCCACCAAAATCGGTAAGCGCTTGATGTGTTGATAGTTCTTCTATGACTTTTCCTAAATCAAAAGAGGGCTTGATCCGCTCTTGAATACTTGTGTAGTCCGAGTTTTCTGGCGTAGTTGCCATGCCTGCACGAATCGGATTTAAATCAACATAGGTCATGCAGGTAATAAGGGATTCAAAATCATCCAAACTCTTCGAATCAAACCGTGCTTCAAAAAAATGGCCTTTGCAGTTATCTTCTTTGTTGGCTTGTACGGCAATCGGATGGTTAAGGCAGCGCATAAACCAACTAATATCAGCTAGGCGTTCTCTATAAACCGCTATGGTATCGGATACGCTATTTCGTTCGGGTTCCGATAATGTTGCGCCGCTATGATAGCGTTGTACGAGAAGGGTACCTTTGAATATCGTTAACCAACGAAGCATGATTTCATAATCGGACAAGTGTTCTACTTGCTCGGGGGTTATCTTCACCGTTAAATGATAATGGTTACTCATAACGGCATAGCTGCAAATGTCGACGGCAAATACACTCGCAAGAATACGAATTCTATCAACAATCCATTGCCGTCGATGCTCGTAGCTTTCGCCGGTGTGTTGATCGACGCCGCATAAAAATGTTCGGCGAACACAACGGGAGGTGATGTGATAATAAGGTGTATCGTCAATTGAGATTAATTGCTTTCGGGGGCGTGACATCATGTCTTCCTCATATCCTTGAAGAGTTCAAATCCTAATCTTGCTTTGATGGCTTGTCAATTTGTGAAATGTAATAAATGTATTTGAGGGCAGTAACTGAAGCTCGACTAACTATTGAAGCTAGGGTCAGAAGAAAACTTTCAAAACCACTGAGGAACGGGCGGGCAGTAAAAATATTTTTCAATCAAGAGATACGCCAATAAATATACCTACAGCCTTTCGCGCATCTCAAACCACCCCCGAAGACCTTGAACTTAAAAATTTTAAAAAATCCAAAAGTCACATCATGATAAAAAAATAACATTCAAGGTTTAACTTTATTCAAATCAAGCACACCAAAACCAGCATGCTAAATTTACGATCCGCCCATTTACTATTAATTCATAAATCAGATAAAAAATCAGCTAAATGATTTAACTATCGCTCGATAGTCATCAGCCTCCAACCTCGGCCCATATTGAGAAACCACCTTCGCCGCTGCCGCACTCGCAAAATTTCCCGCCGCTTCACGTGACATCGCATGCGTAATGCCATAAAGGTAAGCCCCAGCAAACATATCACCAGCACCATTCGTATCAACAGCTTCAACCTCTACACCGCTAATCGAAATCAGCTCATTACCATCAAAAATCAAAGCACCCTTAGCGCCTAAGGTAATGACAAACTCATTAGCAACCAGCTTAATTGCCTCAATAGCATCACTAATATTATCAACCTTAGCAAAACTCAAAGCCTCATCATGATTACAAAAAACCAAATCAACTTTGTCACCCATAATGGCTTTAACGCCATCACCGAAGTAAGCAATAATGCCAGGGTCAGAAAAGCTAATCGCAATTTTAGTACCGTTCTTCTGCGCAGCTTCTCTTGCTTGTATAGCCGCTGCTCGGCCACTGTCCGAGGTCACTAAGTAACTTTCGATATACAAATATTCAGAATCAGCAATCGCTTGCTCATCTAATTCGCGGCCCGAAAAGGTCTCACTGGCACCTAAAAAGGTGTTCATCGAGCGTTCAGCATCGGGGGTAATAAGAATTAAGCATTTACCGGTTACGCCATCTTCGGCGGCTACAGTTACAGTGTCGACGCCGGCATTACGCATATCTTGCATATAAAAGTCGCCGTTTTCATCATTGGCTACTTTGCCGCTAAAAAAGGTGCTACCGCCAAAATAACTAGCGGCAATAATCGTATTACCGGCAGAGCCGCCACTGGCGCGCTTAGAGTGAACCAAATGATTCTCGAGATGACCTAATAATTCAGCCTGACGCGCTTGATCGACCAAGGTCATTAAGCCTTTGTCTACCTGCATATTGGTTAAATCCGCATCAGTCACATCGAGCTCAGTATCAACTAATGCAGCACCTATTCCATAAACGTGATATTTTTTCATCGTAATTACTATCGTCTCCGATTATTCTGTTTGCCTTATTAGGTAACATTTTATTCAATAACATTGAAGCGACACACCTTAAATGGCCAACTCGACCAAAGCAAGTAAAGCCCGCACTAAGAAAGGCCGTAAAAGTACCCGCGATAATAGGCGCTTTTGGTCGCCCATGTTTTGGTTCAAAAAATCGATTCGCCTACTATTTAGACCTTTGGCATTTAAAATTTATTTTGTCCTCGCTACTGTCTTAACTGCCTATGTCATTTATTTGGATGCAACCATAACTAGTAGCTTTGAGGGTAAAAAGTGGCAGCTGCCTGCGCGTGTTTATGCTCGGCCATTAGAGGTGTTTGAAGGTTTGGCGATTTCAGCCAATGAATTTGAGCAAGAGCTTAAGGATCTTGGCTATCGTCAAGGCGGTAGTACGCGTGCTGGTAGCTATTATCGTAAGGGCAATGAAGTAACGTTGCACTCGCGCGGTCATACTTTTTGGGATGGTGACGAAGCGCCTCAGCAAGCGCGTGTCGTGTTTCGAAATAACGAATTAACTCAGCTCCGTGAATTGAATAATAGCGCTCTACCATTGCTGCGCTTAGAACCTATGGAAATTGGGGCGATTTATCCAAATCATCGTGAAGATCGTGTTTTGGTGAATATACAAGAAGTACCTCCGCTGTTAGTAGCCGCATTGATAGCGGTCGAAGATCATCGTTTTTATGATCATAGCGGCGTATCACCAGTGGGTATTGCTCGTGCGGCAATACAGAATTTAAAAAGCGGTTCGGTGGTGCAGGGCGGCTCAACTATTACTCAGCAGTTGGTTAAAAATTATTATTTAACTCGCACGCGTAGTCTTAGTAGAAAAGTGACTGAAGCCCTGATGTCGCTACTGCTTGAGTTTCATTATGATAAAGAAGCCATTCTGCAGGCGTATCTCAATGAGGTGTATTTAGGTCAAGCGGGTGATCGTGGCATTCATGGTTTTGGTTTGGCAAGCCTACATTATTTTAATCGACCCTTAGCGGAATTAAGTATTGATCGCTTGGCGCTACTTATTGCTGTAGTGCGCGGGCCAACTTATTACGATCCTTGGCGACATCCTGAGCGTGCTATTAATCGTCGTAATCGGATATTAGATACACTAGTGACGCGTGAATTACTGGATGTCAGTGATGCGCAGTGGGCAAAAGCAGAGCCGCTAAATTTAGGCAAGCAGTCGCGCTCACATTATGTCTTTCCCGCTTATATTGATTTAGTGAAGCGGCAATTGCGTGAGGTTTATCAAAATAGTGACCTGACCTCGAATGGCTTAAAAGTGTATACCAGTTTTGATCCGCGTATTCAGCGGCATGCAGAGCAAGCCATGCTTGAAGGTCTACGTATTCGAGATGATGAAAAACTGCAAGCGGCTGTCGTTGTTACGCAGCCGGAAACGGGTGAAGTGCTAGCGGTTGTGGGTGGTAGAAAGCCTCGATATTCAGGGTTTAATCGAGCCTTAGATGCTAAGCGCTCTATAGGATCGGTGGTTAAGCCAATGGTTTACTTGGCGGCATTGTCACAGCCTGAGAAATATAATTTAGCAACAATTATTGATGATAGCCCAATTACTATTGAAACTAACGGTAAAGAATGGACACCACGAAATTATGATAGAAAGAATCATGGTGAGGTGCCATTAATAACAGCGATGGCGAAGTCTTATAACCAGGCTGCGGCGCGTTTAGGGAATCAAGTGGGTGTTGCCGCTGTGGCTGAAGTTATGCAGCAGCTAGGTTTTGAGCGTGAGGTCAATCAAGTGCCTTCCTTATTTATAGGTGCAACACAGCTTACCCCGTTTGAAGTGACAAGCATGTATCAAACCATTGCAGCCAATGGTTACCACACGCCGCTAAAAGCGATTAGAGCAGTGCTTGATAGTGATAATTTACCACTTAAGCGTTTTCAGTATCGATTAGAGCAAGGTGTGCAGCCAGATGCGATACACTTAATTCAGCGAGCCATGATTCAAGTAGGACGCGATGGTAGCGCGCGCTCGGCAAGACAAAAACTGGGTAATGATTTTATTTTTGCGGGTAAAACGGGCACCTCAAATTCTCAGCGTGACAGTTGGTTTGCTGGCTTTACCGGTGATGTATTAGCCGTGGTTTGGTTGGGGCATGATGATAATACACCGACAAAATATACCGGTGCTAGTGGGGCCTTACCAGTGTGGACGCAGCTCATACAGTCGGCGAGTCGTCGACCATTTTCACCCTTGGTTCCGGAGAATATTAACTATCACTGGATTGATCTAGTCACGGGTCGCCCATCAAAAGAGTCATGTTTTAGTGCCGCTGAAATTCCATTTATTAAAGGGTCTAATCCCCAAGGAACCAAAAGCTGTTCTAGTCCGCATTGATAAACTGAAAAAGAAAACAAAAAAGAAAACAAAAAAGAAAGCAAAAAAGAGAAAAGTAAATATGTTTAGTAACATTAAAAAAGCAACGCTGTTAGCTTTATTTCTAGTACTGATAACGGCATGTGGATCTGCGCCAACAATTGATAGATCAAGTGATGGTTATCCACCAATCATCGATGATGCTGAAAAAAACACTGACGTTGAAGATGCTGGCTTGCGTTTGCCACCAAGAGACGCCAATGTACAAAGCAAAAAAAGTGCTAGCGCTGTTGATCAGCTATTAG
>Ga0209198_1002088_pt1 | contig 14192 bp, 22 predicted proteins | sample COGITO_mtgs_1105_2_FD_184804 | JGI IMG/M metagenome (GOLD analysis project Ga0209198, IMG submission 184804) | Pelagic marine microbial communities from North Sea - COGITO_mtgs_110519 (SPAdes) (version 2) | ecosystem: Environmental > Aquatic > Marine > Epipelagic ...
GTTCAATCTTACAAAGATGAAATAGAGCTATACAAAAGGTTTAAGGATTACTTTGGGTATGGTTTCTATGTAGCGAGGAAGGTGAATTAAGAAATTCTTGGCTGCATCTTTGAATAATAGGGGGAGCAAGTAATACCGTTACACTACACATTCTAAACCTTCGAGAAATCGGAGGTTTTTTCTTTTCAGCACTTTAAATTGAACGTTTCTTAAACTTACAAAAAAGGATTTTAAAGTTATTAAAACATTCTATAAAGAATGTATACATTTGTGTTATGGATACAGATTTTATTAAGTTAATTGCTATAATAGTTTTAGGTATTATTATTTATTTTGCAAAACAATATGATAAAAAAAATGAATAAAAGAACTATTTGATAAAAAGAAATGAAAAAACTATTTCTACTATTACTGTTTGTTCCACTTGTTTCTTTTGGGCAAAATGATAATGTAAAAAAAAAGAATGTAAAAGAAACTGATATAGCCTTAAATGGGGCCATTATAACAGCTTCAATGCAAAAAATAAAAAGAAAAAATAAAAGAAAAAAACCTAATGATATTAATTTATCTAAAAACGAATCAGATGAGACTTATAATCCTTTTTTAGATTGTGATATAAATGATAATTCTTGTTTTCAAAACCTAATTAATCAGTACGTACTTGACAATTTTAATTACCCAGAGTTAGGAAGTTATTTTGATGTGCAGGCGATGGTATATGTAGACTATACAATTGATACAAAAGGAATTATAAAAAATGTAAGTTCTAAAGCAGCGTTAATTGGAGTTAGCTTTGAAGATGTTGAATCAAAAAACATTATGTCAGCTACTTTTGAAAAAGCAGCTAATATAATTATTGAAAACCTTCCTGCGTTAAATCCGTCAATTATTGATAGTGTAACAGTAAGTAAAAAATTTAGAACGCCGATTTTGTATAGATTAATCGACATTAAAAAAGACTCAAATAATTCAATAAACATCAATAAAATTAATATAGGTATAGATTTTCTTAAAAATCAAGACCAATTAGTAAATTCTATAAGTGTTTATGAAGCTCCAGTTTTTCCGGGCTGTGAAGATATGAACGAGTCTGAAAAAAAAGACTGTTTTCAAAATAAAATCTATCAACATATTTCACGAAACTTTTGGTATCCTGAAACAGCTCAAAAAATGGGTATTCAAGGAATTATTAATGTTCAATTTTTATTGGGAAAAGATGGTAGAATTAGAGAGTTGAGTTCAACTGGGAAAGACCTAACCTTAAAGCAAGAAGCCGAAAGAATTATTTCACTTTTACCAAAAATATATCCTGGAAAAATAAATGGTTTAAGAAGAGTTGTTACATTTAATATACCAATTACTTTTAAATTAATGTAATCAATGCCAATACTATCAAATGATTATAAGCCTCCCTTTCTATTTAAGTATAGACATATTAATACTATTTACAGCTCATTATTTAGAAAAATAAAACCTGTTTTTTTTAAACGAAAGCGTATTGAAACTTTGGATGACGATTTTTTAGACATTGATTTTATTGAAAATTCAAGTAAAAAGATTGTAATATTATGTCATGGTCTTGAAGGCAGTAGTGATTCAAAATATATTCAAGCAACAGCAAAATTATTATCCTTAAATGGATACTCAGTCGCTGCTATGAATTATCGCTTTTGTAGTGGAGAAATCAATCGTCAATTGATCACCTACCATAGTGGAAAAACTGATGATTTGCATGCGGTGATTAATTATGTGCTTCCAAATTATGAATCTATATATTTAGTAGGTTTTAGTTTGGGCGGAAACCTTGTATTAAAGTATAATGGGGATAGTTTATTTTCTTTAAGTTCTAAAATTAAGGCTAATGTGGCCATTTCTGTTCCAGTTGATTTAAAGGGTTCTTCAATTGCTCTGAGGCACAGTGAAAATACACTATATAGTTGGCGTTTTTTACGAACCCTATCAAAAAAAATGCATTTAAAGCATCATCAATTTCCTAAAAATTTGGATATAAGTCAATTAAAAAAAGTAAAAACACTAACTGATTTTGACGATTATTTCACTAGTAAAATAAATGGTTTTGAAGATGCTGAGGATTATTACTTAAAGGCAAGTAGTAAGCAATTTATTCCCAACATCTCTAAACCTACTCTTTTAATTAATGCATTAGATGATCCCTTTTTGTCTGAATCCTGTTTTCCAATTCGAGAGGCTAACGAAAGTTCAAATTTTTACTTGATGACTCCTTTCTATGGTGGACATGTGGGTTTTATTTCAAAAGGAGACTTTTATTGGTCAGAATATCAAATTTTAAATTTTCTTGACAATAATTAACATAGTGATATTAATATATTTTTTTATTTTTAATACAGTGAAAAAATATGCATTACTATTTATAGCCCTAATAATTGGGTCTTGTTCGTCTGACGAAGAAAAAGAATTACCCTTTTATGTTGCTGACAATGGAGTGACAATAAAAGCTAGAGATTGGGTTGCTGTTGGAACAACGGCTCCTATTAATGCACAGGGTGTTGCATATATAAAAAATCTTAAGGGTGCCCCAGAATGGGATAAAGTAAATTATACTGCTGTTGATTTAGCTTGGTTAAAGCTTGTTTTAAACACATATTCGGATTTAAGCGTACTTGTTACAACTAAAGTAGAAATTACTAGTGAAGATTCTGCAAAAGGTCTTTTTTTAAGAACTGAAATCAAAGGAATGGAAAATTGGGATGTTAGTAATTGGACTAGTATGTATGGACTTTTTGATTCTGATAAGCCTATTAAATCAGATTTAAGTTATTGGGACGTAAGTAATGTAGAAGATTTTAGGCTAGCAATGCAATTAGAAACTACAAATCCTAATATTAATAATTGGGATGTAAGTAAAGCAACAAATATGTCTGGATTTTTCAGTACTAGTTCTGGAGACAAATATATTGAAGGAATAGATTTAAGTGGATGGGATGTTTCTAAAGTGACTAATTGTAATGATTTTTTTGGTAGTATAACTAATTGGCCAGAATCTAAAAAACCAAACTTTACAAACTGTAATCCAAATTAGGCATATCTTCTACTAAAATTATTGTCAATAATTTACTTAATAGAAACTGAAACAACGGTTTTTCCCCAACCCATTTTTAATGTCATATCTTTATCAAACATCATAGAGAAAGCCTCAATATTTTCTTCATTTGTAGAGGTTTTCCCAGAAACCCGTATAACATCTTGGTCTTGCTTATAATAATATGAGCCCCAAACATTTCTTGCACTGTTAATAATTACAGTCCAATCTCCATCCAAAGAAGGTATTGTAAATAGAGAATAAGTACCTGCATTTAATGCTTTTCCTCCAAAAATAACATCTTTATAAAACGTTATTTCTACTGCTTCGTTTGCTCCTGTTCTCCAAATCTTTTCAGGGGGTGCTAGTTTTACTAAATCCCTTCCATTTAATTGAGGGCGACTGTATATTACTTTTGCTATTTTATCTGAAATTGTGTAACTACTAGGAAATGTAGCCACATCCATTGGGCTTTTGTCTAGACTTTTGAATTCTTGAGCAGTTAATTGTACAGAGCTAATCAATGTAATTATCAAAAAAGCGAAAGGTAAAAGAGAATTTTTCATGTGTATTTTATTTATTGTTAAGTTACTAAACCAAAGACATAAATTAGTCATTTTTTGATTGATTTTTTCTCGCTTTTTCAATATCTTTTTTTAAATCTGAGTCGTGTGAATCGTTAGCATATTTTATCATATATAAATAACCTGTTAGATAAAGGCCACAAACAACAGAACCCATAATAAACATTCCTATATTTTCCATTATTTCTTTTTTAGGTTACGATAATCACTTCTTCTTTGTCTTAAAGCCACTGAGGCAGATAAAATGGAGGGAACCCAAATACCTACAAATATTCCTTCCAACTTATTTCCAGAAAACCAAAGCGTAACTGAGTAAACAAAAGAAAAAAATGCTAATATTATTGGATAATAAACACCCCAAAATTCCATAAATTTTTTCATAACAGTATATATTTTACATATATATTACAATATTTGTGCCGTTGTTATTAACGGGTTGTTGGTAAGCCATCTTGTTTTAACTTAACTATTCTTATATTTAATTTATGAATGGATTCACATTAGTTGATTACTCTGCATTTGGATTATGGATTCCAATAAGTATTGGATTGTCCTATTTGCTTGTTAAAAAATTAAATCTTTTTGGAGGAGGAAATAAAAATCAAAAAATACTAGCAATAGGTCTTATCGCAGGACATCTACTTTATTTATTGTGGAAAAAACTATGGTTATTTATAGTTAACTAAATATTAATCCTCATGTAATTAAATTTAATACTATAAATTCAAATAATGATTCAAACATTTCTGATATCTGGAATGACCTGTCTGAGTTGTAAGGCTAATGTCGAACATACTTTAAATAATTTTGATGATGTGAACGAAGCGTCTGTTGATTTTGATAAAAAAGAATTAACCGTCAATTCTAATAAAGATATCGATTTAACAATTTTCAATAAATTATTGTCTCCAAAGTATACTATTTCAATTGAGAATCAAAAAGATAAACTTAAATCAACAGAGTTATTAGAAGATCAAGAAAAGAGCAAACTCCATCAGCTTAAACCATTATTATTAATTCTACTTTACATAACAACAGCAAGCATATTATTGCATTTTAAAAATTGGTCATGGAATGAATTTATGCTAGACTTTATGGGTTTATTTTTTATTATTTTCAGTTTTTTTAAAATGCTAGATTTAAAGGGTTTTTCTCAATCTTTTAAAATGTATGATCCATTAGCAAAACGCATTCCTTTATATGGGTTGATTTATCCTTTTATTGAAACAACTTTGGGCTTAATGTTTTTAATGCGTTATGAAATTAATATTGCTTTAATAGTTACTCTAATTATATTGCTTTTTACCACGCTTGGGGTTACAAAAACATTATTATCTAAAAAATCAATTCAATGTGCTTGTTTAGGAACCGCTTTAAAACTTCCCATGACTGAAGCGACTTTTATTGAAAATGCTATTATGATTACAATGGCAATTATGATGATACTTTGATGATTATTCTCTAATTATTTTATATTTGTTTAATAACCAAAATTTAAACAAATGAAAAAATTATTATTTTTAGTTTCTCTCTTTTTAATTGCAAGTTGTTCTCAACAACCAAGTCAAGAATGTCAAGCTTTAGAAACTGCAAATACACAAATTCAAAAAGACATTAAAATGTACAAAGCTGTGTGGAATCAGGTTTTTATAGACAGAGATATTAATCTTATTGACTCTGAAAGTTTTGATGATCAGGCAACTGTTGTTACTGCAACGGGAAATATTACTGGATTAGATTCTTTTAGAGATTATTATAATAATTTTCTGACAGGATTTTCTGATGCTGAATTTACATTTATTGATATTTTCGGACAAGGAGACAACATTGTAAAACATTGGAATTTAAAAGGAACTCACGATGGAGAAATGTTTGGAATTCCTGCTACTGGAAATAAAGTTGATTTAAGTGGAACTACAATTGTAAAAATGAAAGACGGAAAAATATTACAAGAACAAGATTTTTTCGATAATCATTCGTTTTTATCCCAGTTAGGGTTATTGTAGTAAAGAAATTTCTAACAATTTAAATAAAGTCAAACTTGAGTGTATGATTTTATTTAAATTTTAATATATGAATATATATTAAAATATTCATATATTTGCTTAATGAAATCAACAAAAAGACAGTTTTCAGTTTTAAAATTACAGCAGGTTGCAAAGATTCTTAAAACAATTTCTCATCCTGTCAAATTAGAAATATTAGAGGTTTTAGAGTCAAACGAACCTTTAGATGTTAGTTCAATTTGTGATAAAATTGGTATTAATTGTGAAATTTCAATGATGTCACACCATTTATCAAAAATGAAAGATAATGGAGTGCTTGTTTCTGAAAAAAAGGGAAAACAAGTTTTTTATAAAATTGCTGATCGTCAGTTATTAAGCATATTTGATTGTATGGAAGGGTGTGATTTATTTTAATCTAAAAACATAAAGAATTTAGTATGGAATTACTTGGTTATGTAATGGCTTTATTTATTGGTATTTCTCTAGGTTTATTTGGTGGTGGTGGTTCTATTTTAGCGGTTCCTGTTTTGGCGTATTTGTTTTCACTTGATGAAAAAGTAGCTACAGCATATTCTCTATTCATAGTTGGATTTACAGCTTTAGTTGGCGGAATAAAACAACAAAAAAATAATAATGTTGATTGGAGAACTGCTATTGTTTTTGGAATTCCTGCATTAATTGGTGTTTGGATTGTCAGAAATTATGTAATTCCTGTGCTTCCTGATGAACTTTTTTCAATTGTAGGCTTTTCTATTTCAAGAAGAATGGGAATGTTTGGAGTATTTATAGTATTAATGGTAGCTGCAGCATATTCTATGCTTAGAGATAATAAAAGGAAAGGAGGATCTGGGGATGTGAATTATAATTATCCATTAATATTAATAGAAGGACTTTTTGTTGGTTCAATAACTGGATTAGTTGGTGCAGGTGGGGGATTTCTTATCATACCAGCATTAGTTGTATTAACCAATTTAGATATAAAAAAAGCTATCGGAACCTCACTTGTTATTATAGCTCTAAAATCTATTGTAGGATTTTTCTTAGGAGATGCTTTAATAATGTCAATTGATTGGAGTTTTTTAGTTGTATTTACAAGCATAACAATTGTTGGAATATTTACAGGTATTTATATTGGAAAATTTATTGACGGAAATAGACTAAAAAAAGGTTTTGCTTATTTCATTTTAATAATGGCAATATTCATGTTTATAATGGAGTTTATAATTAAAAATTAAAAATATGATAATAGAACAAATTTATACTGGCTGTTTGTCTCAAGGAGCATACTATATTCATAGCAATGGAGAAGCAGCTATAATAGATCCCTTAAGAGATATTAAACCTTACATAGAAAAAGCGGCAAACGATGGCGTTAAAATTAAATATATTTTTGAAACACATTTTCATGCAGATTTTGTTAGTGGACACGTTACACTTGCTGAAAATACTGGGGCACCTATAATTTATGGCCCTAATGCTAATCCAAGTTTTGAGGCTCATATTGCAAAAGATGGGGATATATTTAAGCTTGGAGATGTAACAATTTCTGTTTTACATACACCTGGTCACACAATGGAAAGTACAACATATTTATTGGCTGATAAAAATGGAAAAAATCATTCTATATTCACTGGAGACACACTTTTTTTAGGTGACGTAGGTAGGCCAGATTTAGCTCAAAAATCTGATGATTTAACAATAGAAGATTTAGCAAGTTATTCTTATGATAGTTTGCGAAACAAAATAATGCCTCTATCAGATGATGTTATTGTTTACCCTGCTCACGGTGCTGGTTCAGCTTGTGGGAAAAATATGATGAAGGAAACAGTTGATACCTTGGGAAATCAAAAAAAAGTCAATTATGCTTTAAGAGATGATATGACAAAAGAAGAGTTTATAAAAGAAATAACAGAGGGACTATTACCTCCTCCTGATTATTTTCCTAAAAACGTAAAATTAAATAAAGAAGGATACAGATCAATTGATGAAGTTATAGACTCTGGATTAAAAGAACTTTCACCATTTGATTTTGAAAAAATCACAAATCAAGAAGGCGCTTTAATGTTAGATGTTAGAAAACCTCACGAGTATGCGGAATCTCATATTCCCAATAGTATTTTCATTGGACTTGATGGTAGTTTTGCGCCTTGGGCAGGGGAACTCATAGTTGATTTAGATCAGCCTATTGTTTTAATTTGTCCAGACGACAGAGAAGAAGAAGCTATTACTCGCCTATCAAGATTAGGATTTGATAATACAAAAGGGTTTCTAAAAGGAGGACTTAATGCCTGGACAAATTATGGTAACGAGATCGACTCTGTATCTTCAATTTCTCCAGATGATTTTAAAGATATTTACATTAAAAAAGAAAATAAAATTTTTGATGTTAGAAAAAAATCAGAGTTTTTATCTCAACATATAAATAATGCATATAATACACCTCTTTCGGAAATAAATTCATATTTGTCAGAATATCCAAAAACTGAAAAATTTTATGTTCATTGTGCTGGTGGATATAGATCTATGATTGCCTCTTCTATATTAAAATCAAGAGGATTTCATAATCTTGTTGATATAAAAGGAGGGTATAAGGCCATAGAAAAAACATCAGTTTCTAGATCTGAATATATATGTCCTTCTTTAATTTAAAGTAATTTAAATATGATTTTAATAGATTTTTTAAGTAATCCATGGCCTTGGTTTATCTCCGGTCCAATGATAGCACTCGTAATGTTCCTACTGCTTTGGGCAGGTGAAAATTTTGGAGTAAGCTCAACCTTGAGGACAATTTGTTCAATAAGTGGAGCATCTAAACATAGTAGTTATTTTGATTTTGACTGGAAAAGTCAAACTTGGAATATTATTTTTATTACTGGCTCTGTAATTGGGGGATTTGTAGCTTCTACTTACTTTCAAAACCCTGAATCTTTATTGATTAGTACTAACACAATAAATGATTTGGCTGAACTGGGAATTAATTTTAATAGTGACATTGTACCAACCGAACTTTTTAACTGGGATAGTGTATCAACTCTAAAAGGATTTTTAATAATGCTATTTGGAGGGTTTTTAGTAGGATTCGGTGCGCGGTGGGCAGGAGGCTGTACATCAGGACACGCTATAAGTGGCTTGTCTAATCTACAAGTACCGTCTCTAATTGCGGTCATTGGATTTTTTATAGGTGGTTTAATAATGACTTTTATAATCTTTCCATTAATTTTTTAAAATGAAACAAATTAAATTTTTATTTATAGGGACATTATTTGGAATAATCATGACCAAATCAGAGGTTATTTCTTGGTTTAGAATACAAGAAATGTTTCGTTTTCAATCTTTTCATATGTACGGAATTATAGGTTCGGCTATTATTACAGGTTTAATATTAGTAAAAACTATTAAAAGAAATAAATTGAAAACAATTTATGGCGATTCCATTAAGTTTAATGATAAAAAACTAAGTATACCCCGCTATTTATTTGGAGGAATTATTTTTGGGCTTGGCTGGGCTTTAACTGGAGCATGCCCCGGCCCAATGTTTATCATGATAGGGCATGGATATGCAGTTTTTTTAATATTAATTTTAAGTGCATTACTAGGAACTTATGTATATGGACTGATTCAACATAAATTACCTCATTAATAAATACATTAGTAAAAAATCCCTAAAAGAATAGGGATTTTTCTATGTAGTAATAATAATTAAATTCTAGATAATGTAGAAGTTGCTGTAAAAACATCTCCCTCAGGTCCGCTCACAGTATATTTATACATCATTTGATTTTCGTCTTCAGGTGATAAATTAATTTCCCAAGAAGTAACATAAGTGTCTTTTTCAAGAGTTAGTCCACTCATTTGAGAATCAGTTGCAAAGCTTAAAACTCCTTCATTATTTCCTGTTAATTTTGAAATTGGCTTGTTCTGAAGTCCACAATAATGAGTTAACAACAGCTCATCGTTTTGAAAATTAAATATCGAAAGCATTTCTATTTCTCCAGTGACACTTTCTTCAAGTAAAGCACTTCCATTTGAAGTTACTGTGTAGTCTAAAGTAAATTCATCAGAACTTCCGTCAGTTCTTTCAAGTGTGCCAGCCCATTTACCTTCAAGTTTTTTTAATTCCTCGAAATCATTTGGGTCACTTGCAGAAGTAGTCTCAACTTCTGTGCCTTCAACAACTTCAACGGCTGTAGAATTGTTGTTGCAGCTTACAGCTGTTATTAAAATCAATAGTAGTAGTAATTTTCTCATAAATAATATTTTTGGTTCAATTAAATATATTAAAATAAACTAATAATTATATCAAGTAAGTTTTTTTTCTTTTTCTATAGCGTTGTAAATTAACAGTATAAGTAGTCCAAATACAATTCCTGATATTATTAAAAGAATACTTGTTAATCCAGAAACTGAAAATGATAGTCGTAGTAAAATGGTTGATATTATGAATCCAGTATTTCTAATTAGCTGACTGTATCTTTCGGTATATTGGAATGAAAGTAAAAGTATAAAGACATCTGCTAAAATTAATATCGTAAAGAATTCGTTAAAGAAAAGGTTATTTAAATTTTCATCAAATGACTCTTCAATAAAAACACCATTATACCAATTTACAAAGCTTACAATGCAAATAGAAAATAAAATTGGTAGAAGAACTATGCTAACTAATTTTTTTGAAGCAATAAATCGGTCTAATTTTTCTGAAACAGGTTTTATTGGCAACCTTTCTTTAGTTATTTTGAACAGATAGATTAAAAAGAAAATTATTAAAACCCCAACAAGATCAAAAATAAGCTGTTGATTATCTGCGTTTTCTATCCAGTTTGCATTTAAATCAACTAAAGGAATGTCTTTAAATATTTTTCTTATCACAATTAAAGACATTATTTGATATTGCTTTCCAACAGCAGTTGTAAAAGATCTTGGAATATAATAAATAAGTAAAAAAGCTTCATAAATTAAAATAAAAGAGAAAGGAGTATATAAAGCAGAAATCGGATTTGAAAACAAGTCAGGCCCAACAATAGAAAGTTCAATAATATTATAATTATTTAATAGAATTACAATTAAGTGAATTACAAAGCCAATTGAAGCTAAGTACAAAATGTACTTTTCAAACATTTTAATTGCTTTTTCAGAAAAAATCCTTGAAAATAAATCTTCTATTTTTTTTTGAATATTCATAACTATTTGACTATTAATTATTTAAAATTAACTCTTTTATTTTAATTAATTTTTTGTTTTTTAAACTTAAATTTTAGAAGAGTTAGAATTATTTCTTTTCTCTTTGTTTTATATTAGATTTGATGAACATCAAAAAAGTGGAGTCAAAAAAATTAATTGGGTAAAACACGAATTTAAAAAGCTTTAGCATTATGTATAAAAATTTCAAGAAGTTTAAATCTAGATTTATACCATTTTTTTTATTTGTAATAGTCTTCGTTATTTTTTTTCAAATCGAGAAGTTTAAAGATTTTCTGCTTGTTAATCTTTTTACTCAACTTTTAGTTTTTTTATTGTTTGCTTGTATACCTGCTTATTTAACTAAAAGAATGTCATATGTGGACATAGCTTGGCCTTTTGGTCTTATTTCAGTAGGGATAATTACCTTGTTTTTTGGAGAAGGCTATTTGCCTAGAAAAATCATTATTTCATCACTATATTTAATAGCAGGACTTAGAATGGGACTTGGTGCATTAGTACTGTTAAAAAAAGGCTATTTAGACAAAGAACTTCCAAGATATCAATTTCAAAGAATAAGGTGGAGTAAAAAAGGTTATACAAACAACTTTATTTCAATACAATATGAAATTCTTTTGCAATGTTTTGCTAACATAACATTTCTTGCAATTCCCGCAATTTTGATTTCAAACAACAATCTTGATCATTTTACAATTTTGGAAATCATTGGATTTGTTTTATGGATATTATTTTTTGCAATGGAGCATTTAGCAGATATTCAAAAACAAGCTTTTTTGATTAATGCAAAAAAAAATAATTTGAAAAATCAAGTTTGTAATGTTGGATTATGGAATTATACAAGACATCCAAATTATTTTTCTGAGTGGATGATTTGGAACGCTCTTATTCTGGCTAGTTTTTCATCTCTAATATACACTGAAGAAACCTATGTTTTTATTGGAATTTTGATTTCTCTTATTTACATTTCTTTTTTAATGTATCAAACTTTAGTATTTTTAACTGGTGCTGTTCCCTCGGAATATTATTCCTTAATTAAAAGACCAGATTATAAAAAATATAAAGAGAATACTAATATGTTTTTCCCAAAATTATTTTAATGACAATTAAAACTATAATATTAATCGTATTATTTATTTGGGGAATTCCAAGTTCTTTTATAAGAAGTAAGTTTAGAAAAATTGTATATCAAACTAATGATTGGAAAATTAACATTAAACCATTGTTTGTAAAAGAAATAATCGCACTTTTCTCAAATATGTTTCCTGAAGATCCTAATTACATAAAGACAAGAAATTATTATAGAATTTATTTATTAATCTATTTAATTTTATTTTTAATTTATTATAATATATGAGTTGGAGAGGATTAAAAAATATAAATTATTTTTTGATTTTAATCATATCTCTATTTTACCTTGCTTTTCATTTAAAGCTAGATTATGTCATAGTTAGCGTTATTGGAGAGTTGGTTTTATTACCTTCTATTCTAGGTCAACTAGGGATTTCAATTTATTTATTAGTTAAAATATTTCAGGAACAAATTAAAATTAGTTTTCAGTTAATATTGATTTGGCTTTTTTCAGTTTTACTAATTTTATCTTTTATCCTATAAATAACTATAAACCGTAATGCTTTTCACATATGTTTATATGATGAAGGGAATGTCCGATAATTATAAATCCTAGTGCATTTACAGAAATTTTTTTATCTACAATTTTTCCGATCAATTTGTTTTCTTTTTCATTAAAGGAACTGAACAAATAGTTCGTAGATTTTCTTAAATACAGATATTCTTGAACCATGGATTCAGGATCTCTACTTTCGGCATTACCATTTATAGCATATTCATTTTCATCGAAACTACTCAACGGATCAGGTTCTTTTCTAGCAATTGACAAGGCTCTAAAAGCAAGAATTCTTTCAGTATCTATAACGTGTTGAAATAATTGTTTAATAGTCCATTTGCCATATGCATAAGAAAACTCCCATTTTTCTCTTGAAATTTTAGTCCAAAAATCACAAAGAATTTCATCATGATTTTTAATTAACTCGTTATAATCGTTTCCTTTTGTTAGACTGATGTAATTACTAAAAAATGAAGTATATTCTGATTGTATAGGTCTTGGCATTTCAATTAATGATATATAATTAATTAAACTTTGTGCACCAGTCTTTGTATGATATGGTCGTGAAATTATCCGATGGATTTATTTTGTATCTAAGTTCATTGGTTCCTTCGTTTCGCTGTATTTCATAAACCTCAATTATTTCACGAGAACATTGAGCATTACAGTAACAAAACAAGGCCTGTTCTTCTGAAACTCCTGAGCTTAAATATGCTTTTTGAGACCCTCCTCCTGTATTTTCGTTGGTTAAAGTCATGTAGGTTATATATTCAAATACAGGGCTTTCAGCACTTTCATATTCGTCACTAGAACTACATGAAACAATAATTAATGATAATAGTAATATTAATTTTTTCATTTTATAATGTTTTTAATTTTTAATTCTTTTTTACATTTTTTCCAATAACTAAAAAATGATTTTACACTTTCTTTACTTTCAAAAATCCAGTCTCTAGAATCTTCTATTCCTTCGTATTTATTTAGAGGATGTTCTTTATAAAAAGTATTTTTTATATCATACTCTTTAATTAAATCAAAAAATGAGCCAACATAAATTTGAATGCCATAAATATTTTTAGATAATTCAATTGCAAAGTCAATACACTTTTTAGAAACAGGGTAGTTTTCAAAAGTCTTTGGCTCTAACAGCAAAACTCTATTATAATTTTTTTCTTGCCTCCACATAGGGTCTAGATTATAATAATTGTAAATTAAAGTAGGTAGGTTTTTGTCAATTTGTAAACTTTTCTTTTTTGGAAGTTTAGTTGATAATTTTAAATCAATTGTTTCATTTAGATCTTTTGGAATTTGTAGTGATTCAAACTCAGAGTAATCTATATCTAAAAATGTATTTTTTTGATTGGAATAACAATATTTATTAATGTTTTCTTGATTAGCATAATATTTTTTATTGCTATTACTTCCACATACCCATTGCCAGCTTAAAGCATTACTTCCCCAGTCACCGTCCAATAAATTATAGTACATCCATCTTGCTGGATTTAGCCAATGACTTTTGGCAACATTACAAGCTATTGATGCTAGATACATTCTATTATGGTTGTGCATATAGCCTGTATCGTAAAGTTCGTTTATACTATTATCAATAGCTTTAATTCCACAATTACCATCAATAAGAGCTTTTGATAGTGAATGATTGCTCACGCCATCTTGAATTCTTTTTAAATCAGCATCAATTAGATTACCTTTTTGTTTCCAAA
>Ga0209198_1002092_pt1 | contig 14179 bp, 16 predicted proteins | sample COGITO_mtgs_1105_2_FD_184804 | JGI IMG/M metagenome (GOLD analysis project Ga0209198, IMG submission 184804) | Pelagic marine microbial communities from North Sea - COGITO_mtgs_110519 (SPAdes) (version 2) | ecosystem: Environmental > Aquatic > Marine > Epipelagic ...
GTCGGATCACCTTGCCGTCTCTATTTTGCACCATGCCATAGGCTTCAAGTTTGCCATCAAAAAACGTTTTCATGTCAAATTCGGGGGTAGTGGATTGGTAATCAGAAATCTTGGCACTGCACCCAATGAGCAGAAATCCTAAACAAACAGCGGCAAGTGAACGCGAAAAATAACGCCTAAAAAGTTTAAAATTGATCATGGGTTTAGTCCTATTAATTGATTGCGAAGTTTTGGTTTTAGCGTGTTCTCAGAGAGCCATATGGCACTGAAAGCTGATGCAAATGCGGTATCATTTAAGGAACCAATAAACCTTTTGTTGTAGAAAAAATGACTAACACTCGACTCATCCACGTACAATATGAGTTGGTCTTGGGGTTCAATATTAGGCCAAATGTCAGCTAATATGCTGACCCATTCAGCTTGGGAATCTATTTTTTGACGCAGCCACTCATCAATTGTTGATTCTATGAGTTGCTCAGCGCTAATACTGCGCTTATAGAGCAGTTCAAGGGCGAGGGGCCGTTGATTAGCAACATAGGCACCTGAAGGGGTCAGTACTTTGGCTTCATAAATTTCAAACCACAGCCATTTCATATTAGCTGAGCCCACTAGTTTAAAGCTAGGTAGAGGGGTCGTTTCAACGGAGGTATTGGCATTAAATGTTTGGCTACTTACTGTTTGTGTACTCAACGCATGCTGACTAGGGAGCAGCAGAAGGCCAAGAATTGCCCATACGAGTGTTGATTGTTTGAGTTTATTCATGGGATTTTTGCCTCATTAAAACGTCCAGTTTGACACACATAGGTAACCAGATACCCCAAAGGATGGCCACTATAGTCAGAGTAACCAAAGACCCTTGGGGGAAAACAACGGCGCCCAACTTCCAACTGGCCCAATACGCATAGACACCACCTAGAGCGCTGAAACTGATCAGGTAAATCCACTTGAACTTGCGCAAGAAACGCATGCTATGGCCTAAGTTCAGAATAAAAGCGGCCCATAAAAAGAGTAGCCAAACTGGCCATACAGAAAAGCTGAAGAAGCCCAATTGCATCATTGATAAGTCGATAATAAATCCACCTAAGGCCAGTATAAGAACCTTAGTATCGTCAATTCGGCTCGGTGTAAAAACAAAATGCATAGCTAAAATAGCTAGGGTGATAGGCAGCCAAGTGTTACCACCTAAAATTAGTGATAGCCACATCACTTGAAAGCTAATCAGTTGAAACCACAACCATTTTGTCATTACGTTAGCCCTAGTGCTCGTTTTTTATCAGTTGGATATGCGCCAAACCAATGGCTGACTCTCGGAAGCCACCTTCACAATAGCAGAAATAATAGTCCCACAAACGGATGAAGTCATCACTAAAGCCCAACGATTGAATGGCTTCACGATTGGCTAAAAAAGTCCCTCGCCAAGCGCTGAGTGTTCTTGCATAGTCAATACGGTAATCTGAAAGCTGTTTCATATACATGTTGGTGTTGTTCTTTACTAAGTCACAAATTACGCTGACCGAAGGCAAATGGCCACCTGGAAATATATTACGCTGAATGAAGTCAACATTGTTCACATAGCTGTCATAGCGTTGGTCGTTCATGGTGATGGCTTGTATAAACGATTTTCCACCTGGTTTTAATAACTTATCTAACATGCCAAAATAGGTTGGCATAAACTTATGCCCTACAGCTTCAATCATTTCAATGGAAACAATTTTAGAGTATTCACCTGTTAAATCGCGATAATCCTTTTTTAATAAGGTTATTTTTTGATCCAAATCAGCGTCATTGATACGTTTTTGGGCGAGGTCAAACTGGGCGTCTGATATGGTTGTGGTGGTGACTTGGCAGCCATAGTTTTCAGCTGCATAACAGGCTAACCCACCCCACCCAGTGCCTATTTCAAGCAGGTGGTCGTCTTCGGTGAGGTTTAAGGCCTCACAAACAGTTTTAAGCTTGTGCTGTTGAGCCTCCTCAAGGGTTGTGGTCTCATGTGGAAAAATGCCAGATGAATATTGCATGGCCTTATCTAAAAACACCTCATACATCTCATTACTTAAGTCGTAATGTGCGGCAATGTTGGTTCGACTGCCTGCCTTACTATTGCGGTTCGAGCGATGCTTGAACATGTTGACAATGTTTAATAAGAATCCAAAGCGCTGCTCGTGCTTTTCTAGGGTTGCTAAATTCCTAGAAAATAGGCGGATCACGTCAACTAAATTATCACTACTCCACATGCCCTCGACGTAGGCTTCACCTGCACCAATACTGCCGCCCCATAAAATACGTGAGTAGGCTTTTTGGTCGTGCACAGTAACAGTGGCTTTAATGTTTGCATCACTGTTACCAAACGAGATTTCTTGCCCATTTTCAATCAACCTAATATGGCCATCAGTTAATTTCTTGAGTAATGAAAATACTACTTTTTTACTCAACGAGGACTTCCCCATTTGCTCAATATCTTTAATGTTGGACATGCTCATGTTTTACTCTTCGTATTGGGCTTGCTAGTCGACAAGGTAGGTGATTCGGTTTTTTTTATTTGGTAAGGCACATAACGGATACCTTTCAAATACAACCTTAAGGCTTGCCAGTAAATAGCCCTTACAATGCTAAGGGATACAATTGGCCAGCGAAAGAATACTGCTGTAATTTTTTTAGCGTCAATGTTATAGCGGGTTGCGCAAAACGATGCCGTAAATAGGTGATGCTCGCGCCAGCTTTCAATAACAATTTCTGTGCGCGTTGTGGGTTCTTTAACTTGCCATCGGTACTCCATGTCTAAATCCATAAAGGGTGATACATGGAATGCTTTTTCTGTAGCGACGGGTGATATTAAATCAATCAAGTAACAGTGGCTCTTATTCCAAGGTGTATTGCTAACTTCGGCCACAAGGTATTTGGCGGTTTCGTTTTCATACAAAAAGAAAAAGTTAACAGGGCTAAAATAAATACCAAAGCAGCGTAATTGAGCCAACATACATACGCGATTTATAGGGCTAACGTTTGCTCCCAAAGAATCAGCGATGGCTATCGCACGCGTTTTTAAAAACAGCCCAGTATTGGCTTTTGATACTGTGGTGGGAAGTTGTTCATGGCTAAAGTAATCATTAGCCTTGAGCTGCAAAGGGGCCCATCGCTTTGCAGAAAACCACCAAAATTTGTGTTGTAGTAGTTCAACTTCGTCAAGGTCGATAAAATTCATATACAGTGGATAGGTGAATTGGTGCTCTTTGGGGAACACGCGTTTATGAAATACCTGACCAATGTAAAAGGCACTCTTAATAGCCGTATCCATGCTCACATCAATCACTGATGCACTATTTGCGTGGGCATTAGGCATGCGCAGGGCCCTGCGTTAAAGCGTCTTCTTGAATCTCACTTGTCTCACTCTTCGCTAGGGGCTCAGTGGAATCGACACTATCAAGAGAAATCCCAAATCGATGGCAAACATCCAAGGCACTGCGTACGCCATCTTCATGAAAACCGTTATACCAATAGGCACCGCAAAAATGGGTCAAACGATTGCCACAAATACTAGACCTTAATTTCTGCGCCGCAATAGACTCAAGAGTGAAAACAGGGTGAGAATAAGTAAAGCGGCGCAGAATATGTTGTGGAGCAATACGTGATGTTTGGTTCAGGGTGACGCACAGGTCTTGCTTAGTTTGAAGGCCCTGTAAAATATTCATGTTGTAGGTGAGTGTGGGTAACGTATCTACCTTTGGGTCAATGCAGTAATTCCAGCTTGCATAGGCTCTTTTGTGTTGAGGTAGTATGGTTTTATCCGTGTGCAGTACCACATCATTAGCGCGGTAATTAATGGCACCAAGTACTTGTGTCTCAGACTCACTTGGATCGCTTAATAGAGCTAAGGCTTGGTCTGAGTGACAAGCAAAAATAACCTCATCAAACGTTTCAGTCTGGCCCTTACTGGTAATTTCAACACAGTCTTTAAAGCGCGTGACTGATGTCACAACGGCGTTTAGCCGAATGTCTTGAATAGATTGTGTAAGGCCTGGTATGTAGTTGCGTGAGCCACCTTCAATCACATACCACTGGGGGCGGTTAGCAATATCAAGCAAACCATGATTACTCAAAAAGTTTAGGAAAAACTGCAATGGAAAATCTCTACAACTATCGATAGAAGCTGACCAGATGGCAGCTGTCATAGCCAGCACATAGTGGGTCGCAAAATAATCACTAAAACCGTGCTTATCAAGAAATTCTCCCAGGCTTCCCTGGTTATCTAGGCTGGATTCGTTGGCTTTTTTAGACAATCGGTTAAAGCGCAGAATCTCAAAAATAAAGTAATAAAACCGAGGGTTGAGCAAATTGCGTCTTTGTGCAAACAGTGTATTTAAATTATGTCCATTGTATTCAAGGCCTGTGGCTTTATTATGCACGCTAAAGCTCATTTCAGTGGGCTTGCTGGCCACTCCGATTTGAGTCATCATTTTAATGAAGTTGGGGTAGGTGCGATCATTAAAAACAATAAAACCAGTATCTACAGCTAAGGTTTTTCCCTCTATAGCAAGGTCAATCGTTGCTGTGTGACCCCCTAAACAGTCATTGGCTTCAAATAGGGTAGTGTGGTGTTGTTTGCTTAGCAGGTAACCACAAGTCTGACCCGAAATGCCACTACCAATAATCGCAATGCGTTTTTGGTGGGGCTGGGGCTGGGGCTGGGGTTGGGAAGGCGTCATTCGGCAGTCCTGATCATTTTAATGGCTAGACGGCGCCAAAGGGTATTAGGCAGCAAGGATAATAATTTCATTATCAACAAGAATACTTTGGGAAAATTAATCTCCAGCTTACGTTTTTCAAGCCCTCGCATAATATACCTGCAGGCTTGATCGCCAGAGATTATACCCGGCATTGAAAATGTGTTCTTTTGGGTGAGAGCCGTATCCACAAACCCTGGTCGGATGAGTGAAACAGCAATGCCTTTGGGACCTAAGTCAATGGCCAAAGTACGGGTTAAATAATCAAGTGCGGCCTTAGACGCACCATAGGCTTCTGAACGAGTCAGTGGCAGCAAGGTCACAGATGAACTTACAACGGCGAGTTGACCACCTTGTTTGATGTTGTCTAACACGCCTTCCAAGCAATAACCTGTGCCTGCAACATTGGTGTCTATCACACGCTTAAACAAAGCACTGTCAAAAGGCACTACAGTATCCATGTACTCGCATGTGCCTGCATTGAGTATTGCCAGATCAAGTGACTTGAATTGCTTGAGTTGGTTAATCACCTCTGTGCGTTGGTTAATATCAAAAGTGCACAGTGTCAGTTCAGGGTGCGTTGATGAAAGTGCATCTTGTAACTTACTTAATGAGCGCCCACAAGCAATGACATGCCAACCTGCGGCTAAGTAACTTAGGGCAAGATGCATTCCAATACCAGAGCTTGCGCCTGTGATTAAAATGCGCTTCACGCGGCTAGCCTCTTTTTCAGCGCTTGAATGATTGTTTTCAATATGGGTACTTGTTCATAAAACATACTGCCTACATCAAAGTAATCTCTGTGGTACGTGATGCGCTCATCAAACTTAATTTCACTCACACCAGTCACCGTAATCTCTTTATGGCTATTTAATTTTGGGTGAGCAAAGCTCATGGTCCAAGTAATAAAAGCTTGGCCATCATTAGCCACCACATCAGTTATTTCAAAACGACAATAGGACACGTTCGACATCATTTTGCTAAAATGACGTTTAAGGTCATTAAGCCCTTCGACTTTCCCAATCGGATCTTCGAACACTGCATTTTGATCATAAATGCTATCAAGTCCAGCAATGCTGTCCTGATTAAACTCTTTGTAGTAGAGGCAAAAATTCTCAACTATTGTGTGCATAATATAGTGGCCCTAATGGTTAACTTTTTCAAACATAACAAGCTTAAAACTATTCCTTAAAACTATACCTTAAAAGTGAATGCATGATTGTGGCTGTGCTGAGTTAATATTAAAGCAAGCAATATCTTCAGTTAAACAGGCACTGATACCAACCTGCATAAAAAACGGATTAGCATCAATGGATGCCTTGTTAGCAGCTGTAAAATGTTGGCCACTCATCGTGTCGTTCTCACCTGCCCATTATAGTCTGATGTAATGCAAGTGCGCTATTGAGGGCGCCGACGGTGCCCCCACTCGCTAACCAATCCCCACAACAGCCCACTTTGAGTGTTTTATCCCAGATGAAGGGCTGGTGTGCTTGTGTGACAGGTTTATGTCGTGCCATGCGCCAATAATGAGATGTCAATGCGTGGGGCTCCATTTTGACACCAAAATGTTGGCAGAAGGATTGGGTCAATTTAACAGCAGCGATCTGACTATCTGCATGGTGTTGTTCATGTGCCCACTCATGCGTGCTATGCAATACCCATATTTCTTGCAGGGGGTTTGGACAATTTCTATCGGGTTTGCTGTTTTCACGAACGGCCCTAAATAACACTCCATGGCCACTTTCATAGGCATCCGCCTGCAAATTTAAAGGCCTTTGAAAACCGATTGCACAGACGTATTGAGGCAGGCTTTCAATGGGTAATTTCTCGCTGTAACTAAAGCCGTCAACGGTGTTAAGTAGATCAATGGCCTGCTCTGGAGGAGAGGTGATGATGAGTTGTCTAGTGACCGCAAGCAGCTGGTGCTCTTCATCATAAAGCGACCACTGGTTACTTGAGCGCTCAATTTTTTTTACTTTGCTCTGGGTCAGGATATTAATGTGCCCAGCAACTTTATTATGCCATGAACTCATGGCTGGGCTGCCACAGTGGGATGCTCGTATTTTAATGTTGTTTTTGTGGCCATCAAAATGGCTGGCTCGTTTGGTCCACGTGGATAAATAGCCCTGTTTGACCCAGGCCTCAATTTTTTCTTTCAGTAGTGGGTGCGAAGCCTTGCGCAAAGAGAATTCTGGCGCCCCTAAATCGATACCAAAGTGGTTGCCATCTTCCCTAGCAATCCGGCGGCGGCTGCAGCGGCCACCAATACCCCTACTTTTTTCGATAAGAAGGCACTCAATACCTGCTTCGTCAAGCAGGTTAGCAGCAAAGCAGCCAGCAGTGCCGGCACCAATGACGGCGACTTCAGCGGTGAGTGGATTCATGGGGTTTGGTACTCAAAAGACTAAACAAAAAAACAATACTGACACATGATTTTATTGTACAGGATTCTTTTTTAGGTTGGGCCCGTAGAACAGTAAAAGTTTGAAAATAAACAATAATGATCAGCGTAAATCATGATGTTAAAAGGTGGAAGCTTAAATCTGTATCTGGCGCTAAAGTACGAAAATTAATTTTAATACCAAATGGTACCAAAAGCAATAAAAAGATTCTGACCTCTCTTATGCCAGCCTAATCAAATTAAACAAAGTGTTTAGCTCCTCTCCCAAGGGATGGAAGGGGTCATGGGTTATTTGCTGACAAGTAGACCTTGGATGGCTAGCGAGTGATAATTTGTGATCCTAGTTTGGTTACCCGATCGAAGCTGTTATTATGCATGTCTTTACTTAAAGTATCGTAAAATGAACCGTCGCAAAAAAGACATCTAAATTTTAAAGGCCCGTATGAATGGGGCCAAGGCTGAGTTGAGTACCCAAACTAAGCCCAAATACATTAAAAAAGCGTCAAGTAATTGCCTTATATAAATTGGAATAAACTATGAAAATATTGATGACAGGTGGCACTGGTTTAATCGGAGAAGCCTTTATTAGGCAATTCCCAGAGCATCAATTTACTGTTCTGACCCGCTCGATAGCATCCCAATCTGCTAAATTGGCGACGTTCAATAACAACGCTGCTATGCCTGTTAAAGTGGACTTTATTGATACGTTGGAACCTTTAAAAAACCTAGATGGATTTGACGCAGTGATCAATCTTGCAGGCGAACCCATTATTGACAAGCGCTGGAGCCCAAAACAAAAGCACATTATTTGCCAAAGCCGGTGGTCATTAACACAACAACTAGTGGACTTGTTTACCAATAGTCAAACACCTCCAGTGGTGTTTCTGAGTGGCTCTGCTATCGGTGTTTATGGTGATTGTGGAGATCAACCTGTTACGGAGGACTCTGCAGTTGAAGGCACTGATTTTGCTAGCCAATTATGCCGAAACTGGGAACAGATTGCTCTGGGTGCTGCACCCTACACTCGGGTCGTGTTGCTTAGAACTGGCATTGTCTTAGCGGCTCATGGAGGTGCCCTAGGTAAAATGTTGTTGCCCTTTAAATGCGGTTTAGGTGGTCCTATTGGTGGCGGCAAACAGTTTATGTCATGGATCCATTATCAAGACCACATCAACGCCATGCACTTTGCATTGTTAGAGAGCAGCATTTCAGGCGCGGTCAATTTGGTTGCCCCAGCGGCACAAACAAACAGGGTGTTCACTCAAACATTAGCCAAAGCCCTCAATAGGCTTGCCGTTTTTCCGTTGCCGAAAAAAATATTACAGCTGTTGCTTGGAGAGTCCGCTTGTTTGTTGCTTGATAGCCAAAACATCGTTCCCCAAAAGTTAATGCAAAGTGGATTTGAGTTTAAATTTTATCGTTTGAAATTAGCTTTAGAAAACCTACTTAAATCTCCTTCTGTTTAAATCCCAATACACATTGATACCAATGGACCAACACACATGAAACACTTATTAATCGCCGCCCATGGAAGCCGAAGAGAATCTTCAAATGAAGAATTAAAACATCTAGGCATAAAGGTCTCGGCGATGTTGGGAGTGGCTAACAATCAAGTTGACGTCGCTTTTTTGGAGTTTGCTTTTCCTTCTATCGAAAACGCGCTGGTCGAGCTATTTAATAATCACGTCACAGAAGTGATTGTGTTGCCTTATTTTTTATCGGCTGGCAACCACGTTGTCAGAGATATACCTGCAGAGATTAGCAAGGTATTAGCTCAATGGCCTGATAAAAAAATAACACTTTTACCTCACATCGGGGCCCTAGATAGCATGGTGGGTGCCATCGCTGGAGCTTTTGAGAGTTGAAAGTAGGTTCCAAACTGGGGCACGAATGCCTTTGCCAATTCTGGGCTCAAAAGTTGATCGGCACGGGTTGCTGATTAATAGTTTGTTGATTTATCTGAACCAGAAATAGATATGGCCCTAGGGGATTATAGTGACCTCCTAGGGCCATTTTTTTGTTCAGTGGATGGCCGCAACTATCCTCTCAAAAAGAGGGTTTATGTCATTGCGGGACACGGCGTTATTTATGGTCTTGAATGGCTTTAACGGCAGCCGCTGTTTCAAGCACGGATTGTTTGAAGGTGATTGGTGTCCAATTAAACAGGTCTCGCGTTTGTGAATTATCAGAACCTAGATGCATCCCTAAAATGCCCAACATGCCTTTCACTTCGCGATCAAAGTTAGCCAGCAAGCGGAGTAAGAAATTAGGCGCAATGCGGGTGCTTGGCCCTTTGTAGCCTTCATCCTTGAGGAACTGTGCGGCACTTTGGAATCCGTGGGGTTCTGAGCTTGCCGCGATGATCCGTTTACCTGCTGTCTCAGGAAGAGCTAAGGCTTGCACATGCAGTTTCGCCACGTCGCGCACATCCACCATGGGGAATGCTGTGTTTGGCACCATTGGCATTTTACCACCGAGCATTTGCACCAGCATCGACATGGATTGGCCTGTGATATTGCGCCCCAATGGTGGGCCAAACACGCCGCCTGGGGCTATGACCGTGAGTTCCATTGGCGCATCGTCTGACTGCTCGTTGATGAAATCCCAAGCTGCCTTTTCTGCAAGAGTTTTACTTTTGGTGTAGGTGTTGATATCTGGCGCATCGACATCAGTCCAGTCGCTTGGGCTAAATGTGCCTGTTTTCATGCTGCCCATCATCGATACGGTTGAACCGGTTAGCACAAGGCGTTGCACACCGGCCTTCTTTGCGGCCCGCAAGGCTCGGAGGGTGCCATCAATGGCAGGACTGATCAAGTCTTTGGGTTCTTTGGGGTTTGCTAAAACAAATGGAGAAGCCACATGCATCACAAATTCGCAGTCTGCTGCAGCTTCGTCCCAACCACGGTCTGATGTCAGATCAAGTTCGACAAGCGTCAGATTCTGTGTATCTACCGATGCTGCTGCAAGCGTATCGCGAACCTCTTGGCCTTTGGTATGATTGCGGATGGAGCCACGAACACTGTAGCCTGCGTCTAATAGCTCCTTAGCACAATGCAGCCCGATATAGCCTGAAATGCCCGTCAAAAGTATAGTGTTCTTCATAATTATTTCTCAAATTTTTTAATTTAATACTATTTAGTATCTTTTAATGATAGCGAAGTATCTGATAACTTGTCAATTTATAATACCATTAGGTACGAATTTTAATAAAAAGATCACTGCCCCTCTTAGGCCTGCTTAATCAAATTAAACCAATTAAAAAAAGGCGAGCCTTTCTCCCAAGGGGTCAAAGTGGACATGAGTTGTTTGCTGACTAAAAGACCTTGGATGGCTAGCTAGTGATTATTTGTGATCCTAGTTTGGTTAGCCGATCGAAGCTGCTATTATGCATGTGTTTACTTAAGGTACCGAACCATGAATCGTCGCAAAAAAGGCATCCAAATTTTAAAGGCGCGTGTGAAAAAGGCCAATGCTAAGTTGAGTACCCAAACTAAGCCCAAATACATTAGTAAAGCGCAGCGAGCCAGACTAGACATTACTGCTATAGAAAATGACCCAGTAACAGCCGAGACACAGACTTAACCTTTTACTAGGACCCAATCAATTGAGCCCCAGGCATCTGCTCTATAAGCTGACTTTATTGATTTACAATTTGCCCAACTAAGCCCTAGAATTAATAGGCTTATTGAAGTCATAACGAACAAAAAAACGAGATGGAAAAATAACAATGAAAATGAATCCGATGGGGCGCACTGGCGTCATGGTTTCTGAATTATGTCTTGGCACCATGACTTTTGGCACACAAACCTCTGAAGCTGAAGCACACGCACAACTTGATTGTGCCCTAGCCAACGGTATCAATTTTGTTGATACGGCTGAAATGTACCCTGTTAATCCAATAGCTGAAGAAACCATTGGCAGAACAGAAGAAATCATAGGCACTTGGAATGCTAAAAATAGGTCACGTCGGAGTGACTATATTTTGGCCACCAAACATTCGGGTGAAGGCCTCTCATATGTGCGTAATGGGGATCCCATTTCTTCATACACCATTGCAGAGACTATTGAAGGTAACTTACGCCGCCTCCAAACTGACTATATTGACCTTTACCAATTTCATTGGCCCAACCGGGGTTCCTACATGTTTCGAAAAAACTGGGATTACAACCCAGCAACTCAGAATAAAGCTGAGACACTGGCGCAGATGGAAGATTGTTTGGAAGCCCTGCAAAAACAGGTTGATAAAGGCAATATAAGACATTTTGGCCTTTCTAACGAAAGTGCGTGGGGGACGGCCCAGTGGTTGCGTTTGTCAGAAGATCGGGGTTTGCCAAGGGTTGCAACCATACAAAACGAGTATTCACTTTTGTGCCGCCTTTATGACACGGACTTGGCAGAACTCAGTGTCAATGAAGAGGTTGGATTGATCGCATTTTCTCCCTTAGCGGCGGGATTGTTGACTGGTAAATATCAAGATAGTGTGACTCCAGCGGGGTCACGTAAAACTTTTACAGCAGATTTGGGCGGACGGACTACGCAGCGAGTATGGCCTGCCGTTGATGCCTATAGTCAGATCGCAGCTAAACACGAGGTAGACATTGTGCATATGTCGCTTGCGTGGTGCCTGACTCGACCCTTTATGTGTTCTGCAATTTTTGGTGCAACGCGTCATGCACAACTTGAGCATATTCTTAAAACTAATGATGTGGTGTTAAGTGCTGAGTGTCTAGCTGATATTGCTGAGGCCCATAAATTTCATCCTATGCCGTTTTAAATCATGGGTTAGGCGCTATATGCTCCTATTAAACCCACTAAGTTGGCTTAGATTAGTTAAGCTAAGCTAAGCTAAGCTCTTAAATAACCTATGGGAAGCGATGGTGGCTTTTCAAATTCAAAGGTATTGTTGTGGCAACCAAGCAAATGATTACTGAATTTTTAACCAATGAATTTCCTCAGTCTAAGTGTGTACTTGAGGCCATTGGAGAGCGCACTTCTATTGTAAGTCATGCGATAGGGTTCAACGAATTACGTCCGGGTGGAACTGTTTCTGGACCTCTGCTCATGACGGTTGCAGATGTGGCTTTATATGCGGCTGTTTTAGGGGAGGTGGGTTTAGTCGCCTTAGCCGTCACTTCGAACTTATCAATCAGTTTTTTAACCAAACCAGCAGCTGATAAAGACATCGTGGGTTACGCTAAACTCACTAAGGTGGGCCGCACTCTTGTTATGGGTGATGTGATGTTGTACTCGCGTGGTGTTGAACAACCTGTGGCTCAGGTTATGGGGACCTACGCCTTGCCTGCCAATGGTTAAAAAGAACTGCACTGATGCCGTTGTTATCTAAGCGTAAGCATTGCTAATACGCAAGCATCATCCAATCAAGAGAGTGCAATCATTCAATTTCATCTCATCTTAGCTCGTTCATTACAGCTAACATGGCGGGTAATAGGGCTGCCCCAATATCACTGCTGCGCTCAGCAGACCAACCGTATCTGGTATCTGGCAAATTAAAATTATCGATAAAAGGCATCTCTAAGGTGAGTGATAAGCAGTTATAAGTCTGACCCACTGATGCACTAGCCAAGGAGAGGTTAGCTTCACCTGGAAGGTCTTTCTGGTAGCCATGCTGTGTTTGGTAGTCTGGGTTGCTAATGAGCAACTGCTTTTTAAAGATTCCTTCTAGTTTAGCGAGTCTTGAGTTGTAGGCTGGAATACCTTGGTTATCGACCAAAAACACGTAAGGAATTTCTTCGTCACCGTGGCAGTCAATAAAAAGATCGACGCCAGTTTCACGCATTTTTTCTTGTGTCAAAAACACTTCAGGACTGCGCTCCATAGATGCGTCTAACCATTCTCGGTTGAGGTTAACTCCTGCGGCGTTAGTGCGCAGGTGGCCGCGCACGCTTCCATCTGGGTTCATATTGGGAATAATATAAAATACGCAGTGTTGCAGTAGTGTGCGGCTGCATGCATCATTGGCATCAAGAAGTTTTTGTAGTAAACCCTCGATGGCAAATTCTGCCATGGTTTCCCCCGGGTGTTGTCGAGCTGTTAACCAAATTTTACGTTTGTTTGGCAGTGCCTCACCAATCGTCAACAGACTTAAAGGCCTGCCATCTAAAGTGCTACCTAGGGTGGTTAGCTCACACAAGTTGCTAGTCTGTGCCCACCCAAGAAGATCCTGATGCCGCTCCCAAGAATAGGGTGTAAAATAGCTATACCAAACTAAGTCATGGTCTGCGGCATGGTTAAAAATAAGGCATTCATTTTCGTAGCGAGTGGGGACTCTAAACCATTCTTCTCTGTCATAGGATGCAACGACTTGAAACTTTCCCCAACCTTCAGGAAAAGCCGAACCTGCTGCATTGATTAAACTGAGTTCTAAAAAGTTCTGATGCTTAGCCCCAGCAATGCTAAAGTGAAACCACTGATAGAAATTGGATTGTTTATCATGACATATGGCTAACTCAATAGGATTACTCTGTGCATTGATGACTTTAATGTTGCCACTATCGAAGTGGCTATTAATATGGAATGTCATGTTCGTTTCCTTTTTCTGAGTCCAATAGAATATTGTTTATTAGGTTTGGCACAAGATATTAGTCAAACGAATGCTTCAATATTATTTTGATATTGTAGAAGGTTTGTTAACATTAAGTTGCACCTATTTTCGATGCTTTTTATGTGCCACCTAAGCTCTGATGAGGGCTTGTGACATTATATTCACGACCTTATAATATGCAGGGTAGAAAGTCTTCAACAGAAGTCATCTAAAATACTGCTAAAACGGTTTCAATGTAATTACTCTAGGCCCTTTCTGGACGCGTTGCTATAGAAATGTTTTGCAAAAGAATGATCAGCAGCGGAAAAGCTGGCACCGATATTTTGACAGGTATTTTTGACAGGAATTTTTAATACAAACGATGAAAAAATGGCTGGGATAGCAGGATTCGAACCTGCGCATGACGAGATCAAAACCCGTTGCCTTACCGCTTGGCGATATCCCAGCAATGTCCAAAGGACAGATCAAAATGGTGGCTATGACTAGATTCGAACT
>Ga0209198_1002107_pt1 | contig 14138 bp, 6 predicted proteins | sample COGITO_mtgs_1105_2_FD_184804 | JGI IMG/M metagenome (GOLD analysis project Ga0209198, IMG submission 184804) | Pelagic marine microbial communities from North Sea - COGITO_mtgs_110519 (SPAdes) (version 2) | ecosystem: Environmental > Aquatic > Marine > Epipelagic ...
TGCCGATCAAACATTGCCATTTGAAATTAACAAACATTACGGCGGTATTTCATCAGACTTTGGTTTTTCAAAGCCATCTCCGAGATACTTTAAGAAAAATGTAATTTTATGTGATGTTTCTAAAGGAGCCATCACAGTGTTATTTGAACAGGACGATGTGTTTTTAACCCTTGAGAAGGATAACCAAACATTCCGCGCTAAAACAGCAGTAGGGACGGCTCAATTTGAAAACCTTGAAATGGGAACCTATGTTTTAAAAATTAACAATAGTTTCAAAAAAACAATCACTATTGAACTAGAAAATTAATTTATATATATATGAAAAAAATAAAATTCACCATAGCAGTAATTTTTACATTATCTATTACCACATTAATTTTCACATGCTCATCTGATGACCCTGTGGAAAACCCTTGCAGTGGCTACACATTGCCAGAATTTGTAGAAATTTTTTAGTAGGTCTAAACAGTCGTCTAAACTTCATTACCCCAACGGTTACTCTTAATAGCACGTTGTGAACGTCCTCGTATCACGCGCCGTCGCCCTCAGCTGTTCAGTTAGTTTCTGAACTTAGGTGTGTCTGATCCCTCCTTCATTTTTTTTTAATTAAAGATCATAAAAACCCCGCTTAAACTATTTGCCGCGCGATCCAAGCTGCTGCAGAAGTGAGCGGTACTGAGATTGCAAGGCGCTCTATAGAAACTTGGAGTCATGATAAATTCGTGGGCAATTCGGGGCTCATCTTACTCCTTGATTTCTAAAACCAAGGCTTGGCCAAGATAATACAGCAAGTGGTTTTTGACCATTAGAACAACATATTCATAATGTAAAAATTGTTAGTTTCACTACGGGTCCCGCTGTGGGGATACTGAGGATTAATTTGTGGCACGAACTTTGTGAATACTAGTGTTTCTAACCCCTAATAACTACCTACATCATGAAAAAAGTTATCTTAACCTTATGTATTTTGTTTTTTACTCTATTCAGTTTTGCACAAGGCATCGCTATTCAAGGCATTGCTCGAGATGCTAACAATACTGCAAAAACAAATGCTAGTATTTCACTAACATTTGAAACTTATTACTTAGATACAAGTAACAATCCTACATCTGTTTTTTCACAATCAATAACACTTCAAACCGATGCCTTTGGGGTATTTTCTCATGTCTTAGACGTGCCAAAAGCGGATGAAAGTCAATTTAGTAACAAAGACTTGTATTTAAAAATCACTGAAGGTACTGTTGTTATTTCAAACGAAATTTTCAAACGGGTTCCTTTAGCGTATTCCGCTAGTAATGGAGTCCCAACAGGGTCGATCATGCCATTTATAGGTACAACGGCTCCAGCAGGCTGGATATTATGTGATGGAAGCACTATTCCTGTTAATTCTAATACCGCTACATTAAGAACCTTACTTGGAAGTGGAAATGCCCCCGACTTACAAGGAATGTTTTTAAGAGGCACAGGTCAAAGCCCTGTAAATTCTCAACAAGGACCAGCATTAAAAGGAGTGCAAGGGGAAGCATTTAAGAGTCACAATCACAATCATACTCTTGTTATTAGAAATGCAGGAATTCATAAACATAGATATAATGATAGAGATATTGATGAGCAAAAGACATCAGGAGATTATGCAAATGGTGATGGTACAGGATCCAAAGATCCTTTGAGATTTAGTCAAAATTCTGGACTTCATAGCCATGATATGGAAGGTTCTATTTCTGAAAGTGGGGGAAATGAAACCCGCCCAGTAAGTTATGGTATTAACTATATAATCAAATTATAAAACTCTTGGTTATGACTCTAAATTTACGAATTAAAAAATGGTTAGCATTTTTCGCTTTTCTTTTAGGTATATGTTTTTCGGGTTTTTCACAAAATGGTGAGGCAAGAATTGTAACGGTATCTCAGGCGAAAAGTGCGAATGGGGGCTATTATTTGCAAGTAGGTGTTCCTTACTTAGGTATCACGGCGGCGCCAAACGCAGTACACACCACAACACCATCGGATGTTCGTTTCCCATGGCATATATTGTATTTATATAACACGTTTGCTGAGGAATCGTTTTCAGTTTCTAAAGGTTATTTTACTGATAAAGTGATTATTAACTGGAATATTAGAAGCAATCAACTTTCAATTACGGGGATTAATGTGTATAGAAAAAAAATTGGAGAGGCCTCTTATGGTTCAAGTATAGCTAGTTTAGGCGCTTTTACGACGCAGTATGAAGATGAATATATTGAAGGCGGCCAACTTTATGAATATAAGATAGAGGCTTCAGGAATTAGCAATACACCAGAACTCTACAAAACCTTTATAGAAGGGATTGGATTTAGAAACCCCTCCGGCATAGTGACTGGTAGGATTAGTTATGAGGGTGGCAACCCCGTAAAGGATGTGGCCGTTTTAGCAACATCTGCAACTGCTGCTTCATTTGAGGGGTCAGGTATTAGTATTGCTGAAAATAATGCATTAAAGATAGAACACATACAGAACCCTATCAATGATAGAATCACTTTTCAAGCTTGGATTCGTCCTAAAGATGTCTTCACAAATACAGGGGCGACTCTTTCCGTTTTTACATTAATAAATAATTCTGGCACTGTTGAAAAAAATGTTGGTGTAAAATTAATTACAGGCGCAACTAACTATATTGAGGTGAATGTAGATGGAAGTATTTATAAAGTTAATAACTATTATCCATCAGGAGTGCTTAATGCAAGAGGGGATGATATACTAAAACCCGTTACAGCATTTAACAGTGAATTTATTCATCTTACTGTTGCTATAGAACACAACAAGATTCCTCTTTTGTATATCAATGGGCGAAAACTAAATGAAGTTTATGCACAAACCATTCACGATAAATTATTAGGCATAGACGCTAATTATACAGCACCTTATTTTACGGTGGAATCTCCTACAACTACTGTAAGTTTAGATGATAATTTTAATAATGTGCAGATGCCTTGGGAGCAAATAAAATTTGGATCGCAAAAAGCAATGCTCATCGATGAAATTAGAGTTTGGAATCGTATGCTAAATGAAAGTAATATATATAACGATTATAAGCGAATTATAGATGGAAATGATGTCAATTTAATTTCTTATTTAAGAATGGATGAATCCGCAGGCGACGTGGCATACGATTTGTCACATTCTGGTTTCACTTATAACAATAACAATGGAAAACTTTACAATGCAGGTCAAGTAACGTCTCCAAATTGGGTTTCTGGACTCGACACCCCTAGTTCAGATCAATTGGGCATTTTGGGAGTCACAGACGATAATGGAAATTATATTATCAGTGCGATTCCTTACAGCGGCGCTGGAGAAACCTATACGATTACCCCAGTTTTAGGAATTCATCAATTTGACCCAACTCAACAATTGGTCTATATAGGAGAAACGAATACGGTTATTAACAGCGTAAATTTCATAGATACCTCCTCTTTTACATTTAAAGGCAAAGTTTTCTACGATAGTAGAGGGGTCTTTAAATCGTTTGTAGAAGTAAATAGTTCCGATCCAAATGTACCCGATTTCACAGGTCTAACCGATGGAGATGAATATGTTAGTGGCCCTGGACTTATTGATATGGGCTATAATTATTATGAAAAAGGCAGTGTGAAATTTTCAAAAGGAGAGTACTGGTTAAACAACGCAGGTACTACAAATGATGCTACCGATGATTACTTAGAACGCTATGCGAGAATCCCTTCAGAAGGCGTTAGTATTTATATAGATAATGAAATTGTTTTAGACACCAATAATACACCCATTGTTTCTGATAGCAATGGAGAATTTGAAATTACAGTTCCAATTGGGAAACATTACATTAGTATAAAAAAAGACGGTCATGAATTTGGGTATTCAGGTAGATTTCCCTCAGATCCCACTGCCTTTGAAGAGTTTTTTGAAGATAGGAACGAACAAGTTACATTTATAGATCAAACAAAAGTAACACTTGTAGGTAGAGTTGTAGGGGGGACTGTTGAAAGCGCAAAAGAAATTGGGTTCGGACATGACGGCACTGTTTCAAAAGATATTACGGACTCAAATGGATTTCCACAAACAACCGTAGTCACTTCTGTGAATAATATAGGAACCGCAACAATTAACTTTGACTATACACCAGCTGCGGGCAACTCAACTTCCTATACAAAAGCAAACGTTACCACAAATGTCGATACTGGAGAATACCGTTTAGAGTTGTTGCCATTAGACTATTCTATAAGCCAAACAGGAGGTATAAACATCGCGAGTAACTCTACATTAAACATACTAAATGCAAACGAAACTATAAGTGTTTCAAGAATAGCAGACCTAACAACTCCTTATTTTGAGTATTCTAATGGGACAACTGAGACAGGAGATCCCTATCATTATGAAAAGAGTTTTACTTATAGATCAACACCTATATTAAGAGTTACGGAACAAACCTCTGAAAGTGAATTGGAACGTGCAGATGGGTCCACAATCAGTACTGAAGGATTTGAGTTTATAATATATAAACAATTTAACAATTACACGATTGAAATGAATCGTTTTGAACCCTATTACAATTTTGATGGTAGTACTGCAGGAGTAGAGTTTCAAGTGCCAGTTACTGATGGAGATTTGGTCATAAACAACAACTTAGCATTAGAGAATTCAGAATCTGTAGTGACAAGTCCATCAGATGCTAGTATTTCAACCTATAAATTTAGAGGAGGACTCCCTTCAATAAATTCTCCTTACACAAAAACATTAAACATTAAATATCGTATAAATGGAGTTGATTATGAAGCAGAAAACTATAAAAGTTTAGTGGTTTTATTAGGAGGTCAGTCCGATGGAAGTCAAACATTTGTAACAAGTGCTCCGGATGCTCCAGATATGATATTGAGAGACCCCCCTGGGTCAAACAGTAAGGCGACCATTAGTAGTGAAGAAAGTATCTCATTTACAACAGAAAGTGATTTTACAACAGCCGGAGGTGTAGCAACTGAATTTAAAGTCTTATTAGGGGTCACATTTGCTGCAGGTGGTGGTTTGGCAGGACCCGTTATTGAAAGTCAATCTACCAATAGTATTTCTGCTGGAATTTCAGTGAATTCTTCTAGTACAGATGCAAAAAGCTTAACTAAAACCTATACGTTTTCCCAGTCCATTTCTACCAGTGATTCTCCCGAATTTATAGGGGCAGACGCCGACTTATATATAGGGCAATCAAAAAATTATTTTTATGGTACCTATGATGATATAGATATTAGAAATACTGTGGGAAATGCAGGGTATCAACTTACGAATACTGCTGGAGAAAGCATTTTTGTAGGCAAACAAAAAGCAGTTTATTTTTCTGAAGAACCTTCAGATACCTTTTTCGTTTTTTCTCAATTTTATATTGTGAATACACTCATTCCAGAATTGCAAGGTTTTGTGGATGGCTTAGAGGATGGAACCATTGATCCAAATACTCCAGGTATTTTGACTGTAGATCAGTACAAAACACAAATTAATTTATGGAGATCTACTGTTAGAGAAAACGAACGTGTGAAGTATTTGGCGTTAAACGATCGCGCAAATTACAAAGCAAGCATAGAAACAACTATAAATGATTATATAGGTGAATTGACCGCTGCTCTTAGTCAAAATAATGACCCAGTATCCGAAGCAACATTAAATAGCAGGCTCGTACGATCCAATCAATTAAAAGAACTTTTAAACACGAACTTTGAAGATAACGTGTCTATAGATAATGGTGTTGGAGAATTTTCGAGAACGATTAAAACATCTTTAGTCAATACCTCCACAAGATTAATTAACTTAAATACCGATCAAAACTTTGGCTTAGATTTAGGCTTTAATATAAACGGCGTTGGGTTATTAAATACAACGGGGGGGTTTGTAAGTCAAGATATAAATACAGCCCTATCAACCGAAGAAGAGACGACCACAGAAATTACTTATACATTAGTTGAGGGAGACCTTGGAAACCTGTTAAGTCTTGATGTTGTTAATTCCTTTGATGGGAATGGTCCTATTTTTATCACTATTGGGGGGAGGACGTCCTGCCCTTATGAAGGCGCTCAAAAATCTATATTTTATAACCACAGTACTTATATGGCAAATGATGATGCAATCATAGAGCTAGCTGAAGAAGATCAAGAAGAGTTAAGTAATGCAACACAACAGCTAGAAGTACCTCTAATTAGTGCAGCGGTTGTAGATGTGAGTAATGTACCAGAAGACCTTAAAGCAGAATTTAGAGTGGTATTAGAAAACTTAAGTCCTTTAGGAGCAGAATCTGACTATATTTTAAAAGTGAACCAATCCTCAAACACTAACAGTGCAATCATTAATATTCCAGCTACAGGTATTTTATTCCCAGATTTTCAATATGGAGAACCAAAAGAATTTGTAGTAACTATAGAGAAATCTGTATCAGATGTGTACGATTATGAAGATATTGAAATTATTTTTGAAAGTGCATGTAATTTAGACGTCAATGGGGACGCTGATTCATCCATCACTCTTTCTGCTCATTTTGTACCCTCCTGTTCTAAAGTTTCTGTAAGCGCACCTTTAGATAATTGGGTCTATAATGTTTCAGAAGGTTATAACCTTGATGGCACGAGCAATCCGTTAGCGGTACAACTTAGTGAATTTAACACTAGTTTTTCCAATTTCAAAAAGATTGATTTACAATATAGGCTCGCAAGTTCATCTAGTTGGACACGCCTACATACCTACTACGGCACCGATGATTTTTATGACGAAGCTGTTCTAAACAATGAAACTAAAATTTCTGTTATAACAGCTGCAACGACCACTTACCCTTGGGATATTGTGGGGCAAAATATTCAAAACGGCACTTATGAAATTAGAGCTATAAGTTCTTGTACCAACAATACAACATTTATTTCGGAAGTAATTTCAGGAAGAATCGATTTGTTTGCCCCAAGAGTTTTTGGAACCCCAACTCCAACAGATGGTATCTTAGGATATGGTGAAGATATGTCGGTACGTTTCAACGAAGCTATTTTTTATAACTCATCGGTCAGTTTAATCGAAATTAAAGGAGAAACCAATCAATTACCTATTAATAACAATGTCTCTCTTTACTTCAACGGTTCAACAAATACGGCCACTATTGAAAATCCATATATTCATACAGGCGATTTTAGCTTTGAATTTTGGATGAACAATCAGACACAAAGTAACACAGCAACTGTTGTAAAACAAGAAAGTGGAATTAGTGTCGATTTACAAGGAGCTTCGCTTAGTTTTAAATTTGGAGACTCTACAGTGTCTGGTGTAATCTCAAGTGATAACCTATTCCACCATTATACACTTACATATAACAGCGCCACAGGAATCATTAGTATTTACGAGGATGCTACTATAGTGGCTACGACTTCAGCAACTTCAGATTTGCAATATAATTTCGACAAACCAATTGTGTTTGGAGGCAATACATTTAGAGGGAATATTCACGATGTAAGACTCTGGTCAAAAGCCCTAAGTTTCACAGATGCCTATGCAAATATTTACACCAAATACGTAGGTAACGAACTCAATTTAGTAGGCTATTGGCCCATGAATGAGGGGCACGGAAATTTAGCCCATGATTTAGCGCGTTTCAAGCACGCACAAGTAAACGCAGCATGGGACATAAAACCCAAAGGAGATGCTTATGAATTTGCCAATGGACAATACCTAAGCTTAGAAAATGTTGCAGCCGTTCAGCTCACAAAAGAAATGAACGCGACACTTTCTTTCTGGGTAAAAACTGATCAAACTCAAAATGCAACTATTTTCTCTAATGGAAGGGGAGACGACACCGATATTGCAGCACAAAACGGCACAAGGAACAAATGGGCTGTAAATTTGAATAATGATGGTAATTTGTCCTTTGAAAACGAAAATAAATCCTATAGCCTTACAACAACGAGCATCACAGATAATGAATGGCATCATGTTTCGATTTTGATTAATAGACTAGGAAATTTAAGAACCTATGTAGATGCAACCTTGGTAAGTACCAATCCGATAACAGATATTTCTGGTTTCTATGGTAATAAAATTTGGCTCGGTGCCAGAGGTCATATAGATTTAGCAGGTACTGAAACAGTTGACAGGATTTTTAAAGGGAAAGTTGACGAATTCAGGTTATGGAACACCCTTCGATCTTTTGAACAAATTGAAAGAGACCGTTTTTTTGAAATTGATACAGACAGTCCAGGGCTGTTCGTATATTCAAAAATGAATGCGCCAGACACTCCCACAGTAAATGGTCCACGCTACTACCATATACTCCCTGGTTCGCTTAACTCCACGAGTTTGGCAGTCATGAATGCGGGTACTGTAAACTATACGATAGATGTGCCAGCAATAAAACCGGCAAGAAACACAATTAAATTTCAAGTGAGTCATGTGATCAATGGCGATCAAATGATTATAGAGCCCATAGTTTCTAGCTTGGCCTCAATAGAAGGACAAGTCCTCGATATTACAATCCACAGAATGTATGATGCCTTTGATAATATTCAAGAATCTCCAATCACTTGGACTGCTTTTATAAATAAAGATCAAGTCGATTGGTACATTGATGGTGAGGAAACAGTTTTAGAATCGGAACTAACAACTGGCGAAAGCCACACATATAACATACTTGTTGTAAACTCTGGAGGAACCTTTCAAGACTTTAGTTTGTTAAATGTGCCCGATTGGTTAACGCTAAGTCAATCTAGTGGAATACTCTCGCCAAATAGTAGTATAGAAATTACGGCAACAGTAGATAATAATCTAGCCTCAGGGTATTACGAACAAGATTTGTTTTTACGTACCGAATTTGGGTTTGATCAAAAAATTCAATTAAAATTAGATATTTTCTCTGATATTGATTGGGATTTAGATCCAAACGATTTTCAATACAGCATGAATATTATTGGGAAAATAAAAATTGACGGTGTCTTTGACCAAGATTTAAAAGATAAACTAGGCGTGTTTTATAATGGAGAAATAAGAGGCGTGGCTCAATTGGTTTTTGACACGAACTACCAAGAACACTTTGTATATCTTACTATTTATTCAAATACTACTTCTGGAGAAATCTTAAATTTTAATATTTGGGACGCTTCGGATGGTAAAATACTGGTAGCAACCTTAGACGGAAATGAAACAAAAGAGTTTATTTTAAACCAAGTTTTAGGTTCTAACACAACTCCAGTTATTTTTGAAAACTCAGGAGAAGTAAGTCAAAGTATATCCTTAAATTCAGGTTATACTTGGATATCATTCCCAGTAGAGAGTAGTCAATTATCGGATGTAAATGCCATTACTGCAAATTTAAATCTAGAATCAGCTGATTTAATGTTAAGTCATTTGCCATCTCAACTAGAGGAATACTTTAAAGACACTCAAAATGCTGACAACAGCGGGTGGTTTGGTAGTATTAGCGATAATGGAGGATTTAGAACCTCTAAAATGTACAAAGTACGATTCGCGAATGCACAAACCTTAGATGTGTACGGAACTCCAGTAGATTTATCCACTTGGACATTTCCTGTCAAGCAAAATTGGAACTGGCTCCCTTATGTTGTAGGACAGAATTCAAGAGTAGAGGAAGCATTGTCAAATTACAGCCCTTCAGTGGACGATGTGATAAAATCACAAAATGAGTTTGCCATTTATGATGCCTTAAATGGCTGGTCAGGAACCTTATCATATTTAGAAACAGGAAAAGGGTATATGCTAAAATCCTCAACCGAACAAGAATTTAAGTACCCTAACTATTTATCTAGAAGAGCGGGCGTTTTTTCAGGGAGAACTTCAAGTCCTATCTATTCAAAAAACCAAAGCGCGTTTAATGTCTTTTCACAAAATATGAACGCTGTCATTCAATTACCAGAGGGCTATACAAATGTATATGTTTATAATACAGCAGGAGAATTACATGGGCACTCTGTAACTCAAATGGTGAATGGAAACGAATTATCCTTTATGACCATAGTTGGGGATACAAATCAAAATCAAGTATTGGTATTTCACATCGGTGATGGAAATTCAACCAAGCCCACAACAAAAACGATTAACTTTGCTGCAGACTCAATTTTAGGAACCGTCAGCGATCCTTTCATTATTGATGAGGATGCTATTGATTTTACAAAAGCACATTTTCTAATGTATCCCAACCCTTCAGAAGACGGCTTTGTATATTTAGAGTTTTATGCTCAAAACAAACAAAACGTCCAAGTGGGTATTTATAATGTTTTAAACCAGTTGTTGTTTGATAAAACCTTTACAATTGAAAAAGATCACAACCGTTTAAAAATACCTGTTAATTTCCAAAACGGCACGTATTTCTTAAACGCGACTATTGGTAATGAGACTTATAATACTAAACTTATTCTAAATGAGAAATAAAAACAGACTTACAGTAATTATAATAACTTGTCTTATTTCATTAGGAGTAAGTTCGCAAGCACCACCTTGGCAAGTCAATGATAATGAATTTGAATATACAATGACAATGGTTGTATTTTTAAATGTAAATGCAACCACTTTGTCTAGTACAAGCGATAAGCTAGCCGCTTTTGTAGGTAATGAATGTCGTGGGGTTACAAACCTAACTTATGTAGATACTTTAGATAAATATTATGCATTCTTAACGGTGTTTTCGAATTCAACTTCAGAAACTATAAATTTCAAAATCTATGATTCCACGAACAATACAGTCATAGATGCCGATCAATCATTACCATTTGAAATTAACAAACATTATGGAGGTATTTCATCAGATTTTGGAATTTCGAAACCAACCCCGAGATACTTTAAAAAAAATGTAATTGCCTGCGATGTTTCTAGAGGAGCTATCAAGGTAGAATTTCAAGTTGAGAATGCGAATGTAACTCTTGAAAAAGGGAACCAATTACTAGAAACTAAAACCTCTAAAGGTGTGGCGTTGTTTGAAAAACTTGGAATAGGAACCTATATTTTAAAAATTAACAATGGTTTAAAAAAAACAATCACTATTGAACTAGAAAATTGATATAGGGTCTATTTATAGCTAAACCTTGATACCCCAAGAAAACAATTGTATGGATGCACCGTATGACCATTAAAAAATAAATAATATAGACAGATGAAAAAAATAAAATTTACCATAGCTATAATTCTTACATTATCTATTACCGCATTAATATTTACATGCTCATCTGATGACCCTGTGGAAAACCCTTGCAGTGGCTACACATTACCAGAATTTGTAGAAATTTTTTAGTAGGTCTAAACAGTCGTCTAAATACATTACAGTCCACATTTTGATCGAACAGTCAAGATGACATACTGCGATTTATTCATTTTTTAGATTTTTTTTTTAATTATTAATATTGAAAACAGACGTATTTTTAGAATATCGAAAAACTAAAAGTATTTTTGATCCCCATTACGCCCCATTTTAATTAATTTTTATATTTACTCCATATTTATAAGACGATAGAGTTATCGTTGACAACATTTATATGGACCTACATAATTTTAAAACCTTCATTACCCCAACGGTTATTCTTTATAGCCCCGGTTTTGCACGTCCTCGTATTACGCGCCGTCGCCCTTAGGGTGTTCCATTAGTTTCTGAACTTAGGTGTGTCCGGTTCGTCTTTCAATTTTTTTCAAACTTTTTTTCAACTTAAATCTTATATAATGGACATCATTATTGCAGATAAATCACATACAATTCACGCCCAAACTATTTGCGACGCCATCGAAGCTGCTGCACAAGTGAGGGGCACAGGGATTGCAAAACGTTCCATAGAATACATTATTTCTAAAATGGAATCGAACAATGCCGCCATTGCCTTAGAAGGAGATACCTTTGCGGGCTTTTGCTATATAGAAACATGGAGCCATGATAAATTTGTGGCCAATTCGGGGCTCATCGTGCATCCTGATTTCAGAAATCAAGGCTTGGCTAAGAAAATCAAGCAAGTCGTTTTTGAGCATTCCAGAACGAAGTATCCAAATGCAAAAATATTTAGCATCACAACCGGTCTCGCCGTGATGAAACTAAACACTGCCCTTGGGTATAAGCCCGTTACTTTCTCGGAACTTACCGACGAACCATCCTTCTGGAAAGGCTGTCAAACCTGTAAAAATTACGATGTCCTTCAGCGCACAACTCAAAGCATGTGTTTGTGCACAGGCATGTTGTTTGACCCGAGTTCCAAGCCAGAAAGCACCTCTAAAAAAGTAAAAGAAAAAACCTTTCTAAGATTAAAAAGCATCAAGCAAAGCTTGTTTCTAAAAAAACATAAAAAATGAAAAATTCAAAAAAACTAGTCATTGCCTACAGTGGAGGACTCGATACATCCTACTGTGCTGTCTCATTATCAAAAGCAGGCTACGAAGTTCATGCTGTTAGTGTCAATACAGGTGGGTTTACTAAAAGTGATGTTCAAACCATCGAACAGAACGCCTATAAAATGGGTGTCTCAACCTATAAAAACATAGAAGCCGTTACCACCTTTTATCAAAAAGTAGTGAAGTTTCTTATTTTTGGAAATGTCTTAAAAAATAATACCTATCCGTTATCCGTCAGTGCCGAACGCATCGTGCAAGCCATCGAAATTATTGAGTATGCGAAATCCATTGATGCTAAATACATCGCTCACGGAAGTACAGGCGCCGGAAATGATCAAGTCCGTTTTGATATGATTTTCCAAACCCTTGCGCCAGAGATTGAAATCATCACACCTATTAGAGATCAGAAGCTCACACGACAAGAAGAAATAGCCTATCTGAAATTAAATGGAATTGATTTGGATTGGGAAAAAGCAAAATATTCAATCAACAAAGGACTTTGGGGAACCAGTGTTGGAGGCGATGAAACGCTGACATCCCACTTGGCGTTGCCAGAATCGGCCTATCCATCTCAGTTAGAATCCGAAACGCCTGAAACCCTTACCCTCACTTTTACCAAAGGGCAATTGACAGCACTCAACGGAGCTGAAAATGTACCTGAAATAAACATCCAGCTTCTGGACGAAATGGCCTCAAAATTTGCCATTGGAAGAGATATTCACGTTGGTGATACCATTGTTGGCATCAAAGGCCGTGTGGGTTTTGAAGCCGCCGCCGCACTGATTATCGTAAAAGCTCATCACTTATTAGAGAAGCATACCTTGACCAAATGGCAGCTTCAACACAAAGATTATCTGTCTAATTTTTACGGAATGCATTTGCACGAGGGTCAGTATTTAGATCCCGTCATGCGCGACATGGAAGCGTTTTTAGCCAGCAGTCAACACAGCGTTTCGGGCACTGTGGAAGTGGTCTTAAAACCTTATCATTTTTCAATCAATGGCATTCAATCGGCTCATGATTTGATGAATGCAAAATTTGGAAGTTATGGCGAAATTAACAACGGTTGGTCTGCTGAAGAAGCCAAAGGCTTCATCAAAATTAATGGCAATCAAAACAAAATTCATCAACAAGTAAATTCGGGATTATGATACAAGCAGGCATTATAGGAGGTGCAGGATACACCGCGGGAGAATTGATTCGATTGCTACTTATACATTCCAAAACTGAAATCAATTTTGTTTATAGTACTTCGAGTGCTGGCAAAAAACTAAGCGCCATTCATCAAGATTTAGTAGGCTCCACAGACCAACTGTTTACAGATACAATCAATACCGATGTGGATGTTTTATTCCTCTGTTTAGGGCATGGAAATTCTAAACTATTTTTAGAAAAGAACTCCTTTTCAAAAGACACAAAAATCATTGATTTGTCAAACGACTTTAGACTCACACAAGATGCGATATTTCAAAACAAGCACTTTGTATATGGCTTGCCAGAATTGAACAAATCCGCCATTCAGTCGGCACAGTACATCGCAAACCCAGGCTGTTTTGCAACCGCCATTCAATTGGCAATATTGCCTTTAGCCGCTAAGGGTTTGGTAGAAGATGCCATTCATGTCAACGCCGTGACAGGTGCTACCGGAGCGGGAACGGCCTTGTCAGCAACCACCCATTTTACGTGGCGCGTGGATAATTTTTCTCACTATAAAGCATTTAATCACCAGCACTTGGGAGAGATCCATCAGTCTGTAGATTCGCTTCAAGACGATTTGAAGAGTGTGATTCATT
>Ga0209198_1002109_pt1 | contig 14130 bp, 17 predicted proteins | sample COGITO_mtgs_1105_2_FD_184804 | JGI IMG/M metagenome (GOLD analysis project Ga0209198, IMG submission 184804) | Pelagic marine microbial communities from North Sea - COGITO_mtgs_110519 (SPAdes) (version 2) | ecosystem: Environmental > Aquatic > Marine > Epipelagic ...
CAAAGCAGGCGACTACAACATCAAATTGAAACCGTTTAAACTTTGAAACCAATGAGCCAATCTCTCCTTTGAGAAATTAACCCATCTGTCTCAAACCATTTGAAGACGGACATGGTGCACCTCGAAAATTTAAGAGTGATATCAGTATGAGTCACCTACAAAATATATTTCATCCTCTCCCTTTATAGGGACGTTGTAGAGGCAGGGCGAGCAAAATATTACCCAAGTCTTGTCCAAGTTATGCTTCCGGAGGAAGCATTTTTTCGCCTCCAATTTTCTTCATCTTTCAATACTTAATTAAGAAAAAGACAAATATCTTTTGATTACTAAAGAGACTATGAACCTGGTCACTACGGAATGACTTAAACCAAATAGCCTTTACAAAACCCGGGGCGATTCAGACCTAGGGGTTGTTATTAGATTGATTTCAGATTCAACATACTCAGCAAACGGTCGTTACCACGCATCCCGTTTTCGTCTTGTGCGTACTCTGGCTTCAATCTATCTAACCAGTACATCTTGAGCATGCCTTTGTTCTTGGCCTCAATTTCACCGCGTGGACTGCAATCAAAGTACGCTTTGACTCGATGGTGTGTTGCTTCTGATATGTTGATGCGACCCTCTTCGCAAGCTTGTTCAAAGCGCGCTGCGGTGTTCACTGCGTCACCCCATATGTCATAGCTAAATTTGTTTTTCCCAACGATTCCAGCCATTACAGCTCCGCTGTGCAAACCAACCCGCATACCCCACGGTTCGAGACCTTGAGATTTTCTCTGCTCATTGATCTCAGCGACGGTCTGCACGAACGCCAATGACCCAAGGCAGGCAGAAACAGCGTGATGGCGAGCACTTTCTGGGAGTCCTGAGCAAAACATATAGGCGTCGCCTATGGTTTTGAGTTTTTCAAGTTTGAATTGAGGGCATAGTTCATCAAAGGCTGAAAAATACTTGTTGAGCGTCGAAACCAATAGCGCTGGTTCAGTGGCACTTGTGTTAGCTGTAAAGCCCACAAAATCCGTAAACCCGACGGTAACGTTGTCGCAATATTTCGGTAGGACTTCTTGGTTCAACAGCCACTCATGTGCTACTTTTTCTGGGAGAATATTTCTAAGGAATTCCTCCGAGCGCACTTTAGCTTTGTTAGCGATTTCTAGGGCTTGCGTTAATTTCTGCTGCGAATCTTCAGCCTCGATCACCTTTTTTCGCAATTCCAAATGTGCCACGACCTGTCGCGCGAGCACCTTGATAGCCTCGACCTTGTCATATTCAAGGGTTCTTGGCTCGAAGTCTACGATACACAATGTGCCCAGGGCGAAGCCTTTGCTATTGATCAGCGGTGCACCAGCATAAAACCGAAGGTGTGGTGCATTGCACACGCAGCTGATGCTCGCGTACCTGCTGTCTGCCAATGTATCGGGTATCACAACCACATCGTTTTGGCGTATGACTAAGTTGCAGATACTGTCTTCTCTGTCACATTGAGAAGCTTCTCGTGGAATGCCGCTCGCGGCGAAGGCCCACTGCCGATGGGCATCTATTAAATTAATGAAAACAGTCGGACATCCCGTTATTTCTGCAGCAAAGTCTACGATGTCATCAAACGCAAATTCTTGCGGCGCGTCTATCACCTCGTAAGTTAAAAGCTCCTTCACGCGCAACTCATCATTTGCCGTGTCAATTGTGTTCATATTCATGATAATGTTTATAACCCGAAAGACTTGCGTGCGGCTAAATTCTGAAGTGTTTGCGTTCCGACACCATTGTCGAAGCAGTCCTGTGGCGAGCTTGTATGACTTTTGGACGTAAAGGACACTTCGACTCCCAGCAAGTGCTTGTTTCACTTTACAGATTACTGATGGGGGGTACAAAGTTCGAATCTGTGACTCCTGCCGTGGCAAAGACGGACGAACTCATCAAGATCTCCCGAAACCACGCGCTAAGCGCCCTGACCAACTCGCCAGGCTCCGAAGCGTATAGCTACTGCCGTCAGCAATCCCTGTACCACTAGTGCGGCAGCGATGACCCAGAAGAACTGTGCTTCGCTGGCGTCGGACTCACTTGCAAGGGCAAAGCAACCCAATACGATAACGACCACGCGCACCACGCTAGCTGTCACAGGCCACAACACTCGCCCAGCGCCCTGTGAGGCGAAGTACAGGCAAAGGGACACGCCATAGAATGCATAGAACGGACCGACGATCTGAAGATAGGTACGGCAGGCGTCGCGGACTGTTTCAGCTTGGGTGAAGAGATTGGCCCAGAGCCCCGGAAAAAACGCCACGGCAGCACCAACTAGGCCGCATAGAACTGCGCTGTAGCTAGCGGCCGTCCAACCCGCTAAGTGTCCTCGCTCGATGGCGTTGGCACCAAAATGCACCCCTACCAAGGCAGTTGCAGCGGCACCAAAGCCAAAAATCATCGGGACGAGCAGTAACTCTAGACGCGCGCCAATACCGTAGCCAGCCAGCGCATCCACTCCGAAGTTAGCAACAAAACCGGTTATCACCATTACCGTGCCAGTTGTACTGATTGGATTGACTGATGCAAGCAAACCCAGTTTAAACAACTTGATAATGGACGCCATTTTCAAGCGCATACCGCTAATTCGCAAGCGAAGTTCAACGCATCGATTAACTAAGAAATTCAGCAACAGAATGGCTGCAATCGTATTGCCAAATACAATACCCGCCGCAGCGCCGGCGATACCCATGCTGGGTAGTGGCCCCAAACCGAACACCAGTCCACCCGCAACAATCACCTGTAACAGTGAGCCTGCTAGCAAGCATTTAGCTGCCACCGACATGTGTCCGGTTGCACGCACGACAGCCGCCAGCGCGTTGGTTAGCCATAGACTGACGCAGCCTGCGAAAAGCACATTTGAATAGGCCAAAGCCTGTTCAAGCACCCGTCCGCGACCGCCAAGCAGGCTGTAAATTTCGCGCCCACCAAGTAGAAAAATTGCGGAACACAAGCCCGCCAGCAATAACATCATCAACACCGCGTTGAGGGAAAGTAGCTCAGCACCTTCCCGATCGTCCGCACCCAACAGCCGTGCGACCGCGCCAGTGATCGTGCCGCCGAAGGAGCCAGCCGATAACATCATCACCAGCATCAACATCGGAAAGCCCAGTGCAAGCCCTGCCAAGGCTTCCGTGCCCAGTTGACCGACATACCAAGCCTCAGCCATAAAAGTGGCCATGGTCACCACCATGGCAAGCATGTTCGGCGCCGCTAGACGGATGATTGTTCGCCCTATCGGAGCAGTCAGTAACAGAGATGGCTGTGTCATCTAGTTGGCTTTTCTAATTGATTCGATGCGTTAATTTCAAGGATCTCAGTATGGAAATTTTTTAAGTGGACTTGTGCCCATATGCCAAGCGCCATCAGAATGGGGCGCAACTCTGCCCCGCTTTCAGTAAGTTGAAATGCATTGTTTCGCTGGGAAGCCTGAAGTTTGACACGCTGTATCAACTTCAAGCCTACGAGCAAATCAAGTCTGGCTGCAAGGATGTTCGTCGCTATGTGTTCCGGTGACTTAAGCAATTCCGAGTAAGTGCGAGGTCCGTGGATAATCAGGTCACGAATGATCAATAGCGACCACTTATCGCCGATTACATCTAAAGCTGAGCTGATCGGACACACCGAGCGCCAATCAATATTTATGTCACCAGCCACAATACGAACCTTCGATCTTTAAATATTTTCTATGAGCTTTAAGTGGCCAAAATTAAATAAGGCTCAGGCACTCAGAAAACTCCACATTCCACAACAGCAGTCCGAGTGGTTCCAGCCTTTGAGCACGAACGATTTGTCCCGACGGCTTAAGATCTTTGCCGCAATAGCCCGGAAGGGCCGTGCTGACCGATATAGCCGGTGAGGCAATCACCAGTACGTTTTGCATAATTCTTGCTTCAAGATTGCCCTTGTTAGCTTGCATTTTGCAAGCTTAACACCCGACTAGCAAAAAGCAAGTCATTGAGGCAAGTTGAATCCTCTTTTGGCTTAGCGCGAGACAAAAATCGCCGGATTAACAGCGAGACCTTTCTATGAGGGCGTGATCACAAAACGATATATAAAACGTTGGGAAACCACCCTACTCAGACTAAACGCCAACCGAACTCCTAAGAGAACACGGCATACAGGCATCGAGGAGCAAGTTCATGGCTACTTGTTACACCCCTAGGTACGCTGAAAAGTCTGCTGACTGCCTAAGAAAAACCCAATTAAATAAATCACTTTGAATTAATACTGGTGAAGTAGAAGGTAACAAATCATTAACATCCTCAATAAATATAACTTTGTTGCCCGACCAATTGGGGTGCTAATAGGATTCTAAAATCAAGATGCAACCGATGTTGGCAGCGTAGCCCATGAACGCATTTCGGCCGCCTGATCCCGCAGACACAGCACGTCAAAGCCCACGATGATCCTGTAACCGCGCGCAAACAGGGTCTCCGCCTGCGCACGAGAAAAGGCCACGCCACCTAATGGCAAACCTGCGGCCAGTGCCGCACGTTCAACGCGTGAAACTGCAGCTATGAAATCAGGGTGGTCGAATTGACCAGAGATACCAAGCGCGGTGGATAGATCAAACTGCGCCGGAATGATGATGTCGACGCCCGGTACGGCGCAAATCTCTTCAATGGCCTCAACAGCGCTACGGGTCTCAATCAACAAACAACAAACGAGGTGGTCTTCCACCGTTTTACGATAAGTTTGCATCTGAGCGCCCCACCGCGACTGCGCAATAAAGGGGCCAAAGCCACGCGTGCCACCTGGTGGGTATCGCAGCGAAGCGACCGCGTCATGGGCATCCTGCGCTGAGTTTATTAAAGGAAACACAATGCCCTCGGCCCCAATATCTAGAGCACGTTTTACATGCGCAGGTTCATTGATTGTGATTCGAACCAAGGGCGCGCAATCAGTACCCGCCGTTGCCGCAATCATGGCATGCGCACTGGCGTAGTCGACAGCACCATGTTCAAGATCCACAATGACACCATCAGCTCCTACCGTCGCGAGTGCCTGCGTCACCACCGCCGATGGAATGGTGCACAAATGCAAGGTCAAGCGATCCTGCGTTTCCCTCAGCCGAGATTTGAGTTTCATCATGGACATCAAAAATTCACCTACATAAGAAGACAGTGCATGATGCGAATGCAGACCTACGTTTCGGCCACACCATCTGTTTTGTTGGACTCAGGATAACCCATTGGTCTGCATCACTTTCGGTGTCCGCACGGTACTTGATGCGAAACAAGGGACAATCCTTGGTGAGGGCAATAGTTACGCACTTGATAGTGCAAGCACGCAGTAAGCATGGCCATTACTAAAGACGGCCCCATCTTTTGTATATCGCCCCAAATCACGCATCTGTTTCCGGTGACTGCGATTAATCCGACGGCAGTTACCAGTCGGCAAACTAAACAGCACCTAATCCAAAGTTTTTAACTTAAGCCAAATAGGTTGCCATTACTCTAACGGTTGAATTCAGCACCGCCAAATTGACTACCGGCTCTGCGACAGCCCTAGACTGATTAGTTGTCAATATCACCTTCGCTTCTTAAGTTGAAAGATGAACCAAAACCCTCCTCTAATCAAGTACCCCTATTTGTCTCACACACGCTGACGTCGGACAGTCGGTTGTAGCGAATTGAAGTCAGTTCTTGTCGCGCAGGCAAGTCGTATCAAGTACAGTTGCAGGATTTTCCGAAGCGCAATCAGCTTTTCTCAAGCATCTCTTCTATCTGCTCAAGGCGCTCTTTGCCAAAGAACATCTCCTCGCCAATGAAGAATGTTGGAATACCAAAGACCCCCCGTTCGACGGCCTTTTCGGTGTTGTTGATTACAGCCTGTTTAATCGCTGGGTCCTGCGCTTTAGCGATCAGAAATTCAGCATCGAGACCTGCCTTTGTCAGAATCATTGCAACCGCAGTGGCATCACTGACATCGAGCCCCTCTTCCCAGATCGCAGGCGTCAACATCTCGATTAGCTTGATCTGGTCATCGCTTCCCAGCGACACCAGCATCCGCAGCAGGCTGATTGAATTGAACGGGAATTTGGGATTCATCTTGTATCGGTGGAGGCCGTGTTTTGCAATAAAGCGCTGCATCTCCAAGTTGGCATACGCGTTCTTGCCCTTCACGTCGGCATCGCGGATAAAGGGCGGCGCATTGCCAGTAAGTTTGTGCATCCCGCCGAGAAATACAGGCGTAATTTGAATCTGAGCGCCTTGCCGTGCAGCAAGTTCACGAAGAGGCTGCCACACCAGGTAGGCGTTGGGACTTACAAAGTCGAAGATAAGTTCAATGATATTGGTCTTCATATATTTGATCATTTCAGGTCAGGGTTACTGGCATGGTTCCACCAAGCCAAGTCGGAATGGGCGCGAAGGTCCATCTCAAAGGTCCAGGCCGAGCGGTGCTGATGCGCAATGTAGTAGTAAGTGTTGGATACCTCTGCGGGCAACAACAGGCCATCGTTATCCAAGCCTTTCTTTTCTCGCAGCGCCTGAAAGCGCTCGGGGCCAAGCATCTTGCCTAGGGTGTCTGGCGCGTCAACTGCGCCATCAATCACTATATGCGCCACATGGATGCCCTTGCTGGCAAACTGCGCATTTAAGGATTGGCATAGCATGCGCCGCCCACCCATCGCGGATGCATGTGAATGTTGTCCAGCATTACCACGAACAGCGGCTGTAGCCGACGTCACCAATAACGCGCCCTTGCCGCGCTGCTCCATGTACGGAAACAGCACCTGCGCGAGGCGGAACAGTCCGAAGGTGGCCATGCGCCAGCCCATCTCAAATTGCTTGAGTGTCGTACTGGCAAGCCCTCTGTCGCCAATTTGTGCGCCCAGGTTGAACACCGCCACGGCAATCGGACCCACATCGGATTCGATGTGGGTGACCAATTGCTCGATGCTGCCGGTCTCCACGGCATTAAGCAAAAAACCGCTGGCTGAGCCGCCCTCGACTTCAATTTCAGCCACCAGTTTGTCTAGCCCGGCTTTATCGCTGCGACGCGCCAGGCAGGCGTGGTAGTCCTCGCGGGCAAAGCGCTTTGCCACATTGCCGCCAATGCCAGCACCAGCACCTAGGATGAGGCAGACAGGTTTGTTCATGGTTTCGTGTTCTGGTTGTAAGTCTTGCAATTATGGACCTATCGGTTCAGAATACAAATATGCCACGCCCTATTGAATTCGATCGTTCTAAAGCCGTGAACCGCGCGTTAGTGTTGTTTTGGCAAAAAGGCTACCAAGCAACCTCGTTGAGTGACCTGCTGGAGACCACGAATATTAGCCGCAGCAGTTTTTACGCAGCCTTCACAGACAAGCGAATCTTTTATATTGAATGCTTGGACTTGTTTGCCGAGCGCACACTGGAACTGCTACAAACTGCAAGGGCTGAGAAGCCACCTGTCGAAGCCCTCGAAAATTTCTTCAAACGCAATTTTATGGGTACGAAAGGTATCGGCGTAAAAAAAAACTGGGGCTGTATGCTGGTCAATACCGTTCTCGAAATGGCGGGCGTCGATGACGAACTTTTAGAGCGTTCCAGTCACCACTTAAACAGGATGGAACTTGGTTTTAGAGAATTGCTAGAAGAGGCAGGTGCTTCCCCCCTAAAAGCTCAAGAACTCGCCGCCATGTTGATGCTGTTCAACGAGGGCGTCCGCGTGTCCAGTCGCCGCCGTTTACCCGATGCGCAGCACTTGCAAACCATTGACACAACCTTTCGCCTCATCCGCAGCGCACTTGCATGACCACTCATATGCCATCCAAACAATTCACCAGCGTTCTGGGTCATCGCCTCGCCCATGTTGAGATGGGCCAAGGTGACCCCATCGTGCTGCTGCACGGCAACCCCACTTCCAGTTACCTTTGGCGCGACGTCATGCCGCCTCTGGCGGGCATCGGCCGAGTGATCGCCCCTGACCTCATCGGTCATGGTGACTCCGATAAGCTGCCGATCAGTCTGGGTCCAGGTCGCTACTCGCTGGAGGGTACCTATGACTTATTGAAAGTACACCTTTCTTCGCTCATTGCTGAGCAGCGCGTCACGCTGGTGCTGCACGATTGGGGGAGTGCGCTAGGGTTTCACTGGGCCCGCCTGCACCCGAAGCAAGTGCGCGGCATCGCCTACATGGAAGCAATCGTCAAGCCCCTGCCTACATGGGACGACTGGCCTGAGAAGGCGCGCGGTATTTTTCAGGGCTTTCGATCGTCCAAAGGCGAGGACCTGGTGCTCAAGCGCAACCTGTTTATTGAAGGCGTGTTACCCAGTTCAATTATTCGCAAGTTGACGGACAAGGAGATGGATACTTACCGAGCGCCCTTTGCCAATGAAGAAGACCGACAGCCCATGCTCAATTGGCCACGTCAGATTCCGATTGCTGGACAGCCGCCACATGTTGTTGCGCTGGTGCAGCAATACGCCGATTGGCTAAGGGTGAGCAGCGTGCCCAAGCTCTTCGTCAATGCAGAGCCGGGTTCCATTCTGGTTGGTGCTCAGCGCGATTTTTGTCGCAGCTGGCATAACCAGCAAGAGGTCACCGTACCTGGCCTGCATTTCATCCAAGAAGATTCCGGCGCAGCCATTGGCCAAGCGGTAGCAACCTGGCTCACAAAGCTTGATTGACAGCGCACAACACTAACTAGAGGTGATACAAAGATGGTCTACCAATTCATGAACTTCGCGGTACGCGACAACATCGCTTGGATCACGTTCAACCGGCCTGAAGCGTTTAACGCCATAAACTCTCAGGCGACTAGCGAGTTCTACGACATTGTCAACCGCTGCAGTGTCGACACGTCGCTTCGCGCCGTGGTGTTGAAGGGCATGGGCGAGAGGGCGTTCTGCGCGGGCGGCGATGTGGCCGAGTTCGTCCAGAAGGGCGACGAAGTCGAGCTGATGCTGCGCGAGATGACGACGCTGTTGCACACCGGAATCTCTCGGCTGGCCCGGCTGCGGGCACCGGTCATCGCGGCAGTCAACGGCGTGGCGGCCGGCGCGGGCCTGAGCTTCGTGGCCTGCTGCGACTTGGCGATTGCCGCCGACACAGCCAAATTCACCAGCGCCTACACACAGATCGGGCTTACCCCGGATGGCAGCTCCACCTACTTTCTCACACGTCTGGTTGGAGAACGTCGCGTCAAAGAGTTGTATTTGACCAATCGGGTGTTGTCGGCGCATGAGGCCCTGGATTGGGGCCTTGTCAACCGCGTGGTGCCTGCGGCCGATCTGATGACGGAGGTGACCAAGCTTGCGACGCAACTCTCCAAAGGTCCTACCCAAGCCTACGACGGTGTCAAGAAGCTCGTGATGATGTCGGGTAACGACACGCTGGAATCGCAGATGGAGCGCGAGACCCGCTCGATTGCGCAGATGACCCGCACACATGATGCGCGCGAAGGCTTCAAGGCCTTCGTCGAGAAGCGCAAGCCTAACTTCGTTGGTGAGTAGCCGAGATGCGTAGCAAACGCGACTCTGGCGTTTTGATCAAAAATCTGATGTCTGAATACGGCCTTAGTAAAGCCAGCGTCTACAGGCTTCTCAATCAATCCAACACGGACACCTGAACGGGCTGACCTAGTTCAATGAGCCTGGCCTGAAGTAGCGACAGGTTGAACTTGTCTGGCACCTCAACACCGAGCATGTCACAGCCTGGATGGAAGCTGTCAATGAAGTTGATCTGACCCACGCGATGTTCATGCCGGCTTGAGCGCGACAGTTTGGGTCCGAGGTCCAAGCCATGCAGGAAGTTGTAGGTCCGTGCCATGGGGCTACCATGGCGGTCCGTGTATATCTCAGCCCAATCTTCAGGTGCTGGCGCCTGCAGCATGCCTTGCGCTTCACTGCGACTTAGGCACCATCCCTCCATCACAAAGGCAAGTTGAGCCGATCCTTCTTTGTAGTCAAAGTGTTTGAGCATCTGCCCAAAAGTCTGGGGCATGGTGTCAATCTCTGAGCCGTCTGGGTGAAGAAGGTCCAGTGAGTAGCAGAGGTGCTTAGGGCTTGTTCGTGGTTAGTGCCAAAGAAGACTAAGGACTTGATGGCTCTTATCCCAGACATATCAGAGAGAACGGCTAGAGAATGGCTAAAGGAGCTAAAAACGGCAGAAAGTCTAATAAGAAATACTATTAGAGAATCTGCCGATTTAAAGGATGAGTGTTGAATGAACCAAAGCGTAGGTTGCTATCAGAAGTTGCATGATTACATCTCAACGATGCAGATGAAGCACGTCTACCTGTCGCATCCCGGATGATCGTAAGGCCGTTTTACAAACAAATGCGGATGCGAAGCGTACCAGTCTTTCATGGCCCTCATTGGGGTTTTGCTCTTGAGCGCCGACTGGGGTAATTGATGGTTGTGCAAGGCCACGTAACGCATGAGCGTTTGCTCCAAATCTTCACCACTGGTGAAGCGATGGGTTTTGAGCACCTCAGCGATACGTCCGTTGAAGCGGCTGAGGTGACGCAAAGTTTGTCTATCAACTGCAGCATGACCTCTCTGGCCATGAACAGCGGGTACCGTTTTGGATCGATGCAATCATCCGGGATGCGACAATTAACGAATACCTTAGCGAAAACCCGCGCAAAACCTGAGCTTTTTGTCACTCATAATCGTGCCACGTTACCAAAGTCAATTAATCTCAGTAGATCTATTACAGGGGTTCGCTAGACGGTGAGCCTCACGGGTCCGAGTAGCAAACTCTGTAGTATGATTCGAGGTTTAAACTTACTGCCAGCCCTCATGTTCATTTAGCTACTTACACACCGGTCATGTCCATGTCTACCCCCACAGAACAAACCAATTCTGCGATTGATGATATCCAATGGCAGCACCCGAATGCGATTGTGGAATGTGATTGGTTGAAAGACCATATCGGCAATACATCGCTGCGCATTTACGACTGCACTACATATTTGCATTACACAGACGATCATCCGTCAAAGCCCTATGACGTTGTGAGTGGACTAGCCCAATACAGTAAGGCGCATATTTCGAATTCCGCCTACCTGGAGCTGCAAAAAGACCTCTCTGATGCGGATAGTCCCTACAGCTTCACCCTGCCAAAATTGTCACAACTCGCTGATTGCTTTAAACAGCAAGGCATCGGCGATCCATATCATATTATTTTATATTCTAGAAATGGCATGCAATGGGCAACGCGCATCTGGTGGATGATCCATGTTCTTGGGTATAAAAACGTCAGCGTTTTAAATGGAGGTTTTGCCGAGTGGCAGCGACTAGGCCTACCAACAGAACAGACGTCCACATGTTTTCCAGCAGCTAATTTCAAACCTGAGGAAAAGCCAGAGGTCTTTGTTGGTAAGGAAGAGGTTCTTGCGTCAATTAATGATACTACGACGGTTCTCCTGAATGCCTTAACTGCCGACATCCATGCGGGTAGAATTAACCGCTATGGACGCCCTGGACACATTAAAAATAGCATCAATATTCCATTCCATTTGCTTGTAGATTCTGAGTCTGGTAAATTCATTTCACCAAAAAATGCTTTACGGATATTCAAAAAAAATAATATCACTCCTGATCACAACATTATCAATTACTGCGGTGGCGGGATCGCTGCCACATTAGACGCTTTTGTCCTTTATCAGCTGGGATTTCAGAAACTGTTTATTTATGACAATTCTCTTAGCGAATGGGCCATGGACCCAGACCTGCCGATGGAAACTGGTTAGTACTTTACAGGACTGGTGCTATCGCCGCGCCGCCTTGAAGATAAATTTTATGAAAAATTAGGAAAAATAATGCCAAAAGCAATCGTTCTACGTGAATATGGCAGCCCTAACGTCCTACAAGTTGAAGATGTGACCGTCGCCAACCCTGAGTTAGGGGAAATTCTAATTCGGCAAACCGCAATCGGGGTGAATTTTCATGATGTCTATGTACGATCGGGACTCTATAAGACCTTGAGCCTTCCTGGGATTCCTGGACTGGAAGCAACTGGTGTTGTCGAGGCAGTAGGACCTAGTCCTTCGGCATTTAAAATTGGAGATCGCATAGCTTATATCACCAGTGGCTATGGTGCCTATGCCAGCCATCGCATATTGCAGGAAAAGCTGGCGGTGAAACTACCCGACTATATTTCTGACACTTTAGTAGCAACCAATTTTACCCGTCTTCTTACAGTTGAAATGCTAACGAAAAAAGTAACACAGCTAGAAGCAGGACAAACTATCCTGGTGACAGCTGCCACGGGGGGGGTCGGCCGGTTGTTGTGCCAACAAGCCCATGCGATGGGCGTGCGCGTAATCGGATCGGTGAGCACAGCTGAAAAAGTTGATATCGCCAAACGCTACGGCTGTCTCCACGCGCTGATTTACGAACAGCCTGATTTCATCGACAAAATGATGGACATTACAGATGGGATCGGCGTTGATGTAGTTTACGATTCCGTTGGTGTCAAAACATTCCAAAACTCATTGGCTGTACTCAAATACCTGGGCCACATGGTGAGTTTTGGTCAATCGTCAGGGCCAGTGAATCCGTTAGCCATATCACAACTGGCTGAAAAGTCACTAACAGTTACACGTCCAATTCTTTTCCACTACTTGAATGATGAAGATGCATATCCGGTGATGGCATCGGCTGCTTTCGAGGCCTTTCACAAGGGATCGTTTGTTTTGCCTGACTTACAGGGTATTAGCCTTGAGAATGCTGACACCGCCCATGACCAACTGGAATCTGGACGCGGCGGCGGCAGCATCTATCTAATTCCTTAAATCTCAGTAAACAAAACATGGATATCGCATCTAAATGCCTTCGAAAAGCCTGATATCTCTGTCAGCGCCGCCGTCTAAAACGGCGAGCGCTGCTTGGTAAGCGTCACTTTCATAAAACGCGACAGCGGCTTCAAAGCTTTCAAATTCAATCAAGACGGTATGCTCTTTCAGGCCGTTTTCCTTGGCGACCATACGGCCACCACTGGCTAGGAATATGGCACCCGCCGCTTTGAAAGCCGGGACAGCCAGCGCACGATAAGCGGCGGCCTTTTGGGGATTAGCGGTGCTGCGGTGAGCACTGATCATGTAGCCTTTAGGCATTGAATATCCTTTAGCAATGTGGCGAACAGAACGACTGCGAAAGTCAGGCGGCAGTGCCAAGTCATGTCGGAAGAATCAGGTAGATCGATCGAGGATCCATTGTACCGGCACAGGTGCTTCGAAAATTAAGGGCAGATTCAAGTACGAGGTGCAACGGATTTGCGGAACCTCACCAAACGCGGCCTCGTTTGGTTGTCTCGATCCAACCTGTCAAAGCCACAAACAAACTCAACCCTAGTCAAGAATTCCCAAATTTCTAAATCGTTTGCGTGAAACACAGTACAAGTGCTCGCGGGGGATCCACTTGAAAACGTAGGGGTACGGTGGGGTCGGCTATGCCGGATGTTGTAGGGGGTACCCCGCCAGCTAGTATGCGCATGCAAAACTGCCTAGATCTAATGCCGTCAGCCTGGCTGAACGTATCGAAAAATGATGGTGGGTAGACTGGTGGGTAAAGACAAAAAACGCCCCGTGAGGGGCGCATTTGCTTGGTGTCTGGCGGAGCGAGAGACCTCCATATTTTTGTTCAGTATTGACTCATGTAGTTCATATTTAAACCGAAATAAAAAGCTTTCAAGCTTTTTTTGTTCATAGATGCTCATTACGATACACTAAAAACCATCATAAAAAGGTGGACTCAAAGGTGGACTAGGAATGAGCAAGCTAACCGAAACGAAATGTAAATCGCTACTCCGAACCGCAGGAAAGTACGGTGACGGTGGTAATTTATGGTTCGTCGTTGGCGACTCTGGCACGGCGAAGTGGGTGTTGCGCGTTCAGGTAGCTGGTAAACGCCGTGAAATGGGCTTGGGCACTTACCCGCTCGTCTCTCTCAAGCAAGCCCGCGAAGACGCCAGAAAGCACACGGCTGTAGCGAAAGGCGGCACAGACCCGATAAACGTTCGTTCTGCCCAAAAGTTGAAAGCGCGGACGACGCCATCCTTTGGTGAATGTGCCACAGCGTGTCCGTCTTCAAATGGTTTGAGACAGATGGGTTAATTTCTCAAAGGAGAGATTGGCTCATTGGTTTCAAAGTTTAAACGGTTTCAATTTGATGT
>Ga0209198_1002110_pt1 | contig 14126 bp, 12 predicted proteins | sample COGITO_mtgs_1105_2_FD_184804 | JGI IMG/M metagenome (GOLD analysis project Ga0209198, IMG submission 184804) | Pelagic marine microbial communities from North Sea - COGITO_mtgs_110519 (SPAdes) (version 2) | ecosystem: Environmental > Aquatic > Marine > Epipelagic ...
AAATAAAAGTGAATCTCTTCTGATTTAACTTCGTTTTTGATGAGTTCAAAATAAGTAACAAGCACTTCGGGAAGTAATAATTTAGCAATTCGTAATAATGGCTCTGAAGACATAAATATTTTAAATATAAAGTTCAGCCTTTTTTAGTTACTCCACAACTTTTGGGCTTGATCCGCTAATATTTCATACAAATCTCTTTTAGTCCTTTTCAAATTTATTTATTTATAAGTGATTTTCTATACTTCAAAGGAAAAACTAAGAGATAAAGTAGAAATGTTTTATTATGTCTTTTGAAAATGTTATGAAAAACTCTCCCTTTTTCAAAATTTTTAGCTAAATCCCGAAGCAGAGGATCGATAAATTATTTTTGATGATACTTAATACATCTGATTAGCAATTCAAAAAAAAAGTGACTTTGCTTTTTCGACTATTTTATTAGTTTTCAAGACTTAATATCCCAAATGAAGTAGGTATATGAAAATTAGGAGCTTCTGTATTTGGATTTACCCAAGTAATCCAAATTGGTTTGAATGAATTATCTTTTTGTTGATTATACTTAGCCCTGTAAATTCCTGTTTCTATTTTTCCATTTTTCAACAGGTTTAAATCTTTTAAAAACTGAATAGAAATTGCGATTTCTACAATAAAATAATTAGGTTGTATAGTTGATTTTACTTCAATATCTTGTACTGACCAGTTCCAATTAAAATCGAATTCTTTGTTTGGTTTTGCTTTAAAATCCATAAATCTAGCAAGAGGATCTATTTCTAAACAATAATACGGATTCAAAGAAACATCACTTCTAAAAAATAATTCTACTCTGTCTGAATTATTCAGACTATCATTTTTATCATCAGAAGGATGAATATGTACTCGATTATCATCAACTTTAAATTTAAAAAATATTTTGTCTGAATTGTGAATGGCTTTAAATTCAATTTTTTTAACAGGTTTATTATCCCAAGGAGAAATAAAACTAGTTAAGCTATTTGCATCATTCCACATAGAATGGTTTCCTTTTCCAGAAAGAATTATATTTTTTTTTTGTATTGAATTTACTTTGTATGTTTCCAATTTCATCAATTATTTAATTATTCATTTGAGCTAGTTCACTGCTAAAATTGGTCTATTTTTTGCAGCAATATTTCCTTATCTTAATCCATACCCTAGCTGTAAACTCTAGAAGAGAAACCTACAAGACCTAATTGAGTGATTGTATTTTTTTTGTAATCTTAAAACACTCTCTATGAGTATCATTAAATGCAACTTCTCGAATATTAGAAGGTAATTTATTTAACCACTAATCAACTTCTATTCCTTCTAAATCTATTGCGAATAATTTATAACTTCCTCTAGAACACATTAAAATTGCGTTTCCATTATTTATGTTTTATTGGAGTCTAAATATTTCTATTAGTGGACTTGAAACTTCAGCTAATTAAGTAACCTTACTCTCTCTATCAAATTAAATTTTTAACTCTTTTTTTCTTATAGTTAATTCGGTATTTCTTCTTCCCGTAAATAAATTTTCTCACTTATTTCTTGAAATCAATTTACAACAAATCAAAAACTCTAGGTAACCAAAGACTTAATTCTGAAAAATAAGTCACTAAAAATAACGAAACGATCATTGCAAAAAATAATGGTAACAGGGGCTTGACGACTTTTTCTATGGTCGTATTGGCGACTCCAACTCCAACAAAAAGTACAGAACCAACAGGTGGCGTACACAAACCTACACATAAATTTAAAACCAAAACAATTCCAAATTGAATAGGATTCATTCCTAATTCTGTAATAATTGGTAAAAATATTGGTGTAAAAATTAACACTGCAGGAGTCATATCCATAAAAATACCAACAAATAATAATAATAAGTTAATTATTAAAAGAATAACAATTGGATTATCACTCAAAGACAATAACAAATTACTAATATCTTGTGGAATATTTTCATAAGACATTACCCAAGACATACTCATAGAGGCACCAATTAATAACATTACAATTGCTGTTGTACCACAAGAATCTAGTAATATTTCAGGAATGTGTTTAATCTTAATTTCTTTATAGTAAAAACCCAAAAGTAGTGTGTATAAAACAGCAACAGCAGATGCCTCTGTAGCAGTAAAAAGGCCTCCAACAATACCTCCAATTATAACGAATAATAGCATTAGACTAGGAAAAGCTTTTACAAAAGTTTTTACAACTTCTTTTAAAGTACTTCTTTTCCCAACTTTATATCCTTTCTTTTTTGCCCAAATAGAAGCTACAATCATTAAAAGCAATCCTGTTAAAATTCCAGGTATATAACCTGCAATAAAGAGTGCTGCAATAGAAACGCCACCACTTGCTAAAGAATATACAATTAAGACATTACTTGGCGGAATAATTAAACCTACAGTAGAAGATGTAATATTTACAGCTGCTCCAAATTCTCTAGAATACCCTTCTTTTTCCATTTCTGGACCCAAAATACTTCCCATTGCAGAAGCAGATGCCATTGCAGAACCTGCAATAGAGCCCATTAACATTGCTGCAATTACGTTGATTAAAGCCAATCCCCCTGGTAATGACCCTACTAATGTTTTAGCAAAATCTATTAAACGATGCGCAATTCCTCCTTTATTCATTAGTTGTCCAGAGAGCACAAAAAATGGAATGGCAAGTAGTGCAAAACTGTCTAAACCTATTCCTATTCTTTGAGAAACTGTCGTTAATGCAGGAACAAAAGGTATACTTACCATCATAGTTAATAATGATGATATTGCAATACTCCAAGCAACAGGAACACCCATTAGCAAAAGAGTTAAAAAACTAAAAATTAGAACGAGTACTGGTAAATATTCCATCATAATTGTTTGTATATAATATCAGTGATTTTGTAGTAAATAATAAGAATTCCGCTGATTGGTATAACTAAATACACAATAGATAACGGAATTTGTAATGCAGGTGAATATTGACCTAAATTAAAAGTGATGTAAACCAATCTTAAACCACCACCAACTAGGGCAGATAAACAAAATAGAATAATAATACAATTGATAAAAATCTTCAATTTTACTTGACCTTCTTTATTTAGTTTAGCAGGCAATAAATCAATTGCTACGTGCATTCTTCTTCCTGAAATATATGCAGCTCCAAGAACACCAACCCAAATCATTAAATAACGAGCAAGCTCATCTGTAAAAGAACTAGGTGTGCCAATAACGAAACGAGTAAACACTTGCCACAATACGTTTATAACCATTATTCCCATAATTAGAGCAAGTGTAGCTCCAAGAATTTTGTCAACTTTATTTCTAAATTTCATTTTTTATAGTTTTATTTTAAGGGTAATGGAGTTGAATTTTATTTTTAAAAAAAACGACGACCATAGTTAACTACCTATTTGTTTTACTCCTCTGCTTTAATTTTTTGAATCAAATCGTAAATTTCTTTATTGTCTTTATAATCTTCATACATCATAGAAACTTTTTCCTGAAATAAAGTTTTATTTGGTCTTACTACAGTTACACCAGCTTTTTTTACTGCTTCTAAAGCTTCTGCTTCTGCTTTTGCCCACAATTTTCTTTGATATTGTACAGAAGTATCTGCAGCATTCTGCATCCAAACTTGTTCTTTAGGAGATAATTTATCCCACAAATGAGTACTCATAATTAATACATCTGGTATGGTTGTATGTTCGTCTAAAGAATAAAACTTACAAACCTCATAATGTCTTGACAGAAAAAATGAAGGGGGGTTGTTTTCTGCTCCATCTACCACACCTTGTTGTAAAGCGGTATATAACTCGCCATAAGAAATTGGTGTAGGAGAGCCTCCTATATTACTGACCATATTCATAGCAGTGACACTTTCCATTACTCTAATTTTTAAACCTTCTAAATTTTCTGGTTTTAAAACTGGTTCTTCTTTTGTATAGAAACTTCTGCTACCTGCATCATAATATCCTAAACCTTTTAACCAATATTTTTTCCCAGAATCTAACAAATATTTTCCAACTTCGCCATCTAAAACCTTAAATGTGTGTTCTTTATTTTTGAATAAAAAAGGCAATCCAAATACTTTCATATTGGGTGAAAAGTTTTCCATAACAGCCGCAGAAACTTTTGTCATATCTAAACTTCCTATTTGCAATAACTCCAAACATTGACGTTCTGACCCTAATTGTTGATTTGGGTAAATTTCTAATTTTAAAGCGCCTCGAGAGTTTTTTTCTAATTCTTGCCCCATAAAAATCATAGCTTTATGTACTGGGTGACTCGTATCTAAACCATGAGCAAGCTTTACGGTTTTTTGTTGATTAATAGTTTCGCAAGAATTTAATAAAATTAAAACGAGTAAAACGATTGCTGATAGTTTTTTCATTCAATAAAAATTTTAAATCTGTTTAGTTTTATAAGTTCGAAAAAGAGGTAATAATAAATTATTTTAGTTGGAATACTTTAAAATTTTCAATAACCATATGATTATTAACAGTTCTAAAACCAAAGTATCCATTTTTATAAGGATCAATATCTTTAACTTTATAAATTAATTCACCATCTCTAGAATAAGTAGTGAAATTGTCTTTTACTACGATTTTAATTTGCATTTTTTTGTTGGCGGTAATCATAAACTTTTCATCAGATAAGTCATGTTCTTGTAACAATGGTCTATTAATATTTCCATTATATTTTCTAAATCTGGTTTTTGTATTATGATGACCACCATAACCCACATAATATAATTTTAAGTGGTGATAATTAGGAAAATGACCTGCTCTATTTTTTGAATCCTTAAAAAAGTCTTCAGGATTTTTAGGGTCATTTGCCATCCAAAAGCAATTCATGTCAGAAACTCGATCATATAAACCACCTTCATCAACAATGGTAATATCATATTGAATTTTGATGTTACCTTCTAACTTTTCTTTAAACCAAATTGTACATCCTTTTGCATCAATAACTTCTAAAGTATTATTTTTAAATAATGTAGTTCCTTTTGGTTGTTGCTCTACAATCCAATTTTCAGATGAGTTTAAAACTTCTTTATAAATTATTTTTTCTGAATGACAGCCACAGATTAAAATTATTAATAAGATAGTTAACAAATGACAAATTTTAATCATAATTTAATTAGTATATTTTATGTTGATTATTAAAACCATTCTTTTTTAAATTTAAAAATTTTTCTCTTAAGTTTTTAACCCTTTATGGGTATTTTAAAGCAAGATTAGTTTTTTCATTAGGATCATTTTAAAAATGATATATTGTGTTCAGTTTGAAAACCAGTTTCAATTATTGGTATCAAAGGCACCAATTTTGAGCCATTTTCATTACCTAACACTCTAAATGCCATTTTCCAACAATTCCTGTTTTATAACCAGCTGATTGCAAAACTCCAATTCCTTTTTTGCGCCAAGCATCGTTTCCTATTAATAAAGAATATCTAGAAGGTATGAAAGTTGCATAAGCACTTACATCTCCATAACTTAAATCATCAGTATAAAAAAAAACGCTACTGTTTCTAAATTTTATATGGATAGTTTTTGAATTCATTTTAGAAACTTTATTTTTTTATAAATGATTTGGATGTATAGCCTCCTAAAGTCAGAAAATAAATTCCTTTTGGCAATAAATCGACATCAATTTTATTTGAATCTGTTGTAATTTTATCATTTTTAATAATTCTTCCAATATCATCATATATTTTGTATGAAGTAGTCTCTTTTATTCCGTTTATAAAAAGGTGCTTTGAAGTTGGATTAGGATACATGGAAAAAGTTAAAAGCTCATTTTTTGAAACACTTAAAACTTGTGCTGTTGTTCCTTTTGTATAAATTAAATTATCTATTAATGTTGGAGTAGTAGTTACATTTCTGTTAGATGACAATATTATTGCATCACTATTACTATCTACAGGATTATAAGGAAGATTATTTTCTGGACTAATAATACTATTTACACCTACAATGTGCTCTTTTGTTAATTCTGTTACATAATTTGCTGTAGCATAATATTGAATATCGCCATTTGGAGTTACAGAAACTCCCAAAGTCCACCAGGTATCTTTTCCACCATTTGGAGCATTTGTGTTTATTTGAATATCGTTTCTACCTGGACCCCTTAAAAGAAGTCTGTTACCATAACACCAAATTCCTGGCCAAGAACTAGTTCCAGAATTATATTTTACAGGCATTCTTAAAGAAGTAACACCATTTATATCTAATGAACTTGGTAAAAAAACATGCGTCATAACAGATGGAGTTTCTGAAGCAACCCAAGAAGGACCATACATGAAAAAATCATCTTGAGATTCTCCATCAGCACTTCCATAAACATTTGTTGTAACAGCAGTTGGATTATTAGTGTACCAATCTGCATCTCTAGCTGAAGAATAAAAAGCTAAAACTTGATTTCCAGAAGGAGTAACAGCTTGTGGATTTACGACAACAGAAACATTTTCTGGAGCACCTCTTTGAGTGCCAGATAAACCAAAACCTACACCTGCCCAACTAGAACTATAATTAAACTTTTCAGTTAATTGAGAGCTATTTTCAAAATTTAATTTTTTAACAATTGTTCCAGAACCTGGAATATAATATGTTGTTTGTGCAACTATTCCTACACAAAACAGTAAACTTGTTAATAAATATAATTTATGTTTCATAAAATTATTTTTTTGAATAAATTTTTGCTCCATTTTCTTCCATTCTTTTAATATGTTACAAATCCATTTTGGCTCTTTACCTTATTTGTGTTTCTTTTTGTCCATAAGTAGTATAGATTAAAACAAAACACCCAAAGAAAACGATTACATAACTGCATATATGATAAAATTTACTGTTTCACCAACACAATTTCATGAGAAAATCCATCTTTTAGTTCTAAAGAAATTATTGTTTCTTCTATTGAAATATCAATAGACTGTACCTTCTCTGTAATTGCAGTAGACCATTTTCCATTAATTGTAATTGAGAATTTAACTGGTCTGCTGAAATTTATATATCTGTTATTTACTTTTGGTTCAAAATTCAAATCTGGTTGCACAACACTTAATGTGGTTTTGTTAGCACCCTCTGTTCTAGCCATTATTAATGCTGGTTTAGAAACAGATTTCAATATTCCATTTTCTAAATTTTCATCTGCTTCAAAAACTACATAACCAATTGTATTTGTTTTTTCATCTTTTACAATATGGGCAATACTATCTGCCTTTAAAATTGTGTATGAATTGTCGTTTTTAACTTTATTACCAAAATTCTTTATTTCACTTTCATTATTAAAAGGATAAATTACATATTGATAACTTGCATTATTGGGTGCTAATCCGTGATTAATCCAAGCTGAAGCATAATTGCCTTCAGTTTCTTTAACTCCTTTTCTTTTCTGATTTCCTGTATTTACAGAATACGTATTAATGTACGAATTTTGTTTTTCCTTTTTAAAGTTGAGATTATCATTAGATAAAATATGATAACCATTCCCATAAGGATCTACAATCCAATTTTTCCCTTCAGTATTTTTAGCAATTTCTCCTTCAAAAGGAAATTTTGTTATTCTTTTAGAAGAAGTATGGAGAGGGGCTTTATTATTTTTTAAATAGGTTTGAAATAAATTAGTTTGTGTTGGATTCTTCTCATCAATACTAGAAATATCAGTACCAATACAAATTAATTTATCACCAAAAGAAAATACTGATTTTTTCGCTCTTAGTTTTCCAGGAAAACCAACGTTTACTTCTCTACCATCTGCATTAGAACCCTTACTTTCGTTTAAAATCATACCAAAAATTCCGTTCTTACCTAATTGGGCTGATCCTGCAAAAGATTCTTTTGAACGAAACATTAGCAAGGGCGTTTTTGGTTCTAACTCCTTTAAAGGCAGATAAATTATAGTCGCTCCAGGATAACGATTCCAATCCCAACCTTCTTGTCTAAATCCACTTCCTTTTTCGCCTTTATTATTTAGTAACTCTATAGTTCCATTTGCTGGATATCTTCCATATCTATTTTCTACTACATAAATTTCTGAAGCCCAAACATATTTACTGTATCCTTTAATTATTGCTGCCCAATTTTTCTCTCTTTTAACAGAAGTAGCTGCATAAGGAAAAGAATAGTATCCAGATAAATCCTCTTTATCAATACCATTCATTTTGGTAAACAAAGCAGTATTAAATATATCTTTATCTCCCCACAATCTTAAATAAGCAGCTGCAAAATCTTTATCTATTTTAGATTTTCCAGTTGGATCTCCAGCATTTGCCATCCATAAAAACCTTTGCTTCATTTTTTGTATTCCGTCACCTTCTAACGGATGACGTCCTGCGTTTCCAAACCCCCAATTGAACTTCTGACTGTATATTCTTGTTGCTAAAAATGCTTTTTTAAAATTTTGATGTCCTTCGGTTCTAATTCTAAATCGAGTTCTTGCCAAGGTTTTAATAACTTTAGGGACATTGTTAAAGGCTCCAATTCCATAAGCAGGATAATGTCCATTATGATGCCAAGCAGTCCCATCTATTTTAAAACCCCATTCTTCATTTTGTTGTGCCAAAATGATCGACATATAATTAGAATATGCACTTAGCATAGCAGCTTGCATTTCTTGTTTCTCAAACATAAAAATGAGCATTAAATGATAGTATGATTGTGTATTTAAATAATCTATGTCCACGAGAAATGTACTTTCATCGTCCAATAATTTTCCTAAATTAAACAACCAATGTAAACTACTGCTAATTTCATTCAATAGCCCTTCTTCTTTTAGTAAATGGCGCATTGTAAAAAAAGCTTCTGTAAGACCTCTTACACTATAACCAACGTGATGTCTTGTACCGCCATTAGAACCCAGTGACCAACCTTGATCTATATAGTATTTAGCTCCTGCAATAAACATTTTTTCTATGGCTGCTCTTTCAGCAGGATTTGCTCTACCGTGAAAATTGGATAGCTGTTTCATTACTCTACCAAAACCTTTGATATCATTGTATTTAGGAATTCCTTGTTGTTTTTCATCAAAGTAAGCTTGCATTCTTTCTCTACTAAAAGTTAATGCTGGTCCTGTAATTTCACCATCTTTTTCTTTTAAATTTAATCCTTCATACAACTCAACTAAAGTATTAATGTATACTTTATATTTTTTAGCAACGGTAAGATCAACATCAATAATTTGTTCAAACTTTTTTAAATCTATTTTTGTTGCTACAGAAACTGGTCTTGGTTTCAAGTTTTTAATACGATTGTAATTACTTATTAGTGCAATCCATTGATCTTTCGATAAATCATGCCCTTCTTTTATAAATGGCACGATTTCGTCTGGATACTGATGTCTATCATCTTGATATTGAGAAAAAATAATATCATCAAAAAATAATTTTCCTTTTTTTGAAGCTGTAGAAACTTTAAAAGAATCGTATTCTATGGATGCTCCTTTTTTTGGTGCATTCCCTTTCATTTCATAAAAAGGCACCCAAATTGTTCGCCAACCTTTAAAATTTAAAACAACATCAAACCAAACTTCCTTTTGACCATTTTTTTCAAAAGAAATTGTAATTTCTTGGTTTTCAGGAGCTTCATTGTAAAAGTTCATTTGTAATGTAGGACTTGAAGGAAAATGGTCTCCATATGCCAAAGGACTTTCTTTTTTAGTTAAAATCCTGAAATTAGATGTAGAAAAAAAAGCTGTATCCGTCCAAGTCCATTTTAAAGATTTATTTCCATATTTAAAATGTTTTTCGCTAACTGATAAATTACTGTTTTCTGATTTATATTGAGTCAAAACAGCTTTTTGTTCAAATGATTCTACAGCAGGCTTGCTATTTTGAGCATAACCCAAAAACCCTATTAAGAATATTAATATTAAAGAAATCTTTGTTTTTGATGAAAAATTCATATTTGTTATAATATTTAAAAATGTTATTTTTTTATGGCAAAGCAACTTTAGATCCTTTTATTTCCCAGTTTTGGAACCATACACTTTTATTTAGATTCTCTATATTCACTTCTTGGTTTACGAAATTACTAACTAAAGTAAAATCTCCAGTTATTTGTTCTGATACAATATTACTTTTTGAAATACGGCCTAATATTTTTCCGGTTGATATTTCTAATACTGAAAAATCAATAGTGTAACTAGAATTATTATTTTCAATTAAAATCTTTAAATCGACGCCATTTTTTAAAGCATCCATAATTATACTGTTTTTATAGGCAAGGCAAGGTGAACCAATAAACAAAGTTCCATTTGTTGTCACACCAATATTTATTCCCTTATTTTGATTGTTAAGATCGTCTTTTATCAATTTCCGTTGATGACCAAAATGAAAACCTGCCCAGTTTTTATTTAAGTTTGAAATTTTATTATTAAAAAAACCTAAACGAACTTTCATTTCTAGATTTCCTTCTTGGCTACCTAGTTGTCTTGTTAATAGATGAATTTTCCTATTTTCATTACTCACCAAACACTCAATTCTATCCTGGAAAACTTGCCACTCTTTGGTGTTACTAGCCCAATATTCTAATTCAGGAAAAGAAGTTATTCCTCTTTTTGCGAAATTGCTTTTATAAATAGTCCCAGAAGTATTTTCTTTTTTACAACTTAAAAAAAGCAATGTAAAGCAAATAAAAACTCGAACTTTGTTTTTATATAACAAAGAAAAAAAAAAGTGTAATTTTAACTTCATTTATTAATTCATTTTTTGATATTTATATAACAAAGAATCTTTTCTTTCGTAGTTTTTACTAATTCTGAGTGCAATGTTTTTTCTGTAGTTTTATCTTTACCCATCAAATTTATTTTTTGATAGGCATCTTTACATTATCATACAAAAAATTACGTTCAACATTATTCGTATCATTAAAATTACGCAGGTTTTTTTATGGGTTCTAATTCCCCCTCATACCAAGATGCAATCTGACCTTATAAAATGAAACAATAAAAAGCAGCCGTTTGTTCATCTCCTTTCATCATTTTAAATTATTGATGTAAATCTCTACGATCTAAAATGGATGGAATACCATTTGTTACACTAAAAATTAAATTACTTTTTTGCTTGTAATTTTTTTAATCTTGATAAAGCTTCAATGTAATAATAATCTGCATAAATTAAAGCAACGTCTATTTCATGACCTAAAGACTTGGCTCCAGTAGAATGTAATAAAAAAGAATCTGCTTTACCCACTGCTGAATAATTTTTTGACCCCAAAGACACTAACATTTTTACACCTGCGTTATAGTATCTTTCTTTGTCTGCTTTATTATCAACAAAAGTGCTTAAATCAAATAAAGCAGAGGCTACTACTGCTGCTGCTGAAGCATCTTTTTCTTCTTTAGGGTTGCTTTGAACATCAAAATCCCAAGCAGGAACCATGTCTTCTGGAAGTAATGACAAGTATTTATCAGTTAATTTTTGAGCAAATTCTAAGAATTTTTTATCTTTTGTTTCTTTGTAAACTAATGTATAACCATAAACTCCCCAGGCTTGTCCTCTAGACCATCTACTATCATCAGCAAAACCTTGTTTTGTATGATGGTTTAGTACATTCCCATTTATAGAATCGTATTCTAAAACGTGCCATGAAGTTAAATCTTTTCTAAAATGGTTTTTCATAGTTGTTTCTGCGTGTTTCACTGCTATATCATAGAATTTTGAATCTCCACCATTTTTAGCTGCCCAAAAAAGTAATTCTAAATTCAACATATTATCAATAATCGTAATATGTTGTTTCCACCGTGGATGCAGTGTATTAGACCAAGACCTTATAGTTCCCACATTAGGATTAAACCTTGACGCTAAAGATGAAGCTGAAGTCAATAAAATATCTTTATATTCTTTCTTCCCACCAATTTCATAACCGTTACCATAGGCAGGAAACATCATAAATCCAATATCATGGTGCTCTGTAATGGTCTTAAAATCTTCAAAAACTTCTGTACGTCTTATTGCCTCTCGTTTCCATTTTTCATTTTTAGTAACATCGTACGCGTACCATAAAGTACCTGGGTAAAAACCAGAAGTCCAAATTAATCTTCCATTTGGCACTTCTTTCCAGTTGGATTCATTTGTTTCTATTAACCTCGGGTGTTTTGTTAAATCTAATAATTTTGGAACTGCAATTTCTAATTGATTTTCGCAATCATCAATTTGCTTTTGTAAATTTATTTCATTTTCTAACAAAATGCTAGATTCATTTTTATTTGAACTTTTACAGCTAAATAAACTTATCAAAATAATTAAAAGGAGAGCTTTAAAATACATAATTGGTTATTTAAATTTTATGATTACTAAACAAATTTATTAAAGTCATTGCAAAATAAAGAGGTGTAAGTAGACCATTATAAGGTAACTTCTTAATCTAAAACTCCATTTATTTTTTAATTACTATGTTTTTTAGTTTTTCTAAAAAAAAAGCATTAAATCAATATATTGATTTAATGCTTCTAATTATACTGTTTTTTTCTAGTACTTATTCTATAATAACTTTTCTACTAGAAACAGCGCCTTCTGCAGTTTCTATTTTCAAGAAATATATTCCACTTGAATATCCCTTTACATCTATAGGTGCAGAATCATTGTTGCTATAAACTTCTTTACCAATAACATTGATCAGTTTTACATTTTTAACATCTATGTTTTTAGAATTAGAAATATTGATAATGCTATTAGCTGGGTTTGGATACACTTCAAAGGCATCATTTAAAACATCATTTTCAACAGATAACACATTAGCGACTGTAAAATCTAATTGTGTTAATGCTGTAAAAGCTTGATTAGGCGTCCATTTGATAGCTGATACAAAACGATAATATCTATAAGCTATTGTTGAAGTCAAAGTCACTGCTGTTTCAACAGCAGCATTTGCAGAATTCATTACGATAGTTGCACTCAAATCTGTCCAAGCCGCGTCATCATTACTTCCCTGCACTTTCCACTGCGAAGAATTCCCAGCTCCTAAAGGATCAGTACCACCTTTATTAGAAGTCCCATTATTAAAAATAAATCTCACTTCAGATACAAGAATTGGGTTATAAGCAGCGTCCACCTCAAACTTATACCCCTCATCTATAGGAAATTCAACACCATTTGCTAATCTTGGTACGGAAGTCGTAGCTAAAGCAAAAATATTATTCCATGTTAATGTTGATGTGTTAGAAAAATTAGTCTGATCCGTTGAGAAAGTTGGCGTCTTAAATATACCTTCTTGCCCAGTAGAACTTTCATTTAAAGCAGAAAAAGCTCCTGGTACTACATCAACCTGTGCATTAGTAGTAAACATCAATAGACCTAATGCTAAAAATAACATTGATTTTAAATTTAAAGTAATTTTTTTCATGATAATAATTTTTAAGTTTATATTAATTTAACGTAATATTATGTCACAAAAATACTGTCTGTTACAAAATCTTAAGAGGGGGGTTTTGTTCTAAAGAAAGGGGCTTATGTGTCATTACACGGTAAAAACCATAAGAATCACAATTAATACCTTTATAAATCGTTTCTCATACGATGTGTTTTGTTACTAAATTATTACGTAACCAAAAAGACCAATATTACTACTATAGCAATCTGCACTTTACCCTAACAATTTTTCCACTAATCCTTATCAGTGATTACAATTTTTATATTTTTTATTACTCCTTATAGTGGTATTAATCCCTATCAAGGTGAGTGGTGTATGTGTGTGTGCCAGCTTCAAGAGAAAAGTATGACTGAAAGAATTTTCTGATGGGGATAAGTGTTTTTTTGGTATATAAAGAAACTAACGTTAGGCTATTTATAATTAACAATTTCATTTACTTAAATAGACTCGACTAGCTTCTGAGTTTCAAATAAGCACTACCCTAACGAACTCCGATACCACTTTGCATCCATTTCAAGCTGCATCAATCAATGCCTAGCACATTAATAGAAAATTCTGGACTTTATTTTTCGTGTGGTCACTGTCAAATTGGGTCAACTACGGATCAAGCCCAAAAGTTGTGGAGTAACTAAAAAAGGCTGAACTTTGTATTTAAAATATTTATGTCTTCAGAGCCATTATTACGAATTGCTAAATTATTACTTCCCGAAGTGCTTGTTACTTATTTTGAACTCATCAAAAACGAAGTTAAATCAGAAGAGATTCACTTTTATTT
>Ga0209198_1002122_pt1 | contig 14081 bp, 15 predicted proteins | sample COGITO_mtgs_1105_2_FD_184804 | JGI IMG/M metagenome (GOLD analysis project Ga0209198, IMG submission 184804) | Pelagic marine microbial communities from North Sea - COGITO_mtgs_110519 (SPAdes) (version 2) | ecosystem: Environmental > Aquatic > Marine > Epipelagic ...
GAATAAAGCGTCATTAGACTAGTTCGAAAAATGAAAACACTGAAAAAATTAAAGGTAATTCGACCCTATTGTAAAGAATAATACTTAGGTTTGTTTTAACTTAAGAGTAGCTTAGGTTTATTGGTTTGGTTAAACCCCGTCTTCGGACGGGGTTTTTTTATGTCCATATGAGACTTACTGCTTTACCGTAAATACTCTTGATATATTAAAACCAAGAAAAAGACTTCCGTTTGCCGCGCTGTAGGGGTTTCGAGCCATCCACAAAGGATCGCTCAATGCACGCGTGTTGCTCAGATGAAATTGGAAAACATGCCCTCCAGTTTCTATATCCACGCCTATACTCAACGGATTGTGAAATTGCTCTTCCGTAGCTCCTGAACCATAACGACGGTTGGATGAAAAGGCATATTCGCCTGTTAATGCAATTCGTTGGGTCAGCTTGTAACGGCCTCCGAGCATGAGGTGGTAGGTATCATTAGGATCTTCAGGTCCGGGAACAAGATTCCAATGAACGACGCTAGGTGCTAAAATAAGGCTGATACGCTCATCAAACTTGCGCGCAAATACCGCTTGGTGCTGGTATGACAAGCGATCGCTTGTGTTATGATCAATACCGTCTGTATAACGAGCCCCCCGGTAATTAAGAGCAGAGTATAGGGTTAAACTAAAAGGGAAAGTATTCGCACCTGTTTTTTGACGAAGTGCTCGGTATTTAACAAACGTGTCGGAGGTCTTAAGCACTGACGATCGCCCTATTCCAACATTGAGACGGTCAGAAATCCCATAGTCAAGCTGCATTCGAATGTGCGCATTGTCTAACCCGAAAAAATTATATAGGTATTCATCTGTGAAGCTTCCGAAACGGTGGGAGATAATGTATTGCAGCACCCCTTTACCGGGCGTTTCATTGGTCTGGCCGTTCAATAACTTAGTCCCCTTGAACGTTGCGTAAGTAAATTGCGTGGGCTGGGGACCGTCATCTAACAAATCAAATAAATCCTCTTGAGCATTTGTAATTAAGGCGCTCAATAAAAAGATAAGAATAGAGAATAAACGAACCATTATTTAGTAGTTTCTTTAAGTGTCGCGCGGACTTGAATCGACGCGGTATTAGAAATTTTATTCGCGACAGCGCTGGGGATTTTAACACCGTAATCTGCTAATAGGATTTCAAAAGAAGTTACTAATACAAAGTTTCCGTCCTCCTGCGTTAAGCTCGCAGGTACGCTGATTTCCTGAGTAATACCGTGGATGGAAAGCGCCCCTTTTACCGCGCCCTCGGCGAAGACACCTCTAAAAGAAGCTTTTGGAAACTTCTCACTTTCAACATAATTTTCGTTGAAGTGCTCCTGCATCAAAGCCCTTTTAAATTGGAAAGAAGTCATTAAAGCCTGAACACCAATTTTACCAGAACTCGCATCAAAAACAGCGGAGCCACTTTCAGTAAAGGCTTCGATATCTTCTAGAGGGGAACCGGCATCGAAAGAGAGTCGAGCTTCACGCGTGAGGTATTGTTGAGCGGATGCTACGGTGCTGCAAATCAACAATACAGTTAAAATAATTCTTTTCATGGCTATCAATTATTAGGTGCGCCTTGTCCTATCCAAGCTTGGAGTTTACTTATGTCGCAATCGCTTAATGCGCCACCGGGAGGCATCAACAGCGGGTCGCCAGCGCTTCGCGTCGTACGATCGATTAAAGATCCGTTTAGCGCCGCTGCCGCAGTATTTTGATGGCTGCTTAGAATTAGGCCGCCGTTGGCGGACATTCCGTTGTGACAACCTTCACAGTTTTGACTTATGAGTGCATCTATGTCCTGGCTAAAGGTTACGGCTGCGGTATCGCATGCGGTAATATTTCCATAGGAATCAATACTGTTGTCGTAGCTGCAATTCGTCATTAAAAGCAGTATTGCTATACATTGCAAGCTTAACCGGGTGTATTTTTTTGCGCGCTGTTGCATCTTTAAAGGTATAATAATGTTCCGTCTACGTCTTCAAAAACTGTGCTAAGCAGTTCAATATACCGGTCTAATTGTTCTTGATGTTCAGGTTTTTGAACGCCAGTTTTGTAGTCAACGACCGTAATTTTTTTTCCGGTTTTAATGAGAAGATCTGGCCGGGCCGTATCCTGCTTGGAGATGATGGAGCGTTCCGTATAAATAAGTACTCCGCTGTCATTGATGTTTTTAAGTACTGGATGTTGGGCCAATTGGTCAATGGACGCCGCCGCACCATCGTGCAAGTGATCTGAAAATGCCCCCGTGCGGTACAACCTTCGCAAAGCCGCCGCTCTTGAAGCGGGATTTCTTTGGAGAATTTGATGGAGTGCCGTTCCCCATTTGCTCCCATCAGAGTGGCCGTCAAACCAACCGCTAGGCGCAGTTTGCGCCATTCGAAGGTTAGCAGGAGAGAATACACCGGGCTTTGGCGCCTCCGGGCGAACGGATTCTTCAATGTTTACAGATTCCGGGAGTACGATTTCTCCGGAGCGGTACGCGCCTTCCTCCGGGTCACATCCTAAAAAGTCGATCAAGCCCTTCCCTAATTCATCGGGCTTTTCTTTGTCGACATACACATGCAAACCGGAAACGGGCCGCGTCATAGCCACATAGGCCATATTCATCCAATCGAAATAGCTTTGGTTTTCTAGCGCAGACCATAATTCGGGTTCAAATAAGGGAGCGTTTTTATCAGATTTAGTGATGGGTAATCGGGCCAATTCTGGATGAACATCGACATCGATCCAGTGCGCATCGCCGCCCGATTTATAGTTAATTCCAAAAGGAAGAATGACGTGTTCAAACTCTAACCCTTTACTCTTATGTATGGTCATAACCTGTACTGCAGGCTTGTCCTGCGGAGCAGGAACATTACGCTTTTTTGCCTCTGCCTCCCACCAAGAGGGTAAAGTAGCAAACGAACCTTCTCTAGTTTGAAATCCATAAAGTAGATCTAGGCAGCTGTCAACCATCGCGTTGGGCTCCAGTAATAAGCCAAAAACCTCAAAGACACGTGCACCAAAGGTATATAGCGATTCTTGTTGGCTAAAGAGTTGCTGGAGTCCGGGGAACAGGCCGCTGAGGTAGGGTATGCCTTTCGAAGTGGTCTGCTGTTGGAAAACAAAGGGCTCTAATTGCGCAGGGATTTTACCCAGCTTAGACAAGGCATAAGCCAAAGCAAATCTGCTTTCGCGGTCGTCAGCATTGAGAAATAATCGTGCGCAAGACAACAGCACGGCACTCTCGAAGGAGCTTCCTACGACGAGACTGTCCGCAGATAAGACAGGAATACCTTCTTGCGTTAAAAAATTGGCCAGTAATTTTCCTTGCGCGTTTCCGCGGACCAAAAGCGCTACATCGTTGTAGGAATGTCCACGTTTTAAAAGGGCTTCTATGGTTGTTTTAACCTGTGAGCAGACGGCCTCTGCATAGCTCTGTGCGTTCTTTGTTTCACCCTCGGGAACGGAAATAAAATCCACAACGACTTCGCCTTTTAAAGGGTCCTTGTCTGGCACTTGTTGAAGCTGTGCCCCGGTATAAGCACTTTGATGTGCGGGCACCGTTAGGCGCTTACTGAGGTGTTCGAAAAAAGAATTATTGAAGTGGACAATATTCCCGTAGGTTCGAAAGTTTTTAGGCAATTGGACCGTTTCGCGGGAATACAATTCGTGTCCGCTAGGGTGCTGCTGAAAACGGTTAGATGGATGGACGTTGTCCACGAGCGCCATGAATTGTTCCGCACGTCCGCCGCGCCAGCGGTAAATACTTTGCTTGGCATCTCCAACGATAAGGGCGCTGTTTGGATTTTCATCCTTAGTTAAGGTATGCTCAATGAGGGGGTGCAAATTGTCAAATTGCATTTCAGAGGTGTCCTGAAATTCATCGATATAGAAATGCCAAAATTTCTCGCCCAAGCGGGCATAAATAAATGCGGTAGGCTCCTTTTGAAGCTCTTCAGAAATCAGTTTGTTGAAGGCACTTAGCGGCATGGTGTTTTGCTCCTCTTGAAGGGCATTAAACTTATCCATGAGTGCACGGGTGGCCGAGAGCTGCTGTAGTTTTTCTGTGGCTTGTTTCAGCAACAATAGTTTGCGCTGGTTGCGTTCTTGGAACGACTGGGCCAATTCTAAAAAGGCCTCCCACTCAGCATCAGCACTTTTCTTTGGCTTGGTCTTAAAGGCCTGAACACCTGCTTCTAGGTCGTTGCTTCGGAGGTTAGACCAAAGTTCAACGAAGTGTTTTTTAGCCTGGGGGTAGTAGGTAAAGTTGTCTTTCGTGTACCCTTGAGCCTTCAGGTGCGTGAACGCTTGTTGCGCTAGTTTTTTTCCTTCATCTACAATGGAGGTAAGTTCCTGGTTGAGTTCCCCTTCGAGCTCAAGCATACGCTCTGGACCGGGTAAATGGGCCAATTCCGTCCACGTATCTTCGTTAAAACTCTCTTTCCCTTCGCGCTTCAAATCCCTATCCGGGTTGTGACTTTTTTCGCGGTTCATTCGTTCTTGCATCCACGCCGCTAGGGATGCACGTAGCGCCGGTGCTTCTCCCAGACTGCTGTAAAGCAGCTCCAAAGCTTCTTCGATCATTCCATCGAGGTCCAAACGCACTTCGAAATTGTCGTCGAGCTCTAAGTCTCGTGTAAAGGTGCGAACCAATCGGTGTGTGAACTGGTCAATAGTCCCCACATTCAAAGTGCTGTAATTGTGCAACATGTGACTTGCCGCACCAGCGGCGCGTTGTTGCAATTCTTTGGCGCTTATGCCAATCTCTTCCCAAATCGGTTCGAAAAACGCACTAGAGCTGGGATCATTCAGGGTTTTGAAGGTTAATAATTGGTCCAACAAGCGTGCCTTCATTTCTGCTGCTGCATTGTTGGTGAAGGTGATGGCTAAAACTTTTTGATAGGCATGGTCCATATCCTTTTTTCGCAACGCATTCATGAGGATGTGCTGCACTAAAGAATACGTTTTGCCTGAACCCGCTGAGGCGTTTAAAACGATGAAGTCTGACGGGGCAGATAATGGCGTTTGGCCTTGAGTAGCGGTCATAGAGATTATTGAACAGGATATAAACGTAAGTTAAAACCTTCAGCGGGAATTTGCCTTACCTTTATACCAAGATTTAACATAAACCCTATTTAATATGGCATTTGAATTACCACAATTAGGGTACGCTCATGATGCGCTAGAGCCGCACTTTGATGCACGTACCATGGAAATCCACCACGGGAAACACCACGCAGGATATACTTCAAAGCTCAATGCAGCAGTTGAAGGAACAGATATGGAAGGCAAGTCTATCGAAGAGTTGCTCGCAAATCATTCAGACAATGCAGCCATTCGCAACAACGGTGGCGGTTACTACAACCACTGCTTGTTCTGGGAAGTACTTTCTCCAAACGGAGGCGGCGCTCCAACAGGAGATCTAGCAGCTGCTATTGACGAAGCGTTTGGTTCGTTGGATGGCTTGAAAGAAAAATTTAACGCAGCAGCGGCAACACGCTTTGGCTCTGGATGGGCTTGGTTGTGTGTTAACAACGGCGTCTTAGAGGTGTGTTCTTCTGCAAATCAAGACAACACATTAATGCCGGGCGTAGGCTGCGGCGGTCACCCAATCATGGGCTTGGACGTGTGGGAGCATGCATACTACTTGAACTACCAGAACCGTCGTCCAGACTACATCGCAGCATTTTGGAATGTTGTGAATTGGGATGCAGTTGCTGAGAAATATGCTGCAGCGAAATAAACTGGTTAATCAAGGAAAATAGAGACCTCGGGCTAAACGCCCGGGGTTTTTTTGTGCCTGGATTTAAATGGCTTCGTCTATTTTTTCTACGGCTTTTCGTACGTCAAAGTAGAAGCGGGCGCCTATGGCAAAATTGGTCACTAAGGCAGGTGATGGAAGTACCGCAATACCCGGTGCAAATTCGAAGAACACATCAATGGGAAACTCAACAGATTCGTAAGCCACTCCCAGAGGAACTCTGGCGTAGAGTTGGTTACCCGCTGCGTTATAGCTTTTCAAATGAACGCCACCGCCGTAATAAAAAGGAATGCGTCCTTTTTCTGCAGTGATGATTTCGTAGTTGTGAAGCAAATAATCAGCACCAATATTGATCCCTTCTTGCCCTTTCACTGCGCTGTAGCCCAGGGTATATTGAAAGGCCTCATTGTTGTTGTTGAATTTTTTAATACTAAAACCGCTTGGCTCACCTAGAGCAAGTCCAATGCCGTAGTGGCCTTTATAATCCTGTGCAGCAGCGTTAAAGGTCAATGCTAAAACTACAAGTACAAGTGCTTTTTTCATTTTTTTGGTGTGTAACGGTCTAGAGATAAATGTGTCCCGTCCCATTTTGCGTAGGTATTCAAATGAATCCAATCGCCTAGGACGAAATATTTGCTTTCAATTTTGGTGCCATCTTTTCCTTCGCGGGTTTGAAGGACCAACTCTTTCTCGTGGTGCCGATGACCGTAAACGAAATAGTCAAACCACTCTTTTTCAAGAAGGGTTCTACTGTGGACCAATTGCCTTTCCTTTTCCCCTTTAAAGGCGTGATCATCATCGCTTTGGCTGTTGCGGGAAGCCCGCGACATTCGAGCGGCAAAGCCTACTCCAAAATTTGGGTGGAGCCGTTTATATGCCCAGATGGCGATGGGGTTGGTAAAAAGTTTCTTTATTACTTTGTATTTGCGGTCTCCAGGGCCTAAACCGTCTCCATGGGCAAGATAAAACCAAGTTTGGCCGTCATTCGGGGACCACTTTAATGGTCTGTGGTGAACGGTTGCTCCCAATTCTTCTTCGAGGTAGCTTCCCAACCATAGGTCGTGGTTGCCTACGAATATGTCGAGTTTAAGACCGGCATCGACCATGAGCGCTAATTGGCCCAAAACACGGGTGTGACCGCGTGGTACAACGTGTTTGTATTCGAACCAGTAGTCAAAAAGATCGCCAACGATAAAGAGTTGTTTGCAGTCCTTAGCAATGCTTTTTAGAAAAGCGACTAGGGCGCGTTCACGCTCCTGGCTATCCTGCACGGAAGGCGCTCCTAAATGGACATCTGATATGAAATAAGTGTGCGTACTCACGGTCGCTAAGGTAAGTTATTTATAGTATTCTAGTACTTCTTGTGGCAGGTGTTTAAATATGGTTTAGCTTTGCCTAAAATAAAAGATAGCCAAAGTGAAAACCCACACGGAAAGCGAAGAGAACTATATTAAAGCGCTCTACCATTTAGGCGGAGGCCGGCCCGTTAGTAACGGCGATCTTGCGCAGCGGATTGGTGCAAAGGGCTCCTCTGTCACCCAAGCGGTTAGAAGACTTGGTCAAAAAGACCTCGTGAACGTTGTTCCTTACAAAGGCGTTCAACTCACCCCTCAAGGCATTCGGTTGGCCAAATCTATTTTGCGTAAACACCGGTTGTGGGAGACTTTTTTAGTGGATAAGCTTGGCTTCGGCTGGGAGGAAGTGCATCCGCTCGCAGAGCAGTTGGAGCATATCCAGAGTGAAGAATTGGTCGATCGACTATTTCAATTCCTGGGCAGCCCGAAACACGATCCACACGGCGATCCTATTCCGGAACGCGATGGTCAAATGCCGCCGGTTTTAGGACAGCCAATCGGCGCTTTTACTGCAGGAACCGAGATTCGAATTGTTCGGGTAGAAGATGCTGGGTCAGAATTCTTTGACCAATTGGACACCATGAACATCAACCTAGGCAACACCTATGAAATTCGTGCGATTTCAGCTTTTGACTCGAGTGTAGAACTGGGCTCCTCTGCAGGTACCTTTTGGCTGAGTCAGAACATGTGTGCAAACATTTACGCCGTACAATCATGAGGAATTTCCTGATCATGGCACTTGCCGCATTGACTTTGGCGTGTACGCCAGAACCGTCCATCGATGTCTTGTGCACTACCTCAGTAGTTGCCGATGCGGCACGTCAACTGCTACCGGAAGAAATTTCGGTACAAGCCTTAATGCAGTCAAACATTGACCCGCATAGTTACAAGCCCGTCGAAAGCGATGTGGCCAAGCTTAGCAATGCGGGTGTCATCCTGCACAACGGTTTGCATTTGGAAGGTAAAATGACAGACATCCTTGAAAAAGTTGGCCAGCAAAAGCCAGTCTACGCAATGAGCAGCGCACTTCAGTCTCACGACCTTATCGAAGTAGGCCCCAACACCTGCGATCCGCACATATGGTTCGACCTGCAACTTTGGAACCGATGCGTGGGTGAACTGGCCCTCTTTTTAAAGGGTGAATTCCCGCAACACAGTGCGGCTATTGAAAGCAACGCTATGGATTATTTTTCCGAATTGGTCGCAGCACACGATGAATTTGTACTGGCGATCAATGAAGTTCCCGATTCAGTACGCGCCCTAGTTACCGCGCACGATGCTTTCTCCTATTTTGGTCGCGCCTACGGCATCGAAGTGCATGGATTGCAGGGGATTAGTACCGCTGCAGAATTTGGCATACGAGACATGACTTCTTCCGCCCAATTCATTTTAGACCGCAACCTATCCACCGTCTTTATCGAGACTTCGGTAAATTCAAAAAGTATCGAAGCACTGCAAGAAGCAGTAGAACAAAAAGGCGGAAAAGTGCGGATTGGTGCGCCATTGTTCAGCGACGCGTTGGGAGCGGAGGGAACGCCAGAAGCCACCTTGATTGGGGCGTTTACACACAATACAACACAGATTTTAAAATCATTCAACTAATGGAAAAGAGCATTGAAGTACACAATCTCACGGTCAGCTACCACAGCAAGCCTGTGCTTTGGGATGTTGATTTTGAATTGCCCAAGGGTAAAATTATAGGCGTCGTTGGACCAAATGGTTCTGGAAAGACGACCATGCTCAAAACCGTCATGGGACTTATGAAGCCGGACAGCGGTTATACGGAAATATTTGGCCAACCCTTAGATAAAGTCCGTGAACGAGTGAGCTACGTTCCACAGCGCGAAAGCGTGGATTGGGACTTTCCGGCTGACGTAATGGACGTGGTATTGATGGGGCGGTACCGAAAAAACAATCTTTTTAAACGCATCACGAAAGAGGACCGTCGCATTGCCACAGAGGCGCTAGAAAAAGTGAACCTTTTAGAATTTGCGGACCGACAAATTTCTCAGCTTTCGGGCGGTCAACAACAGCGCGTATTCATCGCACGATCTTTAGCGCAACAGGCAGATATCTACTTAATGGACGAGCCTTTTGTAGGTGTGGACGCCGCGACTGAGGACGCTATCTTAAAGCTGCTGCGTGACATGAAAAACGAGGGTAAAACGGTCGTCATTGTGCACCATGATTTACAGACAGCGAACGAATATTTTGATTGGATTGTGTTGCTCAACACACGACTAGTTGCAGCCGGTCCAAAAGAAGAGGTCTTTACAAAAGAACTATTGCAGGAAGCCTACGGCGGCCGTTTAACGGTTCTTTCAAAACTAGGCGACCTCATTTCAGATACTGAATTCCCGCTTCGCGAACCAGATTTTAAAGAAGACCAACCGAAAGATTAATGTTTGATCCTATTTTCATAAAAGTGCTTATTGGCACGCTACTGTTGGCGGCTTCGTCCTCCGTGGTGGGTGTTTTCAGCTTTTTAAAGGGAGAGAGTTTAGTTGGAGATGCGATAGCCCATGCACTTCTTCCTGGGGTGGTGCTCGCATTTATTATTGGAGACGGACGCAATCCGGTTTTTTTAATTCTTGGCGCGTTAGTCGCGGGTCTTACGGCTCATTACGGCATAAGTTTTCTCGAGCAACGCACAAAACTGAAAGGAGATACAGCCATCAGCCTAGTGCTTTCAACGTTTTTCGGCTTCGGCATCATGTTGCTTTCAGCGGTCCAGCGCACGGGACAGGGTCAACAGGCGGGGCTAGAGCGGTTCCTTTTAGGTAAAGCCGCCGCCATTACGCTGTCTGATCTGTACGTTTTTGGCGCCCTTGCATTGGTGTTGCTTGCTAGTGTTGCGCTCTTCTTCAAGGGATTTCAGTTAATGACCTTTAATGAAGATTTTGCCGCTGCCATTGGCCTGCCTATACAATTGATCCGATTTGTTTTCACCGTACTTACCGTCTTGGCGGTTACAGTAGGCATTCAATCTGTTGGCGTCGTGTTGATGGCCGCATTGTTGATTACACCTGCCGCCGCCGCACGATCTTGGACCGCTTCATTGCGCTTGATGCTTGTACTTTCGGCTGTTTTTGCGGCTACCGCGGCAGTGGTTGGAACAATTATTAGCGCGAGCCTGCCAAAAATGCCAACGGGACCGTGGATTGTGCTTGCTTTGGGCGGCATCGCATTTATTTCGCTTCTTATCGCCCCTGAAAACGGATGGCTTCCTCGCAGAAAACGGGCTAGAGGAAACCAATTAAAAACCCAGCGTGAAAACCTTTTGAAACTGCTTTATGGCGCAGAAGAAAGAGAGGGTCATACCGTCGCAATGACGTCGGAAACCATAGTCGGGATAAGGCGCCAGCACCTTGAAGGGTTACGCAAGACGCTACGGTCTTTGAAAAAAGAGTATTTATTGGTGGAGCGCGCAGATGGTTTTGCTTTGACTGAAAAAGGTCGCACAGAGGGCCGTCGTGTGGTTCGATTACACCGATTGTGGGAGCTATACCTCACAGAGCGTCTCGGCATGGCCGCAGATCATATTCATCCCCAGGCCGAAACCATGGAACACATCATTACCCCTGAAATAGAGGCATTAATAGTTAAAGAATTGGGGAATCCCGAAGTGGATCCTCACCAAAGTCCTATTCCTTATGAAGAAGATTAGTATTGTGATTTTATTGGCCTCATCTTTTTGGGTCATGGCGCAGGAGCGTCCACAGATGAATGATATTGACGCTGACGGTGTTGAATTAACACCCGTGTTTGTGGGTATGCCAGCCATTGCGACAGATAGACCGGATATTACCGAAAGTGCACAGATTACTCCAGTAGGATGGTTTCAGTACGAAGGCGGGTATCAGTTTTCGCATGCGGAAGAAAGAATATCGTTGACCAGTATCTCTGACGCGCATCAAATCGAGCAGGTCTTGCGCTTTGGGATCAATCGAAAATTTGAAATGCGTGCAGTGATTAACTCGAATACACAGCGCATAGATATAGTAGACACTTGGAATGACCCCTTCCGTACAACAGGCGTAAATCCAGTGACCATTGGGTTCAAGTACAATCTCTTTAAGGAAACAGATCTATTACCACAAACCACCTGGTTGAGCCACCTCACGTTACCATGGGTTGCCGCGGGTGATTACCGCGCTCCAGCCCAAGGAAATGTGGTCTTCCACGAACAGCGACTCATGCTGGAAAAGGGATTGACTCAGCGGCTTGGTATTGCAAGCAATATTGGAATTTCTGGCGGCATGAACGGCACTAATGGCTTCGTGGACGGCGGAATGTTCTCCTTAGCATTAGGCTATGATCTTGGCAATGACTACGGTGTGTATGCGGAGTATTTTAGCAACTGGCAGCTACAGGGGCAGCAACTGTTTGGGACGCCCTATTTTGACGGCGGGTTCACCAAGCTGTTGTCCAACGATCTTCAATTAGATATTTACGCTGGATTTGACCTCAGCCCTTACGTGGACACCCGGCTCAACACGAGTGGCCTTTTCTTTGGAACAGGCGTTAGTTACAGATTTCCCCTCGCACACTATTTACGTTAATGACCCCAACCTTCGCCATAGCATTAACGGCGGTTTTTACCGCAGTTTCTTGTGCCCTCCTGGGCGCTTTCCTCGTGCTGCGTAAAATGACCATGGTCGGCGATGCTATTTCGCACGCGGTACTTCCCGGTATTGCCGTGGCGTATTGGTTAAGCCAAAGTCGTGCCTCACTGTGGATGTTCTTAGGCGCAGCGGCGGTAGGTGTTTTAGCTACGATTATTATAGAATTGTTACGTAAAAAATTAAAGGTTCAAAGCGACGCCAGTATTGGCATGACGTTTACTACGTTGTTTGCATTGGGGGTTATACTGATCACCTTTTGGAGCGATAGCGTGGATTTAGATCAGGAATGTGTGCTGTACGGGGAGATTGCCTATGTGCCCTTTAACACATGGTCGTTCGGCGGTCTAAACATGGGACCCATTGCCCTTTGGTCTTCTGGGCTTCTTCTTCTCGCAGTTTTAGCCTATACGGTCATTGGCTTTAAAGGACTGAAAATGTCCAGTTTCAATGAAGATTATGCCGCCGTCTTAGGCATAGGTGTGGCCGCATGGAACCTCAGCTTAATGGCCATGGTGAGTTTTGCTACCGTAGTGAGTTTTGAAAGTGTTGGCGCGATTTTAGTGGTGGCTCTGCTCGTCGTTCCCGCTGCAACAGCCTACCTTTTGGTTGAGAAATTACACCTCCTCCTTATCGGGGCAGGCAGTATTGCGTTACTCGCGGCATTGGGTGGCTATGCCCTCAGCCGTTGGATGGATACGTCTATAGCCGGTACGGTTGCTACCTTGCTTGGGGTCCAATTTTTAATCGTCCTACTTTACCACCAACTCATTCAAAAACGAAATCAACATGCAGTGGCATAGACATACCTTCGAATCCCTTCCGAAAAACGACTTGTATGCATTACTTCGGTTGCGCTCAGACATATTTGTTGTAGAGCAGGATTGTGTGTATCTAGATTTAGACAATCACGATCAAAACAGCTACCACCTTTATGCTAAAAACACCGAGGGAGCAGTGGTTGCCTATGTCCGCATCTTGCCTCCAGGAACCGCCTATCCTCAGGTCAGTATAGGCCGCGTAGTTGTTGAAAAATCGGCGCGTGGCAAGGAATTGGGAATCGAACTTATGGTACGGGCAGAAGAATGGGCCTGGGATTTGTTTGAGCGCGAGCGGGACGTGGTTATTATGGCACAATCGTACCTACTTCAATGGTACGGTCGTTTGGGCTATGTAGCTCAAGGGGAGGAGTTTCTCGAAGACGGTATTCCACACCGAATAATGATCAAGTCCAATAAATAACGGGAGGGATAAGTCGTGATATGTATCACAGGTCGAAAATGTAAAATGTTGTAGATTAAGAAAGAATGTGGCGTCGTCCATATATTGATGTGTTAGTTGGAATGCCTCGAGTGGAAACGCTCGGGGTTTTTTTATGCTTAAATTCGTAGACATGAATACACCTCAAAACGCCGGGGCAGTGAGCCTCAAAGATTCAATCATGGAAGTAGAGGGCTGGACGGACAACGTATACCAGCAGAACTTCATGGACTTATTGGAGCAGCAACCCTATATTATGGGTACGTTGATGGAGGCCGACGAAGGCATGGACGACGGGACGCACAGTTGGATGTTGAAATCGGTATTGCTGTTAAAATGGTCCTTTCAGAAAATGGGTTGGCGTTTGACCATGCTTAGCAATGAGAAATGGCAAGGTGTTATTGAAGAGAAATTGGAAGTCTATGAATCGCACCAAGAGGAGCACGGCCTGGATATTCCTGCGCTTATTAAATTGAGCAGTTCGCCAAACACCTTGAGCGAATTGTACCTCTACGTGGTAGAGAATAATACGACTACAGAAGAGGCTAAAGGCAACGTACTTTTCTTGATCGATTGCGCCATCGAAGCGATGGAAATGGCAGTACTTCAAGACAAAACAGAAAGCGACACATAGCATGGATCAAGCGAAGGAAATAGTAGGCCACATGATGAAGAACGACGCTTTCAGCCAATGGCTGGGCATTACTGTCGTATCTAATGCACCTGGCGAGGCTACTTTAAAAATGACCGTTCGTGACGAAATGACCAACGGCTTTCACATCGCGCACGGGGGCATCACCTACTCTCTCGCAGATTCGGCCCTTGCCTTTGCTTCAAACGGCAGCGGCCGTCAAAGTCTTTCTATTGAAACCAGTATACATCACCTCCACGCGGTTCGCGCAGGGGAAGAGCTCACCGCATTTGCAACCTTATTGAGTGAAACGCATAAAACAGGGTTGTATCAAATAGACATCACAACTACTTCAGGGCAGCGCGTAGCATGGTTCAAAGGAACCGTATACCGCACCTCGAAAGAATGGAACCTATGAAACAGACCTATATCGTAGACGGCGTTCGTACGCC
>Ga0209198_1002154_pt1 | contig 13958 bp, 15 predicted proteins | sample COGITO_mtgs_1105_2_FD_184804 | JGI IMG/M metagenome (GOLD analysis project Ga0209198, IMG submission 184804) | Pelagic marine microbial communities from North Sea - COGITO_mtgs_110519 (SPAdes) (version 2) | ecosystem: Environmental > Aquatic > Marine > Epipelagic ...
TATCAGCAATGCTACACCCCTCCAGATGCAGCGGCTGAGGTTTCGTTCTAGTGTTTACTCAGCCGCAACAGCGGATACATCCTGACCGGATGCCGCCATGATCGCTTTGATGATATTGTGATACCCCGTGCAGCGACAGATATTGCCTTCAAGGTATTCCCTGATCTCACCCTCGGTGGGTGTAGGGTTCTCTTTTAGCAGCGCCGCTGCTGACATCACCATGCCGGGTGTGCAAAAGCCGCACTGCAAACCGTGGTGATCCTGAAATGCTTGCTGGATTACATTGAGAGAGCCATCAGCATTCGCCTGCCCTTCAATCGTGGCGACATCTGCACCGTCTGCCTCTACTGCAAACATGGTGCAGGATTTCACCGCTTCGCCATTCACATGGATCACGCAGGCGCCGCATTGTGAAGTGTCACAGCCAATGTGTGTCCCCGTCAGTCGCAAGTCACCGCGTAGGAAGTCCGACATCAACGTGCGGCCCTCCACTTCACCTGACACGGATTTCCCGTTCACGGTCATTGTTACCGATGCCATTCTTTCCTCCCGAAAAATAATATGCTTTGGCGAGAGTTAAGCACGGCCAAGCGCAGTTGAGAACACCCTACTTACGCTGCAGTTGCACGGTAACGGTGAATTGCGCTTAGATATCAGCCCGAGGCTTGGGCCGCGTCGGTATTTCTTTGAGCAAACCACCCACGCCCATTTTGGCAAAGTTAGAGGGACTTGGGTGCGCACCGCAGATCACCCGTTCCAGAACCCAATCAGCACCATTCAACGCCGGTGAGCGTGCGCAACCTGGCAACCCGATGACAGGTTTTTTGTTGTAAACGCCTAGAAACAATAGATTTCCAGGATCCACCGGCATTCCGAATTGCGTAATCTCTCCACCCGCCTGCCGCACGGCCTCCGGCCCAACGTCGGCGATGTCTGATGTTGCCGAAGCCGTGAGTATGAAGACAACTTCTCCAGCCGCTTGGCGTACAGCCGTAGCCAAGGCGCAGGCCCTATGCGGCACAACAACGCGGGGTGTCAGGGTTAAGCCGAGCCTATCCAGCCGACCGGCAAGTGATTGCCTGCCCTTTGCAGAAGGCTTCTCGCTAATTTCTGTCTCGATCAGTGTTGCGGTTAAGAATTGCGGAGGCAGAACCGAAAGCGCCTGCTGCGCGGCGTCCATGGCGGCTTTCACATCCTTGCCTGGCACCGCGTAAGAGATGATCTTGATTGTTGCGACCATCCCATCCTCACTGACACGCTGAAACGGGGGTACTGTCGCTGCGGTAATCATCGGGTTGATCGCATTCATTGCGTCGATGCTTGAGGTGCTTATCTGTAATATGCCGGGACCTGTCGCATACAGGTTCACGCGGCCGGTCGCGGCCTGACTAAGGCGCAGTCCCTTCCCGGCGATGGCCTTGGCCAATTGCGCAGCGGCATCATCCTCGTTCAAATCACCCGGTTCATATTGTGCGACAATGACCTGACTGTGGCCTGAGGCAAGCAAGGCCGCTATGTCATCGGGGGCCAAGACCAGTCCTTTGCGCAGCCGCCCCTTTTTCAGCGGGACAGCATGCGCAAGGACTGCGCCCAGCGCTTCCTCTGTCGCAACAGATCCGAATTTCACGACCGTTTCCGCAAGATCTGGGTGACTTCGGCCATGATACTCACCGCGATTTCGGCAGGCTGCCGTCCCCCCAGATCAAGCCCCACCGGCGCGTGGATCCGTGCCAGTTCCGCGTCCGTGAACCCGACTTCTTTCAGCCGCTCCACCCGTTTTACGTGGGTGCGGGTCGAGCCAAGGCAGCCCAGATAGAAGGCTTCTGATTCCAAAACCGTGACAATCGCCGGATCGTCCAGTTTGGGGTCATGGGTCAACGTCACCACAGCCGTGCGCGCATCTATCTTGAGGTCGCGCAGCGCTTCATCGGGCCATTCATCGCGGATCGTCTCTCCGGGAAAGCGCGCCGCGGATGCAAAGGCCGGACGCGGATCTACAAGGATCGGTTGATAACCACAGGCCCGCGCCATGCTAACCAAATGCTGCGCAATATGCACGGCCCCAACGACGATCATCCGCAGCGGTGGGTTGAATACAGCAACGAACGTGCGGCCGTCTTCCTCTATCCCAGATGTGTCGGTCCTGTGACGGTCGGGAAATGTGGTTGCCGCCTGCAATCGCGGGCGGCTTTTGATGATGTCTGTAACATAGACAACGGGCTTTGCCTCTAAGCGGGCGTCAGTCAGCCGTTCCAGTATCTCGACTGGCATGATTGGCCCGACGGGTTCAACAAGAACCTTGATTTCACCACCACAGGCCAGACCCACGGCAAAGGCTTCGTCGTCGCTGACGCCAAAGGTCAGCAACCGCTGGTCTCCATCGGCAATTGCATCAATCGCTTCAGTGATAACGGCGCCTTCGACGCACCCACCAGATACCGACCCTTCCATCGCGCCATCGGCGTCAATCACCAACTGGCTGCCGACAGGGCGCGGCGCAGACCCCCAAGTTTGGACCACAGTCGCGATAGCAACGCCCCGACCGGCGCGGTGCCAGTCAAGGGCCAATTGGGGAAGATAGGTTATCGTGTCAGTCATCTGCGCCTTACTATTCTGGTTAGAAAGCAATTGTTTCGCGCTGATCGCACATCAACAAATGCAATATCCGGACGATCCAAAAGACTTTCTGCGTAGTTCTGTATTTGCGTAGGGTCTGTGATCTGACCGGTACCGTAAACGATTCTCTCGTGTTCATCATAGGCTTTCACCAGATAATCGGGAGAGGTCGTAAGAATTGGCGGCAAATCCATGCCTGAAAAAGCCGTGCAATGCGCGGCACAAAAGAAGACCGGGCCGGTTTCCGCATACGGCTGCAAAGGCCCAAAGGGGCGCGCCGCGCAAACCAACATCTCGTCGTCTTTTGGCACCTGCTGCAAACAAGACCGGCAGGGGTTTCCCTGCCCATCAGAAACTGCGCGCTCTGCCGGGTTGCCATAGGCATCCGGTCCACCCGCGCGCAACTGCGCGACCTCTTGCGCATTGTAGGGTAAAAACATCAGTTCCATCTCGTGTCTCCATCATTGTAACGGAGCCATGATTTGGTTGAAGTCATTGCATTCTGCGACCCGTTTCATGCGCATCTTTCATTGATCCATCATTGCCAGCAGGCGCGCCTTCTCTCCTCCATCTGCCGGGCGCGAAAGCGCTGTGGCCAGACCCTGAAGGGACGCGATGTTGTGACCTGCGCGAAAACTTGTACAATGCGGCAGCATCTGCATGATCCCGCGTGCTTTCGGCGCGAACCCGTCCCAGCGCAACAGCGGGTTGAGCCAAATAAGCTGGCGTGATGTGAGGTTCAAACGTTCCATTTCGCGGCCCAGATCATCACCCGCATCGCGGTCCAGCCCATCGGTGATCAACAGCACAACAGCACCCTGCCCCATCACCCGACGCGACCAATCGCGGTTGAAGGCATGCAAACTGGCGCCAATCCGCGTCCCACCTTCCCAATCCTGCGCCTCGGCGCCTGCAGCAGCGAGGGCTGCGTCCACGTCCCGCCTGCGCAGATGCCGTGTGATGTTCGTCAACTGAGTGCCAAAGGTAAATGCGTGGACTTGCGCCCATCCCTGCCCTTGCCGGTTGGCAACGGCATGGACAAAATGCAGCACAGCGCGCGAATATTGCGACATCGACCCCGAAATATCACACAGCACGACCAGGTTAGGATATCTGATCCGCCGACGTTTGGTCGCAAAGTCCGTGACTTCACCGCCATGGCGCATGGCGTCGCGCATTGTCGTCTGCCAATCGGGCAGCCTGCCCGACAAACGTTGCGTACGTCGGCTTAGAATAGGTGGCACCGGCAAAGACAGCGTCGCGAGCATGCGTGTCGCAGCCTGCATTTCTTCGGTGCTCATCAATTCAAAATCGAGAGTGCGCAACCGTTCCTCTGCAGATGCGGTTTGGGTCGCATCGATATCGATTTCGATTTCATCTTCATTTGCATGTTCCGGTTGGGGCGGCAAAGGGCGCTCTTCTCCATCCAGCAAAGCTTCGGCCGCGCGTTTTTCGGCCGGTGCAGCGGCCCGTTCTTCTTGCGTGCCATGCACCATTGGGCGCAGGAACGACATCATATGTTCAAGATACTGCGGGTCCCGCCAATACAGCCGGAAGAGTTGTGCAAAGATCAGACGGTCTTCGGGTTTGCTGACAAAGCAGGCGTGCAGCGTCCAATAGAAATCACGTTTTTGCGTGAAACCCACTGCTTCGACGGCGCGTATTGCATCAATGACCCGACCCGGACCAATCGCAAGGCCCGCTTTGCGCAAAGCCCGCGCGAAATGGGTGATATTATGAGCAAGCTTGGGGTCGTCCGGCAGTTCTATTTCCGGAAATTGCAGCATTTGGCTAGCGCTGGACTGGGGGATTCGCATCCCCAGACCCTTGTGAGGTATTTTTGAACATGAGAAGCTTCAAGCCGTTTCCAGATCGGTCTTGGCCGCATCCAGGATCCGTTGTGCTTCAGAACCTTGCAGCTTTTGGATGTCATCTTGGTATTTCAGGATCGCGCCCAGCGTATCCGCAATTGTCGCGGGAGAGAGGTTGATCACATCAAGGGCAAGCAGGCATTTGGCCCAGTCGATGGTTTCCGCCACACCGGGTTTCTTAAAGAGGTCTTCCTCGCGCAGGCGTTGGACAAAGGCTACGATTTCGCGCGACAGGCCTTCTGCGGCTTCTGGTGCGCGCGCTTGCAGGATTTCCATTTCACGATCGAAGTCAGGATAGTCGACCCAATGATAGAGACAGCGCCGTTTCAGCGCGTCATGAACTTCGCGGGTGCGGTTCGAGGTGAGGATAACAATGGGCGGTTGCGGGGCTTTGACCGTGCCTAGTTCGGGGATGGTCACTTGGAAATCGCTGAGCGCCTCGAGCAAAAAGGCCTCGAACGGCGCGTCTGTGCGGTCCAGCTCGTCGATCAGCAGCACAGGTGCGCCGCCGGATTGGGGACGCATGGCTTGCAAGAGCGGCCGTTCAATCAGGTAGTCTTCGGTAAACAGCTCTGACTTGAGCGTATCGCGGTCTGCCCCGCCTGCGGCCTCTGCCGCGCGGATTGCGATCATTTGTTCAGCGAAGTTCCATTCATAAACAGCAGAAGACGCATCAAGCCCTTCATAGCATTGCAAGCGGATCAAACGACGCCCGAGGGCTGCAGCGATGGCCTTGGCGATCTCTGTCTTGCCAGTGCCGGCCTCGCCTTCCAGAAACAATGGCCGCCCCAATTTCAGGCTAAGGAATACGACGGTCGCCAAAGCGCGCCCGCACACATAGTTTTCTGCCGCGAGTGCCGATTGCACATCATCAATGTTTGCAAATGCCATTGTCGTGGTCCTCCGTCACCTAGAACTGCATCCCCTGCCAGCCGCGTCAAGCCATCCATTGCCCCTGCCCGTGACAAAGCATAGTTTGCCCTCAAGACAATGGGAGCAGACGCTATGAACGATTCCACACCGATGAAAGCCACGGGGTTCGGCCCGGATTTGGGACCATTTGATTGGGCGGACCCATTGCGCCTTGAGGATCAGCTGACTGAAGATGAGCGCATGCTGCGTGACGCGGCCAATACTTTTGCCCAAAGCACGCTGCAACCGCGCGTGACCGAGGCTTATCGTGAAGCCATTGTCGATCCGGATATTTTTGCTGAAATGGGCGCCGCGGGCCTGTTGGGTCTGACGATCCCAGAAGAATACGGCGGTTTAGGCGCAGGCTATGTCACATACGGCCTTGTCGCGCGCGAGATCGAGCGCGTGGATAGCGGATATCGGTCCATGATGTCGGTGCAGTCTTCGCTCGTGATGTATCCCATTCACGCCTACGGCAGTGATGCGCAGCGCGAAAAATACCTGCCCGGTTTGGCCGCAGGCACGCTGATTGGTTGTTTTGGCCTGACCGAGCCTGACGCGGGCAGTGATCCTGCAGGCATGAAAACCACCGCCAAAAAGACTGCAGATGGCTATGTCATCAGCGGTTCCAAGATGTGGATCAGCAACGCGCCTATCGCAGACGTCTTTGTAATTTGGGCGAAATCAGATGCACATGACGGCAAGATCCGCGGCTTTGTTCTGGAAAAGGGCATGAAGGGCCTTTCGGCACCAAAAGTCGGTGGCAAACTGAGCTTGCGCGCCTCTGTGACGGGCGAGATTGTGATGGATGGCGTGGAAGTCGGCGAAGATGCACTACTGCCCGGCGTTCAGGGTTTGAAGGGGCCGTTTGGCTGCCTGAACCGTGCACGATATGGCATTGCTTGGGGCGTGATGGGCGCGGCAGAGGCGTGCTGGCATGCCGCGCGGCAATATGGGCTGGACCGCAAGCAGTTTGGTAAGCCTTTGGCGCAAACGCAGCTTTTTCAAAAAAAGCTGGCCGATATGCAAACCGAAATCGCGCTTGGCACGCAATCTGCATTGCAACTGGGTCGCTTGATGGAACAGGGCAAAGCCGCACCGGAAATGATCAGCCTAATGAAGCGAAATAACTGCGGCAAAGCTCTCGATATTGCGCGGGCGTCGCGGGACATGCACGGCGGCAATGGAATCAGTGAGGATTTCCAGATCATGCGCCACATGGTCAATCTAGAGACCGTGAACACCTACGAAGGTACCCATGATGTGCACGCATTGATCTTGGGACGTGCACAAACGGGGCTTCAGGCGTTCTTTTAGACCGTTCGGTGAACATTAAACACACTATGCGTGCCTAGTTACTGCCTCATATACTATGTATATTGTTTGTGAGAGATCGGATTGTTCCCGACCTTGGAGTAACGAGTATGCAAGATCGGCAATTAGCCATTGAGATCAACCTAAAAGACCTAAGCGCTAATGCTTGGCTTGGTCAGGTCGATGAAATCTGTGAAGACCACGGGTTCTTTGAACAGTTGGGGCGAGGACACTTTGCCGGATTTCTAGAGGCCGGCAATTCTCTCTTAGTGACATTCGAGAGCGTGCAGTCCATTCGCGAAAACAACGTCGACGCAGAGCCGCGCGGCTTTGCATATACGCGCCAAGATGGCTGGTCACTTTTATCGCTGTTCTCTTTCAAGGAAAGCTGGTTTCGCGACATTCAGGTTTATGAGTTCTTCGACCGGCTGGTCGATGAGGGCTTTTTCGATGACTTTGAACGGATCATCTTTTATGGCGGAGGCGGTGCGGCGTCCTATGCTGCTGCTGCATTTTCAGTAGTTGCCCCGGGGGCCACAGTTGTGGTCCTGCGCCCGCAAGCCACGCTCGACGCGGAAGTGGCCGGATGGGACTCGCGCTACAAATACGCGCGCAAACATGATTTTAACACAAGATATGGGTATGCGCCGGAAATGATCGACGGTGCTAAGCAGGTGTTCGTGGCCTATGATCCTATTCAAAGGCTTGATGCCTGCCATGCGGCGTTGTTCCGTAAACCGCATGTCACAGCATTGCCTTGTCCCCTTTTGGGGGATGATCTGGACCAAGCCTTTGACCGCATGGGCATCCATGACGTACTAATCAAGCTTGCTATGGACGGTATGCTTGACCGCCCCCGGTTCATGCAACTTTTGCGCGCACGACGCTATGACCCTACCTATGTGCGCGCGCTCGTGCGCCGGCTTGTTGTCACGGGGCATCCGAAACTGGCCTGCATCGTCTGTGATTATATGATCCGGCGTGGGCACAAAGCCTTTTTCATCGACAAACGCGAAGAGCTGACGCCCACCGAAGATATTCAGACGTAATAGATGTCACGGTAGACGTGGCGCATGATGTCGTGACGCGTCAAACCGATCCGCCCAAGATCGTCGTCGCTAAGGTTTTGCAAGCGCGCCACATCTGCAGAACGATTGCGTGCGGACAAAAGTCCGGCAAAGACAGTTTTCGTTCGCGCCAGTCCCTTAGCAAATACGGATTGTCCGGTCTTGTTGATGTAAAAGGCCATGACTGGCTGTCCTATCGGCTGTTGTTTCAAGCCTGATAGATATGCCCTTTGCAAACAGGTGAAACCACCAAATACGCAATACCGGATTGCAGCATGCGCATGACATGTGGGGTATCGGCTAGTCGGATTTCGGGCGTCCGTCGATGATGGTTTTGAGCGCTGCAAAAATGCGGGGGCCGAAATATCCCAGAATTGCGCCCACAATGATCCCAAAGACCGATCCGGTATTGAATGCCGCGGCCAAGACGGCGGCAGCTAGAAGAGCCACCATAAAGGCGATCAGCCGTTTCTCATTGTCCGTCACCGGAATATGACCTTCCAGCGCTTTCATAACAGGGACAACTATTGGCCCCTCTAGTTGCGGTGTCAAAAAGCCTGCCGCCGCTGCAATCAAGAATCCCAACATGTCATCGCACTCCTTTGTACCATTTGCTTGGACAGAAATATCGGGGAATGCCGGTGACTGTTCAAGGACATTCGCAAAGACCTATGGCGTCCGACCGCGTGACGGTGTAATCCGAAATCATGCCTGATAGACATTTGACCAGCCTGACGATCCGCCGCCCTGATGATTGGCATTTACACCTGCGTGACGGTGAGATGCTCAAAGCAGTGCTGCCGGAAACAACCCGCCATTTCGCCCGCGCGATCATTATGCCCAATCTAGTGCCTCCAGTTGTCACCGCCGAGCACGCGATAGCCTATCGCGAGCGGATCATGGCTGCGGTGCCTAAGGGTGCTGCGTTTACCCCGCTGATGACGCTTTATTTGACCGAGAGCACCGACCCAGAGGATGTGCGCGCAGCCCATGCCGCAGGGAGCGCAACGGCGGTAAAACTCTACCCTGCGGGGGCGACGACCAATTCTGCCTCCGGTGTACGAGATTTTGAAAAAGTGCGCCCAGTCCTCGACGTTATGGCCGAAATCGGCATGCCGCTATGTGTGCATGGCGAGGTCACAGACAACAGCATTGATATCTTTGATCGCGAAGCGGTGTTCATCGACAAGGTGTTGAAGCCGTTGCGCAAGAAAGTGCCCGATCTGAAAATCGTGATGGAGCATGTCACGACGCAAGATGCCGTCGATTATGTGCGCGACAGCGTCAAGAACCTCGCGGCGACGATCACGACGCATCATTTGATTATCAACCGCAACCATATTCTGGCCGGCGGGATCAAACCGCATTTCTACTGCCTACCCGTCGCGAAACGGGAAACGCATCGTGTGGCCTTGGTCCAAGCGGCTGTTTCCGGCGACAAACGGTTTTTCCTTGGCACCGATAGCGCGCCACATACGGACCCGAATAAACTACAGGCTTGTGGCTGTGCAGGAATTTTTACCGCGCCAAACACAATGTCATGTCTGGCAGAAGTATTTGATGCTGCCGGACGGATCACCAAGATCGAGGATTTCGCCTCGCTGAATGGACCACGGTTCTATGGACTGCCGCCGAATGAAGAAACGATCACGCTGACTAAGGGTGATCCTGTCGCCTATCCGGGCCAGATTGAAACCGCTGATGGACCGGTCACTGTTTTTGATCCCGGGTTCGATCTGCATTGGCGTGTCACGGATTGAAAGACCTGATGCCTCCGGCGGAGGTATTTATGAACATGAGAAGATGAAAGTTACACGATGATCCCCACATCCTTTCCTGCCAAAGAAGAAATTGCGCGACTGACCGCAGGTATGCTGCTTGAAATTGGTGCGATTGATTTCAATGCGGCCGAGCCATTTACCCATGCTTCCGGCAAGCAGGCGCCGACCTATGTCGATTGTCGCAAGCTGATTTCTTTTCCGCGTATTCGGTCGACCCTGATGGATTTCATGACTGTTTCGATCATGCGTGAAGCGGGCTTTGAAGCCTTCGACAATGTGGCGGGCGGTGAGACCGCGGGCATTCCCTTTGGTGCACTGGTGGCCGAACGTCTTGCCTTGCCGATGACCTATGTCCGCAAGAAGCCCAAGGGATATGGTCGCAACGCCCGTATTGAGGGTGTGATGACCGAAGGCCAGCGAGTCATTCTGGTCGAAGATCTGACCACCGATGGCGGGTCCAAACTGTCTTTTGTCGATGCGATCCGTGAAACGGGGGCGACCTGCTCGGCCACTGCAGTGATCTTTTACTACGGTATTTTTGACGGCGTCGAAGAAACGCTTGGCAATCATGGCGTACAACTGATCAGCCTGTGTACCTGGTGGGATGTACTGGCCGAGGCCAAGGCGCGCGGCGCTTATGATGACGCGACGTTGACGGCAGTTGAAGCCTATCTGAACGACCCTTCCGGCTGGAAGCCAACCTAAAAAACTTATCCACCGACGGCCGATACCCTCTTCCGGAGAATCGGCCAAGCATCCTGGATTTTGTGTTTCGTTTGCGACGGACCACCATTTGCGGTACGATTGGGGTATGCCAGATGTTGTCCACAGGGTTATCCCGCCGGATATCCCCCATCATTTACAGATGGCCATGTCCGCGTAGTCAATGATAGGACAGCGCGGGGAACAGGTGAATACAAATGAACGAACTCACTGCATTTAACGCCACCGGCGTCGAGGAAGCTGGCGGCGATCTAATGCCCCATTCCATTGAGGCAGAGCAGCAGCTTTTGGGTGCAATTTTGACCAACAACGATGTGTTTGACCGCGTCGCGTCGATCATCGGCCCCAAGCATTTCTACGATCCCGTTCACGCCCGTATTTTCGAGACCGCCGCCACCCGCATTGGCCGCAACATGCTGGCCAGCCCCGTCACCCTTAAGACATTTATGGAAGACGATGAGGGCCTGAAGGAACTTGGCGGCCCACCCTATCTCGCCCGTCTGGCCGGTGCTGCGATTTCCGCCTTTGCCGCCCGCGATTACGCCCAGATGATCTATGATCTGGCAACACGACGCGAGTTGATCAAGCTGGGCCGTGATATCACCGACAAAGCCGCCAAGGTGGATGTCGAGCACGAGCCCAAAGAACAGATCGTCGAGGCCGAACAGGCGCTTTATTCGCTTGCTGAACAGGGTATATCGGAGCAAGGGTTCCAGTCTTTTCTTGCTGCCGTGACAGAGGCCGTCAATGTCGCGAACTCCGCCTATCAGCGCGATGGTGGGTTGGCCGGTATCTCTACAGGTTTGACGGATATGGATAAGAAGCTGGGGGGGCTGCACAAATCTGACTTGTTGATCCTCGCCGGTCGTCCATCGATGGGGAAAACCTCGCTTGCGACCAACATCGCGTTCAACATCGCCAAGGCCTATCGCAAAGGCCTGCTGCAAGACGGCAGTGAGGGGGCCGTTGATGGGGGCGTTGTCGGCTTCTTCTCGCTTGAGATGAGCGCAGAACAGTTGGCGGGCCGTATTCTTGCCGAAGCGTCCGAGATTTCGTCTCATAAGATCCGCCAAGGCGACATGACCGAGGGCGAATTCCGCCGTTTCGTTGATGCGGCCAAACAGTTGGAATCATGCCCGCTCTATATTGATGACACGGCCGCAATCCCCATTTCCCAGCTTGCCGCACGCGCACGCCGTCTGAAGCGAACTCATGGGCTTGATGTCTTGATCGTTGATTATTTGCAGCTAGTGCGCGGAACTTCTGAGAACCGTGTGCAGGAAATTGGCGAAATCTCGATGGGGCTCAAGGCCATCGCCAAGGAACTCAATATCCCGGTTATCGCACTGTCGCAGCTGTCACGTCAGGTGGAGAATCGCGAAGATAAACGCCCGCAACTGTCAGACTTGCGCGAATCCGGTTCAATCGAGCAAGACGCGGACGTTGTTATGTTTGTTTATCGTGGCGAATACTACGTAGAACGCGAAAAACCCGAAGACCACAACATGGAAGCTATCGCCGCCTGGCAGGAAAAAATGTCGAGCCTGCATGGCAAGGCTGAGGTGATCATCGGCAAGCAGCGTCACGGCCCAATTGGCATGGTTGAGCTGTCGTTCACTGCAGAGTTCACGCGTTTTGGCAATTTGGTACAGCCATGGCAGCAGGGCGACGACCGGGAATTCTAGTCGTCGCACAATTGGACGGCAGGAATACCGGCATTTGCAGCCGATTTTGCGCAAAACTCTTGCTCCGCAACTTTCCCCCTGCCAAAAGGTCGACATGAGTACTGGACGCCTCACAATCGATCTCGACGCTGTCGTCGCCAACTGGCGCGCGCTGGACGGAATGACCACCTGTAAGACGGCAGCTGTCGTAAAGGCCGACGGTTATGGCTTGGGCGCGCCCAACGTGGCCAAAGCATTATTCAAGGCAGGTGTTCGCCAATTCTTTGTCGCCGTCGCAGAGGAAGCGGTCGCGATCCGCGAAGAATTAGGCCCGAAGCCTGAAATCTGTGTGTTCTCGGGGCATATGAAAGGCGACACCGATGTCATCCGCACATTGGGTCTGACCCCGATGCTGAACTCTGTTGAACAACTGACCCTGCATCTGGAAACCTTGCCAGAACATCCTTTTGGCCTGCAACTTGATACCGGCATGAACCGTTTGGGCATGGAAATGCAGGAATGGGCGGCGGTTGCGGAGCTGGCCTTGGCGCAAAAACCGCGCCTTGTGATGTCGCATCTTGCCTGTGCGGATGAACCCGACCATCCTATGAACCCTTACCAATTGGCGCAGTTTAAAAAGATGACTGATGGCATTCAGGTCCCTCGTTCATTGGCGGCGACCGGTGGTATTCTTTTGGGCCCCGAGTACCACTTTGATATGACGCGCCCCGGTATAGGCCTTTTTGGCGGGCTGCCTTTCGCAGAAGCGACGCCAGTCATTGAATTGGACCTGCCCATCATACAAATACGCGATGTGGCCGAAGGTGAAGTGGTCGGTTATGCGAATGCATGGCAAGCCACGCGCTCTTCGCGGATTGCCACTGTCTCTGGTGGCTATGCTGATGGTATTGCGCGTATTCTGTCTGACAAAGCCACACTTTATCACGGCTCCACACCCTGTCCGCTGGTGGGTCGCGTGTCTATGGACCTATTGACCGTTGATGTTACTGACTTGGCAGAGCCCCCCACAAAGCTGACATTGATTGGGCCCCAGCAAAGCGTGGATGATTTGGCGCGTGATGCAAATACCATCGGGTATGAGATCCTGACGCAATTGGGTGCCCGCTATACGCGCAAGACATTTGGCAAGTAAGCTTGCCGGAACGCAATAACATCCCTATGTAAGCCTAAGTCTTTTATAGGAATTTCCATGCTGAACCTGTTGCGCGTTGCAAATCTTGCCCTCCTCATCTTGTTCCCGATCGCGTGGTTTGCACCGCTGATGCGGGCAGGTCTGTTGCCAGTGTTCGGGCTCAGCGAAATCAGCGTTATTTCGGGGATGCAGGCGCTTTGGGAAAGCGATGTGGCCTTGGCACTTCTGGTCACGGCCTTCGCGATGTTTGCGCCCTACCTCAAAACGATCGGGATCGCGCTGGTCCATTTCAATCTACTGAAGGACAAGACACTGCCGGTGCTGTCGTGGATCGGTAAACTGGCAATGGCGGATGTGTTCCTGATCGCCCTCTACATTGTTCTTTTCAAAGGCGTAGGCATCGGCAAAGTCGAAACTGGTTGGGGCCTTTATATGTTCACGGCCTGTATTCTTGCCTCTATCGTCATCTCGGCAATGACACCGCAAGCCAAGGCCAAAGCTTAACCGGTCATTGCCAAGGTTCACCTTTTGGTCCAAAAGGTGAACATGGCCAAAGATCTTACCTTTTCCTGCTCTGAATGTGGCGCTGCATTTCGCAAGTGGTCAGGGCAGTGTGACGCCTGTCAGGCATGGAACACGATCAGCGAATCCAAAGCATTGTCTAGTGGGCCAAAGGGGAAATCCCTTGGTGCCATTCGGGGCAAAACTATCCAGCTGACAGATCTTGAAACGCAAGAGAAAGAACCACCACGCACGCAGGCCGGTGTCGGTGAACTTGACCGCGTCTTGGGCGGCGGCTTGGTGAAAGCATCGGCCATTCTTGTGGGCGGTGATCCGGGGATTGGCAAATCCACGTT
>Ga0209198_1002178_pt1 | contig 13885 bp, 14 predicted proteins | sample COGITO_mtgs_1105_2_FD_184804 | JGI IMG/M metagenome (GOLD analysis project Ga0209198, IMG submission 184804) | Pelagic marine microbial communities from North Sea - COGITO_mtgs_110519 (SPAdes) (version 2) | ecosystem: Environmental > Aquatic > Marine > Epipelagic ...
CCTATACAAATAGTAGAAACATCTGGTTTTATATATTGCATGGTATCATAGATGCCAAGCCCTGCATAAACTGAACCACCTGGTGAATTTATGTATATTTGAATATCTCTTTTAGAGTCAATGGACTCTAAAAACAGCAACTGGGCTGTTATAATATTTGCCACATAATCGTCTATAGCAGTTCCTAGAAATATAATTCTATCCATCATTAATCTTGAAAAAACATCCATTACCGCAATATTCATTTGTCTTTCTTCAATAATATTTGGAGTCATTCCAACGGGTACATTTGGCAATATCGAACTATAACTATCCAATGTAGAACTGGATATTCCCATATGTTTTGTGGCATATTTTCTAAACTCTTCACTACTGTTGTTCATAATATTTATCTTTTTTTAAAGTTAGGAATTTATTGAGTTAGCTCTGCAACCTTTTTAGTAAAATCTTCATGAGCAATAAACTTATCGTTAATTTTCAAAGTATTTTTTAGATATTCCATTACTTTTTTATCGTAAATCATATCGTTGATTTTTCTTGCTTCATCCTTATTTGAAAGAACTTTTTGTGCTGTCTTTTTTAACTCATCTTCTTCGGGTATCATCATTCCATATTGAACGTATTGGTTGCCCATTAACTCCATTGTGAAATTCAATAATTCCTCCCCATCTACTTTTAATTCTTGATCTTTAATAATGAAATTTTCAATTAATTGCCATTTTAGACCTTCAGCATATCTATCATATTCCTTTTCGATATCCTCTTTTTTTGCCTCTTTATTTGAAGAGAGTATCCATTTTTTTAAAAAATTGTCAGGTAATTTAATTTTTAGTTTTTTTATGAGGTTTGTAGAGATTTCATCTTTTAAAAGTCTATCTATATCTGCAACAAACATTTTATTTAAATCTTCATTGACTTTAGCTCTAAACTCTTCTTCATTCTTTGCCTCTCCAGCACCATATATCTTATCAAAAAGTACTACATCAATATTTGCAGGCTCTAAAGTTTTAACTTCGTTAACAGTCATTAAAACATCATTTATATAATGTTTTGCTTTTTCTTTATCAATTCCTAGCATTGCGGCCATGTCTGCCTCTCCTCTAGAAATTTTCTTAGGATCTAGTTGAAAAGTGTCTGTAGGCTTACAACCAGTAAGTTTTCTCTTTGATTTTTTATCTGTGATGAATTCCAACGAAACCGTAGAACTTTGATTAAACCCTTCAACAACTACGTTTCCGCTCTGGTCCAATTCTTTGAAATTAGCCATAATCATATCTCTTTCACCAGCTTTTTCTACACTAGTAAGTTTTCCGTATCTTCTTGCAAAGTCATCTACCTGTTTGTCAATTAGTGCTTCATTAATTTTTGGTTGGTATTTTGTATACTTTAATCTTCCTGGTAAATCAGGTAATATTTCTGGAGCTAGTCCCAATTCGTATTTAAATTCAAAGTCAGAAGGTTGGCTCCAGTCTATTTTTAATTTTTCGTCTTCAATTGGAAGAGGGTTCCCTAAAATATTAAGCTTATTTTTTGTTATGTAATCGTAAATTGACTTGTTAAGTATTTTATCAATTTCTTCTGCTAAAATGGAAGGCCCATATTTTTTCTTGATTACACTTGTAGGAACGTGCCCTTTTCTAAAACCTGGAAGTTGCATTTGTTTCCTATGATTTTTCAATGAAGACTCGTAAGAAGTTTTATAATCCTCGTTCGAAATTTTTACAGTAAGAACAGCATTTAGGGCATCAATTTTATTTACGCTAACATCCATGTTTTTTATTTAATGTAAAAATGGCATAAAGCTTTCTCTATGCCATTAGGTTATTTAGTACGGGTGAAGGGAGTCGAACCCCCACGCCTTGCGGCACTAGATCCTAAGTCTAGCATGTCTACCAATTCCATCACACCCGCATTTATTGTAATACTTTTGAAAAAGCAGTTTGCAAATTTATTCAATTTTATCAAATAGAAAAGCTCAAAAATAATTTTCTGCTACCTTTATAGTTATATTTTTGCAAATAATATGTTATCAATTGATCTTTCAGAAATAGGAGTGCCAAAAGCTCATCATTATTTATTAAGCGCAGTAGGTCCAAGGCCTATTTGTTTTGCAAGTACAATAGATGAAAAAGGAAGACCAAATCTAGCTCCCTTTTCTTTTTTCAATGTATTTAGTTCCAACCCACCAATTGCTGTTTTTTCACCTTCTCGTAGCGGAAGAACAGGCCAACATAAAGATACCTTTAACAATGTTCAGAAGGTAAAACAAGTTGTCATTAACTTAGTTAACTATAAAATGGTGGAACAAATGTCTCTAGCAAGTTCCCCTTACTCACCTGAAACAGATGAATTTGTTAAAAGTGGCTTAACTCCTTTAAAGTCAGAACTAATTAAACCATTTAGAGTAAAAGAAGCTCCAGTTCAAATGGAATGTGAAGTAATTGAGATAAAAGAATTGGGCCAGAGTGGGGGAGCGGGAAATTTAGTTATTTGCAAAATTTTAAAGATGCATATTGCTGAAGAATTATTAAATGATAAAAAAATGATAGATCAAGAAAAAATTGATCTTGTTGCAAGAATGGGCGGTGATTGGTATTGTAGAACCGATAGTAACTCCATGTTTGAAATTAAAAAACCTATAAGTACGAAAGGTATCGGGTTTGATCAGATTCCAAAAGAGATATTAAATAGCACTATTCTCTCTGGTAATGATTTAGGTAAACTTGGAGGAATTGAAGCTTTGCCGGATGAAACCGATGTTAACGAGTTTAGATTAATTGAGCTTAGTGAACTTTTTTTAGAATTTGAAGACAATGCAAAAGCATTGGAAATTGCATTACACAAAAAAGCCAAATATTTTTTAGGCAAAAATCAATTGGAAGCAGCATGGAAAACGCTACTTTCGTTTAATAATTAAATAGAACAATGGAACTTAAATTAAATGGTAAAGTAAAGTTAATTTTAGATTTACAATCTTGGGACTCAGGCTTTACAAAAAGAGAATTTGTAATTACTACCAATGAACAATATCCTCAAGATGTAAAATTGGAATGTATTAAAGATAAAACAAGCCTTTTAGATGGTTTAGCTGAGGGCGATGAAGTAGAAGTATCTTTTAACGTAAGGGGAAATGAATACAATGGTAAATATTATGTTAATTTACAAGCTTGGAGACTAAATAAAAGCTCTAGCGAATCTGCAGCAAGTGAACAAGCTCCATCCGAACCAGATTTTGAACCAGTTGGTGACGACGACGATGATTTACCATTTTAATTAAAGCTTAAAATGTCCCTCATTGAAAAATATATTAAAGGGATAAGGTTTTTATTACCATCTCCATTTTCAATAGCTTTATTATTAACTCTTTTTGCCATCTTTTTGGCCTTGATATGGCCTAATCATACCATGTCAGAAAATCAAAATTGGTTAGATAAATTTACAGATATTCTAAATTCATGGAATAATGGTCTTTGGAATGTAAAGGGCCTAGCATTTGCTATTCAAATGATGTTGATGCTATTATTGGGTCACGTGTTGGCCTTAAGTAAGCCTGTTGATTCAGCAATTAACCAACTACTTCCATTTTGTAGTAACAATGCTAGAAGTGCATTAATCATCACATTTTTCACTTTGATTGTAAGCTGGTTTAATTGGGGTTTAGGACTGGTTTTTGGCGCTGTTTTTTGTAAAAAAATAATGGATTATGCTGCTAAATCTTCTATTGGTCTGAATCATGGTTTAATTGGGGCTTGTGGTTATTCAGGATTAATGATATGGCATGGTGGAATTTCAGGTTCTTCCTTGGTTAAAATAGCTGAAAGAGGACACTTAATAGATTTAGCTCCTGAAAGTGTAAAAAGTAATGTTCCAGAGCTAATAGATTTTTCTAAGACCGTATTTTCTAATATGAACATTGCTGTAACATTTTCTTTGTTAGTTGCTTTGCCAATCACCATGTATGTTTTAGGAAAAAAAACTAAAGTAGTAGTTCCCAAAGTGAAGATATTAACAGAGAAAAACCATCTAAAAAGCACTTTAATTGGTCTTGAAAAATTTGACCATTCAAAATTTGTAGGCTTGGTTGTTGGGTTTTTTATACTATTATTTTGTGGTTATTTGGCAATTAGTCATTCATATACAAGCTCTTTTCAGTTTATTAACCCTAATTATTTGAATTTAACCTTACTAGGTTTAGCGCTAGTTTTTCATGGAAAGATTTATGCTTTTTTAAAAGCAATTGAAAAAGCTATTGGCGGAACTGCTGGTATACTCATTCAATTTCCTCTTTATTTTGGCATTATGGGTATAGTAAGCGAAACAGGAATTATAAGTGATTTAGCAGCTTTTTTTCGAAATATTTCAACAAATTATACCTATCCAATATTTACTTTTATAAGTGCAGGAATGGTGAACTTTTTTGTCCCAAGTGGAGGCGGTCAGTGGTATGTTCAAGGACCTTTAATTATTCAATCTGCAATTGAGATGGAAATTCCATTAAACAAAAGCATTATGGCCATGGCTTACGGAGATCAATTAACTAATATGATGCAACCTTTTTGGGCGCTTCCGCTATTGGGTATTACAGGGTTAAAAGCAAAAGATATTCTTCCTTACACTCTAATATTGATGGTAGTTGGATTTATCATTTTCACTTTAGGGTTACTGATTTTCTAGCTTAAAAACGAAAATTTGACTTTAGAATTTTAAGAACAAATGCAGCAACACAAGTCATTCCAATCTGAAAGATTGATAATTAGACCAACTTTAGAACAAGACGCAGAATTGATTTATCAATTAATGAACTCTCCAAAATTCATCAAATATGTAGGAGATAGACAGCTTTATTCTGTGAAGGATGCAGAAAAATATATTCATGATAAAATGCTCCCTCAGTTACATTCTCTTGGATATTCTAATTATTCTTTAATAAATAAGAAAAATGGTGCTAAAATTGGTATTTGTGGACTCTACGACAGAGAAGGACTAGATGGGATTGATATTGGATTTGGTATTTTACCAGAATATGAAGGCTTAGGATATGCTTTTGAGTCCTCATCAAGAATAATAAAAGCTGGATTTGAAGAATTAGAAATTTCAGAAATTAAAGCAATTACGAATAAAGAAAATATTTCTTCTCAATGTTTATTGGTCAAATTAGGGTTTAATCTTAAAGGAACGATAATGCTAGCAAACGAAAATGATGAATTACTTTTGTACAAAATTGAAAAATAAAATCTCCTATGTTTATACAATAAAAGTTACATGACTCTTACCATTAGTTAAAAATTAGAGAATGATTTTACTTTTATCCTCTGAATCAAAATAATTTTTCATACTTTCAAAAAAAACATAAATAATGTTTAAATTAACCAACTTATCACCTTTAGTTTCTTATTACTTACAAGTGTTTTCACTTCACAAGAGACATTTTCATCTTCTGGGTTTAATTCAAATGGCAGTTCAGGAATAATAACCAACACCGTGGGTCAAGTTGCAATCGACTTTAATACTGGAAATAATGGATCATTAATTCAGGGTGTTCAGCAGCCTTATGAAATATTTTCAACACTTGGAAATGATATTTTTTACATTAATTTAAACTTAATAGCCTATCCTAATCCAACTACTGACCAATTAGTTTTAAGTATTGAAAATTTTAATGGCAAAAAATTCTACTATCAATTATTTAATATGAAAGGAAAATCACTTTTGTATGACAAATGTGTAGACAACAAAACATATATAAATTTTAATCGATTTCCATCCAATACTTATTTGTTAAGTATAGTTGAAAACAAAACAGTTATTAAAACTTTTAGAATAATTAAAAACTAACATCCTATGAAGAATATTTACACATTAATACCAGCTTTATTATTTAATATATTATGCTTTGGACAAACCCCTGAAAAAATGACTTTTCAAGCTGTTATTAGGGATGCTTCAAATGCTTTATTAAGTAATCAGAATATAGGTATGCAAATAAGTATTTTACAAGGATCTATCAATGGAAATTCAATATATACTGAAACTCATAACCCAGTATCTAATAACAATGGTCTTGTCAATTTAGAAATTGGAGCTGGAACTGTAGCTTCTGGAAATTTTAGTACCATAAGTTGGAGTAACGGACCTTTTTTCATTAAGACAGAAACCGATCCTAACGGTGGGAGTTCTTATTCTATAATTGGAACAAGTCAATTAATGAGTGTTCCATTTGCCTTGCATGCAAAAGTTGCTGAAAGTGTAGTAACTCCTACATATACTATTGGATCTTGGCCAGAACTTGGAGGGTATGTTTTCTGGCTATCAGCAGATGGTAAACACGGACTAGTTTCCGAAACTCAAGATCAAGGTCTAGCAACTTGGTACTTCGCCAAAGATGTAATTTCTGATCCATTAAATCATTCGGTCGATGGGCAGAAATTTAGAGATTGGAGAATGCCAACCAAGCATGAATTAAATGAAATGTATTCTGTAAGTTCAGCAATTGGATCATTTGGAACAAAAACTTATTGGTCGTCTATTCGAAGCGGTAGTACAACTGCATGGAGACAAAATTTCATGTCAGGACTTCAATTTAATAGCACTGCTTAAACAATAAGTGATTTTTTCTTTGTTCGTTCTGTTAGAGAATTTTAATTTATGAAGGATTAATTATCTATTCAAAACCTAAAACTTTTAGTAAAGAATCATCAATTAAATTGAATAATCTTTATATTAATTAAATCTTCTAGATAATTAATGTGAATAATTCAGAGCTTTCAAAAATAATAGAATCCAACTTTCAAAATATTGATAAAGAAACAATTGATAATATTATTAAACTTTCTTCCTTTATAAAACTTAATAAAGGAAAAGAGCTGATTTCTGAAGGAAAAAGACACCATTATTTTTATTTAATTGTGAAAGGTGGTGTTAAGTCCTATTATGCCAAAGAATCTAAAGAAGTTTGTACCTGGTTTGCATTTGAAAACGAAATTATAGGTACAACATCAACTCTTCAAGGGCTACCATCTAATGAGTCTATTCAATTTTTAGAAGACTCTATACTAATTAGGTTTAACACTCAAAAAATGAAAGAACTGACTCAAACAAATTTAAAAATGAGTCAATTACTAAACAATCTTTGGGCTGAACATGCATTATTTTTAGAAGCAAAACTTTATTTATTGCAGTTTACTAATAGCCAAGAAAGATTGAATGCTTTGATAAAATACAATTCAGAAATATTACAAAGGGTTTCATTAAAAGATATTGCTTCATTTCTTGGTGTTAGTAGAGAAACACTTAGCAGAATAAGAGCTAAGAAATAGCTTTGTGACATTTGTCACAATAATTATTCTTTGTCAAACCTTACATTTGAAATCGAATTTTCCCAAAACAAGAGTTATGAAAAAAAATAAAATTTTAAATAGGTTTTACTTATTAGTAATTACTCTGTGTTGTTTTACGAGTTGCTTAAAATGGGCTGCTAGAGCTGATAAGAAATTACCAGATGAAACAGCGCTTCTTAAAACTTACCATTATTCAGGAAAGGTAATTATTATTGGAGCAGGAGCATCAGGTCTCGCTGCTGCTAAAGTACTAGAAAAAAATAATGTTGATTATAAAGTTCTTGAAGCCACCAATCGCTATGGAGGAAGGTTGAAAAAAGATACCATCTTAGCAGATTTTCCAATAGATATTGGTGCAGAATGGTTACATAGCGCTCCAATTACCTTGAACAAGTTAAAGGGGAAATATGGAGATGAAATTGATGAAGAACTTATTCCTTATCATCTAGACTGCACTGCTATTTGGAATGGAACAGAATACAAAGTCAATTCAAGTTGGCAAAATGACTTTAGGTATAATTTTTTGCCAGAATCTAAATTTAAAAATACAACTTGGTACGATTTTGTCAATGAAAATATTGCTAAAACAGTATTGCAAAATATTCATTACAATTCGCCAGTGGTTTCCATAGATTATTCTAATAATAAAGTTTCAGTTATTACAACTGATGGAACAACTTATGAAGCTGATCGTATATTGGTGACAGTACCTATTGGAGTCCTAAAATCTGAAAAAATATCATTTATACCCGAGATAAAACAGGAAAGAAAGGACGCCATTGATGAAATCACTTTTCATCCCGGTTTTAAAGTTGTTATGAAATTTTCAGACAAATTTTACCCAGATGCTATTGAATGTGAGGTAGATAATGGAGAAAAAGGCTATTATGACATTGCTTTTGGAAAAGAAACACAAGATAATATACTAGGATTCCTATGTACTGGAGATGAAACACAAAAATACTATGACCTTAATTCTAATGAACAAATTATCGATAGTTTGATCTCTGAATTAGATCAAATATTTGATGGAAAAGCTTCTGCAAATTATTCAGGAGAATATATACTAGAAAACTGGGGTCAATACGAATTTGCTTTAGGAACTTGGACTCAGGCATTTCAAGAAAAAAAATCCAATCTTAAAATATTGAATCAATCTTTAGATCAAAAAGTATATTTCGCTGGTGAAATAAATGACCCCTATAAACAAATGGGAGTTCCTGGTGCAATTTTATCTGGATATTATTCTATAGATAAATTGTTAACCGACCAATGATAAATTGTAGTATTACAATTACCTTATTTGTATTTTGTCTAAATAGCTAATAAATGAATGTTTGTTCAATTATATTTTACAAAGCTATGACTTTGACATTACATTGTTTACTACATTTGCAATTAATAAATAAACAATATGAGTAAATCTACTTTTTACACTTCCATAGGATATAAAGTACTGATGGCCCTTTCAGGATTATTTTTAATGTTTTTTTTGTTACAGCACTTAGTAATTAATTCCCTTTCTGTAATAAGTCCAGATGCATTTAATGAAGCTTCTCATTTTATGGGGACCAATCCATTGGTGCAGTTTTTATTGCAGCCAATATTAATCTTCGGAGTTGTATTTCATTTCATAATGGGTTTTTTTTTAGATTTAAGAAACAGAAAATCTAGAACCATAAGTTATGCTTACAACAAGCCTTCGGCAAATTCATCTTGGGTATCTAGAAATATGATAATTAGCGGATTAACAGTACTTGCTTTTCTTGGTATACATTTTGTAGACTTTTGGATTCCGGAAATTTCAACAAAATATATTTCTGGGGATATGTCTGGACTTTCCTCAAATGGAGAATTTAGATATTTTCATGAGTTACACGAAAAATTTTCTGCCTTACCTAGGGTAATAGCATATATTGTAGCTTTTGTATTCTTATCTCTTCATTTATTACATGGATTCCAGTCGTCTTTTCAAAGTGTAGGAATTTCTACTAGCAAAACAAGATTAGCCTTCTATAAATTTGGAAATATTTTTGCTTTGATTGTTCCAATTGGCTTTATATTAATAGCATTGTTTCATTTTATAACCCAACATTAACAAATATGGCAACATTAAATTCTGGCGTACCACAAGGGGATTTGAAGGACAAATGGACTCAGTACAAAGATTCTATTGACTTAGTAAACCCTGCCAATAAAAGAAATATAGATGTTATAGTAGTTGGAACTGGCCTTGCTGGAGGATCTGCATCTGCAACGCTTGCGGAACTTGGATATAATGTTAAAACATTTTGTTATCAAGATAGTCCAAGAAGAGCACATTCTATTGCTGCTCAAGGTGGAATAAATGCAGCAAAAAATTACCAAGGTGATGGAGATTCCACTTACAGACTTTTTTACGATACAGTTAAAGGTGGTGACTACAGATCTAGAGAAGCCAATGTATACAGATTAGCTGAAGTATCTACCAATATTATTGACCAGTGTGTCGCTCAGGGAGTCCCGTTTGCTAGAGATTATGGCGGACTTTTAGATAATAGATCTTTTGGTGGAGTTTTGGTTTCGAGAACCTTTTATGCAAAAGGCCAAACTGGACAACAACTTCTTTTAGGTGCTTACTCCGCGATGAATAGACAAATTGCAAGAGGTAAAATACAAATGCATAATCGTCACGAAATGCTGGACGTTGTGATTGTAGATGGAAAAGCCAGAGGAATTATTGCTAGAAATTTAATAACAGGAGAGATAGAAAGACACTCCGCACATGCAGTTGTGATTGCTTCTGGTGGATATGGAAATGTATACTTTTTATCTACAAATGCAATGGGAAGTAATGCCACTGCAGCTTGGAAAATTCATAAAAAAGGGGCATTTTTTGCCAATCCATGCTATACTCAAATACACCCAACATGTATACCAAGATCTGGAGAATACCAGTCTAAACTAACTCTAATGTCAGAATCTTTACGAAATGATGGAAGAATCTGGGTTCCTAAAAGAATGGAAGATGTAGAAGCTTTAAGAGAAGGCACTTTAAAAGCTACTGAAATACCGGAAGAAAATAGAGATTATTATCTAGAGAGAAGATACCCTGCTTTCGGAAATTTAGTTCCAAGAGATGTTGCTTCTAGAGCTGCAAAAGAAAGATGTGATGCAGGTTATGGTGTAAACAAAACTGGAGAAGCTGTATACTTAGATTTTAGTTCTGCAATTACTAGATATGGAAAAGAACAAGTTCTTCTTCAGGGGGAAGATGCAAATGATCATAAGTTGATTAAAAAAATGGGTCAAGAAATTGTCAAATCTAAATATGGCAATTTATTTCAGATGTATGAAAAAATAGTTGACGAAAATCCATATGAAAATCCTATGATGATTTATCCTGCAGTTCATTACACTATGGGCGGAGTATGGGTAGATTACAACTTAATGACTACAGTTCCTGGTCTTTATGCAATTGGAGAAGCAAATTTTTCTGACCATGGATCTAATAGGCTTGGTGCTTCGGCTTTAATGCAGGGCTTGGCAGATGGATACTTTGTTTTACCTTATACTATTGGAGATTATTTATCAGATGATATTAGAACTGGGCCTATTTCTACAGAGTCTGCTGAGTTTAAAGAATCTGAAGAAAATGTCAAACAATTATTGACAAAATTAGTTGAAAACAAAGGAAAGCACTCTGTTGACTATTACCACAAAAAGTTGGGAAATATTATGTGGGATAAATGTGGAATGTCTAGGAACGAAACCGGATTAAATGAAGCTATTTCAGAAATTAAAGAGCTAAGAGCTGATTTTTGGAAAAACGTAATGGTTCCAGGTGGTTTAAATGAACTCAACAAAGAACTAGAAAAAGCAGGCAGAGTAGCTGATTTTCTCGAACTAGGAGAATTATTTGCTAAAGATGCACTCACTAGAAACGAATCTTGTGGGGGACATTTTAGAGAAGAATATGCTACCAAAGAAGGAGAAGCTAAAAGAGATGACAAGAAATTTAATTTCGTTTCTGCATGGGAATATAAAGGAGAACCATCAGAAGCTAAACTTCATAAAGAGAAATTAGAATTTGAAAACATTGAAGTTAAAGTAAGATCCTATAAATAATAAAAGATGAATTTAACCCTTAAAATCTGGAGACAAAAAAGTAATACTGATAAAGGATCCTTAGAAACTTATCCTATTAGTGATGTGTCAGAGGATATGTCTTTTTTAGAAATGCTAGACGTTTTAAACGAAGAACTAATAGAAAAGGCAATAGATCCTGTTGCATTTGACCATGACTGTAGAGAGGGAATATGTGGAATGTGTTCGCTTTATATAAATGGTGAAGCCCACGGACCAGATAGAAGAGTAACAACTTGTCAACTTCATATGCGAAAATTCAATGATGGAGACACTATATTTATTGAGCCTTTTAGAGCAACCGCATTTCCGGTTGTAAAAGATTTAGTTGTAGATAGATCGGCATTTGATAGAATTCAACAAGCTGGTGGTTATGTTTCTGTTAATACATCTGGTAATACACAAGATGCGAATAGTATTCCTATACCTAAAGACGATGCTGACACCGCTTTTGATGCAGCTACATGTATAGGATGTGGAGCTTGTGTAGCTTCTTGTAAAAATTCATCGGCAATGCTTTTTGTTTCTGCAAAAGTCTCTCAATTTTCATTATTACCCCAAGGACAGGTAGAAGCCAAAGAAAGAGTTATAAATATGGTTAATAAGATGGATGAGGAGGGATTTGGAAATTGTACCAATACTGGTGCCTGTGAAGTGGAATGTCCTAAAGGAATTTCTCTAGATAATATCTCAAGAATGAATAGAGAATTTATTACCGCTAACGTTAAAAAGTAATTTTTTTCATTTTTTTTTGATTTCGTTGAAAATTAAAAAAAAGAGACTACAACTAAGAAAATATTAGGAAAGTTTTTTTGAAGTATTAAAATATTTATTTACAGTCGCTTAGTCAATTAACTGCGCTTCAATTATTTTTTCTACCATAGTTCTATTGTAATCAAAATCCCATTTTAAGATTTTATTTAAATAGTCATAATAAGCTATTGAGATAGGTTCTTTTTCTAAAAAGCCAACATCGAATTTTTTGGAATCTTTAAACAAGGTTACTTCTGCTTTTAAACCGTGTCTTTTTCGGGTTTCAGGAATGTCTAGAACATCAATAATAAAATGTTTAGAAATGTAATTTTTTTTGGAAAATTCAAACTTATATATTCCTTTGGAGTCTATAGTTTTCTTAAACTTATTTTTATTGGCTGTAAAACTTTCTATTTCCTCATTACCTTGTGATATAACAACCTTACAATTTTTAAGCTTCTTATTTCTATTTTCAATATGTGATAGTTCAATATTTAATTTAATTTTTAGCTGTCCTTGTGCTTTAATAACAAAAATTGTAAGAATTAGTAATAAAAGATTGGCTCTAAATAAACTCACGAGATTTAACTTGGTTTATAAAATTTAGAGATAATATATAATACCTCAAAATTTAAAACCATTTATTGAAATAATTTTAAAAAATATTACTTGCAACTTCTTTTACCGACTGCCCTTTACCCATTGTGTAGAAATGCAAAACTGGAACTCCAGCATCAATTAACTCTTTGGATTGTTCTATAGACCATTCTATCCCCACTTTCTTAATCTCTTCATTGGTCTTACATTTTTCTAATTCATTAGAAAATTCTTCAGGAAAATTTGTGTTAAAAAATTTTGGTATAAATGTTAAATGTCTTTGATTGGTTATTGGTTTTAGTCCTGGTATAATTGGAACTGTAATTCCAATTTCTCTACATTTTTTAACAAATGAGAAATACTTTTTATTGTCATAAAATAATTGAGTAACAATAAATTCAGCTCCAGCGTCAACTTTTGCTTTTAGATGCCTCAAATCACTGGCTAAATTCATCGCTTCAAAATGCTTTTCTGGGTAGCCAGCTGCACCTATACAAAAGTTAGAAGGACTATTTTTAGTCTCTTCGTAAAGATATTGACCATTATTCATTTCATCAATTTGCTGGATTAAATCAATAGCAAATTCATTTCCACCATCTACTGGAACAAAAGAAGATTCATTTTTCATAGGATCACCTCTTAAGGCAAGAATATTATCCACACCTAAAAACTTTAGATCAATCAATGCACTTTCAGTATCTTCTTTATTAAAACCACCACATATTATATGGGGAATTGCGTCTACCTTGTATCTATTCATTAATGCGGCACAAATTCCAACAGTTCCCGGTCTTTTTCTTATAGATATTTTTTTTAGTAGACCATTACCCATTTTCTTGTAATCGTATTCTTCTCTATGGTAAGTTACATTGATAAATGGAGGTTTAAATTCCATTAATGGGTCAATTCCTTCACAAATATCTTCTATTCCCTTTCCCTTTAATGGTGGTATAATCTCAAAGGAGAATATTGTCTTGTTGCTATTTTTTATATAATCTGTGACTTTCATTGATTGGCAAAATAAGTTCTTAATCTCAAGAAAACCAAAATATTTTCAATTGAAAAAAAAGTTT
>Ga0209198_1002180_pt1 | contig 13872 bp, 9 predicted proteins | sample COGITO_mtgs_1105_2_FD_184804 | JGI IMG/M metagenome (GOLD analysis project Ga0209198, IMG submission 184804) | Pelagic marine microbial communities from North Sea - COGITO_mtgs_110519 (SPAdes) (version 2) | ecosystem: Environmental > Aquatic > Marine > Epipelagic ...
AACTGCGTTCTATCATCTCCAAAATAAAAAGAACTTAAAGCTAAGTCTATTTTGTCATTAATATCATACACTTTATAATTTCTACTAAAGGCATAACCTACTTTTGTCTGTATATATAAGGATTTACTTAACTTGTATCTTAAATAACTTACTAATTCATTTGAGGTTTTTGATACATAGGCACCATCTGCGCTATAGTTTTGATCATTTAAATTGTAGGTAGTTCCTAATCCATCGAACTTCATACCGAGCCAAAATTTATTACTCATTTTATAATTAATATCAGCAATAATAGGTAGGTTTAAATTTGCTTCAAATTTCTTGTTAACACTCAAATAATATAAACCAAAAACTGGAACTACAATTAATCCGTATTTTTCGGTATTGGCATATACACCATATCTATATTTCAAATCAACACGCTTCTTATTTGTGAATAAAGATAAAAATGCAAATTGAAAGTTATCATTTGAGAGCTTGATTTTATCAGAAGCTATTTTCGGAAAAGCCATAAATGTTGCCGACCATTTATTATTAATTACCTTATTAAGTCCAATATTAAATCCTAAAACATTGAGATTAGAACTTGATGGATTTGCATCTAAATTCACTTTCGTTTTATTTAAAAAAAACCCCGTAAGCAATGTTGTTTTTTTATTGATAACAATAGGAAAATTAAGTTCTATAGCGATTTCTTCAATGGTAGTTTGTGCATTAGAAATTTCAAAATCAGCTGGAGGTGCATTGATATAAGTGAAATTTGCAATATCAAAGTAATTTTGTGAAAACCCTAAGAAAAAAACACAAGTGAATAAATAACTTAATAGATACTTCATAGAACTTATTTTAGAAGTTGTAATATAAACATTTCGCAAAGGGTAAATACAGTTTCTAGAGTATTATGTAGTACATAAATGAAAGCATACTATGCATGGTTTGGTAAGGATACTACTATTTATGAGGCGGTTTTGACATCGTCTGTATTTATTTCGATTATGAAACACGCATAGGATAAACCAATATTATAAAATGTTCTACAATTTACTGCGTTATCTAACTTGAGCTTTGATTAAAAGTGAAAGTTATTACTATTGTTTATTAATAAAATTAAACTAAAAGTTTATTTACAGCAGTTAGTTAAACTGAGTTTATGACGTTCACGAATACCTATTTATAAAAATAGAATGTGGAAGTAAACACTTTTTATGCGAAAACTTGGGATAAATGTATAATATGTGTGGAATGCATTTTTATTATTATACAAGTTTTACAAATTAAGAGACCGACTTATAATAAAGTCGGCCCTTTTTAATTGTGTCAATTTTTAAAATCACTTATTCTCTAAAAGTCCGTATTATTGAACACAACATATGTTATATTATTATCTACCATATCAATTTTAAATTTTAATTGTTTATGTTCATTTTTGTTTCTTATTTCAACCTTGTATAACTTGTAAGAATCTTTATTGTGATTATATTTTATAATTTGAGTATTATTAGTAATGTACCATTCTTTATTTTCGTTAAGTATTAGATTTATTAATGACAGAGGTAACCTCATATCTGAATAGACTTCGACTGAATTTAAAATTTCCCCTTTTGAATTATACGTTGCTTCAATTTTACAGTTCGTTTCTGTAAATACGACATCATAAGTTGATTTTTTTTTAGCATCAAATCCATTCACGTTTTTTATATTGTAATAGGCGGCCAAATTTTGTATTTTTTTTATTTTTATAGACTCAACATTGGTAACCACCTGATTAATATATTTCATGTTTTTTGTAACATCATATTTGCTTTGAGCGGTTAGGATTAAATTAAAAGAGATTAGTAAAAGGGTAGAGCATAAAATTTTCATAATAATATAGTTTTTTGGTTATTATGTTGTAAAATTAACCATCATTTATATTAATAATACTACGCATGACGTGCAGAAATTAAGCAGGGGTACGTATTTAAATAAGAGAATAGCAGTACTTAAATTCTTATAAAGACAAGAATATCTCTTTGTTTTTGGAAATCCAAAGCGACAATGCGTCGGAAGCCGAGGGTAAGTCTAATTTTGTAATAATATTGGAACGGTGTTTTTGTACTGTTCTTATTGAAATAGCTAAGAGATCACTAATATCTTTCGACGATTTTTCTTGGGCAATGAGGCGAACGATAGTCCGTTCAGAAGGGGTGAGATATTTAATCCTTTCAAGTTCAGGATAAATTTCTGTATTAAGCACTTCATTAAAAACCTTACTTGCATAAAATTCATCATTCATTGCGGAACGAATACAACTTTTAATTTCGTAAAACGGCTCATCTTTAAGCAGGTATCCTGATATGCCCATTTTCTGCGCCTTTAAAATCACTTCTTTCTCTTTATAGGACGTTAGAATAATAAATCGAGTAAGCGATCCTCTTTCTTTGCACTTTTCAATAACTTCAAATCCTGTTAAAAGCGGCATATTAATATCTAAAATAGCAATAGTTGGTTTTTGTAAATCTATAATTTCAAGCGCTTTTGCGCCATTAGAAGCCCCTTCTAACACGTCGAATCCATATTCTGTCAATTCATGAATTAAACCTTTTAAAAGCATAGGATGATCATCTGCGACAAGAATAGAGATATTATGATTCATTTTTGACAGGTATTGTTAAAATAAAATTAGTTCCAGTATTTAATTTACTATCAATAGAAAGTTTTCCTTCCAAGATTTTAATGCGCTCAAAAATAGTTTTTAATCCTAAGCTATTTTGTTTTTTACTATCCTCTAGATCAAATCCTTTTCCATTATCAGCAATAAAAGCAATAACTGAATTTTTTTCTTTTTTGATTGAAACAGTAACTGATTTTGCTTTAGCATGCTTTACAATATTTGTCAAACATTCCTGAATTAATCGGTAAAAATTTAAACTCGCAGTTTCTGTAAAATAGCTATCAATAATATCTATATCCATAGTATAGAACAATTCAGTTTGTTCATCATATTCATTAACTAGTTGAGTGAGACTTCTAGATAATCCTAATTCTTTTAGCAACGCTGGATACAAACCTCTAGAAATACTCCGCACTTCTTCCAGGGCATCATTAGTTAGGTTTGTCAGTTCTATTTGTTTTGTGTTTTGAGACTTTCGTTTAATTAATGTTAATTTTTGACCAACGCTATCATGCAATTCTTTAGCAATTCTTGTACGTTCCATTTCCTGGGACTCCATTAAATTTTGAGAGAATTTCTCCTGTTGCTTTTTCTCCTTTTTTGCATTATTTTTTGATTTAGAAATTGTAAACAATAAAAAGACAGATAATAGCCCCAAGCTACCAAAAATTAGCCATTGGTTTTTTACACTATTTTTAGCATCTAAAAGGGCAATATTACTTTCTTGATTTTCAATTTTTAAGCGTTGTTTATCAGATTCATATTTTATGCGTAAATCATTTATTTTATTTGTTTTCTCAAGAGAAAAAATACTATCCTGTAATTTTTGATATTTTTTATAATTGACTAGTGAACTTTCAAAGTTTTGTGTTTTTTCCTCTATCAAGTAGAGCACATAATAGGCGTATCGTTCTTGCTGTAAGGCATATCCCCTTGCAAAATTAACAGCTTTTAAAGCATATTTTTTTGCTTTAGATAGTTGATTCATATCTAAGTAAGTTTCAGCAATATCATTACAAGTATGCGCAGAATCTTTATGTAATCCGAGTTCAACTTGTATAGGTAATGACTTTATTAAGTATTCTAAAGACTTGTCATATTGCTTTAAAAACCTATAAGAGGACCCAATATTTTGTAGGAGTGTAGCGTGAGTCTCCGGTGATTTTTTTGAAGATTTTGGAAGAAGCACTTTGTATAAATCTATAGCTTTATAAAAGAGACTATCGTTGTCGTATCTCATAGCCTCTTTTTGGTAAGTAACAGCGATGCATGACTCATTCATCAACATACGATAGTCATCTTTTAATTCTATAAAAATGTTTAAGGCTCTTTCAAAACTTTCACGTGCTTTATAAAAATCTCCAGTATTCAAATACAGTTTCCCTATTCTTTCTAAGGTAAGTGCTATACCTGGCTTGTAGTTTCTTTCTTCGTCAAGTTTTAATGACTTAAAATAATAGTCTAAACCTAAGTCATAGTCTGCGAGTTTAAAATGATTGAACCCCAATTTATAGTAGCAGCGTGATACTTGTGCTGTATTATCTAATGCTTTAAATATAGCAAGTGCTTGCATGTATAAGATAACACTTTCATTATAAGGACCTAATTTATCATAATATCTTGCTTGATAAAAATAGCCATAAGCGATTTTATTCTTATCTTTTAGTTTCTGGGCTTTTTCAAAACCAAGCCTAGCCATATCCAAGGCTCCTTCATAATTATGGCTCTTAAATAAACTTAACGCAGATTGATAGTCTTCACTAATTTCGTCATAGATTGAAATAGTCTGAGCATTCAAAACGAGGAATAAACTTGTAAATATGAAAACACAATACTTTATCAATATATAATTGGATTTTGTTAATTGATTTACAAATATACCGAAACACTAAATAATAAATTTAGAGAATTACATAATATCATGATAGTTGGCTAATGTTTAAAAAATAAGTATTAAATAATATAATATGTTTTCACAATCGCACTATTATTCTTAAATTGAATCATCCAAAGGATAACCACTATTATAAAAATAATAATACATTTATTATATAATGCTCTGCGTTATCTAACTTGAGCTTTGCTTAAAAGCGAAAGTTGTTACTACAATTTCTTTAAAAAATTTATTATAAAAAGTTTCTACGACAATCTTAATGAAATCGAACATTCATGTGAGATTCACGAGCTCCTATTTCTCAAATAGGAGTGGAGTTAGTAAACACTTTTTCACTAAGTGAAGATTGGAGTGACGTGAAATGGGTTTGAAATAGTATTGTTAAACTAAACTCGTAAAAAGATCCTACTTTTTAACAATCATACGGGAAACACTAGCGCCATTTAATAATTTTAAATTCAAAATATATGTGCCCTCACTAAGGTTTCCAATATTAATTTCTCTTGATTTAGCATTAATTTGAATCGTTTTTATTTGCTGTCCAACTAGATTATAAATTGAAATATTTTGCATTGTATGTTCCGAATTTATCATCAATTTTTCTTCTGTTGGATTCGGATATACCATAAAATCGAATCCATCATTGTCAAAATCATTAGTACTTAGGCTTACACTAGAACTTGCTACCCAGCTGCTAGCTATAGCATTATCAGAATTTACATCTACAAGTCTTAAGTAAAAACCGCCACCGTCAGCAGTTTCTGGCCAAGGTGCTTTATCAAAATACTCAACTTGATCTATCAAATTCCCAAAAGTATCTGATAAAACCAAATTATGACTCTTATTTGATAAATCTCTTAAAAATGTGCCAAAAGGTGCTTCTCCGTATTTAGCTTGAAAAGTCGTAGCATTGGCTGCTAAGGAAATAGATTCTCCAGCCGCAATAGTGGCACTAACAGGAAATTGGTATGATATACCCAGTTTTATTAAGTATATGCCAGTAAGATCAACAATTGTGCTTCCGGTATTTTGAATTTCTATAAATTCTAAATCATCGCTCTCTGGAAATTCAACTGATTCTAAAGGATTATAGTCAATTTTAGTTATAACCAAAGATGGGGTCTCTACCGTATTACAACTAGAAAAATCACCAATATTGTTTCCCATCCATATAATTCTATCCTGCAGCCAACTCTTCATATTAGTAACTTCTCCTGAAAAATCATCAATGGTATTCCACCGTTCATCTTCACGTACTATAGCTTCTGAAATCAACGCTGCAGTACTATCAATTAAATCAGAAATATAATTGTAATTTAACGGTTGTCCTGCACTAGTTACTTCATTAAACCGTTTAGATAAATAACATTTAAATGTTGGATCGTCAAAAAGGTCACCCCAAAAATTAGCACCTGTGTTACTAAATTCAAATTGCCAAACATTAGTAAAACTTCGATCATAATTGGTGCCAAAAAAGTCAAATAAATCGTTACCAAAAGTTAAATTATAATCCCAAATAGGTCCAGCTCTTAATTTACCACCTCTATCTTTGTGATAAAAAGTACTAAGTGCGTAAGCATCAGCATTAGAGGCAATTTCTGCCATTAGCATATAATCTAAAAATGAAGGTACATCTATAACTGACGGGTAGCCACTTGTAATATTTGAATTATTTGCAGTTTGATCTAGTTTTCTAAAAACAGATTCAATATAAGAAGATTGATTTGAAGTTATATCTTCAGGATTTGGTTTTTCAATAATATATCCTGCACCGTTGTTGTACCAAGCCTCAGGATCTTCTGAAGATGGTCTATCAGTCTGTATTAGGTAGCCTCCCGTTATCTCTGGAAATGTATTTTCAACATCAGATAGCTTTTCAATATCCACACGGTCACCATCAATTTTTATTTTTTCTGAAAGCGCGTATAAACCTTTGTAATCACCATTAACGACCACTTCACAATACTTTAAATTTACAGCATATTGGCCCATTTGCCTTGCCATTTCATAACTAATATAATCGCGCATCATACTATCATCAAAAGCGAATGAATTTAAAATCCAGTCATTTTCCTTTGGCATGCCAAGTAATTCCACATTATCATTATCTAAACGGTTATCCTTTAATGTATCAATACCATATGGTTTTTTATCTAATAATTGTGATGAAGACCCTCGTGTTTCTATGCCAATAGTACCTGAATAATTCAAATAAACTTCATTGTTTACATCGCTTACAAAATTTCTTGATCCATCTGGTCTTCGAATAATTTTCATTGTACCAAATATTTTTGGTTCATCTGGAATTTCATCACCATTATCTGTAACTATTACAACAATTGGTAGATTACTATCTGTAAATGTTAAATTATTTGTGTTTAACACATAAGAATTTGTAAATACTCGAGATGGTATATAGTTTGCTAAAAACATTTGTGCTTTTACAGTTGTATTTTGATCTATTTGAATAGGGCTTGTATAGATGGTTGAATTTTCTGTGGGTGTAACTCCATTAGTGGTATATCTTATTATTTCCCCTGAAGTATTTCCAGATAAAACTAAACTTATAGCAGTATTTATAACACCACTTTCATGAGAAAAAACAACTTCACTTTTTATACTCCCTAAAAATTCTTGGCTAGAATTCTCATAACCTGGTGTAGTTTCTAAATAACTTACAACTTCTCCAGAACTTATGGAAGTGCCAATAGAAGTGTTTATGGGAAGATTCTCTGCAGTTATTTGATTCACAATAGTACCAGAAGCATTTGTTAAAATTAATGTCTCTATACTTGATGATATTTTAAAATTTGTATGAAAATTTGTAGTATTTAGATTTAAAATTTCAGGTGGTTCTATTCCAGTATTATTCGGAGTTGTAAAAACTGTAGATAAGAAAGGTATGATGGTAAAATCTGACGAATTTGCACTGATATTGTGCGCTTGAATGCTTAATATATTTTCACCTTCATTTAAATATGAACTGAAATCTGTTATTAGGAATCTTTCAGGTTTTCCTCCTGTATATATTTGAGCTTCATGATCTGTAATAGTACCAGAATTATAAGCTGGTGGTGTACCAATAATATTAGCTCTAGCAACCTCATTTCCATTTATATAGACAACAAAAGCATCATCATAATCTAAATCTAAAATTAATGAAGAAATAGAAGATAAATTATTAATTGTAAACGCTTTTCTAAGATATATAGATTGTGTTCCATTGGGAATAATAGTAGCATCATCTCCATCATTATAGCCAAAACCAGAGATACCAGAAGACCAATTTGAATCATCAAAACTAGAAGTATTCCAATTAGAATTTGGTTCTGAAGTAGGAATTAAATATTTAAATTCATCTCCTTGATTGATCAATGTTCTAGAGTATTTAATTTCTTTACGGTTTTTTGAGGAAGCCCATAAAAGTAAATATTCATTAGGCGTTAGTGTAATATTAGGAAACGTCCATTGTGTAAGGTCATTTATATCATCAGATAAAAACCAACCATTTATTGAAACATCTTGATTGCCATAATTATGAATTTCTAACCAATCAGGCATATCACCATCTTCATCTGTATAATCAGTATTAGAGGAAACTATTTCACTTATTCTTACAGTTTGAGCGGTTAAATCATAACTATTATATGTAAAATACACGAATAAAAAAAGTAGTGCACTATTCTTAAATTTATCTTTTTTTAGCATTTATCTCTTATTTAATATCTATTAATATTAGATTTAATCTTTTTATAGATTGTTTATTTTAAGTTACCTAAATTAAATACTTTAAGCCATACTCCATAAAAAATCTCCAATACATAAACTATACAAAACCATATTTTTCTCTTTTTATGATAAAAAATAGTTTTCTTTTTATTTTTTCTGTTTCTAGTACTAATCATCGTATAGAAATAGAATGTTTTTGATATATTTAATTATTGCTACACAGCAGCAACAGATATTAAAATTGTTCTAAATACTTTTAATTATGAATCATCCATAGGATAATTCATAATTAAAAATGTTCTATAATGTTCTGCGTTATGTAACTTGAGCTTTGGCTAAAAGCGAAAATTGTTACTACAGTTTCTTTAAAAAAATTATTCCCAAATGTTTCTTTAAAAATGTAATGGAACACTTTTTATGCGACGACGTAGGAGGGAAGAATAATATGTGTGAAATGGAAATGATAAAAAAAAATAAAAAACAGTGAAATATTAAATTTTTGTATTTAATTTGTTTCACTAAAGCTTTAATCATAGGAGCTTTTAGCTGAACAAATTGAAACATGTTTATAAGTTCGGTCTTTTGAAAATTAGGAAGTCATATTCAAAAGAAGCTTACTGGGTAAGTAACCGAAATTTAAAGCTAACTTCCGTAGTAAAAAATATATCTACACTGTATAAATTGTGTTTTGTCCCCAAAATGCAATATCAAATTATGATTTGATTTTAAGTTATTAATTCTTTTTAGGAAAGCTTTCCTGCTTTCATGTTTTAATAACTTCTTATCACATTTATAATGAATACAAAATATATTGATTTAGTCAATCAAACTTTTGATTTTCCTCAAGAAGAATTTCTTCTTGACAAAGACCACTTACGCTTTCATGATATAGACCTAAATAAATTGGTTGAAACTTATGGTGCACCTTTAAAATTTACATACTTACCTAAAATTTCCGATAATATAAATAATTCAAAGGTATGGTTTAAGAACGCCATTAAGAAGCATAGCTATAATGGGAATTATAACTATTGCTATTGTACAAAAAGCTCGCATTTTAAGCATGTTTTAAATGAAGCTTTGAAAAATGACATACATATTGAAACCTCTTCGGCTTTTGATATAGATATTGTTGAATCTCTAAAAAGTGAGGGCAAAATAAATGACAATACATTTGTTATCAGTAATGGTTTCAAGCGTGCTCAATACATCACAAATATTGCGAGGTTAATCAATAATGGTCATCAAAATTGCATTCCAATTATTGACAACTACGAAGAAATAGATTTACTCTCAAATGAAATACATGAAAACTATAATATAGGCATTCGTATAGCCTCGGAAGAAGAGCCAAAATTTGAATTTTATACTTCTCGATTAGGAATAGGTTACAAAAACATTGTGCCTTTTTACAACAAACAAATTAAAGACAATCCTAAAGTAGAACTTAAAATGCTTCATTTCTTTATTAACACAGGTATTAGAGATAATGCTTACTATTGGAATGAGCTTTTAAAATGTCTAAAAGTTTATACAAGTTTAAAAAAGATATGTCCTTCACTAAACAGTTTGAATATTGGAGGAGGATTCCCTATTAAAAATTCATTAGCATTTGATTTTGATTATGAATACATCATAGATGAAATAATCAATCAAATTAAGCTATCCTGTGAAGAGGAAGGTGTAGATGTGCCTAATATTTTTACAGAGTTTGGGAGTTTTACAGTTGGAGAAAGTGGTGGAGTAATTTATGAAGTGCTGTATCAAAAGCAACAAAACGATAGAGAAAAATGGAATATGATTAATTCGTCTTTTATCACAACCCTTCCAGATACTTGGGCAATTAACAAACGTTTCATCATGTTGCCAATAAACCGTTGGAATGATTCTTATGAGCGTGTTTTACTCGGAGGATTAACTTGTGACAGTGATGATTATTATAACAGTGAACAACACATGAACGCTATCTATTTACCAAAATACAATAAAGATAAACCCTTATATATTGGCTTTTTTAATACTGGAGCTTATCAAGAAACCATTGGAGGTTATGGGGGCTTGCAACACTGTTTAATTCCTGCTCCCAAACATGTTATAATTGATAAAAATGAACACGGTATTATTACAACACGATTATTTAGAGAACAACAAAAAAGTGAGGAATTGCTTGAAATTTTAGGCTATGATAAAAAGCCTGAAACTAATACGATACAAAATTTAAATACTGAATTTCAATTAGCACACAAATAAAATGGATATTAAAACTTATGCTGGAATACCAGAAGAATTTGCAAAATTAGAAAACGCAAAAATTGTATTAATACCTGTCCCTTATGATGGAACAAGCACATGGCAAAAAGGGGCTGATAAAGGACCAAAAGCCTTTTTAGAAGCTTCTGAAAACATGGAACTTTACGATATTGAGACTGGTTCAGAAGTTTATAAACAAGGTGTTTACTTAACCGATGCTGTTACTGAAAATACCTCTCCAGAAAGTATGGTGGATGCAGTACATGAAGTCACAAAAAAATACATTAAGAAAAATAAGTTTGTAACCATTTTTGGAGGAGAGCATTCTATATCTATTGGTACTATTAGAGCATTTAATGAGATGTTTCCAAACTTAACAGTATTGCATATAGATGCACATGCAGATTTAAGAAAAAGTTATGAAGGTAGCTCATGCAATCATGCTTGCGCTGTTTATGAAGCAAGTCAGAATACCAATTTAATTCAAGTAGGTATTCGTTCTATAGACATAAAAGAGAAATCTGTTATGAATTTAGACAAAACTTATTTTGCTCACGATATGGCAATAGATGATTCTTGGATGGATTCAGCAATTGACCAAATGACAGATAATGTATTCATTACATTCGATTTAGATGCTTTCGACCCTTCAATATTACCAAGCACAGGTACACCAGAACCAGGTGGTTTACTTTGGTATGAAACTATAGACTTTCTTAAGCAAGTATTTGCAAAAAAAAATGTTATTGGTTTTGATATTGTTGAGTTATGCCCTAATGAAATAGATAAATCTTCAGATTTTCTTGCTGCAAAACTGTATTACAAAATGTTAAGTTATAAGTTTCAAAATGAGACTATTGAAGACGAATTTGATAGTACATTTAATGATAAACCAAAAACTAATAATTTTTCAAAATTTAATGAAGACGTTGATTATTAGTCTAATTATTATCTGTTTTAATAATGGAATATAAAGTTGTTGCATATCATATTGAAAATCATATCGATTTGAAAAAATTTCGATCTAATTGTGAGCTTTCAATATTAAGAAGAGAGCACTCTTTTTTGTTATATAGTATTGCAAAAGAGTCTTTTATGTATGTGAAAGACTATGGAAGTATTGTGTTTTTAAATTGTGAAAAGGGTTTTATAGATAGTATTTTATCAACTTTTCTAGAAATAGAATTTTCATTAGAATTTTCTCCAAAAGAAGAGTATATCATAGAAATAGGGGATTCTACTGAAGTTGATTTTGGAAAAATTCAAGTTGACAATCTTTCTAAAGATGTAGCACATATTATCATGCTCAATTTAGGTCAATCGGTAGCATTAAAGCATTATTTAAATAAAACCGAAAATTTGCATGAGAGTACTCTTATTTACGCAAAACAGTTAGAAAACACTGGTAATATTAAACTTTCAAAAAAACAGATGCGTATTTATATCGGAAAAACGATGAATCTTAAAAATAGTATCGCAGAAAATTTATTCATATTCGACTCTTCAGATTTGGCATGGTCAAATGAAGAGCTATCGAAATTAGATTATCAAATAAAAGATGAGTTAGATATAGTAAAACGTCATCACGGATTACAATTCTACCTAAATGTTATAAAAGAAAATTTAGACCTATTTAAAGATATTTTGCAACATAGATATAGTAGCATGTTAGAATGGATTATTATTATTTTAATCCTTTTTGAAGTTATTCAAGTTATAATCGAAAAAATTTAAAAATGAACAAACCAATAACAGAATTTATAGAAACATATTATTTGCATTTCAATGCGGCTACAGTTGTAGACGCAGCTAAATCTTATGAAGAGCAATTAGATAAAGGTTCAAAGATGTTAGTGTCTTTGGCAGGAGCAATGAGTACAGCAGAAATAGGAAAGATTTTTGCTGAAATGATACGACAAGATAAAGTGCAAATTATTTCTTGTACAGGAGCAAATTTAGAAGAGGATATTATGAATTTGGTTGCACATTCTCATTATAAACGTATTCCTAATTATAGAGACTTAACGCCAGAAGAAGAATGGGATTTATTAGAACAAGGCCTTAACCGTGTTACTGATACCTGTATCCCAGAAGAAGAAGCGTTTAGAAGATTACAACAACATATTTATAAAATATGGAAGGATGCAGATGATAAAGGAGAACGTTATCTACCACATGAGTACATGTATAAAATGTTATTATCTGGAGTCTTAGAAGAATACTACGAAATAGATTTAAAAGATTCATGGATGTATGCAGCAGCAGAAAAGAATCTACCTATAATTTGTCCAGGGTGGGAAGATAGTACTATGGGAAATATTTTTGCAAGTTATGTCCTAAAAGGAGAGCTTAAAGCCAGTACTATGAAATCTGGAATTGAGTATATGACCTTTCTTGCAGATTGGTATTCTGATAATTCGGATAATGGTATAGGATTCTTTCAAATAGGAGGTGGAATAGCAGGAGATTTTCCAATATGTGTCGTTCCAATGCTATATCAAGATATGGAGCGAACAGACACTCCTTTTTGGAGTTATTTCTGCCAAATAAGTGATTCTACTACAAGTTATGGTTCGTATTCAGGAGCAGTTCCGAATGAAAAAATAACTTGGGGAAAATTAGATATTAATACACCAAAATTTATAATAGAGAGTGATGCTACGATCGTTGCTCCGTTAATCTTTGCCTATTTGTTAGGCATGTAACTCTAAAAAAATGATACGTAAAATTGTAGATTATCAAAAGTTAAATGAAGACATTTTAAATCTATTAGTGGATAAATTTCCTGACGGATATTCTGATAAGGATATAATTGCGTTTAGAAATGCGCAAAATGAATACATAGAGGCTGTTGAAGTAAGAACCGAAGACACAGCATATTTAGTAAAAGTTGGAAAAAGATTAGTTCAAGCTATGGAAGAACATGAAGAAGAAGATGATGATTCTACTGATGATGGTGTGGATATTGATATTTTAAATGAATTAGATTAAGCTAAAGAATTAATCATGTTTAGTAAAATTGATAAATCTAGACTTATTGCCATAAAGAATGACAAAATTCTTGTTCTTGAAAAAATAGGTGAGAAGAAAAAGTATTCACTTGCTGGTGGTGTGAAAAAGAAAAAAGAAACAGATATTCAATCATTAATAAGAGAAACTTTTGAGGAAATAGGGTTAAAGCTCAAAAAGAAAGAATTGACTTATTTTCTATCAAGGAAGAATAATAACACTAAAAAAAAAGAAATCTATAAGCATTATTTTATAACAAATACTTCAATAAAAAATATTGAAGTATTAGAACCTCATAAGTTTAAAAAAGTGCTGTGGGTTTCTTGGTATGATGCTC
>Ga0209198_1002185_pt1 | contig 13855 bp, 10 predicted proteins | sample COGITO_mtgs_1105_2_FD_184804 | JGI IMG/M metagenome (GOLD analysis project Ga0209198, IMG submission 184804) | Pelagic marine microbial communities from North Sea - COGITO_mtgs_110519 (SPAdes) (version 2) | ecosystem: Environmental > Aquatic > Marine > Epipelagic ...
CCTTCTCCGTGAACGGTTGTAAACATTCTATCCCAACGAATAGATTTTATCTTTTCACCAAAAGATGCGGCATTTGCATCCCAACTCCACCAAATCATAACAGGTTTTCCTAAAACATGGTCAAAAGGAACATATCCCCAATAACGCGCATCTAAAGAGTTGTGTCTGTTATCTCCCATTAACCAATAATAATCTTGCTTAAAGGTGTAAGAGTCTGCTTTTTTTCCGTTGATGAAAATCGCATCACCAACAACAGCTAAATCATTATTTTCATAATTTTTTATAATCTGTTTGTAATAAGGTAAAGAGGCTGCATCTATTTTTACAGTTGCACCTGCTTTCGGAATATAAATAGGGCCAAAGTTATCTTGACTCCATTTATTACTTGCTATATGCGGGAAAATTGTATTATCCGCATCAAAATTTAATTTGGTAACCGCAACTGTTTGCGGCAGTTTTCTTAAACGGATAGCCTCTTCTTCTGTTAGGTTAATATTTATTTTATTTGCAACAGATGTCATTTTTAAACGTCTTGCAAAATCAGGGTTTATACCACCAGCAACTTGCGTATATAAAGAGTCTGATGACATTTTAGATAAATTTCCGTTCTTCTTTATCGCTTCTTGTACTTTAGCATTGTTCCAATATTCAGATAATATGTTGTAAACGCCTGTTCTTTCTTTTTTAATTAAAAATTTAGGGAATGTATTTGCATCGATCGTCGTCTTTGCTTCATAGGTGTAATAAAACTGAATTTTAGCTCTGTCGGGTAGTTCGTTTTTCTTTCCGTTAATATATACATATCCGTTTCTTAACTCTAAAGAATCTCCTGCAATACCAACACTACGTTTTACATAGTTGGTTTTCTTATCTACGGGTTTATAAGTGAATTTCCCAGAAGTATCTCCCCACATAGTGGCTAATGTGTCTGCTGGCCAATTGAAACAAACAATATCATTATTTTTTATGTTTTGTAAACCTGGCAATCTTGTATACGGCAATTGTGGTTTTTTTAAATAGGATGCAGATTTTGTAAAAGGTATAGAATCATGCACCATGGGCAATGCAACTGCGGTAGATGGCACTCTGGCACCATAATGAAATTTGCTAACAAATAAGTAATCTCCTACTAACAAAGACTTCTCTAAAGAAGAGGTTGGTATGGTAAAAGGCTGCATAAAATACGTGTGTACTAAAGTGGCTGCAATAATTGCAAAGGTTATAGAGCTTACCCATTCACCAAATTCAGAACGCGGCTTTAAACTTCTACCTGCAATGTGTTTGGTGTCTGTCGCATAATTAATGTAGAAAACATAAAATCCTAGGGTTACAATTGCTAAAAGGGAATCTAACTTTTTATGAAAGCCGAATGTTCTAACGGTTTCAATCCAAATTATGGGAAACATTAACAAATTTATAACCGGAATAAATAGTAAGAGAATCCACCATTTTGGCCTATTAATTATTTGCATTAAAACAATTCCATTATAAATAGGAATGGCTGCTTCCCAAGCTTTTCTACCAGCTTTTAAATACAATTTCCAAGTTCCTAAAAAATGTAGTACCTGAATTACAAGAAAAAAGAGAAACCATTCAGTAAAATTCATAATTATTATATTTTAAAATCTTGTATAACAAGAATTTTATTTAGTTTTAAATAAGGCGCAAAATAAAGAAAAAGTTACACTTTTTAACGGATATTTAACACATCTTTCATGCTAAATACGCCCGTTTTACCAATAATCCATTCTGCAGCAACAACGGCACCCAATGCGAATCCTTTTCTGCTATGCGCTGTATGTTTAATTTCTATAGTATCTACTTTAGAGTCATACCAAATAGTGTGGGTTCCGGGTACTTCCGGAATTCTTTTTGCAACAATTGGTATATTTTCTTTGGAAGAATTTTCACCAAGTTCCCAGTTTTCTTTTGAAGAATTTTCTATAATTCCTTCAGCTATGGTTATTGCTGTTCCGCTTGGAGCATCTAATTTTTTCATATGATGAATTTCTTCTATAGAAATGTTATAATTTTCTAAAGAGTTCATCATCTTAGCCAATTGTTTATTTAATTCGAAAAATATATTTACACCCAAACTAAAGTTAGAAGCGTAAATAAAAGCTCCTTTTTCTTTTTCACAAAGCTCAATAGCCTCTTGGTGCTTATCCAACCAACCGGTGGTTCCAGAAATTACTGGAACTTTATTTTTAATACAATTAGAAATATTATCAAATGCTGAGGATGGTATACTAAAGTCAATCGCAACGTCTGCTAAATGAATATCAATAGTATCATTAATATCTTTTTTTATAACGATTTCATGTCCTCTAGAAACTGCAATTTTTTCAATTTCTTTTCCCATTCTTCCGTAACCTAATAATGCGATTTTCATTTTAAAAAGTATATTTTAATGTAAAGCCAACTTTTGGGGCGTTAAATAATATAGGGTTGTTAACAAAGGTAGGTCTAAAAGACAAATTATCATCTGTATTAAACTGCAATAAATGTGCATTTACACTGGCTTCTATAATTTGTAAAACATATAATATTACTCCCCACATTAAAGATAAGTCTCTATTTTCCATTAATTGTTCTTGTGCCTTTTCTAAAGTTTCTAAAGAAACAGATACATTACCTAAGTCGTCTGTAAATTCGTCTTGTAATCCTGTTTTTCTTAATTTGTAAGCGGTTCTAAATCGTTTGTATTGGCTATTATTGTCTAAGTAAAAATAAGTTGGTGCAGCTAAGGCTGCCCAAACAAAAGGGACTTTCCAGTATTTCTTGTTATATACTTGGCCCATACCGGGTAAAATTGCCGAATAAAATGCTGCTTTAGCAGGGGCTAGGGGTTTGTAAAGACCTTCTTGTACAAATAAGTTCTCTTTTGATTTTCTTTCTTTTACAATCGTAGAATCTTTTTGACAATAAAGATGCAAAGAGAATAATAAGATTAAAAATGTTAAAATGTTATTTTTTGAAAACACTTATTTTAGTAAGTTTTTTATGCGGTTAAAATCTTCTTCAGAATGAAAAGGAATAGATATTTTCCCTTTTCCATTTGCATTTAAAGTAACATCTACCTTATGACCAAAGTAGTCATTTATATCTTTTAAACTATTTTTCACGAAAGCAGGCACCATTTTTTTCTTCGGTTTTGCAATCGTTCCTGATTTTAAATTCTTAACTAAATCTTCAGTTTGTCTAACAGATAGTTTTTCTCGTAATATCTTTTCATAGATAGCTAGTTGATCTTCCGAATCATCTATATTAATCATCGCTCTGCCATGTCCCATCGATATAAAACCATCTCTCATTCCTGTTTGTAAAATAGGATCTAGTTTTAACAGACGTAAATAATTTGTTACTGTAGAACGTTTTTTTCCTACTCTAATACTCAAATCTTCTTGCGTTAATTGAATTTCATCAATTAAACGTTGGTAAGAAAGTGCTACCTCTATTGGATCTAGATTTTTACGCTGAATGTTTTCTACCAAAGCCATTTCTAGCATTTCTTGGTCATTTGCTAATCTAATATATGCAGGAACTGTTTTATTACCTATTAATTTAGAAGCTCTAAATCTGCGCTCTCCAGAAACTAACTGAAATTTATTTCCTTCTAATTTCCTTACTGTAATTGGTTGAATTACACCAAGCTCTTTAATAGAATTAGCTAATTCTCTTAAAGCTTCTTCGTCAAAATAAGTTCTTGGCTGAAAAGGGTTTACTTCAATACCCTCTAACTCTAAGTCTATGATGCTACCCACTAATTTTGCTGCATTTTTATCTGTTGCAGCGTTAATATTTGGAGTATCTTTTAGTAAAGCAGATAATCCTCTACCTAAAGCTTGTTTTCTGGTTGCTTTTGCCATTTTACGAATTCTTTTTTATTAATTCTTGAGCTAAATTTAAGTAATTTATGGCTCCTTTACTAGTCGCATCATAGGCAATAATGCTTTCACCATAACTTGGAGCTTCTCCCAGACGTGTGTTTCTTCTAATAATAGTTTCAAAAACCATTGAATGAAAATGTTTTCTAACTTCATCTACGACTTGGTTAGAAAGACGCAATCGAGAATCAAACATGGTTAATAATAGTCCTTCAATATCTAATTCTGTATTATGAATATTTTGAATACTTTTTATAGTATTTAGTAATTTACCTAAACCTTCTAAGGCAAAATATTCACATTGAATTGGAACAATTACAGAATCTGCTGCAACTAAGGAGTTTAGTGTTATCAATCCTAAAGATGGTGCACAATCAATTAAAATATAATCATAATCATCTGTAATATTAACTAATGCTCTCTTTAGCATATATTCTCTATCTTCTTTGTCTACTAATTCTATCTCAATAGCTACTAAATCTATATTTGCTGGAATTATATCAACATTAGGCGATGCCGTTTTTACAATTGCATCCTTTGCAGAAAGTGAATGTTCTAAAACATGATAGGTTCCACCTTCTACTGCATCAACGTCAATTCCTAAACCAGAAGAAGCGTTTGCTTGCGGGTCAGCATCAATTAATAGTACTTTTTTCTCTAAAACTCCTAAAGAGGCTGCTAAGTTTATACTTGTGGTAGTTTTACCAACTCCACCTTTTTGATTTGCTATTGCAATTATTTTTCCCATTAATATCAGAGGATTTTTACGAAGTAAATTTACAATTAATTATCTTTTTAAGAAATGAAAGATGTTAACAAAACCACAAAAGCAAAAATCTTTATTTTTAAAGTGTTTAAACTTATTTTTACTCAAATTATTATTCTAATAAACAAATTTAAAAAAGATAATTAGCTTTCATAAAATGATTTATTTTTTGGGAATATTTCCCAATATTTCTATTAAGAATCTCCAGAATTTTTTAGTTGATGAAATACTTGCGCGTTCATCAGGTGAATGTGCACCTCGTATAGTCGGTCCAAAGGAAACCATATCTATTTCGGGGTAGTTCTGTCCCAGAATGCCGCATTCTAAACCTGCATGGCAAGCTTCAACTTTTGCTTTTTCTCCATGTAAGTTTTCATATAAGTTAGATACAATATCTAGTATTTCTGAATTTATATTCGGTTGCCAACCTGGGTACTCGCCTGAAAGCTCAACGTCAAAACCAGACAATTCATAAGCAGATTTCAATGAATTTGCTAAGTCAATTTTATTAGTTTCAGATGATGAACGTGTTAAACATTCAATTTTAATTTGGCCAGATTTTACAATAACCCTAGCAATGTTGTTAGACGTTTCTACTAAGTTTTCTATATCTGGGCTCATTCTATATACTCCATTAAAAGCGGCGTAAATAGATTTTAAAAATCCTTCTTGCACTCCTATCTCCATTACCTTTTCTGGAAGTTGAGTTTCTTGAATCTCTATTATTAAGTTACTTTCTATTGTTGAAAACTCTTCTTTTATGTTGTTGATAAGTCCTCCTGTTTTCAATAAGAAAAATTCTTTAGAAGCAGTATCTATGGTAACTAAAGCAAAACTTTCTCTTGGTATTGCATTTCGTAAACTACCTCCATTAATTTCAGAGATTTTTAAACCGTAGTTGGTAGCGCCTTCAAATAATAAACGATTCATTATTTTATTGGCATTTCCTAAACCTTTAATAATATCCATTCCAGAGTGACCACCATTTAAACCTTTTACAGAAATAGTATAAGCAGTAGCTGTCTCAGGTACTAGCTCTTCGCGATATGTTCTTTTGGCAGTTACGTCAATTCCTCCAGCGCAGCCCATTCCAATTTCATCATCTTCTTCCGTGTCTAAGTTTAACAGAATTTCACCTTTTAAGACTCCACCTTCTAAACCCATTGCACCGGTCATACCTGTTTCTTCATCTATAGTAAAGAGCGCTTCTAGATTCGGGTGCTCAATTTTTGTTGAAGCCAAAACAGCCATAATTGAAGCAACTCCTAAACCATTATCTGCGCCTAAAGTTGTACCATCTGCAGTAACCCAGTCTCCTTGGATTAACATTTTAATTCCTTCTTTCTCAAAATTAAAAATAGTATCTGAATTCTTTTGATGCACCATGTCTAAGTGACTCTGTAAAACTACTGTTTTTCTATTTTCTAAACCTTTTGTTGCAGGTTTAGTAATAATAATATTGCCAACTTTATCTACAAATGTTTCTAAATTTAATTTTTTACCAAAATCTACTATAAATTGAATAACACGTTTTTCTTTTTTTGAAGGACGAGGAACGGCATTTAAATCTGCAAACATATTCCAAACTTCTTTTGGTGCTAAATTCCGTACTGATGTACTCATTTTTTGTTTTTTTTATTTCGTTTCAAAAATACGATTTTATGTTTCTATTTAAAAGATTTAATAGGTATTTGAAGTTTTCAATTTAGTTCTAAACAGGATTGAAATACCTTTCAAATAAAGTCGAAAAGTTAAAATTACAAATTAAGAAATTTCAATGATGCTGTCAGAAATATTTTTCCTCACTTTTGTTAAATCTTTCATATAATCATCTGACGCTCTAAAGCCTACAGGTAAAACTAATACGGATTTTAAATTGTCTTTTGTAAGGTCTAAAATTTCATCATATTTATCTGGTGTAAAACCTTCCATTGGACAAGAATCTATCTGCTGTAAAGCACAAACTGTTAATAAATTTCCAAGAGCAATATAGGCTTGATTTTTATTTAAAACATATAATTCTTCTTGTGTTTTTTTTGCAATTTCTGCAGTTAAAAACTTTTTAAATGGATTGATAACTTCATCAGGTGTATTTCTAATTTTTTGCACTAAATTAAAGTAGTTTTCTACTTCTTTAGTTGTGTAATTATCTTTTACACATATTACTAATAGATGCGATGCTTGCAAAATCTGTTGTTGATTCCATGAGAACGGTACAAGTTTTTCTTGAATTTTTTTATTTTTAATTATCACTAATTTTAATGGCTGCAAACCGTAAGATGTAGCTGTTAAATTAAAGGCTTCTTTTAAAGTTTCTATTTGTATCTCTGAAAGATTTTTGTTCGTATCAAATTTTTTAACAGCATAGCGCCATTTTAAACTATCTATAATATTCATTATTCTTGTTTTGAAATGCAAAAATAGTACAATATTATTGTTTAATATCAATGTGGTAATTATATAAATTTATAGAAGTATCAATTTTTTTGTACATTGAAAATAAAAAGCATGAATGAGGATTTTTTGCATTATGTATGGCTGTACAAAATGTTTTCAAAGGTAGATTTTAAGACAACAGGTAATGAGCATTTATCAATTATAAAGTCCGGTTTACATAATAAAAATGCTGGACCAGATTTTTTAAATGCACAATTAAAAATTGATGGACAAACTTGGATAGGAAATGTAGAAATTCATTTAAAGGCCTCAGATTGGTATCTGCATAACCATGAAAAAGATCTAAATTATGATGCAGTTATTTTGCATGTAGTTTGGGAGAATGATGTGGATATTTATATGAAAAACAATAAGCCTATCCCAACTTTGGTTTTAAAAAATTTTATTGATGAAACTGTTTTAAATAAGTATAAAAATTTATTTTTAGCACCAACTGCTTGGCTTCCTTGCAAAAATGCTATTTCTACGGTTGATAAATTTATTTTTAATAATTGGAAAGAACGTTTATTTTTTGACCGTCTTGAAAGAAAATCTGAGGAAATAAATATTTTATTACAACAAGAAAATAATAATTTTGAAGCAGTTTTATTTCAATTATTAATAAAGAATTTCGGATTAAAAGTAAATGGTAACTCTTTTTTAAGATTGGCGCAGTCTGTAGACTATTCTGTAATTAAGAAACTCAGTTTCCATACAAATCAGCTTGCTGCTATACTCTTTGGTCAGGCAGGTTTTTTAGAGGAGGACACTGAAGTCGAATATCATAAAGAACTAAGAAAGGATTATGATTATTTAAAACATAAGTTTAAGTTAAATCACATTCCTAAAAACGAATTTTCTTTCTTCAGAATGCGTCCTAATAATTTCCCAACCATTAGAATAGCTCAATTAGTCGCGTTATTTCATAAACACCAAAACCTGTTTTCTAAATTGATAGCGATAGACAACTTAGAGGAGTTTTATGAATTATTTACTATTGTTGTAAACCCCTTTTGGCAAACACATTATAATTTCGAGTCGATATCAAAAAAATCATCAAAAAAAATTACAACTTCATTTGTGGATTTGTTAATTATTAATACGATAATTCCATTAAAATTTTTGTTTCAAAAAAGTAGAGGAGAAGTAGATGAAGAATTTTTTTTAGTACTTCTTAAAAAGATGAAGCCAGAGAAAAATAGCATCATTTCTAAATTTTCTGAAATTGGAGTAAGTTTTAAAAATGCTTTCGATACACAGGCTTTATTGGAACTTAAAAATAATTATTGCGCACCTAAACGTTGTTTAGAGTGCGCGATAGGTAATACAATACTTAAAAGATAGTAGAGTTCTCTTATTTTGGATCTAAAATATTGTTAATGAGAATAACACAATCCTTGTAATGATACTTTGTTATTTTATTTACTGTTTTTTTACTAGCTGCATTTAATTGATATTTTAATATGGTTAATTCACCACGAATAATTGAAGGAATATCTGTATTTTGTATCGAAACATCTTTCATTAAGCCAGACAATCTGTTGATAAAAGATTTTTGAAGATTTCTTCGATGAAGATCAACATTCTTAATACTCCTTGTTTCAGAGAAAATCCCTCTTCTTAAGTCGCCAACCATATCTATTGCGGCATAATGGTTTTCTTGAATAACTTCTGCATCAATAAGCCTTTTTAAGGTTTTAATATTTAGTAATATTTTCAAAAATCGGTTTTGATACTTTGTGAGTATCTCACTGTATCCAGCTTCATCAATTTTGTTTAAAATATGTTTATCTAACAACCAATTCTGAGTTTGAAAAACATTTGTTTGTAACCAATTTAAGGACTCTTTTTGTTTTGCTTTTGAAGCAGGTATATAGATTTCTCCTATCTGAGATGGTTTTTTATTAAACTCGTAAACACCGCCAATATTTCCTGCTACGTGACCAACATATCTGCTCCAAACACTTAATAATTCGCCGTATAATTCACTTAAATCCTCATAATTGTTAGTTTGGTCAGAAGTCCACTTTGGTAAGTTCTTGGCAACAATTTTCAGGTTTTTTATTCCATATGTACTAGATTTTACTTGGTCATTTCCTATTCCTTCGGTTTGTGCAGAAGGGTCAAAACGTTGTCCACCAAATCTATAAACTGGATTGTCTGCTTTATCTTCAATCCATTTATTTAATATTTTAACTTCATCATCTGGCTTATTTATATTTGCTATTTTTCGATACCCCCAGTTGATTGCATAGTGGTCATATGGTCCCAACTGTCTTATAAAACGAATATTTTTATCGCCCGGTTGTGCAACGTAATTATATCTAGCGTAATCCATAATTGTAGCAGCAATCCCGTTTTTTTGTGTAAAACTTCCGGAACGTAAAGAATCGGTTGGGTATGCAAAACTAGCTGCCATATTGTGAGGTAAACCTAGAGCATGTCCAACTTCATGTGCAATAACCATACGCATCATATCTCCAATCTCTTCATCTGAGGTATTTAAAGTTCTTGCAGATGGATTTGCAGCACCAGTTTCTAATAAATATCTATTCCTATAAGAACGTAAATGGTTGTGATACCAAATAATATCACTTTCTAAAATCTCGCCAGATCTAGGATCTGATACAGATGGTCCAACCGCATTCCTAGTTGTGCTTGCTACATACCTAATAGAAGAGTATCGCACATCTTCCATGCTAAACTCTGGGTCTTCTTCATTGGTTGGGGGCATTTTTGCCATAATAGCATTTTTAAAGCCAGCTGTTTCAAAAACTTTTTGCCAATCGTCTACACCTTGTTTTATGTATTTTCTTAATTTTTTAGGTGTAGCAGGGTCTAAATAATAAATAATTGGTTTTTTAGGTTCAACCAACTCGCCCCTATTATAAGCCTCTTCATCTGTTGGTTCAAGGCGCCAGCGTTTAATATATCTTTTGCTATCTGATTTTAAGGCTTCAGAATTATAGTCTATATTGCCTAAAGAGAAATAACCAACTCTTTTATCATAAACTCTTGACATCATTGGGTTCTCTGGTAACAAAATCATAGATTGATTAATTCGAATAGTAATGGTATTTGTACTTTTATTACTGGGTGGTGTATCCGACTCAAAAGTGAAATCTTGCACAACTTCAATATTTTTTGGATAACTTTTTATACTATTTATAAAACTTCGAGAAGTATCTAATTTTTTTACTTTATATGTTTTTCTATAAAAACTTGGCAGTGCCGTAATTGCTTTTACATCGGTAGAAAATAATTTGGTAACGTCTACTAACACAGCAGTTGAATCTATGTTTTGAGATTTTATATCGAAAGCGTAAATGATAGGCTCTAAGTTATTTGCCTTAACAGATTTATAAATTGGTAAAGAATCATTTGCTACGGCATTGTATGATTTTACTTTTAGAAGTACTTTGTTTTTATATTGTTCCCAAACAATAACTTGGGTATTAATTTTAGATCCAGCATTTACATAGCCACCTCCTAAACCAGCAGGGAGTTCTTTAATTCTGGTTACTAATAACATTTCTTTTCCTAAGTAAGACTTGGGGATTTCATAGATGAATTTTTCTTTATTCTCATGCACTTTAAATAAGCCTTCATCGGTTTTTGTGTCTTCATTTACAAAGTCAGCATATTTAATAGCTTTACTTTTTTTAACAGTATTAGCAGTTTCCTCTCCTTTTTTATTTCTTTCTTTTTTTCTTTGCGCTGAAGTTTCTATTGGAAGGAAAAAAACAAAAATAATTGCATATAATAGTAAATTTTTCATATCCTATTTTTTTTTAAATTGATGGAACTAAAATATTAAAAACCAAATGAATAATTACGTTTAATATGTTAAAAAAAATGCTCAGAAATCTAAGATTTTTGAGCATTCAAATAATTACAAGAAAGATGTTTTAATATAAACTCTTGTATTTTTCAGGATTAGATTCGTGCATAATATCATATACTTTTTCAAAAACATCTTCTGCAGAAGGTTTAGAGAAGTAGTCTCCATCTGTCCCATATGCCGTTCTGTGCGCTTTTGCTGTTAAAGTACATGGTTTGCTATCTAAATATTGATAACCATTTTGTTTTTCTAAAATTTCTTGTAAAAGATACGCAGATGCCCCACCAGGAACATCTTCATCAATTACTAAAAGTTTATTTGTTTTTGCTAAACTTTTTACACAATCACCATTTAAGTCAAAAGGCAATAAGCTTTGTGCATCAATAATTTCTATATTAATTCCTGCTTGTTGCAGTTCTTTAGAAGTCTCTTGAACAATTCTTAGTGTAGAACCATAAGAAACTATAGTAATATCTGTACCTTCTTTTACTGTTTCTACAACGCCAATTTTAGTTTTAAATTCTGCTAAGTTTACTGGGAGTTCTTCTTTTAAACGATACCCATTTAGACATTCTATAACTAGTGCCGGTTCATCACCTTCTAGAAGTGTGTTGTAAAAACCTGCAGCTTTAGTCATATTTCTAGGTACTAAAACATGTATTCCACGAATATTGTTTATAATGCCTCCCATTGGAGATCCAGCATGCCAGATTCCTTCTAATCTGTGTCCACGTGTTCTAATAATTAAAGGTGCTTTTTGCTTTCCAAAAGTTCTATAATGAAGTGTTGCTAAATCATCACTCATTATTTGAAGTGCGTATAATAAGTAATCTAAATATTGTATTTCTGCAATAGGTCTTAAACCACGCATAGCTAAACCAATTCCTTGTCCAATTATGGTTGCTTCTCGAATTCCTGTATCCGCTACTCTTATGTCACCATATTTTTCTTGTAGTCCCTCTAAACCTTGGTTTACGTCTCCAATGAAACCTGCATCTTCACCAAAAATAATAACTTCTGGATGTTTTTTTAAGAGAGCATCAAAATTATCTCTCATTACAACTCTTGCGTCTACTAAGTTTTGATTTTGAGCATATACAGGCTTTTTCTCTTCAATATTTAAGGCACTATATTTGCTTTCACTTGTTAAATAAGTAGAGTATACAGCATTAGCATTTTTAACAGTTGCTTTTATGAAATTTTGAAGTTCTTTTTTTTCGGCAAATGTTTCTTCTTTTAAATAACGAAGTGATTTTCTTGCAGCAATTAGAATATCTTTAATAATTGGTTCTGTTTTTTTCTCTAAATCATTTTTATATTTAGTGATAAAAACCTTGTTCTTACTTTTTTCAGCAACCCTATTTAATAATTTTACAGCAATTGCTGTTTCTCCTATTAGTTCGTTATTATAAGCACTCCAAGCATTTCTCTTCGCGGTGTTTACCGTTTTTTTTGCTTCTTTCTCTAAAATTAGTATTTCTTCTTCAGAATCAACAAAGCGTAAAGTTTCTCCAGAGTCTGTTTCTAGTTCAAAATCTAAAATCCATTCTCGCATTTTCTCCACACAATCGTGGTCTTTTTCCCATTGCAGTCTTTCTTTACCTTTATATCTTTCGTGAGATCCAGAGGTTGAATGCCCTTGAGGCTGTGTCAATTCTTTTACATGAATTAAAACGGGTACGTGTTGTTCTCTAGCTATTATTGCTGCTTTGTTGTATATATCGACTAATTGCACATAATCCCAACCATCTACTACAATAATTTCATACCCATTAGCTTCATTTTCTCTTTGAAAACCCTTTAAGATTTCAGAGATACTTTCTTTTGTAGTTTGATGTTTAGCATGCACGGAAATTCCGTATTCATCATCCCAAACACTAATTATCATCGGAACCTGAAGAACACCAGCTGCGTTTATTGTTTCAAAAAACAAACCTTCACTAGTACTTGCATTTCCAATAGTTCCCCAGGCAACTTCATTTCCTTTGTTAGAAAAATTAGTTTTATGCTGCACACTTTTTTCGTTTCTGTAAATTTTAGATGCTTGCGCTAAACCTAATAAACGAGGCATTTGAGCAGCTGTGGGAGAAATGTCAGCGCTGGAATTGTATTGCTCTGTAAGGTTTTTCCAGCTACCGTCTTCGTTTAGACTGTGTGTCGCGAAATGACCACCCATTTGCCTTCCAGCAGACATTGGTTCTATTTCTATATTTGTATGAGCATACAGGCCTGCAAAAAATTGTTGTGCTGTAAGTTCACCAATAGCCATCATAAAGGTTTGATCTCTGTAGTATCCCGATCTAAAATCACCCTTTTTAAAAGCTTTTGCCATTGCTAATTGTGGTACTTCTTTTCCGTCTCCAAAAATACCAAATTTAGCTTTTCCGGTTAAAACTTCTCTTCTACCAAGTAAACTACATTCTCTACTAATTTTAGCAATTTTATAGTCGTTTAAAACTTCTTCTTTAAAATCTTTAAAAGAAAGTTCTTTTTTATCTTGAATCAGGGTTTTTTGCGACATTATTTTCTTGGTTTGGAATTTTGCAAAGGTAGTTTTTTTAGTTGATATTTAGAAATATAAATACATATATTAAACATTCTTTAATAAAAACAATCTAAAGTATGTTTTTATTACGAATAATTCAATAAAGGTTCTGTTAGTTTTGGGTATTTAATTTTTTAGAAGAAACCTCTCTTAAAAAAATTATAAATACTATTTACATCACCAGTAAAAGTAAATCTTATATTTTGTGCATAGGAGGCTTGTGAAATCTCCCAACCATTATTTGAGTAGAGAGGAAAATAGATTTCAAAAATATTATGTACAAAGTTTAATCTAATTCCATTTTCATATCCAAAGAAAAGCCGTTCTTTTTTGTTTTTTAGAAAGGCAACATCTTGGTAAAGCTCTATCCAACGCCATAA
>Ga0209198_1002215_pt1 | contig 13733 bp, 13 predicted proteins | sample COGITO_mtgs_1105_2_FD_184804 | JGI IMG/M metagenome (GOLD analysis project Ga0209198, IMG submission 184804) | Pelagic marine microbial communities from North Sea - COGITO_mtgs_110519 (SPAdes) (version 2) | ecosystem: Environmental > Aquatic > Marine > Epipelagic ...
GACCGATTTGGTGCGTTCCTATGCGTCACAAGCCACATCGGTTGTGCCACAATTTCTTGCGGCCAGCTTTGAGATGCTGCGCGATGGGCAATCTAAAGCAATGGAAAATCTAACAGTGGTCAATCCAATGGCAGCCATGCCAGGCTTTGAGATGATGAAGGCGCAGCAAGAAGCATTTATGAAGGCCATGACCGGCGGCCTGTCGGGCTCAACTCCGGCCAGCCATGCAGAGCAGGCCGCCAGTGAGAGCGCCGATGAGCTGAATGACATCAAATCACAATTGGCCGAGCTGCAAGAGAAATTGTCGAAATTATAAGGCTATGTCGGGCGGAAGACACCGTCCGATGCCGGCACTAGGCCACTTCACTGAACACTTTTTTCAAAGAAGCTTCCAACTTTTCAAACATCTCATCGATATGGCTCTCGGTAAAGATGAACGCCGGGCACAGCACGATAGATTGTCCCAAAGGCCGACAGATCAACCCGTGATCGGTACAGGTGTTCGCTATTCGCTCACTGACAGACAACTCTGAGGCGAAGGGAGTTTTGCTGTCTTTGTCTTGCACTGCCTCCAAAGCCCCCATCAAGCCCTTGCCTCTTGCCTCACCGATATTTGGGTTTTCAAGGAGCCTTTGCATATGAGCTTCGAAATAGGGGGTCAGGCGGCGCACATTCTCAGCAAGCCCTTGATTCATTATGACATCAATAGCTTTCAGCGCAATTGCGGAGCCAACCGGATGGCCGGATGCTGTGAACCCATGCGGGAATTCCTCAATCGCTTCCGAAGCCGCTTGCAAACGCTGGGTCAATTGCGGCCCAAGAATGACCGCCCCCATGGGGAAATATCCAGCTGTGAGGTTTTTGGAGCTGATGATGGCATCCGGAACAAACCCATAGGCCTCGCAACCCCAGGTATGGCCTGTGCGACCGAATCCGCAAATGACCTCATCGGAAATCAATGGGATGCCATATTTTTTCAAAATGGGTTGTAATGCCTGAAAATAGCCTTCCGGCGGTGGAATGACCCCGCCTGCGCCCAGCACGGGCTCTGCAAAGAAACCGGCAATGGTGTCTGCGCCCTCGCGGACGATCATGTCTTCCAATTCCGCCGCGAGTCGGGCGGTGAATTGAGCCTCTGTCTCGCCTGGCTGGCCTTCTCGCCAATAATGCGGACAGGTCAGATGTAAAAAGCCCGGCAATGGAAGGCCGAAGACAGAGTTATAGGGCTTGCCGGTCATCGAGGCTGAAACCGCCGTGACCCCGTGGTAGGCATTTTTGCGCGTAATAATTTTGCGCCTCTGATCATGGCCCTCGGACCCGTGTAAAAACCAGAGCATTTTGACCATCGTGTCATTGGCTTCGGAGCCAGAGTTGGTGTAAAATACCTTGCCGCTCTCAAAGGGTGAGACTTCAACGAGCTTTTCGGACAGCATCACAGTTTGATCCGACATCCGGCCAAAAAAGGCGTGATAGCCAGGAAAGCGATCATATTGATCCTTGGCAGCCTGCGCGAGACCGGCGTGATCAAATCCGGCCACCATATTCCAAAGGCCCGAGTTGGCATCCAAAAATTGTCGGCCATGCACGTCGAAAACATAGGGACCGCTGCCATGGGTGAGTACAGTTGCGCCGCGATTTTCAATCGTCGGCAGATCGGTGAAGCCGTAGAAGGAATGGGCGTCTGCCCGTGCTTCCCAGCTGTTGGGGGATTGGTCTTTCATAAGGGGACCTTCGTCTGGAGGGGCCGGGGCTTGGGCGCCGGCTCGAAAACATGAGGCCTCAAAAATTTAGGGCCGGATGAGAACAGTGCCGCGATTTTTGGGCGGCGCACCCGCCCAAGCCCATGTGCCATTGGCCACGGCAAACCAGCCGGCGGCGGGCACGGATCTTGTGGTAAAATTGCAAGGGGCAACCTGTGTCATAGGCCCAGCCTATCGCGCAAAGCAAACCATGTCATTGCCAAAGTCATGATTGGGCTGCGCAGGCTTTGCCCACCCGGAAAGGAGGGGGTCGGAAGCTGAGACAAAAGGTCAAAGCGCTCTGCATCTCCTGCAATGGTTTCTGCTAAGACCTGCCCGGCGAATCCAGCCAGTGCCACCCCATGCCCGGAATATCCCGAGGCGGTGAGCTGTTGCGGCCCAACACGGGCAAAAAGTGGCAGACGCCGTGTGGTGATCCCAAGGGTTCCGCCCCAAGCATGGGTCAGTGGCACCTCGGCCAATTGCGGGAAAATTTCCCGCAGCGGCTTGCGGACCTTGGCAAAAATATCCTTTGGGAACCGGGCGCCATAGCTTTCGCCACCGCCAAAAATCAGTCGATTGTCGTGGCTGAGGCGATAGTAATTGAGTACGAAACGGTTATCGGCAACAGCGATAGGTTTGCCCAAAACCTCTTGCGGCCGCTCCAGCGGCGCGGTTGCCACGAGAAAGTTATTGATCGGCATGACCTTGGCGGCTTGGCTCGGATTGAGGCTGCTGTGATAGCCGTTGGTGGCATGGATAACATAGTCGGCGCGCAGTTGACCCTGAGCGGTACGCACAAGGTTTGGCGGGCCGTCTTGCACAGAAACTGCGGCGCTGTTTTCAAAAATACGCGCGCCGGCTGCCTCAGCGGCATTGGCTAGACCCAACGCGTAGCGCAGCGGATGAAGATGCCCCGCGCCCCAATCAACGACCCCGCCCGCATAGCGCGGGGATTTGATGAGATCTGCGATATCTGTTTTGTTGAGGCATGCAATGTCTTCATAGCCATAATTCTGGGCCAGATAATCCGCTTTTGCGTGACTGCTGGCCCGGTCCTTTACGCTGAAGTCTGCTTCGGCGACTCCGGATTGATAGCCAGCCTCGGGCGCGTGGCGGGCCACCAGGTCCCGTGTAAAAGACTTGGCGGCCTGTGTCATATCCCAAAGCTGATGCGCCGCATCATGGCCCAGCATCTTCTCAAGCGTCTGTTGACTTTGGTTGTACCCCGAGCCGACCTGCCCACCGTTACGACCAGAGGCGCCAAAGCCAACCCGATGAGCATCCAACACGATGACACGATAGCCCTTTTGCGCCAAATGCAGCGCGCTCGACAAACCGGTGAAGCCCGCACCAATGACGCAGACATCGCAGGATATCACATCGTTCAGTGCCGGTCGTGCCGGCTGCTCTGGGATGCTGTGGGCATACCAACTGGCGGGATAGCTGCCTGATTGATCGTTGGCGTAAAGAAAATCAGACATTCAATAACAGATGCTCGCGCTCCCAAGTGGATATGACCTGCAAAAACTCGCTATATTCCGTGCGCTTGACGATCGAATAGACTCGGGCAAATTCGGGATGGAGCACCTCATGCAGGCGCTTGGCGTCATCAAAAATATCCATTGCGGTGAAGAGGTCATAAGGGATCGCCTCTTCGCTGTCATAGGCATCACCACGATACTGCTTGTCGGGGCGCTCCTGGTCTTCAACCCCCAAATAACAGCAGGCCAGGGAGGCGGCAATTCCAAGATAGGGATTACAATCCATACCAGCGAGGCGGTTTTCGATCCGACGTGACTTGGGTGACGAGAGGGGGATGCGAATTCCTGTGGTGCGATTGTCGCGGGCCCATTCGAGGTTGATTGGGGCTGCGTGATCTTTGACGTAGCGCCGATAGCTGTTCACATAGGGCGCCAGCATGGCAATGACCGATGGCAGATGATTTTGCAGCCCGGCGATCATATGGTAAAACACATCGGTCTCGCCGCCCTGTGGCCCGACAAAAATATTATTGCCCTCTGCGTCCAAAAAAGAGTGGTGAATGTGCATGGCTGAACCGGGTTCATCGGCAATGGGTTTGGCCATGAATGTCGCGAAACAATCGTGTTTTAAGGCCGCTTCGCGGATCAGGCGTTTGAAAAAGAATACCTCATCGGCGAGTTTTACCGGATCGCCGTGGCGCAGATTTATCTCAACCTGGCCTGCACCGCCCTCTTGAGTGATTCCATCAATTTCAAAGCCTTGGGCCTCTGCAAAATCATAAATGTCATCGATCACTGGGCCATATTCGTCCACAGCTGACAGGGAGTAGGCTTGATGCGCCGCTGCGGGCCGCCCGGAGCGCCCCATCATGGGCACAATCGGTTGCGCCGGATCTGTGTTGCGGGCGACAAGAAAAAATTCCATCTCTGGCGCAACCACAGGCTCTAGCCCTTTGTCGCGGAACAATTGAACCACGCGCTTGAGGACATTGCGCGGTGCGGTGGCGATCGGCGCACCATCGCGATCATAGGCGTCATGAATGACCTGTAAGGTGGCATCCGCTGTCCAGGGCGCTGCGGTGGCGGTGTCGAGGTCGGGGTGCAGCGTCATATCAGGCTCCACCCAACCTTCCTCGCCGGCTGCCTCCGCCCATTCGCCAGTGAGCGTTTGTAGGAAAATAGAGTTGGGCAGGTAGAAATGCTTTTGCCTGGCAAATTTTGATGCTGGTACCGCTTTTCCGCGGGCCACGCCCGGAAAATCGGAAATGATGCATTCGACTTCGTCTAATTGCCGTTCGCCAATATAGGCTTTGGCGCTGGCGGGTAGGTTGTCTTGCCAACTCATATGCGTGCCTCCAGACGATATTTGCCCTTCAGGAAGGCGGCTATATCCTCTGCAATTGCAGAGTTTTGGATCGGTACGCCGCGCAATTGATCGGCGCGTTCCATGAAGGCAGCTGGATAGACCGGGCTTGAGCGTCGCGATTTTACATAATCGTCGAAGACTGAATTGCTAAACTCAGGATGCGGCTGCACCGTGAAGGCTTTTTGCCCATAGACCAGCGCAGCGAATTGACAAAATGGGCTGCTGGCGATGACTTGAGCGTCCGGAGGTAGGACTTTGATTTGATCTTGGTGCCAAGCATTTAACGTCACATCACCATGACCTTTAAAGCTGTAGTCATGTCGACCAATAGCCCAGCCCCCGCCAAATTTTTCCACACGCCCCCCCAGCGCTTGCGCAATGATCTGGTGCCCAAAGCAAATGCCAACCATGGGGCGCGCGCTGGCATAAATCTCACGGATCAAATCGCTTAAAGGGGGAATAAAAGCGTGATCCTCATACGCGCCATGTTTGGAGCCGGAAATCAGCCATCCGTCGGCCGCGTCAATGGTTTCGGGAAAATCTCCATCCACCACGTTCCAGGTTTGGAAAGTGAAGTCATAGATTTGAAACAAAGTGGCAAACATAGCGTCGAAATCGCCGTGCTGGGCACGTACCTCATCCGGCGCGTGGCCACATTGTAAAATGCCGATTAGCATTGGAACCTCTTGTAGATTATGCGTACCCTATGCAGGTTCCGCAGGTTTGAAAAGACTTGTTTAGGCCGTATCAATTAGGGCCATAAGGGCATCATGATCCGAAAGCTTATCAAAGAGATCGCGCTCTTGTGACTTTGTAGCTGCGAGATTTTCCAAAATGAGCGGCGGCATGAAGTGCTCAAGAAGTGGTGCTTCGAGCCCTTCAATCGCCGCCGAAAGATCTGGCAACAGTCCGGGAAGCTGTGCGGTGTGCTCATAAGCGTTGCCCTCAATGGGTGCGGGCGGCACGGCATTGCGTTCGATACCCTCGAGAGCGGCGCCGAAAATGGCGGCAAAAAGCAAATAAGGATTGGCGTCGCCGCCCGCAACGCGATGTTCAATCCGTGTGGCTGCCTTTGGCCCACTGGGAATGCGCACTGCCACGGTACGGTTTTCATAGCCCCAGGTGGCGGAGGTCGGAGCATGGGCACCAGCTACGAAGCGTTCGAAACTATTGGCATAGGGGGCGAAGAACAGCGTGCTGGCCTCGAAGGCCTCCAGGCAGCCTGCAATTGCGGACAGCAAATTGTTCTGGCTGCAGAAGATGTTTTCACCCGCCTGATTGATAACTGAGAAATGCGTATGTAGCCCGTTGCCGCTCTCATGGGAAAAAGGTTTGGCCATGAAGGTTGCGGCCATGCCGTGATTGCGTGCGGTGCCTTTGATCAATTCTTTCAGCAAAATCACGTTATCGGCGATGTGAAGCGCTGGGCCATGGGTCATCGTGACTTCGAATTGTCCAACGCCAGCTTCTGTGGTGATGGTCAAATCACCGATCCCCATCAGCTTTGCGCCTTCGGACACATCGTTGAAGAAGTGATCGAAACCATCCAACTCTCGCAGGGATAAAATTTCGGTTCCACTCAACCGGCGGCCAGTTTTGGGGTTCAGGGGGGGCGCAAGGTTGCCGCCATCTTCGAGTAAGAAAAATTCAAGTTCACAGGCTGCAATGACCTGCCAACCATGACCGGCATAACGGTCCAAAACATCACGCAACGCGATACGCGGGTCGCCCTCAAAGGGGGAACCGTCTTCGTTATGCATCACCCGCAGATCCAACTCGGCTTCGCCCGCCACCCAGGGCAGAGGCAAAGGATCGCGGCCCGCCGGCTCCAAAATGCCATCTTGATCGCCGGTTTCGAACACCAGCGGAGAATCTTGGATATCCGCCCCGAAGACGTCAATATTGAGGACGGACAACGGCATACGCATTTGTTTGCCGTTCATGCCTTTTGGGACGCGTTTGCCACGTAATTGACCATTGAGATCAACCGCCGCGACACGAATAGATTTGCTCATCTTATGACCTGTGGCCTATAGCGCAGTTTCGGGCGCGCTTGATTTGGAAGATGTCGATTGAGCCGTGCGTTGACAAGTCCAAAAATACCGATGATCACAAAAGTGAGCAGGATAAAATAAAAGGCCAAAATTGGATAGGCGACGAAGGGATTAAAAGTCTTATCTGCGAAATAGCTGGCATAATAGAGGGCATCTCCGCGCTGTTGCCAGGCTGGAAAGCCTGAGAAGAACACCAAGGTGGTCGCATGGAACAGAAAAATTGCCTCATTGGTATAGGCAGGCCATGCCAGGCGCATGCTGGTCGGCCAGATCACGTGGCGGAAACGCGACCAGCCCGAAAGGCCATAGGCATCGGCGGCCTCAACCTCTCCTTTTGGCACGGACCGCAACGCGCCGTAGAAAATTTCGGCAGAATAGGCGGCTGTGTTGAGGATCAGCACCAAGAGCGCCCCAAATTGTGCTGCGGTGAGCCAAGGCAGAAGACCTTGCTGTTTGAGGCGAAGAAAGATGAAATAGGCCAAGAAAAATTGGATAAACAGCGGGGATCCGCGGAAAATCAAAATAAACCATTCTGCCGGCTGGCGCAGGATAGCGTGGGGGCTGGCCTTGGCGAGCGCCATCGCATTGGCAATGAAAAATCCGATCAACAGCGCCAAGGTTCCGAAATAGATATTCCAAATCAGGCCCGAGCCAATCAGCGTGAAATGCTGGCAGAGGGTGAAATCTGACTTGGGCAGCAGGCGTTCTCCATAGCCCAGAGCGCGCAGGCCATAGTCTAAAATGGTTTGCTGGCAACTCATGACGGTGCTCCCAATGTGCCCTGGCCATGGGTGAGGCGTTGCATCACGCGTTCAAGCACCACTTCTGAGAGTTTGGTGAAGGCGAGGTAAAAGACCAGCAGAAACAAAAAATACTGCATGCGCCAGTCACCATGGGGGTAGTCGGAGAATTTTGCCTGTTTCGTGCCGCCCAATTCGCGGGCCCAGTAGACAACGTCTTCGACGCCAAGCAAAAATAGCAGTGGTGTGGCTTTAATCAAAACCATCCAAAGATTAGACAGTCCCGGCAGGGCATAGACCCACATTTGCGGCACCAAAATGCGCCAAAACACCTGCGCTGGGCGCATTCCATAGGCCTGCGCCGTTTCTATCTGTGCTTGGGGTACAGCGCGCATGGCGCCATGTAGAACATTTGCAGCAAAGGCTCCAAAGACGATAGCGAACGTCAGAACCGCTGTGAAAAACCCGTAAATCTCATGCACATATTGTGGGTCAGTGCCCAGGGGTAGCTTGGCAGCCGCGCAAACGACAAAATCATTGCCCCGGCGAATAGGTTCGTTCCAATCAGGGCAAAGCGCTTGATGGCGTAGCCATTCGAAACCCTGATCGAGCGCGATGACGAAAAATAAGAAAAAAGCGATATCGGGCACGCCGCGCACAGCGGAGATATAGGTTTTACCGACAAGGCGTAATGGCAAGAGCCGGGCGCGGGCCAGGGTGGCGCCGCCAAAGCCAAATGCGAGCGCCGTTGGGGCAGTGACAGCCAAGAGGATCAGCACAGTTGCGAAGGATTGATAGAACAACAGGTGTTTGCCCGTGGTCAGATAGCAGCTGAGCCAGGGAAGGCTGGTAAGGAGGCTTGGATCTGAACAAAAGCTAAAAATAGGACTGGGACCTTCGGTTTGGCGTCGGCTGGCCTGTTTCGGTGATTGTTTGGTTTAAAGTTATAAATGCGCCAAATGCGGCGGAATTGTGGGAAAATGGGGGCGCGGGCGAACCTCGCCCCCAAAGGTTTGTTATTTAGAACTGTTCACCAACGTCCCATTTGGCGATCAAGGCGTTCAACGACCCATCTGCTTTCATTGAGGCGATCGCTGCGTCAAATTTGCCGCGCAGCTCTGCATCAGATTCGCGCAGCCCCATGCCAACGCCGCCACCGATCAACTCTTGCTGCGCGAGGAGCACCAAATCGGCATCGCCCTCTGCCACGGGGTTTAGATAGGATTTATCCGCCAACACCGCATCGGCTTCGCCATTTTTCACGGCAGCAACAGTTTCTTCCGGTGTTGCAAATTCCACAAGTGTGGCGCCTGAGGCGGCGATAAAGCTGGCTTGAATGGTATTGGTTTGCGCAGCAATCACAGCACCCGAGAGATCCACATCAGCCGAGAGGGCCATATAAGCAGACGGATCAGGTTGGGTATAGTTTTGCGTGAAATCGATCACCTCATCACGCTCGGCTGTGATCGACATACCGGCGATGATGGTGTCGTAGTTGCCGGACACCAAGTTTGGAATAATGCTGTCCCAGTCGTTTACGACCCATTCGCAGGTCAACTCGGCACGCGTGCAGAGTTCATCGCCCAATTCACGCTCGAAACCGTCAACTTCGCCAGCATCGTTGATGAAGTTATAGGGGGGATAGGCACCTTCGGTGCCCATCCGGATTGTATCGGCAAAGGACATGCCAGCGGTCAGTGCCAAAGCGGCGGTGGTCAAGATTAGTTTGCTCATATGTATCTCCCTAAGATATGTGGTTGAGTCTGTTTAAGCGACGGCAGAAAGAAACTGCTGAAGCCGTTGTGATTTCGGTGCACCAAAGAGGGTCTCAGGGGGACCTTGTTCCTCAATCACCCCTTGGTGCAAGAAAATAACGTGATTGGCCACATCGCGTGCCATGGCCATATCATGGGTCACGATGAGCATGGTGCGCCCTTCCGCGGCGAGATCCTTGATGACGCCGATCACCTCCTGCTCCAATTCTGGATCAAGAGCGGACGTGGGCTCATCGAATAAAAGTGCTTCCGGCTCCATAGCCAAGGCGCGGGCGATGGCAGCCCTTTGTTGTTGCCCGCCAGACAGCTGGGCAGGGTAGACATCACATTTTTCGCCAATACCCACTTTGTCCAAAAGCTTGCGGGCGCGGGCTTCTACTTTGGATTTATCCTGCTTGAGTACGGTTACCGGAGCTTCCATGACATTTTGTAAGATGGTCATATGCGCCCAAAGGTTGAATTGCTGAAAGACCATCGACAGGTTGGTGCGCAGCCGGGTAACTTGTGCGGCATCTGCGGGACGTCGGTTGTGGCCCTCAGAGCTCCAGCGGACTGCCTCACCTTGAAACAAAATCGCGCCTTCTTGGCTGATCTCCAGCATATTGCAGCAGCGCAGCAGAGTGGATTTTCCCGATCCAGACGAGCCAATCAGCGCCACCACATCGCCACGTTTGGCAGTGATGTCGATGCCCTTCAGAACTTTAAGATCACCATAGGCTTTATGGAGGTCTCTGATTTCAATCACGGGTATATTTTGGTCACTCACGACAGCCCCCATCCTACCAGAAAATATATTAGGCGAGGAAGGGTGCGGCTCGCAATCTAAAAGCGGCATCCGGTGAAATTAAGGGGCCGGAGGCAGTGAAAATTGCAGATATGTCTCTGCGCTGATCTCGATGAGGTCAAATATTTGGAGTGTTTGCCGGTCTTTTGGACCAATTGAGAGAATCGCTTGCCGTAGAGCAACACGCAGGGCGGCTGCGTTTTCTCCCAATGCGGTAATATAGGGCAGAGTTGGCGTGGCCGGAGTGGTGGCGCAGATCTCTAACCTGGAAGCTTTATCCCAATCGCGCGTCAGAAAATGCCAGGTCAACGCATCCACGGAAGCCAGATCAGCCTGTCCTTGCAAAACAGCGCGGGCTGAGGCTGCGTGCCCGCCCGTTTGCAGCCGTTTGGCGCCGGTCAGGCCGATAGATTGGGGTGCGGCCCAGCCCGATTGTGACAGCGGTTCATTGTAGGCCAAGGTAAAGTCATTGGCTGCAAGGTTTGGAGTGGCGCCTTTGCGGGCCAGGAGCACCGAGCAGTAGTATCCCGGCGGACAATTTGAAATTTGGTTGTCTGGCGTGGCGATCAGCTGCACCTGGCCATGCAGCGCCGCGCGATAGGGCAGGCCGCAGGTTTGGGACATATAGAGCTCTGGGCTGAGCCAATCGACCATAAGATTTTCGCTCGGTGGTGTGAGGTCTGGCGCATCTGGTAAGTGGTCTTGCATGGCCTGCCATAGGCGCCAGTGTGCGGCGCGATTGGCCGGAACATCATACATGGGCAGATGCGCGATCATGGGCCTAGGCCTGTTTGCGGGCCAGGGCGCTGTCGCGATCATTGACGCCGAGCAGGCTTGCCAAAAGGCGCATCAGCGCATCTTCTTCTGAATCGCGGGCCCCGTCGGCCAAAACAACATGCCACAGCGCGCGCACGACATCAAAGCGCTCTTCATAGGGCACCTCTTCCTTAATCGCACGGGTGAATCGCACAGTGTCGGGCGCTTCAGCCTCAAGCGCCTCAGCAGTCTGGCGCAGCTTGGCGGCTTGATCGGCGGATAATTGATACAGCAAGCCAAGCACGGCATCGATCCTTGCTATTTCCGTTGCGGAATAGTCATCGTCAGATTTGGCGATCCGCACCATGAGGGCAGCCATGGCTTCAGAGGCGCTGATATCTCGCTCACTGCCTGGGGATTTGGACGAAAACAATGATGCAAACATGAGGAGCCTCCAGGGTTGGGGTTGCGGCGATGATTAGCCGTCATATCCTTCGACAATCACCATATCCCCAATCGAAACTGGAGTGCGTAGGGCTTTTGCGGCTTGATAAGTCGCGCTGTTATAGCAATCTTGCGCCGCTTGCAGGTTTGGAAATTCGATCACAATGGTTCGGGTGCGCAGCTGACCTTCGGGGAATTCGGCCGCTCCCGCCCGTACAAGAAATTTACCTTCGTAGTCGCGCAGGGCTGGCGCAGCGGCGATTTTGTAAGCCTCATAGGCGTCAACATCACTGATTTGATTGTGGGCGATCCAATATCCTTTGGCCATAGTGCCCTCCTTTGTGTGTTAAACTAAACGGCTCATTTCCTTGGCGGCGCGGACAAAATCGCGGAACAAAGGATGTGGCGCGAATGGTTTCGACTTCAACTCTGGATGAAATTGAACACCAATGAACCAGGGGTGATCTTTAACTTCAACAATTTCTGGCAAGCGACCGTCAGGAGACATGCCGGAGAAGATCAGCCCTTTTTCTTCGAGCTGCTTTCGAAATTGGATATCGACTTCATAGCGGTGGCGATGACGCTCTTCGATGGCAGTGCCGCCATAGATTTTAGCCACCAAAGAATCTGGGTTTAGCGTGGCATTATAGGCGCCAAGGCGCATAGTGCCGCCCTTATCGTCGTCTTCGTTGCGCCGGACCCGGTGATTGCCCTGAACCCATTCTTTCAGGTGGTAGACGACCGGGGTGAAACGCTTTTCGCCAGCTTCATGGTCAAATTCCTCCGAGCCAGCATCTGCGACGTTTGACAGGTTGCGGGCGGCCTCGATCACCGCCATTTGCATGCCCAGGCAGATGCCGAGGTAGGGCACTTTGCGCTCACGCGCGAATTGCGCCGCTTTGATTTTTCCTTCCGTGCCGCGCTCGCCAAACCCGCCGGGGACCAATATGGCATGAAATCCCTCGAGATGTGGCGCGGCGTCTTCATGGTCAAAAATTTCGGCAGCAACCCATTCGACATTGACCTTCACCCGGTTTGACATGCCGCCATGGGTGAGGGCCTCTTTGATTGACTTATAGGCGTCTTCTAACTGCGTGTATTTGCCAACGATGCCCACATTCACCACGCCCTCGGGATTGTTCACACGATCTTGCACGTCCTCCCATTTACTTAGGTCCGGCTGCGGCGCAGGGGAGATGTTGAAGGCATCCAAAACGGCTTGGTCGAGCCCCTGGGCGTGATAGGCCAAGGGGGCTTCATAGATGGAATTAAGATCATAGGCGGCCACCACCGCATCCGGGCGCACATTGCAAAATAGGGCGATTTTCTCACGCTCTTTGTCGGGAATTGGATGCTCGGATCGGCAAACCAAAATATCTGGCGCAATGCCAATGGATTGTAATTCTTTCACGCTGTGCTGCGTGGGTTTGGTTTTCAGCTCGCCGCTCGCCGCGAGATAGGGCAGCAGCGTGAGATGCATGAAAATGCATTCTCCGCGTGGCTTATCATGGGAGAATTGGCGAATGGCTTCAAAAAATGGCAGGCCTTCAATATCGCCTACGGTGCCGCCAATTTCACAGAGCATGAAATCGACCTCATCATCGCCGACTTTCAAAAAATCTTTAATTTCGTTGGTAACATGGGGCACCACTTGGATGGTTTTGCCCAAATAATCGCCGCGGCGTTCTTTTTCCAGCACCGTTGAATAGATGCGCCCCGACGAGACAGAATCAGTCATCCGCGCGGCGACGCCTGTGAAGCGTTCATAATGGCCCAAATCCAGATCTGTTTCTGCGCCATCATCGGTGACGAAGACCTCTCCATGCTCGAAGGGCGACATCGTGCCAGGATCAACGTTGAGATAGGGATCGAGTTTTCGCAGTCTCACGGAAAATCCACGGGCCTGCAGCAGGGCGCCTAGGGCTGCAGAGGCCAAGCCTTTGCCAAGAGAAGACACAACACCACCGGTGATAAATACATAACGCGCCATAAATACTGAGATCCCCGTAGTTTCGAATTTTCGGCAAGAAAAATGATCCTCACCACGGGATTAAAGCAGTAACAGCTCCGTGATGATTCTGCAATCTGATGATCAAGATAAGGCGGCTAAATTTGCCACAGCCGCCATATTTAGGTGTGGATCACTCAGCGACCGGCAAGAGCGGCGCGGAATTTTCTTCCGTAGGCGGCAAGAGCGCATCCGCATCAATCGGTGTTTCTTGCTGCGCGGCGGGCATTAACTGATCCAGAACCGAGCTGCCAGAGGATTTTTGAACCTGAAGAATCGTTAGGGCAAGAGAGGTGCAGATAAAGGCAATCGCCAGACCCCAAGTCAGCTTGGTCAAAGCCGAGGCTGCCGCGCGACCAGACATCGCTCCACCGCCAGCGCCGCCGCCGCCCATGCCAAGGCCGCCACCTTCAGAGCGTTGCAACAGAACCAAGCCGATCAAAGAGATGGCGAGAAGAAGGTGGATGATCAAGACGACATTTTGCATACGAATTTCCCAGTTCAGGTCAGGGGCTATCTAAGCAAGGATAAGCCATTTGCCAAGTCAAAACTGGGACACTGGCCCCGATAGGTGGCTGTAGGG
>Ga0209198_1002217_pt1 | contig 13725 bp, 10 predicted proteins | sample COGITO_mtgs_1105_2_FD_184804 | JGI IMG/M metagenome (GOLD analysis project Ga0209198, IMG submission 184804) | Pelagic marine microbial communities from North Sea - COGITO_mtgs_110519 (SPAdes) (version 2) | ecosystem: Environmental > Aquatic > Marine > Epipelagic ...
ATGCGCGCCCTTGTCTCACAGGGTCTGCAACAAATTGTGGCTACGTAGCTCAGCTGGTTAGAGCACAGCATTCATAATGCTGGGGTCGGTGGTTCAAGTCCACCCGTAGCTACCATCAAAATCAATGACTTAGCTATTATCCTAAAAATACTCCTTTTCACTGCACTGCACATGCACTGCAAACCATCCTATTATTAATATTCTGAAAGCTGTGCCTAAGCATACCATTTTGTCTACCATCAGACTGAGATAAGGCATTCATGAGTCTTCCATTTGGGATAGCCTTTAGGGGGGACGGGGGGGCTGCTGAACATCCCTTTATAGTTACTGTTCCTGCCCAGATACAAAGTAGGCTGATTTCAAGAGTTCTGTACTATCCTCAAACACCTATTCACTATTGCACAAACGTGCCTGTTCTATATAGTTAGGATCATAAATTACAGGACTTATAGCTAATGAGATACTTCCTACTACTTGCAGCTTTAATTACTTCTACTGCTTTTGCTGCCCCAGACTTTGATGAAACTATGGTAGCAGCTAAGGAAGGGCATGCTTACGCTCAGTTCAACCTAGGCATTATGTACGATAAAGGCATTGGTGTGCCAGAGAACGATGCTGAGGCTGTTAAGTGGTTTAGGAAAGCAGCGTCGGATAGAGAAGAAATTGGGTAAAAAGGAAGAGGTAATAGATTGGAGTGCCTTTGACAGACCAGCAATAGAGCGAAATCGGTAGGTCAGAATAATCGGAAACACCTCTGAAGAAAAGCTAAAACATAACCCTGCCCAGTCTATTCGTCAGCTGGAAACACTGATCTATTATAAATAATAGACCTTAAAAATTCGTTCCAAGCCCCACTTTCTGAGCCGTCCAGTCTCTCTTTAGCATACTCTCTCAACAATACCTTACCAACTGATACTATTTCATCCTCTGATTCGGTAGCTGCCAATGGATTTCGCTGCCAAACACTCCAGTTGTCATCCCAGCTTATTTCAAATAAAAGGTAGATGTTCGCTTGCTGAGGCACCCTGTAGACATAGTAGTAAGATTTTTGAACCCATGTCCGCCACAGCGCATACCTATAAGCTCTGCAGGGTGATAGTTGCGCCTAACATAAAACCGATAGGTTCTTAAAGTGAAATTTCAAGATAGACTTTACTGTGTTAAGGATAAAGGTTATCTATGCTTTTTCAGTAATTCAGTAATTTTCTGATCAGTATTTTCTGAAACAAAACGACTCCCATTATCTGAAATACGCTTATGTTCAGATTTTTCAATTTCCACAAAAGATGCTTTACTTACACCTATATCGTTAGCAATCCCCCTAATTACCTCTAATTCCTCAAAACATACTTTTCCATCTAGTTCTGCGATATAGAAAAGATTAACCACCAAATCTTGCGCACGAGCATTATCAGTTTTTAGATAATTCTTTATTAAGTTCTTGTAGGATAGATACAAAACTTCATCATTCAATATTTTTTCTGAAATTAATTTTGATTCTTCTGAAACTAATAATTCTTCAGTCAGATATAAAACCTCATCATCCGAAGTTATTCCGTCAGCATTGGCAACATCCATCGCAAACAGATACTCCGCGATACCAATAAATTCTTTACTTTCAAACGCATTTTTTAAAAGTTCTTCATCTGACCAAGATGCAATCTTTCTTTGATATTTTAAAGTTCTACGTTTAGAAGCAAGATATCCCGAACTTGTCCTTACTGTCACCAGTGTGCCCAACCCAATTTTTGTTGCCAGTTTAATACCGTAAGGTGAAATGGTTATAATTAGAGATAGGAATAATCGGGCTATTTTAAATACCCATTTAATTGTTTTAAAAACAAACTTAAAAATAAAAATTGGGAGTGTAAAAGGAAGTTTTAAGATGCCAAAAATTAAACCTCCGACACTAAAACTAGAGATACTGTTTGCAGTAGCGCAAGTTGGGCATAGACGAACTTCTTTTGATCCAGTTCCCTTTCCCTTCCTATTCGAAGTATTGAACATCCATGACTCTAAAGCTCCACTTGCTTTTTTACTGCCTAGCAACGCGCCAATGAATGTTAAGGGAGTCACAGATTTTCTACTAGAATATCCACCTCTTACAACTTTTATTTCTTTAAGTTGCATTTTATCTGCAGATAATTTTATTTTGCAACCGTAACATGTCACTTTTGCATATTGCTCTTCAGTCATTGTATTTTTCCTCAATATAAGCCTTAAAGCGAAACTATTTTAAGATATGACCATCGTGCACGTTCGGGTATAAATAAGGTCTTATCGTATTCATCCTCGTCAGATGCCAGTCTCTCTGTATCAGACCTAGACTTGCCCATATCAAGATAGGTTTGAACAACCTGCTCGTGCGCCTCCTCAAATGCATCTGAGAGGCGTTTGAGGAACAACATTCCGAAGATATAGTCCTTGAACTCAGAAGCGCCCAAATTGCCTCTGAGAATGTCTGCGGTTTGCCACACGAAGGACTCTAGTTGTTGGAGAGTTAGTTTATTGGTCACTGATTATCCCTATAATCCATGGAGTTATATTTCTCTTAAAGTAAGAAGATCTCAAATAACTACTGCGGTAAGCGGTATAAGTTTATTTACACCGCATTAAACTACTGTTCTACATTATCGAGGCTAACATCTTAACCTAGGTAATATACCTGACTATAAATCAATGAACTAATCTGCCCGCTGAGGGTGGACTGAGACATGGAACCACATATATTAAAAGCCCCATGTATCAAACCGCTACCCCCTCCACTCCACTGTAGGGATTTTGTAGGGATTTACCTTGATTTTGTAGGACCTTAGGGGCTTTAAACTGGCTACAGATGCCCTGAAATAGTAATAAAAACAATAAGTTAAATATATCTATCCAGCATTCATAATGCTGGGGTCGGTGGTTCAAGTCCACCCGTAGCTACCAAAATAATCATAAAAATCAAATCACGATATGACTCAATCTCTGCCCTTTTGGCGGATAGAAACCTTTCCGCTCGCGGGGCAACCACAGCGCAAGAAAATATGTGCCACAACCTAAGCGCACGGCAAAGAAGGTTATGCTGTGATAGAGGTAACGGTTACCACTTCTGGGGCCTTTCGCGATCCAGAGCTATTAGAGGAGTTCCCAGCAGGTTGGCGTTTTGGGTATGCAGCACTTAAAGCGGCTTAAAAATTAAAGTACAACCCGCGAGTGATTGACGGTCAGGCTCAAGAAACGTCGGGTATAACTTAAATATATAGATAAGCGCAATTTGGTTGCCTACATAAAAACTAGATATGAGTGATTACTCCTAATTAGAAAAATATCTTACGCCCTGCCATCCACAACAATCTGCATAGGTGGTATCTCTCTCAAAGGCTCAGGCTGGTTTTCACCCCAGTTTTCGCGATCCCTGACCTTTAAGTAGTAAATCATAGCTGTGACATTACCTTGAGTAGCCTTCTCAAATAGTGCATTAGAGACCTTATTTAAGCCCTCAGCGCGGCCCTTTTTATAGCACCCATGAAGTCCATATAAGGGAATCGCTGAATACGAGAGTGGTTTATTGAGGGATTAGTTTATCCAGACCAATCACCAGCAAACCAAGGCCAGCCGACCAAATGGCGCAGGCCAGAGTATCGCTCAAAGAAAATCTTAGGGACCGGGTTCCACTGACGCCCACCATCATAGGCACCAGACTTCTCACCGCAGGAATCAGTCGGCCAAAGACAACTGCCAATGCGCCGTGCTTTAGTATAAAAGCCTCAGCGCGCTGGAATTCACTCGCCCGTTTCTGCGCAAACTCAGTGTGATGGATTTTAGGACCAAACCAGCGTCCGAGATAAAAGCCCATATGGTCTGAAAGACAGGCACCGGCAAAGGCGAGAGGAATTATCTGGGCAAGGCTGACCAGCTGCTCGGTATAGAGAAGAGTAGAAACACTCAGCAAAATAACCCCGGATACCAGCAAACCAATGCCCGGGCATGCCTCAAGAAATGCCAGCAGCGGAATACTCATCCATGCATGCTGCTTATTGTTGGTGAGCCAGCTTAATATTAAATCGTCGATAGGTTTAGCCCTGCTATTTAAATCTCATAGATGATAACAGACTATATCCGATACAAAGCCTGGGATTGCCTGATATCTGTTTACGCTGTGGGTATAAAAAAGGGCTGCCTGCGCAGCCCTTTTTTAATTAACCGTCAAAATTGACTTAGGAAAAGTCAGGATTTGAGGGGTCATATAACAGCTTGGCATTGTGCAGCTCTGGATTATTACAGGTCATAGCTGCCTCAAGGGCTGCCTTCGCATCACCGCCCGTGGCCATCCAGGCTTCATTGCCCGCCTGCATAGCTTCCGGAGTTGAGTGGAAGTTGCCGAAAAATAGATCCACGGAATCATCCGAGCCGGCATTGCTGGCATAAATACCATAGGCATAAAAGTCTACTGTTGAGGCATCCAGGCCATCGAGCCAGCCATTGTACTGGGCAACTGCCCCGTCGACATCTGCCATGGTCTTGCCTTCATTGAGGTTGCATGGCGCATAGGCGGCAAAAAACTCACCTGACTCACCCAGCTCGCCAAAGCCGTAGGGGTCGCGGGCAAAATGGAAGTCCCAGGACACTCTATTAGCTTCATCGCAGGTCATTACAGATTGATATTTAGTCGACCAGGCTTGAGCAGCTTCACTGGCGGCCCATTGCTGCCACCCTGCGTCTGCAGCTTCTTTCGTGGTCCACTGCAATTCCCACCAACCATTGGGGAACTGATTGTTTTCACTCGCCGGCTCATAGCCCCAAGCACCAAGAATATCCCCAGGTAATCCGGCAGCGCGCCATTCGGCCACCATCTCCTCAGCGGCCTCTCGGCTGTAATCATCGCCACCGGTGCAAGGAATAAATTCATTGTAAAAAGTCTGCCCGACAACACTGAACAGGACCTCTTGCTCTTCTGCTGTAGCCTGGGGCACATCTGTGCCTTTATCTGTCGAACAGCCAGCCAAGACTAGTGTTGCCAAAATACCAATAATCAAATTTTTCATCTTAGTTCCCCTTGTTATATTGTTATTTATTGTCTTATTCGCTTTAGTATACAAACAGCTGACACCGCGATACAAGGGCCTATGGCTGGGTAGCCATCGCCATAAACTCTGCCACTATAGGATCATCCAGCTTTTTCTTAAAACAACAGAGCCCAAGATCAAAGGGAGGAATGCTGGTATCAGGCAATATTTCCACCCGATCTTTGACCGGACTATTATCCACTACCACAATAGGTGAAAGCCCAATCCCGCAGCCCAGAGCCACCATACTCACCAGAGCCTCCTGCCCGGAAACCTGGGCATAGACATTGGGGCGGCCCCCATATCTAAGCCTGAACCATTGCTCAAAACGCTTTCTGGCAACACCATGCTCGGGCAAGATAATCGGCATATTGGCCCAGTCAATCTCGTCTGCCTGCAGCGCCTTTTGCACAGCGCAATTAATAGCCGGGGCGGTAATGGCCAATGGCACAGTGGCAATCGTCTGGAAATGAATGCTCGAGGGCAAGTCGTCAGGCCGCGCCGCAATCGCCAGATCTACCTTTTGGCTTTTGATCTGCTCAATGCCCTCAGCGGCATCCCCTGTATCTAGATTAATATCGATATTGGGATGGGCGAGGCGGAACTTTTCCAACAGTGGCGGCAGATAGGAATAGGAGGCGGTCACCGAACAGTAGAGTTTTACAGACCCGGAAAGCTCAGTCTGCGACTGATTCAAGGACTGCTTGAGGGAGGCAAAGTTCTCAATCTGCTGATCGGCATAGGCCAGCAACTTTTTGCCCTCGGCCGTTAAGAGTACCGAGCGATTATCGCGAATCAATAATTGACTACCGAGCTGGTCTTCAAGACGCTGAATGGACCGGCTTAACGTTGAGGGACTAATGTGACAGGCTGCAGCAGTGCGACCAAAGTGCAGACTGCTGGCCAAATGTTTAAATAGCTCTAACGATCGAATATCCATAACTGCACCATAGCCATATCAGGATAATATTGCAAAAAATGCAATATGATAATGCGCATATATCGTTTTAAGCAATGATAATAAAAGCGTACAATGCCGGCCAAACCAATCAAAGCAACCCACCTTTAGCAGGTGGCCGGAGATAACAATGGCTAATTACTTTAATACCCTCAGCTTGCGCGACAAGCTAACCCAGCTCGGTAAATGCCGCTTTATGGATCGCGACGAATTCACCGATGGCTGCAATCTTATCAAAGACTGGAATATCGTTATTATTGGCTGTGGCGCACAGGGTCTGAATCAGGGCCTAAATATGCGTGACTCCGGCCTGAATATCTCCTATGCCCTGCGCGAGCAGGCCATTACCGAGAAACGCCAGTCTTTCCTCTGGGCTTCAGAGAATGGCTTTACGGTTGGAACTGCAGAAGAACTGGTTCCAGCGGCGGATCTGGTACTTAACCTGACCCCGGACAAGCAGCACACCGCAGCAGTAACAGCAGTTATGCCGCTGATGAAGCAAGGCGCTACTCTGGCCTATTCCCACGGCTTCAATATTGTTGAAGAAGGCATGCAGATTCGACCTGACCTGACTGTGGTTATGGTTGCACCCAAATGCCCGGGCACAGAGGTGCGTGAAGAGTATAAGCGCGGCTTTGGTGTTCCTACATTGATTGCCGTGCATCCAGAAAATGATCCCAATGGTAATGGCCTGGCCATCGCTAAAGCCTATGCCTCCGCCACAGGTGGTGACAGAGCTGGTGTTCTGGAGTCTTCCTTTATTGCCGAAGTTAAATCTGATCTGATGGGTGAGCAGACTATCCTCTGCGGTATGTTGCAAACTGGCGCGGTGCTGGGTCATCAGCAGCTGCTGAACCTGGGTGTTGATGCGGGCTATGCGCGCAAGCTTATTCAGTATGGCTGGGAAGTGGTCACTGAAGGGCTCAAACACGGCGGCATCACCAATATGATGGATCGCCTGAGCAACCCGGCCAAAATCAGAGCCTTTGATATGTCCGAAGAACTCAAAGTGACTTTACGTCCGCTGTTTGAAAAACATATGGACGATATCATTGAAGGTGAATTCTCTAGAACCATGATGGTTGACTGGGGCAATGATGACGCCAACCTGCTGAAGTGGCGCGCTGCGACTGCCGAGAGTACATTTGAGCAGGCACCAGATTGCGACACCGAAATCACAGAGCAAGAGTTCTATGACAAAGGTATCTATCTGGTCGCCATGATCAAAGCCGGTGTTGAACTGGCCTTTGAAACTATGGTTTCCTCTGGCATTATCGAAGAATCAGCCTACTACGAGTCACTGCACGAGACGCCACTAATCGCCAACTGTATTGCTCGCAACAAGCTCTACGAGATGAATGTGGTAATCTCTGACACAGCAGAATACGGCAACTATCTGTTTACCCATGCCGCAGTGCCACTGCTGCAAGATCACGCCAACAGCCTGACTCTGGAAGATCTCGGCGGCGGTTTAACCGACAGCTCTAACGCAGTAGACAATATTCGACTGATTGAAGTAAATGACGCGATTCGCGACCATGATGTAGAAATCATTGGCCACGAGCTTCGCGGTTATATGACTGATATGAAGCGTATTATCGAGAATGCGTAAAGGGTCTCCAACGCATAGAGAGCCAAAAACTCTTTAGGCTAAAAAAAACCGGATTGTGGCTGAGCCCAATCCGGTTTTTTATATCTCCAAAAAGCGCCTGAAAAGCTATTCCCTATGGGACAACAGAGCCTTAACCATCGAGATAGTCATCAGTGCCATCACCAGAGAGAATGGCAGCGCACCGATAATCATCGCCGAGCGCAATGCGTCCATACCACCCGCAGCCAGCAGCACACCCACCAACAGAGCAAAGATCACACCCCAGATAATCACATGGGCCGCCTGCTTCTGAGTCTGGCTACCACCAGAGGCCAGGGTATTGATAATCAAAATACCAGAATCTGCCGAGGTCACCAGAAAAGTCAGCAATAGAGTCACCACCAGCACGGACAGAGCGATAGCCAGCTCTGGCGACAGCATTAGATTAATGGTTTTAAATAACTGGGCAGAGATATCAGCGCCCACAATAGCTCCCTGAGCCACGCCGCTGAGTTCAAGATCAATCGCGGTGGCACCCACAAAGGTAAACCAGGTTAGGCAGATCAGCGAGGGGATAATCATGGCGCCGAGCACATATTCCCGTACCGTGCGACCACGGGATACACGCGCTAAAAACAGGCCGACAAAGGGCGCAAAGGCAATCCACCAAGCCCAGTAGAAAATATTCCAGGCACCCTGCCAACTCTGCAGTGCAGCCCCAACGTCGGTATCCGGGTTATTCCACACCGTGGTGGACATGGATGGCAGAGCGATCAGATAGTCCCAGATGGCGTAGCCAAAAGATTTAACCGCAAATGCCGTGGCACCAAAAAGAATAAAAAACAGCACCAGAAACATCGATAGTCCCATATTGATATTGGACAACCACTTAATGCCCCGCTGCAAACCTGAGAGCGCGGACAGGCAAGACGCGCCGACAATAATCACCAAACCCGTTATCTGGGCCGCCAAAGTAGGCTTGCCCGCAGCATCGACAATCCACTGCATACCACTGATATTAAACATACCAGAGGCAAACTGGGATACACCGTAACCAATAGTCACCCCCAGACCAATCAAGGTGGCCAGAATGGCAGCAATATCCACCAGATGACCGAGAGCGCCAGACATGGAACTGCCAAATAGCGGCTGCAAACCGGTACGAATGGTCAGCGGCAAACCCCTGCTGTAACAGAGATAACCCAGAGAGATGCCCACCACACCGTAGCAGGCCCAGGGCGTTAACCCATAATGCAGCAGCGCCCATTTGTAGGCATTGCGTACGTTGTCGGCATCCAGACCTGTGCTGAGACCCTGAATAGTGTCCGGGTTACTGGCAAAATGAAAAACAGGCTCGGCTGTGGAATAGGTCAGCATACCAACGCCAATACCTGCACCAAACATCATAGAGAGCCAGGTAAACATAGAGAATTCTGGTTTTTCGCCAACGACTCCCAACACTACCTTGCCTGTACGGGGCCACAGCGCGAGAAACAGGCAGGTCAGAGTAAAGAAGGCAGTGACGTACATGTACCAGCCGCCAAAAGAAGAGGTTGACCATAGCTGCAGCGCCAGCAACTGCTCTCCCGCGCGCTCTGGCGATAGCCCAACCCAAAGGATCAACGCAACTATAAGAACCTTGGGGAAAGCCGCCACGGTAATATTAAAGCCCCGATAAAAGCCCTCGCCTTCGGTTTGGATAGATATTGACTGATTAGGCTCCACTGCCCGGTTCCCCCTTTTATTACTGCGATGTCTACTACATCTTTATTATTGGCAACCAGTGGCTGTTAGAAACAGTCGTTGTCACACAGTGCTGATAAGCTGGAAACCCCAAGAACCTAGACAGTACAGAGTTCTCAGCGTTTCATCAACAGTGATAGCGACATCGGTTTACGTGAACAGATAGAAATTCGAATACAGAGGACAGGAGCGGAGAAAAATGGGCAGGCCCGGAGAGATTACCGGGCCTGCCGACAACTGCAGTGAGTTATCCTAGTTTTGGTCTGCACCACGAAGCGCGTACCAACCGATATAGATGTAGCACAGCATTGGGACGATAAAGCTCAACTGAATACCGATGCTGTCAGCAGCAACACCCTGCACCAACGGTATTAGTGCACCACCAACAATCGCCTGACAAACCAGGCCAGAACCTTTACTGGTCATCGAACCCAGACCTTTAACCGCCATGGTAAAGATAGTTGGGAACATAATAGAGTTGAAGAAGCCCACGGCCAAAATCGACCACATGGCAACATCACCAGTGCTGTTCATGCTGACGATAATCATAACGATCGCGATTAACGCATTGATGGCCAGGTACTTGGTCGCTGCGATGTAGTTCATAAGCGCGGCACCCACCAGACGACCAATCATGGCTGCGCCCCAGTAGTAAGCGACCATTTCACCAGCTTCTGCTGAGCTTAAACCAGCGATAGAGCTCTCGGAGAAATAGTTAACCAGGAAGCTACCAATAGAAACTTCGCCACCCACATAGAGGAAGATAGCCAGTGCGCCCAGTACTAGTGGGCGGTGGTTCCACACTGAATCGCCGGAATCATCTTCCTTAGTCTCAACATGGGCCAGAATCGGCAGGCGGATAAATCTGAATACTGCCGCTGCAGCAACCAGCAGAGCACCAATCATAACGTAGGGCATCTGTACGGCAGAGGCATCAGCCGCAACTGCACCCAGAATCAGAGCCGAACCCACAATAGGACCTACAGTAGTACCAAAAGAGTTGGCAGCCTGAGCCAGATTCAACCGGCTGGCAGCGGTCTTCTCAGGCCCCAATGCTGCAACATAAGGGTTGGCGGCAACCTGCAAGATAGTAATGCCGCTCGCTAGAACAAAAAAGGCAAACAGGAAAAGAGCATAAACATGAACTTCTGCAGAGGGATAAAACAACAGACAACCCGCAGCAGTTGTTAGCAGACCGAGCACAATACCCTGCTGATAACCAACCTTGTCAATCAGCTTTCCGGCAAATGGAGATACCACAAAATAAGCCCCGAAGAAGCAGAACTGCACCAGCATCGCTTGGGTGTAGTTAAGGTCAAAAGACTCTTTCAGGAAAGGAATAAGAATATCGTTAAGAACAGTAATAAAGCCCCAGAAGAAAAACAGGCAAGTCATTGCGATAAACGCGAATGTCTGTGTTCCCTGTTCCTGACCCTCTGCCACTGTTGCGCTTGAACTACCCGAAGTTGAACCTGCCATGCGTACCCCCTAATAAATTGAATTTATAATATTTATCTCTAGCCGGTAAGACTAATTTGCCTCAGCCAGCAATACAATAGGGGTAGTCTGACATTGGGCACTTAGGTCGCAAGATAATGCTGTTTGGTCGCCTTTATTTTAAATAACTCAAACTATTGAGTCTCAGACAGCATTACATGCATAACCTGCTTTAGCCCATCGTGCAATGTGCGAATCTCGTTGAGATTATGGGGATCACTGATCCAGTGATAGACAATACCAATAACTGAGGCACTAAACTGATCAGCAATCAGCTGAGCAGATGCCGAGGGCGGGACCACGTTTGCGGCAATACCCTGCTCTATCCAGCTAATAACATCGGCGCGCCTGCGATCGTGAATCCCTGCAATCACCGGCTTTAAGCGGGACTCTGGTGTGAGAGATTCAAACCACAGTCGGTAGAAAGCCTCCACATGGCGCGGCGCCTCTTCACAAAACTTGCTGTGGGCATCCAGTGCCGCAGCAATGGCATCATAGCCACATTTGCCTCTGGTCACTGCAGTTAACTCAGCGAGCCATTCATCACCCACGGAACGCAGCACAAAATCAAACAGGCCTGCCTTATTGCCAAATCTGTACCCGGCCAGACCGCGGGAATATCCCGCTTTTTCACCCACATCTTTTAATGTGGTCTGCTCGGCACCATGTTCAACGATCAGATCAATGGCAACCTCGAGCATTTTTGCATCGGAGATTTCCTTGCGCTCAATCTGAGTGAGGCGAAGAGCTTTGGCCATAATATTAAGTCCTGTGGGTTCGGCAGTGACAGACAATGCTTACATATTACGGCGGTACTGACCACCTACATCAAACAGCGCATTGGTTATCTGTCCCAATGAACAACAGCGAACCGCCTCCATAAGTACCTCAAAGCCATTATCACCCTGACGTACTGCATCCTGAAGTCTCTTGAGCATAGCCTCTGAGGAATCTGCATGCTGGCTGTGAAATTCCCGCAGACGCACAATCTGACTTTTCTTTTCATCGTCGGTAGATCGAGCCAGCTCAATTTCCACTTCAGTCTCTTCAGCCTCACTGAGGAAAGTATTTACTCCCACAATCGGCAGCGAGCCATCATGCTTTTTATGCTCATAGAACATAGACTCCTCTTGAATCCTGCCGCGCTGATAACCTGTTTCCATAGCGCCCAGCACACCGCCACGATCAGAGATTTTCTCAAATTCCTGCAGCACCGCCTCTTCCACCAGATCAGTGAGTTCATCAATAATAAATGCGCCCTGACTGGGGTTTTCATTTTTCGCCAGACCCCATTCCTGATTGATAATCAGCTGAATGGCCAGAGCCCTGCGCACCGACTCCTCGGTGGGCGTGGTAATGGCTTCATCATAGGCATTAGTGTGCAGGCTGTTGCAGTTATCGTAGATTGCGATCAAGGCCTGCAGAGTAGTGCGAATATCATTAAAGTTCATTTCCTGGGCGTGCAGAGAACGGCCAGAGGTCTGGATATGATATTTCAGTTTTTGACTGCGGGCATTGGCACCATAGCGGTCACGCATGGAAGTGGCCCAGATACGCCGCGCGACCCGGCCCATCACTGTGTACTCTGGATCCATACCATTGGAGAAGAAGAACGACAGGTTGGGAGCGAAGTCATCAATATTCATGCCTCTGGCCAAATAGGCCTCAACAAAGGTAAAGCCATTGGACAGCGTAAAGGCAAGCTGGGAGATCGGGTTGGCCCCAGCCTCGGCAATATGGTAACCAGAGATAGAGACAGAATAGAAATTGCGAATGGCCTTATCAATAAAGTACTGCTGCATATCACCCATCATACGCAGGCTGAATTCTGTGGAGAAAATACAGGTATTCTGACCCTGGTCTTCTTTGAGAATATCCGCCTGCACCGTGCCGCGCACCCGCATCAAAGCATTGGCACGCAACTCATCGTACTCTGCCTGGTCGGGCTGGCGCTTATACTCCGCGGCAAACTGATCGACCTGCTGGTCTATCGCAGTATTTAAAAACATCGCCAGAATCGTTGGCGCCGGACCATTGATGGTCATGGATACCGACGTCATAGGGTCGCAGAGGTCAAAGCCATCGTAGAGCGCCTTCATATCATCCAGCGTACAGATGGACACACCCGCATTGCCGACCTTGCCGTAAATATCCGGACGCTCATCTGGATCCCAGCCATACAGGGTTACTGAATCAAATGCCGTGGATAGTCTCTTTGCGTCGCTATACTCCGACAGCGCCTTAAAGCGTCGATTGGTTTTAAAGGCATCGCCCTCACCGGCAAACATGCGCGCCGGATCTTCACCTTCACGCTTAAAGGGAAACACCCCGGCCGTATAGGGAAACTCACCTGGCAGATTTTCCAGCATCAACCACTTTAATAAATCCCCATGGTCCTTCATGCGCGGCAGAGACACCCGTGAAATTTTATTACCCGACAGGGACAGACTATTAAGCTTGGTGATGATCTGCTTGCCATTGGGCAGCACATCAACTTTTTCATCACCAGAATAGGCCTCAACCATAGCCGGCCAATTCTCCAATAACTCAGAGGCCCTGATATCCATGCTCTTTTCCCGCAATGTAATCAGCTGATCAATCTCAGCAGGCGCATCGGCACCTGAGTCACTGAGCATAGCCTTGGCACCAGACAACTGCTGCACTTCCCGCGCCAGATTGGCCTGCACTGCTACCTGACGGTGATAGTCGCGAACCCCGGCGGCAATTTCTGCCAGATAGCGCTGGCGATCTGCTGGTACAACGACAGATTTTTCCGAGGACGTGCGAATCGTTACAGGGGGCAGATGCCGTTCAAATTGACCCAAACCTCTGGCCTGTAGCAATGTGACCAACTCCTGATAGGCTGCGGTAACACCATCATCATT
>Ga0209198_1002220_pt1 | contig 13699 bp, 9 predicted proteins | sample COGITO_mtgs_1105_2_FD_184804 | JGI IMG/M metagenome (GOLD analysis project Ga0209198, IMG submission 184804) | Pelagic marine microbial communities from North Sea - COGITO_mtgs_110519 (SPAdes) (version 2) | ecosystem: Environmental > Aquatic > Marine > Epipelagic ...
CTCTACCGATTGTCCGAGCAACCGATAGGGGTAGGAGGGCGACTACTCTTAATAGCCATGTAACGATAAATTTTTTCACAATAAAGTTAACTGCACCTTAAATAATTATTTTTTTAATGATGCCCTGAATTATCAGTTTCAATATATAACTCGTTGACATGTAAGTTTGTAATAATGCCTTCTTCAACCATATAGTCTGTAGCACCTGGCAATATGTATATAACACTCAGTAAACCTACTAACGTTAATACAATAGTGTAAGGCAAGGCCTTATAGGCCATGGTGCCATAACCTAAGCGAATGAGTGGTGCTAGTGATGAGGTTAGCAAGAATAAAAACGCTGCTTGACCGTTAGGCGTGGCAACAGACGGTATGTTGGTGCCAGTATTAATTGCTACTGCGAGTAAGTCGTATTGTGGGCGATCAATGGTGCCGTCAATGAGCGCTTGTTTGAGTTCGGTAATATAAACCGTGCCGACAAATACGTTATCACTAATAGCCGACAGTACGCCATTGGCTAAATAAAACATAGGTACCTGCACATCTTTATGCATGGCTAATACACCATTAATGATGCCGGTGAATAAGCCTTGTCTATCGATAACAGCGACAATCGCGAAGAATACGACAAGTAATGCGGTGAAGGGCAGCGCTTCTTCAAAGGCTTTGCCTAACGCATGCTCGCTGGTAATACCGTTAAATGCGGTCGCTAATACGATAACGCTTAAACCTATAACACCGACTTCGGCTAAATGCAGTGCCAAACCAAGAATTAACCAAACAGCTACTAAGCCTTGAACAACTAGCGCCATATTATCTTGACGATTACGATTAGCATCTTGTTGTTCGGCGTCTTCAACTAATACTTTACGGACGGATTCAGGTAATTGCCAGCCATAACCAAACCAAGCGGTTTTTTCGAGTAATACCACTACGCATAAACCGGCTATTAATACAGGAATACTAACGGGAGCCATACGTAAGAAAAACTCTAAAAACTGCCAGTTAGATTGTGCCGCAATAACAAGGTTTTGAGGTTCGCCTACCTGTGTACAAACCCCGCCTAGGGCAGTACCAATAGCGCCATGCATCATTAAATCACGTAAAAAGCCACGGAATTGATCGAGATCTTCACGGTGGAGGTGATGGATGTTGCTGTCTTCATGCTTATCATCGTCATCTTCATTTTCATCGTAGCCTTCTATTGAGGCGACTTTTTGGAATATGGCATAGAAGCCAACGGCAACACTAATGATGACGGCAATAACGGTTAAGGCATCTAAGAACGCCGATAAAAATGCGGCAACAAAGCTAAACAAAAGAGATAGCCAAACTTTAGAGCGCACATTGGTTAATAGTTTGGTAAAGGTGAAGAGCAGTAAGTCCTTCATAAAATAAATGCCGGCCACCATAAACACTAATAGTAAAATGACAGGCAGGTTGAGTTGTATTTCATGGTAAACATCTTGCGGGCTAGCCATGCCGAGAATAATCGCTTCCATGGCCAGTAAGCCACCACTTTGCAATGGGTAGCACTTCAGTGCCATCGCAAGGGTGAAAATAAACTGTATTATTAATAACCAGCCCATTACGAATGGACCGGTGATATTTAATAAAAAAGGGTTGGCGATTAAGAAAAAGATAATCGTATTTTTATACCAGCAAGGGGCGTCACCCAAAAAGTTACGGTAGAGGGCTTGGCCAGTTGATATGCTTTGCATGAAATAAATCCTGTGAAATATATGGCTGAATGCATTGTTAGTCGGTGTTTTTTTGTGGTTACTAGCGAGCTCTACTATTGCCTGAGGCTAGCCTGCAAATTATAGACCGTCTATGGCTGCTTTTGGGGCTTTAATAAGCATAATCGGTATAAAGAACAATTCATTTCATTAGACGTTTTGAGGCAAGTGCGCGCCGCTTAATCCGTAGCTAGGTAATCTAATGTTTTTGGCTGAGCTGGGTTTATTCTGGGTGCTTGTCGCTAAAAGTGCGAAGACAGTGCTATGGCGGCGCCATAACGCAGCTGGAACAAGGCTATAACCGAGTTGTAAAAGGCGACTTCGGTCACATCTAGGCGGCTGAATCTATTGATTAGAAGGGTCTGGCAGGCGTGCGATGTCTTATTACCTATACTCAAAGTGAGTGACTATTTCACAACTGTTTTTACAAATCAGCGGTGCTATCAATCGTAAACCAATCGTAAGCCAATCGTAAGCAGCCACAAAAAAGAGAGACCACACGTGAATCAGACTAATACAGCTATTAAAAAAGCCGCTTCTCCTTTGCCGTTTCGTTCTTCGCAAAGTGCTTTTGATGTCGTTGAGCCTGAGCTGGTCGAGGCCTTGTCGCGGGTTTCTGAGCAGTTAAATTTACTGGTGGAGCAAAGCCTTAATGATGCGACACCCGCGGATGCCTTAATCAAAAAATTATCGTCACAATTAGATGAGGTGGCGGGTGTCTTTTCGTTGCTGGGTTTATCGGTAGCGGCTGATTTATCGGTGCAGCTAGGGCAAGCGGTTGAGAGCGTGTATCAAGGTCGGTCTGATGAGAACGGCGGAATTACCGCAAGAGAGTCTGATGCTTTATTTCAATGCGTTTATTTGTTACCGCGGTTTTTTGAATATGTACAAACCACTGGCGTTGCCTCGCCGCTGCTATTAGCGCCTTGCTTCTACGCCTTGGCGAGTGCGGGTTTATCATCATTTGTCACCGAAAGCACATTAATCGAATTTGAGTATCAGCTTAATGATTGGGTCGAGGCGAACAATAAGCCGTCTGATAATACATTATTAGTGTCAACGGCTCCTGAAGTGATGGAGTTGACGTTGGTGCCTCTCGCGAATGCTGAAGACGAGAGTGAGGCGAGTAGTCTTGAAGAAGATATCACTGAGCCTGTAGTTGATAACATTGAAGAGCAGCAAAAAACCTTTAGGCGCTTACGTCAAATGTATCAAACGGGCTTGATTGGTTTGTTACGCGACAGTGATGTGAGCGCCAAGTTAGTGTTGATTGATAGGGTTGCGGAGCGGGCCATTGATTTATGTCATGGTAGCGTTAATGCAGCGGTTTGGCGGCTGGTCAAGAAGCTGGTCGCGGCTTTTAATAGCAAAACGCTTGAGTTAACGCCGCAACGCAGACATTTTTTCACTAAATTTGATCGCAGTTTAAAACGTTTAGAGAAAGACCCTTTGCACGGTATGCACAGTTTGCCAGATACAGCAGTGTTAGCTGAGTTAACGTTATTGTTATTATTGGCTGAGCCTCAAAATGTTAACGATGAAGATCTCAATCAATTAGGTCGGTTTACGCCTCTCCCTTGGAATGATAAAGCCTTAGTGGCGCATCGCGAGGCGATGGAGCGCAGCACATACAAAGCGTTACTCTCAATGTTGGATGTGGTTAAGGATGAGCTGCTAGGCGCTAAACGTATTCTCGATATGATGTCCGAGAGCGGCTTGTGTGAGTCGGATGATATCAATACCTTAGTCACCAATTGTGAGCGTATATCGGCGGTGCTAAAAGTCAGTGGTTATGTGGCAGCAACCGCGCCAATTGATCAATCCATTGAGCAAATTAATAGCTGGCGCATTGAGTCGCCGGACCAAGAGGCCTTATTGCATGTAGCCAATATGATTCTCTATATTGAAAATGCATTGTTGACCGGTTCTCTGCTAGATAGCGTTGATAGCCAAGAAGCACAATCAACCGTTGCTAAGGGATTATTGCAGCAAGCACAAATGAATTTATATGAAGAGTCAAAATCGAATATCGGTTTGGCCAAGCGAGCGGTCATTGCCTATATCGATTCGAATTATGATAGAGAGCATATTGCTAATGTAGCTGTTTGTTTGGAGAGTATTGGTGGCGCGTTTAGCATAATAGGTATTGAGAATGCAGAGATATTAATGAATCGCTGTGCTGTCTTATTGAATACAGCTTACCAAGGTAATTCCAATGAAGGGGTAGTTGATGATTGGTTGGAACGCTTGGCGGATGCTTTAGTCAGTGTTGAGTATTTATTGGAGGAGTTAGCTGCTGGGCGAGCCGTCGATAATATGGTGGATAAATTGATTGATGATAGTGTGTTGGCGCTGCAATAAAAAAGTGAAGCGTTTTTTTGAATGTTAAAATTAAGCGCTGGCAAAGGAGCTTAATCGCTAGAGTCCATTTCTTTCACCCCTAACAATAATTCTCTAGGGTGTAAGATAATCGTATAACGGCCCCAAAATGCGGCTAAAACTTGTTTATGAATCACCCAAACCCTTGTCTGGCCGGCTTTATTTAGACAACAACCCGCTAGACATCCTCCCTTAATCCTTGTTTAATCGTGTTCGCTTAAAGTGGCTAAAACCTAGCCGTTACTGGAATATCCAGATGGTAGTTGTTTTATAGCTCTTATTTTAAAGCGTCCAACATTAAAAGATGGTCGCATTTTACTCACTCGTTAAAAAGGTTTTGCTGTGTTTATTGAATTACTTGCTGAATATGGATTGTTTTTCGCCAAAATTGCTACATTTTTGATTGCCATTGTTCTATTGATCTCAGTCATTGTTAACGCGGGTCAGCGTGGCGGTGAAGGTGAAGGGCGCTTGGAAGTGAAAAAGCTCAATGATCGCTACAAGCAAATGGAAGAAATAATGCAGCATGCAGTGCTTGATGAGCATGTTATTAAGCAGCGCGAAAAAGCCGAAAAGCAAAGCCAAAAGAAAAAAGATAAAGCGGCTAAGAAAGAAGCTAAACAGTTGGCTAAAGTTAATGCTAAAAAATCAACCGACTCCGATAGCGATGCTGCTGTTACTGACTCTGTTAACGGTACTGATTCTGTTAAAGGTGCTAGCCCCGTTAAAGGTAACGTCTATGTATTAGACTTCGATGGTGATATGAAAGCCTCAGAAGTTGAAAATTTCCGTGAAGAAATAACGACAGTATTAACCTTAGCTAAGCCTGAAGATGAAGTAGTTGTTCGTCTCGAAAGCCCAGGCGGTATGGTCCACTCTTATGGTTTGGCATCATCGCAGTTGGCAAGAATTCGTTCGGCAAATATCCCACTGACTATTTGTGTCGATAAAGTTGCCGCCAGTGGCGGTTATATGATGGCTTGTATTGCCGATAAAATATTGGCTGCACCTTTTGCTGTTATTGGCTCTATAGGCGTGGTTGCCAGCTTGCCTAACTTTAATAAAGTATTGAAGAAGTTAGATGTCGATTATGATGTTCTAACGGCAGGTGAATATAAGCGCACATTAACGATGCTTGGCGAAAATACAGAAGCCGGTCGTCAGAAATTTATTGATGATCTTGAAGAAACGCATGAATTATTTAAAGGCTTTGTGAGTGAATTTAGACCTAAGCTAGATATTCCATTAGTCGCTACTGGCGAAACTTGGTACGGTAAAGTGGCGCTTGAGAAACTGTTGGTTGATGGTATTAGCACCAGTGATGAATATATTTCTCAACGCGTTAAAGAGGCTTCTGTGTTTGAAGTGAAGTATGTGCAGAAAAAATCTTGGCAAGAAAAGCTGGGCGTTTCTGCTCAAATGGCTGTGGAAAAGAGCCTTGATAAAGTAATATCTAAAAGCTTACATAGCTGGACAACGCGCCACTAAGCCCAGTATCAGCTGTTATGGTAGGTATAAAAAGTATGGCGGTAAATAATAAATGACTAACAGTCGCCATCTTGTCTTATATTCCCGTCAAGATTGCCATCTTTGTGATCAAGCGCAGGCTTTAATCGAGCAGGTTATTGCAGGCAGTGATTGGCAGCTTGAAAAAGTGGATATTGATTCTGATCCGCAGCTCACTGAGCTATACCGTTTTACTATTCCTGTTTTGGCCCGTATTCATAGCGCTAGTGCTGAAGCCACTACGCTTAACTGGCCTTTTCCTCCCAGCCGTATTAAAGATTTATTAACTGACTAAGTTAAAAAAGTTGTTGGTGTTCTCTGTTGTCTTTTCAATTAATACTTCTGTTTTAACGCCTAGGCACTCTGCGAGGGTGGCTGCCGTGTATGGCAATGTCCATGGCTCATTACGATTCTTTTTGCTGAGTTGGTTCTTTAAGCCGGCTTGCTGCGGAGTTAAATAGGGGGCGTCGGTTTCAATCATTAAGCGATCTAGTGGTGCGTATTTGATGATTTCACGTAAATTCTCGCCGCGTTTTTTATCACTAATCCAACCCGTTATACCAATATATAAACCTAAATCAAGATAGGCTTTGAGTGCGGTTTCGCTACCCGTAAAGCAGTGCACAACGGCTTGTGTCTGCTCATTTTTATTGGCCGATATAATAGAGTGAAAGTCTTCGAAGGCATCGCGTTCATGCAAAAACAAGGGCTTTTGATAGTGATTCGCTAAGGCTATTTGTGCTTCAAAGGCATGTCGTTGGTTATCTGGTGTTGAAAAATTGCGATTAAAATCTAAACCGGTTTCGCCAACGGCGACAATATTGGAATTGCCTAGCATAGCGCTTATTTGTTTCTCAATATCATTGTTATAGCTGTCGGCATCATGTGGATGCACACCGGCGGTGGCGTATAGAAAGTTGGGCTGTTGTTCAGCTAGCGCTAAGGCGGCTTTGCTGCTTTCAACGCTGGTGCCCGTTACGATAACAGCTTGAAGTTTAGCGTCTTTTGCACGCTGTAATACCTCAGCTAAATCATTATCAAAAGTAGGGTTACTAAGGTTTGCGCCTATATCAATCAATGGTTATTTGCTCTAGTTAATGTCTGGCTGAATATTGTTAGGGTAAATCATTTGTTCATGATGATGAATAAATGGCGGTCGTTTTTTATCTGTTTTAGTGTCAGTGTTAGTCAGCGTAGCGTCATCATAAAGTAAGCTGTGAATTAAGCTAAAGCTAAAAATATTTTGTACATATTGGCGTGTTTCTGAAAATGGAATGGTTTCTATCCAGGCATCTATGGGCAGGGGTTGCTCCATATTTTTAAGCCATTTATTTGCGCGGCGAGGGCCGGCGTTGTAAGCGGCAGATGTGAGTGCGCGATGCTGGTAGCGCTTATTTAATTGCTTTAAATAGCCGCTGCCTAAAACAATATTGTAATCGGCATTAAAAAGTTTACTGCGTTGATATTTAACGTTTCTCTTACGCGCAACTTCTCTTGCTGTCGACGGCAGTATTTGCATTAAACCCATGGCGCCTGCACCCGATTGCGCATCACTGGCAAAGGCGCTTTCTTGTCGTGCTATGGCGTAAGGCCAGTTGGCTGGCCAGTGATTAGAGTGCTTAGTTGCAGAAGCCTGCTGTTCAAACTGCTCGGTATAAAGATTGGGAAAACGTAATTGATAATGCTGCCATGCCTTGGCCTGTGCAGCCGTATTAATGGCTTGATGGTGCCAGCCCAGTGATTGAGCAAAGTAGGCAGAGTCAATTTGCATAGCGCTATTAAAGCTCTGGCTGCCTCTGCGCCATTCACTGCGTGCAAGGCTGTATTCTTGTTGTGCAAAATGCTCGCTAGCGCGTTGCATATAGGGATTGTTACGCATCAGCTCGATATGCTCAGGCTTGGGCGTATGTTCTATAGGCTCGAAGCCATAGGGTAGGCCAAGGTTCTCGGCCGTAGTAAAACCGTAAAAGCTGGCTTTGTTTGCCACTGCTTTATAGTGCTCTTGCTCTTCTAATAAAGTGAGACGGCCTGAGAGTGATTTTGCTCGGTAATACCAATAGCGCCAGCGCTCATGCTCCTTTAGCTCGTCAGGTAATTGCTTAACGGTTTCAATAACATCTTGCCAGTTAGCTTGCGCAATATGGGCACGCAACAACCATTGCAGTGAACTGCTATCTTTTGGCGAGCCAAGTGCAACATAATCTTGAGGCAGTGTGGCATAGCCTTTAATAGCTTGTGACTGAATTAAATAAGCCGCTAATTTATCGGCTAGGGGTTGGTCTTGTTGCTGCTGTTTAATCTCTAATACAAAATCACGCGCTTTTTCTGGATGTGCGCGAGCGAGTTTTTTTAATAATTGATACTTGCTTTCGAATAAATCAACGGCTTGTCCGGGAATAAGACTAACGGCTTGCCATTGGCTAGGGATTTTTTTCGGTTGACGGTAAAGTTTAAGCAGTCGATTGGCATCAGCTAATTGCTGGCCATCAAGCAGGCGGGTTAAGTATTTAGACAGCTGATGCTGGCGAGCATTAAAAGCTAAAATAAATCGCTGCCAAGCTAAATCACTATCAATGCTTTCTGTCTTTATTAGTAAATGAAAAATAGCATCACAACTTTTAGGTCGTGATTCTGAATGCATCCATAGGGCTTTGGCTTCGTCTAAAGCTTGAGCTTGTTCTCCCGTTTGGTAAAGCGCCCAAGCATGCTGACATTGCATGTTGCTATTGGCGAGCGCTTTGTCATAGTGGAGAGTAAAACGTGACCACTGTTTCCGTTTGGCCAGATGCTGCAGCCAGGCGCGTTTAAGTTTATTGCTAAGTAATGAATTGTTATGCGTGTCGCTAAAGCTTTGTAAGCTTTTATGCGTTAATTTATTCAAGTGCTGTCGGTGATACAGGTAGTCTAAATGACCGGCTAGTGGGTAGTGGTCTAAAGATAAGCGTAGCTTTTTATAGGCGTTTATTGAGTGCGGTTTTTCGAGTAGCGATTTGGCTTGGCTGTATAGCTCTCGCTGTTTTTGTGTCTGCTCGCTGACTTCATAAGTGCTAAACGAAGTTTCTGCATAACTACTGCTTATGGCTAGCAGAGTAGTCACTAATATGATGGCTAAGTTGAGCAGTCGCTGATAGGCGAGGTTGCTAAAGCCTTTCGCTTGTTGAAAGCGCTGACTAACCGATAAAGGGGAAGTGCCAATCGTTAGTGTTTTCAATGAATGACTGCTTAGCATAAAACTATAAAGGGACATGAGCGTGTTGTCGTTTAAACCTTATTCGTTGGAAAGTAACTCAATTTTCAGCCGTTATTTGAATGAATATTCAGCTGTAATCAAAACCCATACTAGCATCGATTCTTGCCGTAATCTGTAAATTGCCTACCGGTCACTGATTATTTTCTAATTATTTTTTTGTCTACGCAAAAGTGCTAAAAGGTGACTTTCTATCGACCTGTTCGATGCTTTTACCGACAACTTGACCTGATTAGGACGATTTCACTATAGGGGTAAAGGCGCAGCCATAGGTAAAATTTTTGAACGAATAGCTTGACCCGCCGCTCTTCCTTCTCTATATATGTCGCCCTTCGTCGTAATGTCCGTGATCAGAGTTGTCGCAAAAGCGCTGTGAAGGCCTATGAACATTGAGGATACGTCCGACGAAAACAACGTTGAGAGAGGTCAAAGGCCTTTCTTGTTAGGTATTAGGTGCGAGCATTGCGCTTATTAATGGTACATAGTCAATCTATTAGGAAGTTTATATACGAATGGGTAAGTCACTCGTTATTGTAGAGTCACCAGCGAAAGCTAAGACCATAAATAAGTACCTCGGCAAAGACTATGTTGTTAAGTCTAGTGTAGGTCATGTCCGTGATTTACCGGTGAGCGGTAGCGGTAAGCCTGTCGATCCGAAAGCGCGAGCAGCAGAGGCGGCGAAAACCAGAAAGTTATCGCCGGCTAAAAAAATTATTCATAAGGCGAAGAAAGCGCGCGAGCAGTTAGTGGCGAGAATGGGGATTAACCCTGCCAAGAACTGGGAAGCGAATTATCAGATTTTGCCGGGTAAAGAAAAGGTTGTCGATGAGTTACGTCGATTAGCCAAAGATGCTGACACCATAGTGCTGGCGACGGATTTGGATAGAGAAGGAGAGGCGATAGCCTGGCATTTACGCGAAATTATTGGTGGTGATGAATCTCGCTATCAACGTGTGGTGTTTAATGAGATTACTAAAAAAGCCATAAACGCTGCTTTTGAAAAACCCGGTGAGCTGGATATGCATCGAGTTAATGCGCAGCAAGCACGTCGCTTTCTTGACCGTGTTGTGGGCTTTATGGTTTCACCGCTGCTTTGGGCTAAAGTGGCCAGAGGTTTATCGGCGGGTCGAGTACAGTCGGTAGCAGCTAAGTTAGTTGCCGAGCGCGAGCGCGAAATACGTGCCTTTATTCCTGAAGAGTACTGGGATTTATTTGCCGATTTAAATGGCAATGCTGGCGATGTGCGCATGCAAGTGACGCGTGCCAATGGCGAAAAATACCGTCCCACTAGTCAAGCGCTTAGCGATACGGCTTTGGCCAAGCTAAAAGACGCTAACTTTGTTGTTGCTAAACGTGAAGATAAACCCACCACGACTAAGCCTACAGCGCCTTATATTACTTCAACGCTCCAGCAGGCCGCCAGTACACGCCTAAGCTTTAGCGTTAAGAAAACCATGATGTTGGCCCAGCGTTTGTATGAAGGCGGCTACATCACTTATATGCGTACTGACTCGACTAACTTAAGTGCCGATGCAATAGCGGACTGTCGTGCTCATATTGAGGCTAAATACGGTAAAGCGTATTTGCCAGAAAAGCCGATAAGCTACAGCAGTAAAGAGGGGGCGCAAGAGGCGCACGAAGCTATTCGCCCTTCTAACGTTACGGTTATGCCGAGTGATCTGGATAAAATTGATCCTGATGGTGTGCGCTTATACGAATTAATTTGGCGTCAGTTTGTTGCCTGTCAAATGACAAAGGCGGAATTTACTAGTTCAAGTATTGTGGTTGAAGCCGGTGATTTTGAGTTGCGTACTCGCGGCCGTGTGATTCGCTTTGATGGTTTTACTCGTGTGCAAACTCCGTTAGCCAAAAAAGAAGAAGATCGTTTGCTACCCGATTTTAAACAAGGCGATAGCTTAACGCTTAAAGCTTTAGATCCTAGTCAGCATTTTACTAAGCCGACGGCGCGTTATTCAGAAGCCGCATTAGTGAAAGAGTTAGAGAAGCGCGGTATTGGTCGTCCATCGACTTATGCATCGATTATTTCTACGATTCAAGATCGCGGTTATGTACGCGTTGAGAACCGTCGTTTTTATGCTGAGAAAATGGGCGATATTGTTACTGAGCGACTCAATGAAAGCTTTGGTGATTTAATGGATTACGGCTTTACAGCCGAAATGGAAGAGAAGCTTGATGAAATTGCTGATGGTAAAAAATCTTGGCATGTCGTATTGGACGAATTCTATAAAGGCTTTAGTGACAAGCTAGCCACGGCTCAAGGTGAAGTGGGTGATGGCGGTATGCGTCATAATGATCCTACGACAGTTGATGATGTTCGGTGTGAACACCCTGATTGTGAAGCGCGTCCTATGCAGGTAAGAACGGCGAGTACTGGCGTATTCTTAGGCTGTTCAGGGTATGGCTTACCACCAAAAGAACGTTGTAAGCAAACGGTTAATTTGATCTCTGGCGACGAAGTTGTGAGCGCCGATGCGGATGATGAAGCAGAATCACGTTTACTGATTAATAAACGTCGCTGTCCTAAATGCAATACCGCAATGGATAGCTATCTTATTGATGAAGGCCGTAAAATACATATATGCGGTAACAACCCTGATTGTGATGGCTACGAAATTGAGGCGGGCCAATTTAAAATTAAAGGTTACGAAGGCCCTGTACTTGAGTGCGATAAATGCGGTTCTGAAATGCAATTAAAGTCGGGCCGTTTTGGCAAGTATTTTGGTTGTATGAATGATAGCTGTAAAAACACGCGCAAGTTGTTGCGAAGCGGTGAAGCTGCGCCACCCAAAATGGATCCTGTGCCGATGCCTGAGTTAGTCTGTAATAAGGTAGATGACACTTATATTTTACGAGATGGTGCTGCCGGTATTTTTCTTGCTGCCAGTCAGTTTCCGAAAAACCGTGAAACGCGAGCGCCTTATGTCGATGAGATATTGCCGCACAAAGCCGCCATTGATCCTAAGTATCACTTTTTAATGGAAGGGCCGGTTACCGATACCGATGGTATTCGTGTGCAGATTCGTTACCAGCGAAAAACCAAACAGCAATATTTAATGACCGACGTTGATGGTAAAGCCACGGGCTGGCGTGCTGATTTTGAAAATGGTGCTTGGCAGATAACTGAAAAATCAGCGCCTAAAAAAGCTGCTAAAAAGCCCGCTAAAAAGACGGCCAAGAAAGCCGCCAAAAAGCCTGCTAAAAAAGCTGCTGTGAAGCGCAAAGTGGTTAAAAAGAAAAGCGACGATAGCGATTCATAATGTTGCCACGGCGATCCTGTCTTAATAACTAGGGCAAGTCATGACGGCTAGAGCGGTGTAATGATGGATAAAGCAGTGTAATGATAGGTAGAGCAGTGTAATGATAGATAGAGCGGTGCTGGGTAAAATTAATCAGTCGCTGTATTTTGCGCGTTTACATTGTGACAGCGCTCGTGATTTAGTGGCGGGTGCGTCTAGCCAGCCACAATTTTCGCGTCAACAGCAGCAGTGTTTTTTAGAGGCCTCTGCCGATTGCTTATTTAGGGCGGTTTTCTTTTTAGCGATTGAGCTGCTCGACAAAGGCACGCTAAGAAGCGAGTTAATCCAACAGCCCAATCAATTGCTTAACCGTTTAAGGTTAGCCTACCAAGAAAACCCTATTGCTGAAGTCGATAGTCTTATTCAGGCGCTTGAAGATCCTCATTCACTGGCCACTCTATTGAGTGCGCGACAGACAATTTGGTCACATAATGCCGTTCGTCAGGCGGCCCCTAAAGACGCGATTGCGGTTGTCGACTTGTCGTTATCTGTAGATAGCTGTGAGCGTTGGCAGCAGTTAATTGCTGATTTATTCCTGAAAGTACAAGGCATTAGCGCTGAATTCTAGTCTGAGTCTCGCTTGGTAATGCGTTTGAATGGCTAAGTTTTAAGATTAAACGGCTCTGTTTTTACCCTTTTAACCCTCCTCAATGGCATAAGCTGCTGTAAATAATAATGATAAATGCTAGACTAGCCACTCTTTAAAGCAGTGAGGTTGTCAGTGTCTTCTTTTCTTGAAATCGTAGAATTAGTTAACGGTGATATCGTTTTGCAACGTGCAGACGGTGATGGTGAGGCGTTGATGACGATTCGCTTTTCGGATGAGTCGAAAGACTATATGCCGAATGGCCGTTTAGAAGTAGCTAAAGCGATGATTCATGCGGGTATTGAAACAGCTTCAGAAATGCAGTTTGTTCGATCTGATATGGATGATGATGAAATGGAAGTCGACTCTCCTAGAGTGCTTCACTAAGGTCTTTTACTAAAACGTTTTACGACAAAGCGTTTATTCTTCAGTTCTCCGTTTTATAGCGATTCAATTGTTAGTCTCCTAAACTTCGAACTCGAATCTTGTCGGGTAGCAAAGGCAGGGAAGGATCGAGTTTGGCTTTCACTCGCAACGCCCACTCTTGAATCCTACGTTTGCGCAATAAGCCATCTCCTCCGGTAAGTCCAGCTTCATAGCCAAAGGTAATAAGTGCGTAGGCTGAGAGGTCTGCAACGCTCAATTCACTACGACCACACATGAAAGGCCCCTCGTTAAGCTCTTTGTTAATACGTGAACCGACATGGCGCGCCGTATCTAATAGGCTGCGACCAGGTGCATTCTCTGCTTCCCTTCGAACAAAAGGCGTCCAGCTAAGGAATAAAGGCCAAGCGAAACGCCATGCACCGATCGCTTTATTCGGGACCGTTCGATACATCACGCTGCCGAGGCGCCACGCGTTGAGCAGTTGAACTGGAAGGGCAAACGACAAAGACGGACGTGCAAATCGAAAGTTTGCAGGGAT
>Ga0209198_1002233_pt1 | contig 13636 bp, 9 predicted proteins | sample COGITO_mtgs_1105_2_FD_184804 | JGI IMG/M metagenome (GOLD analysis project Ga0209198, IMG submission 184804) | Pelagic marine microbial communities from North Sea - COGITO_mtgs_110519 (SPAdes) (version 2) | ecosystem: Environmental > Aquatic > Marine > Epipelagic ...
AAGTCGTTACTAACGTCGGGGATTTGCGTAGGGCCAGGGTTGACGTCTAAATCGCCAATGTGATTTTCGAACATCATATCCACTGTATAGGGCTGCAAAATCTTTGCGCCATCTAGTGTGCCTTGATTTAGTAAGGCCCGCATAAACCGAAGGTAATCGGCAATAGTTGAGCTTAAACCACCCCCGCCAGAGACTGGTTCGCCAAGGTGAGGGGTTACAGCTAGGCCAGCTTCAGTTCTGGCATGGATTGCAGCGCGTCTTGCAGCCTTTTCTTCAGGTACTTTGTAAAAGCTGTCCTGCATACCCAGCGGGGCAAAAATGTGCTCTTGGAAGTACACGTCCAGGCTTTTGCCGCTGAGTGTTTCGACAATGACGCCAGCCCAATCAATACCAATGCCGTATTCCCAGCGTTCACCGGGAGAAAACGCAAGTGGTGCCATCATACCGTTACCGCCCTCGGCAAAGAGGCTGTCTATTTGTTCGCTGGCAACACTCTGTAAACCATTGGCATTCCATATTTCGTAAACGTAACCGGAGGTGTGGGTAAGCAGCTGGCGAGTAGTAGGGCTAGTTTTCGGTGAACTCAGCATTGGCTTGCCATCGTCGTCAAAGCCATCCAAAACCTTTAGGTGTTCTAAGTCAGGTAGGTAGGCGGTAATAGGCGTGTCTAGATCGATTTGTCCTTGCTCAACCAACTGCAGGGTTGCCACGGTGGTTATGGCCTTGGTCATAGAGGCGATGGCGAAAATAGTGTCTGTCGTCATAGCTTGGGAATCATCAAGGCTGCGCAGCCCAGCAGCGCCCATGTACAAAGTCCCATCAGCATTAGCCACACCAGCTAGTGCACAGGGAAGATCGCCGCTGACAATGTATTTTTCTAAAATTTGCTCAATGTTTTGCATGTTGGAAACTCTTATTCTTATTCTTATTCTTATTCTTGTGCTTGTTGCTGGGTATGTTCCACGTATTAGGACCTAAAAGCTAGGCGACTTGCAAAGCCTCGGCCGTACGAATTTTCTTGCGCTGTATATGGGCAAAAATCGACGGCACCATATAAAGGGCAATGATTGCCGAACCTACCACGCCACCGGCTATGGCGGTAGCCAATGGTGGCCAGAACTCACCGCCATTGACGATAAGAGGCACAAAGCCACCAATAGTCGTAAGCGTAGTAGAAATAATATGTCTGCTGGCATCCACTACTACATCTGCAATACCTGCGCTATCTCCAGCTTGGCTGCGCGGGTCGGCCTTCAACGCGGACAAGACAATTATTGCACCATTGATGGCTAACCCCATCATGCCCAAAGAGCCGATTAAAGCCATATAGCCAAATGGGTAGCTGAAGATTCGTACCCCTAACAAGGCTAGACCAAAACTCAATATAGCAACTACGCCAATAAGACCTGCGTAGCGAAATGAGTTCAATGACAGAATTATGATGCCGGCCATGGCTAAGGTGAAAAAGACAAAGACTTGGATAATGCCGCCAATAGAATCGGAACTACTTTCTGCCTCTCCCCCTAACTGTAATCTATAGCCTTCTGGCGGGGTGTAGCCCTGTGTTTCCAGTTTTTCCATAAAGTTGTCGAGTACACCTGCGGCTAGTGCAAAGGGTGTAAGGTAGCCGCGCACTGCACTTATCCTTTCTCCCTGACGTCTGTCGATAGAAGAAGCTGTTGGGATGAGTTGCCAGCTACCAAGCTCGCTTAAAGGTATGCCGTCTCGATCGTTAGCTAATATGGGCAGCGAGGCTAGGTCAGACATTTGATCGCGTGCATCTGTTTTAAATTTCACCCGCACATCTATTTCCGTATTGTCCTCTAAAACCGTGCCGGCTTTGTCACCCATCAATGCTGAATTGATTTTTCGTGCAAGGTCGCCGGTACTGATGCCTGTGGCCGCCGCCGCATTCTCTCTGGGGGTGAAGGTAAGTTTTGGTTCAGCAGTAGATAAAGAGGCGCGAGCGTAGGTGACATTACGCACGCTGGCTAAAACAGCCCTTAGCTTTAGTGCTTCTTGGCGTAGTACTTCTAAATCTGGTCCAATTATGCGTACTTCAATTGGCGCATTTGTGGGTGGCCCTTGCTCAAAAGGAATGGCGAGTACTTCAGCATTGGGTAGCGCTATGGAGAGCTGCTCTTGAATACTACCCAGTATTTCCAGCGTGGCCTTAGGCGAGGTTGTATTCACCCAAGCCGCAGCAAAACTGGGTATGCGCTCGTTCAGCGACACTACATTGTAGTACACCCTTGGTGCACCTTTGCCAAGGGTCCAGAAAGTATCTGTGACTTGGGTATTGCTGCGCAGAATATCATCGGCTTTTACTACTGCTTGTTGGGTCTCCCAAATGGAAGTTTGCGCTGGTAGCGACAATTGCACTTGGAACTGATTTCTGTCTACCGCTGGAAAAAATTGTTGAGTAAGCGTGGGCGCGAGGGAGAATCCAATGATGGGCATAATGCAAGCGATGCCCACCCCCAAGATAGGGCGGCTCACCACAGTCACTAAACCAGCATGGTATTTTTTCGTTAGGTTTGGATAAGACGCTCCGGTCTGCCACCATTTACCACTGGTTTTATTCGGCCAGCGATTATCTAAGTAACCGGCTAGGGCGGGTACTATAGTCATAGCCAAAATAAAGGAGCTTGCCACCGATAAGGCCACTGTTACTCCTAGGGTGCCGGTAAAGTCACCAACGCCTCCGGGGGCCAAGGCAATAGGCATAAAGGCGAACACGGTGGTGGCGGTGGATGCGCCTAGTGGTACGAGTAGGTGTTTAATGGCGCGGCTAATGGCCTCGTTTATTTGCGCGCCGTTACTACGTCTTAGTTTGTAGTCTTGTACCACGACAATGGCGTTATCGATGAGCAGCCCTAACGCGATGATTAGGCCCGTGACGGACATCTGGTGTAGGGGTATGTCCATAACCTGCATGCCGACTAAAACCATGCTGGCGGATAGGGGTAGCGCAATACCTACCGTCAGCGCAGAACGAATACCCATCAACCAAATTAGCACCAGTAATATAATCATCAGCGCGAAAATTAGATTGTTTGCCAAGGAGTTCATACGTTGATTGGTGTAAACGCTTTGGGCGTAGACTATCTCAAGGCCGATTGAGCTTGGCAGGTTAGCGTGAAACTTTTCTATCAATGCATTGGCGTTGTTTGACCAATCTTCTATTTGTAAGCCACCTTGCATTTTTGCATTAACAAAAACGACCCGCTCTTTGCCGTGGAATGCTAGAGCGCGGGGTGGATCCAGTTGCGCTTTACGCACGCTGGCTAAATCAGAAACTCGAATGCTGCTGCCGTTTTTGTTCATGGCAAGTGGAATGTTTGCAATTCGCTCCACCGAATCTAGCTCTGCGTCCACTTCCACCAAAATATCATTGCCGCCAGCGCGTAATCTTCCTGAAGATATTTTTGTATCGGCTGCGCCAATTTTTTTCGTGATATAAGCTGCGGAAATACCGCGAGCTACCATTTTATTTGGGTCTAGGGAGACAACTATTTCTTCTTCTATTTCTCCCCAAGTTTCAGCTCTTTCTGTACCGGACATATTTGCCAGCTGCAGGCGTAAAGATTCCGCTAGGCGCGAGAGAATGCCCATTTCAATTTCAGAGCTATGTCGCCAACTCAGAGCAATGATGACTGTAGAAGCAACGGGTTGAGTAATAATCAGTTCAGAGTCGGTGGAGCCTTGGGGAAGACTGGGCTGCATTGTACCAAGTTGGTCACGTACCTCAGACCAAACACTTTGCGTTTCTTCTGGAGTAACCTGATCCATTAGCTCAATACTAATGGCTGAAATACCCGCTTTAGAAGTTGAGTAAATTCTCTTTATTTCTGGGATTTCTCTGAGACTGGTCTCTAGGGGCTCGCTAACTAAAGACTCAATTCTCGCCGCAGTAGCCCCGGGCAAAAAGGTATTCACCCGGGCATAACGCTCAGCCATGCTCGGGTCTTCTTGGCGGGCAAGGCTGGCAAAAGCAACACCACCCAATACAACAATAAACAGCATAAACAACGCTGTCAGCCGAGGGTTGCTGTAAAAGCTATCTGCCTGCATTGACGTTCTCATTTGCTCTTATGGGCAGTACGCTTTGGCCCGGCACTATGCGTTGTACACCGTTGCTGACCAAGCGTTCGCGATCAGTGAGTAAGCCGCGCACATAGGCGCGGGCGGCTTCGTTGTGAATGATTTCGACCAGCCGACGCTCAATAATATTTTCGGGGTTAACCACATAAACACCCCACAAACCGCGATCGCTAGCGGTGAGGGCGCTAACGGGTACCCAAAAGCCTGGAGAGGCCACTTGCTGTGCTAAAAGCAGCTCAACTACTGCACCAATTGGAATAGTGTTTGCGGGGATTTTAAAGACCGCGTTAAGGGTTCTTGTATTAGGGTCGACTTCTGGAGATATGGCTGTTAGCTGTGCAAGCTGCTCTATGTCATTCCAACGGATGCTGTATGTTTGATTGATAGTCAGACTTGCCTTGCTTGCGCTGGGAATACCTATATGAGCTTTGATCGGGCCTACTTCTATCAGTTTCAGGGCTGGTGTTCCGCCAAGTATTTGTGTGCCTTCATCCATATAGCGAGATTGAATGATGCCGTTGAAGGGAGCTTTGATCGCAGCTTCAGCTAATGCAATGTTAGTTGCGTTAGCCGCCGCCTGAGCGCGCTTTACATTGGCTTGCGCAACCTCGTATTGTGCTTTTTTGGATTGGAAGTTGAGTTTTGCTTCATCGTAGAGTTGCTTTGATGTATTGCCTTGCTCGCGCAGTCGGCGAAAGCGCCGCTCTGTGTTTGCGGCTAATTGAGCTTCGGCTTTTGCCGCGCTGAGGTTGGCCATGGCGAGCGCAACATTGGCCTCAGCCTGATTTACATTTGCCGTTAGAGTTTGACTGTCTAGGCGCGCCAGTGTTTGACCTTTCTGCACGACATCGCCGATGTCCACTAGCACCTGGGCAATTTCCCCACCTCTTTTAAAACCGAGTTCTGAGCTGCGAGAGGGGAGTGTTTTGCCTGCATAAGCGCGTTCGCTGGTAAAACCCGCTTGGCGCTGGATAGTGATATAGGAGACTGTTAAATCCGCAAATGAATTCATTGGCGGCAACAACAACCACAAACTTAAACTTCCGAGTATGCTTGCCCTTCGGCTGATGGTGGATAAGCAGGTATTGCTCATGTGATACGCGATTCCTCTTCTAAATTGGGTGACTTAGACAATTTTTCTGCTTTGGTCTGCAAAGATGATCTGTTTCAGGGCCTTTGGGTAATGTGCAAACAGCCGAAAATTCACCTAGTGACTGCACACAGTTGATGTAATCAATGCTAACATTAAGAAATATCCGTAAACAACCTGCAATTGCCCAGCCTAAAACCAGTGCAATGTTGCTAGGTTCCAACTAGGTGAAGACTATTGGATACTCAACTTATATTAGAACCGGTCATACGATGACGGCACACGCAGGCAAGGGTAGTGCGGAGAAATCTGCTAAGACGAATTATCACCACGGTGAACTTCGCCAGCATTTAATGAACTTAGCCTTGCTTCATATCGCCTCGCAAGGTACCGAAAAACTCAGCCTACGGGCGCTGGCGCGAGAAGCTCATGTTTCTCCCACTGCGCCATTTCGTCATTTCCCTAACAAGCAGGCTTTGTTCGCTGCGCTGGCAACGGAGGGTTTTTATCAGTTAGGTGATCAGATCAGGGTCGCTATCCAGTCCACCCACACTCTTGATGATCGGGTGTTGGCTGGCGCGATGAGTTATATACAATTCGCCGAAGAAAACCCCGTGGCGTATCAGCTGATGTTTGGCGCCATCTTGGGTGACTTTTCAGAGTTTGAGGGGCTTAGCGCAGCAGCCGGTTATGCCTATGAGTCATTGGATCAACTATTGCTGGAAGTGGTAGAAGTGAAACAACTGCCGATTGATGAGCTGGTTTTAGGCGGCTTGATCTGGTCTACGATTCACGGCTTTGCCTCACTTAGGCTTAATGTTTTACAAGAGGGTGAGCCTCAAATTGAGCTAAGACCTCGCAAGGCGCTTATGACAATGTCCGCCGATCTAGAGTCCAATATAAAAAGCATGCTCGACGGACTGCTGGGCCAATCAGCCTAAGTGGATACTCATATATAGTTTTTGTCCTCACACCGACTTTTATCTTACGGGTCAGTGACGATGATTTCTTCAGAACCTGGCAGCATCTGAAATGTCATCAGGTCCTTAGTCAAAATAACATCGCTGGATATACCCCTTTCAAACATTTTTTCTACCAGTGGTAAATTGGGTACTGGTACAAAGTGATAAAACGCCAATTGTTTGATTCCGGCTTTTTTACTTTGCTCCTCTAGGTTAGTGGAGCTGGCGTGATAGTCGAGCACGTCGCCAACTATATTCGCTGTTCGATCATTGCCAGAAGCTTTCATGGCGGCGATCAGGGTCTCTAAGGCAGGCTCTGAAAGCGCGTCATGGAGTAGCAGGTCTGCGTTTTTGGCCGCTATAAACAGCGACTCGGTGGAAACAGTGTCGCCGCTAATGACAACCGAGCGGCCTTTGTAATCTACTCGATAGCCCATAGCTGGGTCGATTGGTGAATGGTCTACGGGAAATGCAGTGATCTTAATATTGGCATCTTGGAATGCTATGCCGGGTGTTAATGTAATTGGTTTCATTGCAGCAGTGACTTGGGGTAGTAAGTCCGCGCCGTGGTGCGCGGTTCTATAAGTTTGGTCCAATTGGTAGGCGGTATTAAACCCACCTATGACAGTTCCCACACCTTGTGGGCCATAAACATTAAGCTCAGTGTCGCGCCCCGCAACCCAGGAATTCATATTCACCGAGGGGACGCCGGCAATATGGTCTGAGTGAAAGTGGGTTAAGAAAATGCCGTTTAATCGGTTTATCGGTAATAGTCCTTGAGCAATTCTCATTGGCGCACGAGCGCCCACGTCGAATAAAAAGAAATGCTCTGGGGTTACCACCGCTATGCACGCTTGTGCACGGGCCGGATCATTGCCCAGAGGCGATGCGCTACCGCAGACAATAACATTAAGGCCTTCGGGGTTGATTGCCTTCTGTCCTGTAGCTAGCGTTGCCAGTTGCTTATAGAGAAAATCTTGGCCGCTGGCCGTGTTGTAAATAACGGCCCCGCTGCCAGCGATTATTAAAACTAATGTGACAATACTTGCCGTAATCTTATTCATTCTGCTTTTTCCTCTAACCGGATTATTAAAAGTGCTCTGAGCGCAAAGCGATTTCGTGTTCTACCCGCCAAATTCTGTCCTGGCCCCAGCATGAGAATTTACCCTCTTTGCTGCCTCCGGATATGCGGAAGCTCGGAACACCCCATAGCCCAGCGCCAAGCATGTTTTGAAGGTTGTCTTCAAGAATGTTCTCCCAAGCAAATTTTGCTGATTCGCTATGTAATTCTGTCCAGTCGAGGCCTGCGTTTCCAACGACAACTCTAAGGCCTTTGTCGGAGTCTATATCAATACCCTGAGCGAAGCAGGCGGCTAGATATGCGCTAATAAATTCCAGTCCTCGACCTAAACTCAGCGCGCCGGGGTAGAGGGCGAAGGCGCGTTTAACCGGATCGCCGAAGGGGTCGACAAAGTTGCCGAATGGGATTTCTTTCGCTCGAGCTTCTCTTGCGCAATCGGTGATGATGTATTGCTGTTTATCTCGTGGTGCGGGGATGCCGCGCATAAGCATGGGCATAACCGGGCGCAGTTTTAACTCTACGCCACTATGGGCAATGAGATCTACGACAGCTTGATGACCAATGGCTGTATAAGGGCTGCGCAGTGATGGGAAGTACTCTAGTGTGACTGCTTTGGCGCATGCAGGTTTAACTTTGAGTGGTTCCATAACTTTGGCTGTTGTTGGCAGGCCGACTGTTAATCTGCCTTGTTCTTGTTCTTGTTCTTGTTCTTTCAGAGAGTCTTTTGCGAAACCTTCGTCCGCCAGCCTTTTACGCAACAGGTGGATTCGATCTACGCCCCAAAACCACTCGCCCTCGAAGTACAACACGCGGTAGTGGCCCAGCTTTTTAATGAGCAAATTGCCTGCTTTTAGGGTTTCAGAACTTTGCCTATCGTCTCCTTCAGCGTCTGGTTTAGGCTCTAAGCTATCAATGTTCTGCCAAAGATCTCGCCCTATAAGCATTGCTTGTTCTGGGAAGTTTGGTTGGCCTACAAAAGCGGCGAGAAGTTTATTGGCTTGGGCTATTTTTTCTTGGGTGGGAAGTGGGCTGTTCAAGTGTTGAGGCAGTGACTCACCATAAAATGGCGCAATACTACTGGCATCGTTGTAGGCCCACTTTGCGAATCGCTCTGCATCACCCTGATAGGCGGCATCATCATTGCTGATTAGGTGGGTGTGTAAGGGTAAATTGTAATCAGCGATTAATGCAGGCAAATGCTGGACCACGAGAAAGCTGTAGGGGTCGTCTACTTGGTGGAAGTAGTGCACGGCACTAGGTTTGCCATCAATTGTCCCACGCACCCTGGCGAGGGTACGTTTGAATTTTAAGAACCTCTGCGATGCCAAGGCTCTCATGCCTAATGATCGTATTCGAGTTTCTAAGCGCATATTCGGCGTTCTCAGTGTTTACTTGCGTAGGTGAACTCAGCTCAAGAGCAATGATTCGCAGCCTGTACCCATGAGTATTTCATCAACGGTGGAACGACAGCTTGGGTCAAGCTTGTGATATTCCTGTTTGATCGCAGCCAGACATTTACCTTGGTATGGAAAGGTCGGTTGTACCCAGCGTTGACCGTCAATGGTGGTTTCCATTTCACCTGCACCCTTTTGTATGGCCTCCGCGTTCGCTAACAGCGCAGGGGCATAGACTCTGCCTATTTCGCTCAATAACGGGCCAAGGTTAGCTTTAACTTCTGCCACATCCATCCAGTCACTGTCGTTAGCTGCGTGACCGCTAAGATCATCTAGAATATCTGTCCAAGCGTGTACGCGAGGGGCTTGCTCCATGCAAATTTGTGCTGGCGTGGGGTCAAATTTGGCCAGCTGGGTCAGCTGCGCGTAAAGTCCAAAATCTGCTGACGAAGGACGTTGCCCTAATACAAAAGTCTGCTTTTGAATCAGCTCATCCATTATATTCAGAAAGCGCTTATAGCTGTTCTCGATGACTTGAGCGGTGATGTCGTTGGAGCCCACAACATAGAGTCGTGAGATTTGTCGCTCAGCGATGTAGTCGCTCATTGCGCTGAGTTTCTCTCCGGAGCTTTGCATGCCGGTCCATATAGGCAGTATGGTCCCAGCCATTTTGATGTCTGCGTCAAAGTACCACCGATAGTGGAACATGGCTTTGGTTAGCCATTCGTCGCCATAGTCTTCGATAAGATAGTTTAGGAATGCCAAAACCGGATTGCTTGGAATTGCTTGGCGGCCTTGGAATTGTTCTTCAAAACGCCGGATTATGGGCGTTGAGTCAACTACAGCTTCAAGCTCGCCTTGGGCGTTGGGAAGATAAAAGGTTGGCAGTAGTTCCACTTTGGCAGAGGGTAAGCCCGCAGTAGTAGCCTGATCACCGACTAAAAGCTGATAGGGAATGTGTCGAAAGCGCAGATAAGCGAGCATTTTTCTGGTGTAGGGAGATCCTGGGACACCTTTGAATTTAACTGGTGTATTGCTCATGCTCGTGCTCCTACATTATTTCTACGCTGTTATGTTGTTAGCAAATTATAAAGAATTTAACTCTTGTTTGAATCCGGGTGCCAGTTCAAATCCGCTCAATGGATCTTCCCATAATATATAATGGATGTCATTATTGCTTTGCTGCGTCACTATTTTGGTGCGTTGAATACTATTGGATGAGTTATGCAAAAAGTCATTAGAGTTGCGGTGATCATAATATTGGTGCTAGCCCTTGCTGCTTATATCGCTTGGCAGAACCGAATAAATTTATTGGTCTGGGGGGCACCGATTTTGGCAGAAACGCTAGATCCTATTGGTCCAAATATTCCCACTCAATGGAGTATTGGTCCGGCTGCAGCAGACCTTGCCGCCAATGACAGGCCGCCAAATATTATTTTGATTTTGGCGGATGACTTGGGTTTTAACGATGTGTCTTTGTATAACGGTGGCGCAGCTGATGGCTCGTTAATGACGCCAAATATTGATGCACTGGCTCAGCAGGGGGTTTCGTTTACCAACGGCTACGCGGCTAATGCGGTGTGTGCACCATCTCGCGCAAGCTTGTTAACCGGAAGGTATTCAACTCGATTCGGGTTTGAGTTCACGCCGGTTTATAAACTGGGTCCCAAGATTTTTAGTTGGATGCAAGAGTTGGAGCCGCAACCGTTGCCTGTGTTTGTTGATACTGCTCTGGCGGAGACTATGCCAGAGTTAGATCAGCTTGGTATGCCCAGTTCTGAAATAACTATAGCCGAGTCCTTAAAGGAAGCCGGTTATTACACCGCGCATATTGGTAAGTGGCATTTGGGCAATAAAGTAGGCATGCGCCCTCGTGACCAAGGGTTTGATGATTCTCTACATATGTCAGGCACCTTGTATCAACCATGGGATCATCCGAGTGTGGTCAGTGCTCGACGACCTGAAGACGGCATTGATCGGATGGTCGCCGCAACCGCTAGATACCGAGCTGATTTCAATAATGGCGAATACTTTCAGCCCGATGGTTATCTCACAGACTACTATGCAAAAGAGGCTGTAAAAGTTATTGAGAATAATCGTAATCGCCCGTTCTTTTTGTATTTGGCGCAGTGGGGTGTGCACAACCCGCTGCAAGCAACCGCAGAAGACTATGCGGCATTGGCGCATATTGAGGATCATCATTTACGTGTTTATGCAGGTATGATTCGAGCACTGGATAGAAGTGTTGGTGCTGTCACGGCAGCGTTAGAGGGCAATGGTTTAAGCGAAAATACGCTGATCATATTCACCAGCGACAACGGTGGGGCAGGATACATTGGTTTCCCTGATGTGAATAAACCTTACCGCGGTTGGAAGCTTACCCATTTTGAAGGCGGCACCCACGTGCCATTTGCAGCCAAGTGGCCGGCGCAAATTCAGTCAGGTACTGTGATGTCGGATCCTATTCATCATGTGGATATTTTTCATACAGTGGCGGCGGCAGCTAATGCCGAAGTGCCGATTGATAGGAAGTTAGATGGCGTTGACTTGATGCCCTTCGTTAAGGGTGAGCAAAATCAACCTCCCCACGAAACCCTGTTTTGGCGAGAAGGGCACCAGCAGAGCGTATTGCACAACGGTTGGAAATTGATTCGAGCAGAGCAAAGGGATAAAGGGCCGAATGCGCCGCAAAAGAAGTGGTTGTTTAACTTGTCTGCAGATCCAACAGAACAAACCAACTTGGTCACGCTCGAGACAGGTAAGGTTGCGCAGTTAGAAGATTTGTTGGCAGTCCATAATTCTGAGCAGGCGGACCCAGCTTGGCCCACCGTTTTTGATGCGCCGCAAAGGATAGACAAGCATGGGTTGCAACCCTTCGATGAGAGCGACGAATATATTTATTGGCCAAATTAGAAGCTTTACATGTAAGAGAGTGTGGTGGGCTTTTCCACACTCCGTGAGAGAAGATATTGGGGAATATGAATGGAAGTGAAGAATCGCGTTGTACCTAATGAAGCGCAAATGCAAGGTTTTATGGAGCCTGGACCGGAAGGCCCCATATACATGGTGAATTTGCTCAAGTTTAAGCCAATGGCCGAATACGGGGATGGTCGAGATACTGCGCTTACAGGCAGACAAGCCTATGAGCTGTATGGTGCGGGTGTGTCCGAGCTGATAAAAGAGCATGGAGGTAGTGTGACCTTCGCAGCTAACGTTAGTCGCTTAATGCTCGGCGAGGTTGAAGATATGTGGGATGAAGTAGCCATCGCTATGTATCCTTCGCGCCAAGCGATGCTGGAGATGATGATGAGTCCAGCTATGCAGGAAATTGGTCAGCACAGAGCTGCGGGCTTGGAAGGCCAGCTCAATATCGAGACTACTGCTACGAGTATATCCGGTGTCAGCGAACCACAAGCGTAACCAAACCCAGTATATTGGAGCCTAAGAGATAGTTCCAAAACAGCGGCTACTATACGACCAATGGACGGAAACCAATATGCATGATCAAGCGAGTGACGGCGAGGGGATAGATGATAGTGATGACCATTACGGGCTGCCCGGTGCTTGGTTTGTTTGCGCTGACGAATCCGCTGATGAAGACTTTTATCAAGTACCCCGGTTAGTCGCCCATGTGGATGAAGGGACTTTAGCCGCGCTGACTGATTTCTACCTTAGTTTTATCCCTGCAAAAGCAGATGTCCTGGATCTGATGTCTTCTTGGATTTCACATCTACCGACTGATGTATCGTTAGGTCGGGTAGTGGGGCTGGGGATGAACGCCGATGAGCTTGCTGCGAACGAACAGCTTGATGAGTGGTCAGTACAGAATCTCAACCAGCAGCCAACACTGCCTTATGATCACGATAGTTTTGATATAGCCCTTATTGTAGTTTCTATCCAATATTTACGCCGACCGATAGATGTGCTGCTGTCCGTGCACAATGTGCTGCGAGAAGGTGGCTCTATTGCCATTGCTATGTCGCATAGGCTATTTCCCACTAAGGCTATTGCCGCATTTCAAAGTTTGACGGTAGAAGATCGTATGAGTTTGGTGCGTTATTATTTAGATAAAGCCGGGTTCCAAGACATAAATCTGTTAGATTGCTCGCCACCCAACGCTGATCCGCTTTGGATCGTAACTGCAAGGAAATAGAGCTGCTCTTAAGCTGGTAGCTTTTACCGTTTATTTGCCCTGAGATTGAACTATGTACGAGATTGTGCCGCCAGAACTTCGAAATGCGCGTATTCGTAGTGAATTTATAGAAGCTAACGGACTGCAATTTGAGGTTGATGTCTGCGGATCGGGTAAGCGTTTGGCTTTGTGTTTGCATGGTTTTCCCGAACATAGCTTTTCCTGGCGTTTTCAATTACCGATGCTTGCTGATTTGGGCTACAAGGCTTGGGCACCTAATTTACGTGGCTATGGCAACACAACCCGACCCGAAGTTATGGAAGCATATCGTATGGACGAGTTGATTGAAGATGTTGCTGGACTGATTGAGGCCAGTGGTTGTGATGAAACTGTGCTCATTGCCCATGATTGGGGTGCTGTGATCGCTTGGCAGTTTGCGCTTCGCAAACGCTTGCCGTTGGCTAAGCTGGTTATTTGTAATGTCCCTCATCCTCGAGCCATGTCTGATGCTTTCAATTGGGAGCAGTTGAAAAAAAGTTGGTATGTACTATTTTTTCAAATTCCATGGTTGCCTGAAAAGCTCTTCGGTCGCAATGAGGCAAGCGCCATAGGTCGGATGATGCGCGATACCGCTAGCGATAAAGGCATGTTTCCCGAAGAAGTAGGCGAAGTTTATCGGCGCAACGCTGCAACTCCTGGAGCGTTGTCTGCAATGATTAACTATTACCGTGGTTTACTAAGACCTGCTAAGGGCGGTCAAAGGGTAGATCCGTGGGCACTAATAGATACGCCTACGCTTATGGTTTGGGGCGAGGACGATGTGGCGCTGAGTAAATCTACAACCTTAACAACGCATAAATATGTCAGCGATTT
>Ga0209198_1002238_pt1 | contig 13607 bp, 11 predicted proteins | sample COGITO_mtgs_1105_2_FD_184804 | JGI IMG/M metagenome (GOLD analysis project Ga0209198, IMG submission 184804) | Pelagic marine microbial communities from North Sea - COGITO_mtgs_110519 (SPAdes) (version 2) | ecosystem: Environmental > Aquatic > Marine > Epipelagic ...
GCTGTACCTATATCGATAACGGTGTTTTCATTAGGTTGGGCGACAAAAGTGGAGAAGTCTTCGAGAAAGACAATGCTGGCGGTCACTGATTTAGGTTCGCCCAGCACTTTGGGGAATATGCGGTCAACCTGCACTGAGGCTGAGGAGCTGCAGCCCCCAAGAATAACCAGAACAATCAGGGCCAGTGATAATTTAGTGATATCGTTGCAGGATTCTTTGCAGAAATCTTTAGAGAGCTCGTTACCGGATTCTTTGCAGGACTCGTTATCGGACTCTTTGCAGGGCTTTTTATTGGACATAGTTTTGCTCAGCATAATTTTTATCCTTTAATTAAGGCTATTTAAGCCGATAAAGGTTCCTCCATTGTTGTAACTCAGTTCACGCATTAGGGCGGCAAATTTAATTACGTTATCGTTATCGTTACTTTGCTGTTGAAGCACTGGAAATCCTATGGCATGAATTCTCACTAGACGTTCAGCACCGCGATGAGCCTTATTAAGTTGATCTACGATTTTTACCACTCTCCCAATGCTTCTCCCTTGGAAATCGTCTCCCAAATAATAGATGCTGATTTTTCTATCCGATTTATAGAAATTCCGGATAGCCGCTTCAATCCCCGGGGCGGGATTCGAATTACACACTGCATTCCAAGTATCTAACTTTTTGATGATGTTTTTTCTAATACCCGGACTATCGACCAACCATTGATCTGGGGCGCTGCTAAACATATATTTGCCCTCGCAATTCATGATTTGAAGACCTTTCACTTCCGGATAAATGTCAAGAATATTAGTCATTTCGGTTTTTAATTTTCCCCAAGCCCAACTTTTCATACTTCCAGAATTATCGATAACAAAAATAATATAGTTGCTGTCGGCGGGTATGCCGGCAATCACTTGATTTTGCTGCTGGAATTCTGGCCCCAACAGGCGTTCCATCTCCTCGGACAATACCTGCAGCACCAGCTGCAGCTGTTCTTTTTCTCGGGATTGGGACTGGGACAGTTGGCTGGATTGCTTGGCGACACTGGCCAGTTTGGCTTTTAATCTGGCGATGCGCTCGGTTAGCTCTGACAGTTGCTCTTTGCGGGACTTAAGTCGCTCGTCGAGCATGACCGCTTCGCCGCGAATTTTAAACAACCTTTCCTGATAGTCTTTTACCGACCCCAGCAGTTGATTCTCGGCTTCTTCCAGTGCTGAGGGGTCGCCCACTTTGGCAATGACCAGCAATAAAACAATGGCACCAAAACCGCAGCTGATCACGTCCAGAAATGAGATGCTGGCTTCCTGTAATTCCCGCCGCTGCTTTTTCATGGCCAGTCCCTCGATGGGGCTATAAAGGCGCCTTTGGTATTCAGTGCTGTCTGCCAAAACAGGCCGGCGGCTTCTGAGTCACCTTCCATGGGGAATAGAATAGTGTTGATGGGCACTCCTGGGGGGAGCTCGGCCATGGCGGCGGCGAAATGTTTGCGCCTCTGGGCACCGCTGACCATATATTTTTTCGGTGGGTTTTTGCCCTGGGTGGGCAGGCCATCGGTGAGCAGAATCAGGTTGTCGGGCCGATATTCGAAGTCTGCTATGGCACCAAAGGCATTGCTCAGGCTGGTGCCTGAGCCCGGACTGAATTGTTTGGTGGCCGCCACAGCCTGTTCCAGATCCAATGGGTCGGCGGCATCTAGCCATTCTCCCTCTGTGCCTGGAATGGCGGCGCTGGCTTCGGTGTTAAACATATATACCTGAAAGCGGCTACTAGGGGGCAGCGTCGCTAACAGCCATCCCACGGTGCGCAATGTCCACTGCCATTTGGGTGACTGTTTCTTTTGCTCGTCTTCCATATTGCGCCGTCGAAATATATCTCCAACTGTTTCAGCCAGCATACTGGAGGATCCGTCGACTAGAATCAGTACCCGCTCGCCGCCCAGTATAAGGCCGGTGAGATTTTGTCGATTGCCATCACCCTTATGCTCTAGTAACTTGTCGCCAAAATCGTCTTCTTCCATCTGTGCCGTTTCCTCTTCCAGCTGTTCGACCTGGAGGCGCAGTTTGTCGAGGTCATTGGGGTCGGACTGAATGCTTCTTTCCTGCTCTTCCAGATCCGTGATGACGCGTTTGGACAGACCCTGGGCTTCGACTAGTTCCAGTTGAATTTTTTCGATACTGTTAAGTAGCTGAACGCGATCTTCTTCGGCCTCGCGGATATCCATCTTCAGTAGGTCGACCTCGGCGGCCAGTTTGATATCTGGGGTGACTATTTCGACTGCATTGTGGCGCAAGATTAAAAACAGCAGGGTTACGGCGCCAAAACCACAGGCCATAATATCCAGAAAGGACAAGCTGAAAGCTATATTGCGGCGCTTTCTAGCCATTGCCCACCTCGATCAGGCGTAGCTTATGCCCGGATACAACAAGCTGTTGCCCGGGCTCGCAGGAGTTTGGTAGTTGCACCTCCAAATCGTTCTGTTGATGGAGTATCTTCAGTTGTTGGCTTTCCACCACCAAAACACATTCGGCCTGATTATCCATGCTACTGGTCAGGCTGAGCTTGCCGTCTTTAAGGTACAGGCTCAGGGGTCGATGGAGCGGGTAGGCCTGATCTTTATACAGCACATGACTGGCCTGATGGGTTTGCGACTGAGCTGGCCCAGTCTGGCTATTCAGACCATCTTGCTCTAGCTGTTTGATCCTATGTAGCTCTTCAGCACACAGTTGTTGCTGCAACCCAAGGCAGTTGTCTATGGCGCTGGACTGGGCCTTGACGGTTGCGTCGGCAAGCTGGGGCAGCATGGCGGGAATCAGGCTGGCACTATGGGAGAAGCACAGTTTGGCACTGCTGTGTCGATCCAGAATGGCGCTCAGGCTGTTGAGGCGCTGTTCAAAAAGACTGGTGAGCTGATGTTTGTGCAGCACCAGCTTCAGATCTCCCTGAGGTGAGGGCAGACTGATATTGAGTTTATCTTCCCAGCCCAGTTGCATCAGCCATTGGGGTAGCTGATTGTAGATGGCCTGCTCGCCCTCGGAGTTGTGCATTGGATCGTAGCGATAGTCCTGCACCAGTCGATCACTGATATGTCTGGCGGCGGCATTATGCAGCTGCATTATGCCCAGATCGGGAATGGTTTCCTGTTGACTCAGGCTGAGGCTGCCGGCCCTGCAGTCAATCAGGCTGACCACTGTCTGATGCAGCTGCAGTTCGACCAGCACTGTGGACTGGGTCTCTGTGGCGCAGGTGGCCAGCGCGCTATCGATAACAGCTGTGATCTGGACAGGTATGGCGCTGACCAGTCCTAGCAACAGGGACAACTGTTCGTCGGAGTAACTGCCGGGGACGGCGAGAATTAACCTTTGCGGTGACCCGGCATGCTCGACTAATTGTTTGAGTTGGGCAAAGGCGATATCACCATGATGCCGCGCCCATTTTTGTTTGCTTGGCAATGGCAGTTGATTGAGCTGGCGCCAGTATTGGTTGTAACTGTGCTGGGGCTGCTGCCATGCAGTGGCTCTGGCGCGCTCGCCGGTTTCTATGCCGGTGCTGTGCAGCTGGGCAAAACCCGGTTCGCAGTGCAATAACCCTTGGTCTGTCTGGATCAACAGGTTCTGGTCATTGAGTTCTACTATGGCGAGGCTCATGGTATTGCCGCTATTTGGGCGCTTTTAGAAAGCGCAGTAGTTTGTTTTCACAGTAGGCGTGGGAGTCCAGTACCAGGCGCTCTTGAATCAGCTGTAGCTGGTGCATAAAGAACATCACGACCATGCTGATCAGCAGTGCGATAAAGGTTGAGTTAAAGGCGACCCCCAGACTGCTGGTAACACCGGCTATATTGCCAGCCATTGCTTCGTGGGCCTGACCCAGCGCTGCGCCAATACCGCGCACTGTGCCGATAAAGCCGATGGAGGGAATGGCCCAGGTGATGTAGCGCACCATGGATAGCTCTGAATCCAGGCGATCATTTTCCGTGTCACAGACATTGTTCACCGCTTCGGTGGCAAACTGCACATTGTCGGTGACTTCAAATCTGGTCAGTGCGGTTTGCAGGGCGCGGGGCAGCAAATAGCCGCGCTGGTTTTCTGGTAGTGACTGCAGTGGCCGGGCCAGCTGCCCGGCATCTTCTGGCAGTACTCTGGAGCCCTCTGCCACTGAGACCAATGGCAGTTCGAGCATATGTTTTTCGCGGATGCTGGTGCGGGTTTTGTAACCCATAATGGCTAGGGCCCAGAACATCAGGATAAAGCAGGATTCCTGTTCCAGATCTTTGATCACAATAAAGAATGAGCGCGGCACTTCATATTCTTCGCCAGCGGCGGCCATTTCCGCATGGTGGCGGATGGTGCTCTCGGCGTTGGGGCGCACCACGGTGACAAAAATAGTATGCACAATAATAATTGATAGCAGCAGTGCGACTAGCTGAAAAAACATTTCATTGGTCGCGCGATGGGTTGGACTATTCATGGTGCTATTCCTGTTTCACTTAAATATCTGATGGAAGCTTTTCGCTGCGATCTTTAGAAGCCGCCATCTCTTCTGGCGGTATATATTTATCATCTGATGGTTTCACGGCCTGAGTTGGATCAGACAATTTAGCCTCAGGACTTTTACTTGGGGTTGGGCTGTTCAACTCTACGCCAATATTCTCCTCTGGTTGCTGAGCTATGGCAATTAGGGGGAATAGTAATATAGTTAAAAGTTTGGTCATGGATTTACCTCAGACTTGTCCACATAGCGAGCTATTCTAAAGCCTACATCCAGGCGGGCGTCGGCACCAGCATCGCGGTAGCTGAGGCGCAGCTCGGTGCGAGATCCCAGGGCCCAGCTGGCGCCGCGAATAACATGGCGACTGCCTGTTGCCGGCCCTTTGGGGTCCATTTTTGGTTCGCCGCGATGGGGGCGCACATCATAGTAATCATTGACCCATTCCGAGACATTGCCACTCATATTGTAGAGCCCTTTGCTGTTGGGCCTGAAGCTGCCTATATCCGCAGCCACCGGGAAACCGTCATTGTAGTTGGCCAGGGTAAAACTAAGGAACCTTGATGTGCTTTGATCCGCATAGTTGTCTGTGACCTGCTGTGGTGGGTAGAGGTTATTGGCCCAGGGGAATACTCTGGCTTTGCTATTGTTATCAATTTTGGCTGCCCAGGCCCACTCTGCCTCTGTGGGCAGACGATACCCATGGGCATCCCAGTTAAAGCCGCTGACAATACCGTCGGCAATCTGATAGAACAATGGCAGCCCCTCCTGGCGGCTGAGCCAGTTACAGAACAGCGCTGCCTGTTCCCAAGACAGTTTTACTGCGGGTTGGTTATTCATATCCAGTGAACGACCTTTGATGGCCCCGGAGCTATGTTCCTGCCAGCGGCGGAACTGCACATTGCTGATCTCTTTGCTGGCCAGATAGAAGGGGCGCTGCAGGCCAACGTTGCGCTCGGCTTCATTGGCTCGCCGACCGGGCTGGCGGCGCGGGGCCCCCAGGGTAAAGGTCTGGTCCGGGCGAAACAGTTTTAAGGTTGTGCCCACAGGGCTTGTCACTGTGGGGGGGCGGGATGCCCAGTATGCCTGTTCTATGGTGAGCAGCTTGATGCTCAGTGCCTGCTCATGGTCCGGGCGCGGAGTCACCGTCAGAGATTTAGGCTGATAGCCGGGCTTCTGCACGGTGAGGGTATGGGGTTTGGCATTGAGAGATAAAGTGCGGCTGCCGATACCCTGGAGACGGTTGTCCACCAGTATCTGAGCATCAGCGGGGTTTACGGTCAGCTGAATATTGCCGATATTGGGGCGCAGAGCCACTGTTATGTCGGTACTGGCCTCTGGTTCCAGACGGGCGGATCTGGTGGCTTTGAGGTAGCCTTCTAGAAACAGTTCAATACGGTATTTTTTAAATGGCGCCATGGATAGTTCAATGGGCGTGGTACCCATAAATTGATTATCAATGGTGATATTGGCGCCAGCGGGGCTGCTGTTAATCTTGAGCTTGCCGTCCGAGACAATCAGTTTGATTGGCGGATGATCGGCACTGGTACCTGCTTTGACGCTGACCTGTTGCTCAAAGGTTTTGTAGCCGGGGAGCTGCAGGCGCAGGTCACTGCCGGTTTCCAATACCTCGGTGGCCAATGGGGTTTTGCCAATCAGGCGGTCGTCAATATAGAGATCTGCTCCCGCAGGCTGGGAGCTGAACTGCATCTGGCCCCAGGCTGGCAGCAATGCAATATCGATGGACTGGGTGGTGCCCAAGCCGGCAATATCGATTTCCTGTTGCAGGGGGAAGTACCTGTATTTGTTGAATTCAAACTGGTGGGTACCCCGACTGATACCTTCAATAATACCCGGCACCATGGCTGCTGGCTGGCCATCGATGCTGGTGCTTATGTCACTGAGATCGGAGCTGACATTGAGGTTGCCGGGCAGGGGCTGCAGTTGCAGTTTGAGATCCTGAGTGGCTTGGTCGCTGACGCTGATAGTCTGGGTCAGGGGGTAGTACCCGGGGGCGCTGGCGGTAATCTTATAATCACCTGTCAGCAGCAGATAGTTGTCACCTATATTAAACGACAGCCCGTCGATATCGATCTGGGCATTGTCCGGGTGGGACTGAAATATCACTGCCCGCGCGGCGAACAGATACAGCATAATGGCCAGGGCCATGGCGGCGAGAACCAGCAGTGCGATTAGCCCGGGGGATAGGGGTAATTGCCGTTTTCCGGCCCCGCTATCCATGGGCGTAAAATCGGTGGCAGATAGTCGCTGGTTATTGTTGTTTTCAGGCATAGTTTTTCTGATTCGATTTTTTATCTAATTATCAGCTTAGTTCTTTATGTAGTAAGTATATGCATTACTCAGCTGTTCCCTGTATTTTTTTGACTCCATGTTTGACTATTCGTTTGCAATTAGCTGTCTTGGCTAGATCGCTTCATTGCAACTAACCAGAATTGGCTCCTCCATGGGTTCGCCGGTAATAGTGAATTCCACGCGCACATCACGGTAGCCGTTTCTGGAACCTGCAGCTATGTAGCGACCTGGCTTCAATTGTACTGAGGTCTGCTCGAATGTCCCCAGTTTGGCGACCCGGAACAGGGTGACCTCGGTAAGGCTGTCGGACCGCAGTACCACTGGCACCGGTATAGTCGATTGACGCAGATATTTGTCCAGATTTGCAATCTGCTGGCTCAGCACTGGCCCCGGGTTGGCTATGCCTCTTGCGTCTTTCAGCAGACGCTGGCCTTTCTGATAGGCGTTGGTGTTGGATAGTTTTAAGGGGTCAGCAAGGGCGGCCTGTAACTGGCTGTGCAATGTTGCGCGCACCGCTACCGGTATGGTTTTAACCTTGTCCTGGGTTAATGAGGGGTCGGTCTGTAACAGAGACTGATAGATGCTCAGTGCTTGCTGCCATTGTTCTTGCTGCTCAAGGTCGGCGGCTCGCTGCATTTGCTGGCTGACCAGCAGCTGGGACTGTTGGGTTTCCACCTGTGACAGGGCTTGAATAACAGCCTGTCGCCCCGGGTAGATCTTGCCGGCCTGATTAAAGGCGTCGGTGGCCTGGGGGAAGAGGTTTTGTTCCAGAGCTGCAAAGCCGCGACTCATGGCCCGGCGAAAGCGTTGTTCGGTAATTGCCCGCTGGGCTGCAGCCAGGCCGTCGGCGGCTTTTTTATGTTTACCATCAATAGCCACGGCTTGCTGGTAGTAGCTGTTGGCTTTTTTCAGCTGCTTGATTGCCAGCTGTTGTTCGGCATTTTGCAGAGCTTCTATCAGCTGGGGAAGTGCGGTGGCCCGCTGGTTTAATTCAATGGATCTGCTGTCGCTGGGATCAATGGCCATGGCCAGTGAAGCTGCTGCGCTGGCAATCGCAGGGTCGCCGATGGCGGCATTTCCGATGGCGCTGGTACCTGTTATCAGGGCCTGCAGATATTTTTCTTCGCCCAGAATTTGTAGGGTTTTTAGTTGCTCTAGTGCCTGGTTAAAACTGGCCAGTGATTCTCTGTAGTTGCCATAGCCATATTGCTCATCTCCCATTGATATCAGGGACAGGGCACTGCGGAATTCAAAGTCGGCCCATTGTTCGATGGACTGACTGGTTAGCCCATCGCGGAGCATAATAATTTCTGCCAGTAGTTTTTGTGAGTTCTGGCGGTATTGAGTTTTCTCTGCGGCGGTGGACGGGCTGACGCTGGTAATCGGTATGGCTGGTGCTGCTGCGTTGTCCGGGTCGACAATCCAGGGTTCAGTCACCAGATTGGGCAGCAGTAAAATCACTGCCGCAACCAGTGCTAGCAGGCCGCCAATAATCAGCTTCTGGCGATCGGGCTGCGGGCCAGCGTCAGGCATGGTTAGAGGGCACCTCGCTCTTGCTTGTAGATTTTTTGCAGTAATGTCTGCCACTGCTGGTATTGCGCCTGCACTGTGCCGGTCAGGGTAACGGTGCGGTCTTCCAGTTCGATCACCTGTGGGGCGATTTCTGCTTCAAGAGAGGAGCCCATTTCGGCGATAGATTCATTATAGGCAGCAGCTTCCTGTTTCTTCTCAAGACCGGATTTGAGTATAAAGCCACCAGTGGCGGCGGTCGCGGTGCTGGCGTCGCTGACTATTCTGGTGTCTGCTTCAGTGCGGCCATAAATCCCAGCCAGAATGGCCCCTATACCAGCGATTATGCGTCGATTTCCCTGTTTATTTAACTGCCGGGCTTTGACCACAGAGTCGTAGGAGGTGCGACGAAAATCCTGGTAGGCAATATGCATCTGCTGGGAGAACCCATCGTAGTAGTCCTGCATGGTATCTATATAGAGGTAGTCGCGATCTCGGATCTTGCGCACTCGCATCAGAATGCTGTCATTTTCTGCGGGCAGTTTGTTGATCACCAGTGTGCCATCGCGCTTTTCACTGATGTAGCTATCGAAGGCTTCGGGGGAGAATGATTTGGCAAAGCGCAGTTCTGAGATTGTGCGCAGTTCTGCGGCGCGCTGCTGGCTGATTTTTTCACGATATTTGAGCAGATCGTTGGCAATGCGCACAAACAGGTTCTGGAATGGGTCGCCGAGGCTCTTTAGGCGGCGGTCATAGGCATATTTGCCGGTGGTCTGTTTGTATCTCTTGCTCAGCCATTCTTTGCCGCTGCTGTCTTTAGCGTCTATTTGCAGGTCCATGGTTTCACCGTCGGACTGCAGAATGGTGCCGGAGATATACAGGTCCATAACCACGTCTGAGTTGGGGGTAACGCGAATAGCGCCCCAGGCTCCGCTCTTTTCCATGACTTTGGCGAGTTGGTTGGAGAAATAGATGGCTTCGGCAAAACGTACCTCTGGAAACACTGTGTCGTTTTCATCGGTGAGGTAGAGTCCGTCATTTAAGGTGGATATGCCCACATCCAGCAGGGCGGCCTCTGGGATTGGCTGGTTGGGAGTGCTTAAAACCAGTGCCGTGGATGAGGTGATTTTATCCGTCGCGGCCAGTGCTGCCGGGGCAAGCAGGGCCATTGCGAGGGTACATATCACCAGTAGCACTGGCAAAAATAGCTCTGGCAAAAGACGCGGCTGTTTTATCGCTTGGATATCCATTATTTTCCCTGTTTTAATCTGTCCTATTGATTCTTGATACGTCGGTATTCATCCCATAGTTTTTCCCGCAGTACGGGATCCTTCTCTTTCATGGCGGCATCGCGTATCTGCCGCAGTACAATATCATCTCCCTGACCATCATCTATATCTTCTGGAATAGGGATTAAGTCGTTATCTGCTGTGCCTGGGGACCCTTCTCCTACCTGATCCTGGCCCTCGGGAGCACCATCTGTGCCGGCGCTATCGGCACTATCTGCACCGGGCCCTTCGGCAGCGCGGTTCTCGATCTCTGCATTGGCCTCTGCCATCGCGTCGGCCTCTTCGAATAATGGTGCCTCACTATCGCTCTGAACGCCACCACCGCCGCCGGTTGGGCTGAGGATATCAATCTCTGCGCTGTCTGAACCCTGACCGCCAACATTATCATCAAAGCCTTCGAGGGATTCGTCCAGGGCCTGATCTAAATCTTCCAGGGAGTCTCCGGCTGATCCGCTCTCTGAACCAGTACTGCTGCTATCACCAGTTTGGCTGCCGCTGTCTGGGCCTTTATCCCCGCTGTCGGCACCACTACTCCCGCTATCGGCACCACTATTCCCGCTGTCGGCACCTTGACTCCCACCGGGAGAGGGCATGCCGCCAGCGCTACCGCCACTGCTGCCGCTTGGGCTTGAGGTTGAGCCGCCGGAGGAGCCACCGCCGGAGCTGGATGGATTCGACGGGCTTGATGAACCGGATGGGGGTGAATAGGAGGGCATCTGGCAGGCACCTAGCACCAGACTGAGAGCAATGGCGCTGGCCATTCTAAGTACTGGGCCTGCAGAGGTTGGTTTAATATGGTCAGTCATAAAGTTCTCATTAGCTCTTGGGCGCGGGCACGGCATACAGGGATTTGTAAGGTGCGTCTTCGGCGATACCATTTTGTAACCTTGGCCTAAATCTCATATTGCTGACATTGCGGCGCAGCGCCTGCAGCTGAGGTTTTGATATTTCTGTATTTTCATCAACCTCTATACCCTGGGGAACGCCGTAAGCGGATACAGTCATTCGGACTTCCATCTGTTCTAGTGCTAGGTCGCTGGCACTGTCTTTATCCATGGAGAAATTAATTTTTCTCGGTTGATCAAATAATTCAGCCCTGATCTGCTCAGGCTGCTCTGCTGTTTCTAATACATCATAGGCCAGTTGGTAGGCCTGTGCCGCAGAGAAGCGCTGGCCAAAGACCAGATACCAGTCTCCCAGTTCGGCCACGGCTTTTGCCTGATCCTCAGGGCTACTATTTTCCTGCTGGGCAGTGGCTGCTACGACTTTTTCCAGGGCCAGTTTGCCCCGCCGAAAGTGCATGTGTGAGGTGCTGGCTTCGCTGCGTGAGGCGCTGCCGCCGGTTGAGAATGTTACTCCTGACTCTGAGGGCTCACCGTGCTGCTTGATATGATTGGCGATAAAATACTGTAGGTAACCAATGCGACGGAAACGCTCTGGCGCCTCTGGGTCGTCCAGTGGCAGCTCCTTTTCCAGAATGCTGTACATTCTGGTGGCGATACGCTCGGAAATAACCAGATTAGCGTAGCCACCCTTGGGCGTGCGCTCGTCATAGCTGTCCAAGTACCAGTCCAGCATCTGATCCAGTACTGGCAGCATACGCACATCATTGGCGCCATAGGCTTGCTGATTGATGCTGTAGAGGTTTTCCAGCGCTTCCTGAGACTCATCCCAGTTGCCCAGAAAGCTCTCGGCATCTGCTATAGAAAGCAGGTAGGGACCCTGGGACAGGCTGTTGAGCCCGTAGTTAACGCGCTGAATTTGCATGCCGCGCTGGAATGCCTGGCGGGCTTTTTCGTACTCTTGCCTGGAGTAAAGTGACTTTCCTAGGCCTAAATAGAGATCAGATAGCTCGGTGGAGTAGGCGCTGTACTCTGCTTCTACATTATCGATGGCGTTCATATAATCCCTGACAGGGTCGGCAACCGATTGCTGTTCTTCGATGGTTTGACTCTGGACAGTGGCTGCGGACAAAAGCATTATTGAAGACAGGCTGATGGCAACCAGACTGTATTTATAGGCTGAAAACATTTTGGCCATAATTTCTTTACTGGGCATAACCAGCTCCTAGATTCACTCTGATTTTAGAGTAGTCAGTTATAAGCCGGTTCCGTGGCCAGAACATTCAATCGTATATTTTTGTTTTTATTGGCGATCATTGGGTTGTTTGACTGCAAAACTGCCTGATTAACTCATTAATTTATGGTTTTTATTTTATTTGTGGCCTTAGTCTACACTTTTGGCTGTTAGAATCGCCTTCGTTTTTTTGTTTAATGGATCCAATAATATGAATAAACCATTACAGGGATTGCGAGTTATTGAGCTCGGACAGTTGTTGGCTGGGCCGTTTGCCGGCTGCATGCTGGGTTACTTTGGCGCTGAGGTGATCAAGGTGGAACCTCCAGGGGGCGATCCGATTCGCAACTGGCGTCAGGTGAAAGATGGCACATCGCTGTGGTGGCGCAGTCTGGGCCGCAACAAAAAATGCATCTCATTGGACCTGAAGACAGAACAGGGACGCGATCTAGTGCGGGAGTTACTTAAAAGCGCTGATATTGTGGTGGAAAACTTTCGCCCCGGTGTGCTCGAGGACTGGGGTCTGGACCCTGGAAGCCTGCGCAAGGACAACCCCAACCTTATCTATGCGCGTATTTCTGGCTATGGCCAGACTGGCCCCTATGCAAAAAAACCTGGCTTTGCCTCCGCCTGTGAGGCCATTAGCGGCTTCCGTTATGTCAATGGCTACCCTGGTGAAGCCCCGGTGCGTCCCAATCTCAGTATTGGCGACACTGTGTCTGGCCTGCATGCGGTGATTGGCATATTGATGGCGCTGCGCTCTAGAGATGAGGCGGTTAAAGACAGTAAGGAGGGAGGGCAGGTTGTGGATGTGGCTCTGTATGAGTCCATGTTTAATCTGCTGGAGGCAGTGGTGCCTGAATATGATGGCGCCGGTGTAATTCGCGAACCATCGGGCACGACGGTGACCGGGATTGTGCCGACCAATACGTACAAGTGCGCGGATGATAAATTTTTGGTGATCGGCGGCAATGGTGATTCGATCTTTGCCCGCCTGATGGTGGCGGTAGGGCGAGAGGATATGTCCACTGACAGAAAATACACTAGCAATGCTGACCGGGTGATTCATGAGGCAGATATTGATCTGGTGCTGGCCAACTGGTGTGCAGCCCGCAGTCTGGCTGATGCTATGGCTATTCTCGATGAACATCGGGTGCCCTGCGGGCCGGTCTACAATGTTGCGGATATGATGGAAGATGCGCATTTCAAATACCGGGAATTATTTGAGGCGGTTGAAATTAATGGTGAATCCCTCAAAATTCCCGCCATGCTACCCAAGCTGGAGGGGACTCCGGGCGGCACTGAATGGCCTGGCCCCGCGGTGGGATCCCACACTGATGAAGTGCTGCAGAGCCTGGGTTTGGGTGCGGACCATATTGCTGAGTTAAAGAGCTCAGGTATTGTGGCCGATGCATAAAACCAACTAATTGGGAAACAACTATGACCATTACCTCATTCCAGCCGCCGCAACGTGTATTGATGGGCCCCGGGCCTTCCGATGTAAGTGAGCGCGTACTTCATGCTATGGCCCGACCTACTGTGGGGCATTTGGATCCCAGCTTTATAGGGATGATGGATGAGGTAAAAGCGTTGCTGCAATATGTTTTCCAGACCAAAAATGAGCTGACCTTTGCTGTGTCTGCTCCCGGCTCTGCCGGCATGGAATGCTGTTTCGCCAATCTGGTGGAATGTGGCGACAAAGTCATTGTCTGTCAGAATGGGGTGTTTGGTGGCCGCATGAAGGAAAATGTCGAGCGCTGCGGTGCCACCGCCATTATGGTTGAGGATAGCTGGGGTTCTGCTGTTGATCCCGAGAAACTTGAGGATGCTCTGAAAGCCCATCCGGATGCTGGGCTGGTGGCCTTTGTCCATGCCGAGACTTCCACTGGTGTCCAGTCTGACGCCAAAACATTGGTTGAGCTGGCCCACAAATATAACTGCCTGACGATTGTTGAT